>Ga0255095_1000020_pt1 | contig 116951 bp, 92 predicted proteins | sample Colum_Law_RepC_8_2_FD_188435 | JGI IMG/M metagenome (GOLD analysis project Ga0255095, IMG submission 188435) | Freshwater microbial communities from Columbia River, Oregon, United States - Colum_Law_RepC_8d | ecosystem: Environmental > Aquatic > Freshwater > River | place: USA: Oregon...
TTGGGCACCGAAGCGGTCGGGCGGGGTGGCTTGGGTACAGATGGCGTTGGCCGCGGGGGGGCCTGCTGTACAGCGGAGGCGGCGCCTGAGGCCGTCGCGGCGATCAATCCAAGGGTTTTCAAAGATTTTCGACGGTTGGTAAATGACTGCTTAGGAGGGGACATCTGGGTGCCTGCATTTTTGTAAAGTGTGGAAAGTTCCGGGTGCTTGCTGGACCAGAGCAGGCAGTCTTTGTGCCAAACAATGCGGGCTTTTGTATGCTGTGTTTAAACCGATGATTAGTATTGGTTTTATCTATTTGTCGGGCCGAATGTTCCGGTTTTTCCCAAAATTCGCCTGATTCGTGGCGGGTGATTCTTGTGAACGGTTTTGTTCGGGATGAACGTTTTTGCGTTTATTCGGTCACTGTTTCATATTTTTCACAGTCGGCGGTAGCGCAGTGTCAAGTGTGTTTCGCGCGTGGCTGGAATTCAGGGCTTATCTATCCTGTTTGCTGTGAGAGTCCGATTTTTTCGGTTTGTTGCTTTTTGTCACCATGTTTCCAGACGTGATTGGTGAGCGCAGCCGCGTTTTGTCCCTTAGGAAAGCTAGAGTTTCTACAGCGTATTTCAGCATCTGTCGGGGTATGCATATTCGCTGAAGATCCATGCGGTATCGTTTAGCAAAGTCTGACGTTGAGCTGGTACCACTGCGATTCTGCTGTGGTGTTCCATCACGGGCTGGGCTATCCCTGCTGGAGGTGGTTCTGGGTACCGCGATCCTTTCAATGGCATTGGCTGTGCTGGCACAGCAGTCGGCAGTGGGAGTACAGGCTGCCTTGCGATGTCAACTGCAGTCTGAGGCGGCGATTCACTGTCAGACGCAGATGGACCGTCTGCTTGCAGGGCGACTGGCTCTGCGGACCGTTCGTGACCAGCAGATTGAGGGTGTGGCTGGCTGGCGATGGTCTGTCACTGTTCGCAGTTCAGCGGTTCCGCATCTGCTGGAAATCAGGTTGGAGGTTTATCGTGAGTCGCAACCGTTGCTGAGTCGCTGCCATCTGCTCAGGCTGTCAGCGATTTCTGCGGAAGGGGCGGCCGGTCTGTCTGTGACCTCTTTTGACGGTGCCGGGCTGGCGGGGGGTTGACGATGAGAACCCGGTGGCAACCGTACCGACATGACAGTGCCGGTTTCACACTGCTGGAACTGCTGGTGTCGCTGGCGCTGACTGTGATTCTGCTGGGTGCAGTGGGTACTTCGCTGTCGATGTTTTATCGCTATCGCGGGCTGTCGCAGCAGAATGCTCTGGAGTCGACTAAGCGGCGTGGCGTGCTGGAGGACCTGTCGTCGGACCTGCGGCGTGTGCTGCGTCCGACGGAGGCTCCGCGTAAGCCGTCGGGCGGTCAGTCCTTTCTGGCTCGCAGCCTGATGGTGGATGAAACGGAGATTTCTGAGCAGGTGCTGGATTTTTCGCGATCGCTGTTGATTCCGGATGATGCGGTTGCGAGGCATCCGGCCAGTCTGGTGGGCGAGCGGGAGTGGTTGGCGGTGCTGGTTCGTGGTCGCAGTGAGCGATTTGGTGACGGTATTTCCTCCGGGGAGTGGCTGCATCACGCCATCTGGTGGAATGGTCGCGCATTTTCGGCGTTGCTGGCGACTCGGAACGGGCAGCCGCAGCCGGTGGCGGTTTCTGATGCGGGTGCCCTGTCAGGTTTGATTCGCTGCGAGCGGATATTTTTCGAGCGTGGCAGCGGGACGACGGAAACTCTGAGACCGGTTCAGGTAAGTGCAGACATCGAGCGGTTTTCATTTCGTTATTTTGATGGTGCGCGGTGGTATGACCGCTGGAACAGTGAGACGGGGCAGGGACTGCCGACGCTGGTGGAATGTCGTCTGAAGTGGCGTCAGTCTGCCGTGGATGAGTTGCTGGAGATTCGTCTGCCGGCGGGGGATAACTGAGATGCGAGTGTACGTGGGAGGACGAGAGGCAGATTGTTCGCGGCGGGGTTTTATTCTGCTGCTGGTACTGGTTGTGACAGCTTTGTTGTCATTTGCGGTCTATTCGTTTTCGCATTTGATGGTGCTGGAAGCGACAGCAGCCAGTGAAAACCTGCAGCAGTTACGTCGCCGTCGGCTGGCGGAGTCAGCGATTGAGCTGGCGACGGCGGGAATACTCCAGCGATCGGCCGGTCGACTTTCGCCGGAGCTGGAACTGCTGCTGGACGACGGACAGCGTGCTCGACTGCTGCTGTTGCAGGCTCTGCCGATGGCTGGAGCTGAGCTTCGCCCTGGTCTGGTGAATGAATCATCACGACTGAATCTGGGCACTCTGCCGCTGCAACTGTCCCGTCGTCAGCAGTCTCGCAACCGTCTGCTGGCTCTGCCGGGGGTGACTCCACCGCTGGCTGACGCGATTCTGGACTGGATGGATGAGGACAACGATCCATCGGAGTATGGTGCCGAGGCGGCGTGGTATCTGGCGCAGTCACCGCCACGTCTGCCCAGAAACGGCATCTTTCAGGATCTGCGTGAGCTGTTGCAGGTGCGCGGGATGACTGCCGAGCTGCTGTTTGGTGAGGATCAGAACGCGAATGGTGTGCTGGATCCGGAGGAGAATGATGGTTCGCTGACGGCTCCTGCTGACAATCGTGACGGAGTTCTGCAAACTGGTCTGTCGACACTGCTGACACTGGTCAGTGCTGAGTCATCCGGTGCGGATCGGTCCGGCTGCATTCTGATCAATGACAGCGATCTGGCGGGATTGTATGACCGGTTGCAGACGCGTTTCGGGTCTGAGGCTGCCTTATTTGTGGTGGCCGGTCGTTTGAACGGGATCAACTGGCTGGATGATCTGCGTCCGGACGAGGGCGAGGACATGGAGACTCGGCGGCTGGAGCGTCTTGAGCAGGCGGAGGCTCGTTTGAACGCTCAGTTGGGTCTGAACAAGGCTGAGGGGGGCCAGGATTCCAGTACCAGTCGTGGTGGTCTGCTGCTGACGGGGCAACCGGTTTTCAAATTTCGATCGCTGGTTGATTTGTTTGGTGGCGAGGTACGAGCGACGGTGAGCGGGGAAGATCGGCTGCTGCGTTCTCCGTGGCCTTCAGATCCTGCCACTGTCAGCAGAATGCTGCCGGAGTTTGAGCGGGCTTTTGCGCTGACGGCTGACCCGGTAATTCGCGGTCGGATCAATGTGAACTGTGCGGCAGCGGAGGTACTGGCGACCATTCCGGGTATTTCGGAATCAGCAGCGAGGTCGATTCGTTCGCTGCAGCCGCGTTCCCTGCAGGGACTGACGCCGGAGGATGGTTCGGTGGCGTGGCTGCTGAATCGCGGGTTGGTAACGATGGGTGAATTCCGTGCCATCGCCCCCATGATTACCTCCGGGGGTGATGTGTTCAGCGGCTTTGCAGTGGGTCAGATTGTGGGGCGTCCGCCGCTGGCAGTAATTCGCTTTGTGCTGGATGCTTCCCGGAAATCGCCTCAGGTGCAGCAGTTGGAAGATCTGCCGGTGATGTCAGCGGAAGTTCTGGGGCTGCGTTGATTCAGTCGTCAGCGGTTTCCAGCGGGCAGACACGGATCAGTTCATCCAGCGAGGTTTCTCCGACCAGTACTCGCTGCCAGCCATTCTGTCGCAGGGACTGCATGCCCTGCCTGATGGCTTCGTTCTGGATTTCCACAGCGTCAGCGCGCTGCATGCACAGACTGCGAATGCGACTTCCGGTCGTCAGCAGTTCGAAGATGGCGATTCGTCCGTTGTACCCGGAGCCGCGACATTCGCGGCAGCCACCGGCTTTCCAGAGTTGTTGTGGTGCGGTCAGGCGACAGTCTTCCGGGATGTGTTCAGCTTCCGGGGTGTACGGAATGCGGCAGTGCGGGCAGAGTCTGCGAACCAGCCGCTGCGCCAGGACTCCCTGCAGTGTACTGGCTACGAGGTAGGGTTCAATGCCCATGTCCACGAGCCGTGTAAAGGTACTGGCGGCATCGTTGGTGTGAATGGTGCTGAACACGAGATGTCCGGTCAGCGATGCCTGAATGGCGCTGGTGGCAGTTTCCGGATCGCGGATTTCTCCGATGAGTACGACGTCCGGGTCATGTCTGAGGATACTGCGGAGGCCGGCGGCGAAGTTCAGTCCGATCTGTGACTGAACCTGAATCTGGCTGATCTGCTGCAGGTTGTATTCGACGGGATCTTCGATGGTGATGATTTTCAGATCGGGTCTGCGGATTTCGCAGAGGGAACTGTACAGCGTTGTTGTTTTGCCGCTGCCTGTGGGTCCGGTCACGAGGATCAGTCCGTGTGGGCGATGAATCAGTTTCTGCCAGTTCTGCTGCAGTTCGGGTGGAAAGCGAACGGCCTGCAGGCTGAGGGAGTTGCGGGATTTGTCAAGCAGTCGCATGACAACACCTTCGCCATGCAGCATGGGAATCACGGAGACACGAATGTCGACCTCGCGGCCGCGGACGGTCAGTCGGATGCGTCCGTCCTGCGGCAGGCGTTTTTCGGCGATGTTCATGCGGGCCATGATTTTGAGTCGGCTGACGATCGCTGCGCGAAATCTTTGAATTTCGGCTGGCATGGGCTGGATCTGCAGCATGCCATCGACGCGAAAGCGAATCTGCAGATCGCCCTCTTCAGGTTCGATATGGATATCGCTGGCTTTTTGTTCGATCGCTTCCAGCAGCAGTTCATTGACCAGTTTGACGACGGACGAAGCCTGGGAAGCATCGCCGATTTCGTCACCGGCAACGGCCTGCAGTGTGTCGATTTCCTCCTTCGACATCGCCATCAGTTCCTGAACGGTGCCACCACCGAGGCCCAGTGCATTCTTCAGCAGTCGCTGAATCTGTTCGGGAGCAGCGACAACCGGATCCAGATACAGGCCGGTGCGGACCGTGATTTCCTGCAATGCGGTAAGATTCAGCGGGTCGGCGACTGCGACGACGGCGCGGTTTCCGTTGCGACTGAGTGGCAGGACACTTTCGCGGAACAGATCCTGCACGGGGAACTGCTGCAGCAGCTGCAGGTCCACGGTGTGCTGTTCGAGATCGATGCAGAGCATGCCAAATCGCGCTGCCAGTTGCCTGACGGACTGCAGGTTATCGGTGTTGGAAACTGGAGCGATCACGGGCAGGAATTCCAGGCTGGCGGATCTTTCTGGTTATGTGCAATGCAGGCCGGAATGCACGGGGTGCGGGGTCCTGCGATTGGCGGGAGCTGTCCCGCAGTGACCTTTGCTGCAGATTGTGTGCCCGAAATACAGCGAAACCGGTGGATAGGCTGCAAATCGGCTTGTTTGCAGCGTTTCATCTGTTGTGCAGCTGGCACACACGCGCTGGGGGGCTGTCATTGTGCTGCTGTGCGCAGGCAACAGGTGGGGTTTTATGGCAACAGTGCGTTGTGCGAATTCAACAGACGGAAAGGTTCGAGACCGCCAGGTTTCAGCGGTTTTGCTGCAGTGAAACCCGTCGCGCCAGCTCCTGATTGACCTGTCGCTGCTGTTCCATGTTCTTGGCCGGTTTCCCGGTTACGGCAGGTTTGCGCTGTGTGCGCTGGAACCGCAGGGGCGGAGAGGATCCGCTGGTGGGTTCGGGCGGGAAACTGCCATCCATCTGATTTCGGGGTGGTCGGTAGTTGACGGATTGGTCCCAGCGTGAGCGTGGCGTGGGGGCGGCAACATCTGTGGCAGCCGCCGACTGGTCCGCCTGAGCCGGATTCCGAGCGGGCTGCTGCAGGGTGGCCTGTGAAGCGGTCAGTGGTCGATTCTGCTGAGGCCAGACGGCAGTGCTGCCTGCCAGCCGGACAGCAGATTCCTGGCTGCCGACGGAGGACTGGGGAGGGGGCAGGATTTCGGTCTCTGTCGGAATGGGCGGTGGCACAATGTCGCCACCGTCCGAGGGGCTGGCGAGGGGATTGTAGATATTCCAGGCCTCCGCCGGCAGGCGAATCTTGTCCAGTTCCAGCTGCCGCAGCTGGTCGGCATGTCGATCATCTTCAAGTACCGTTGGGGTGAGGAAAACCAGCAGTTCCTTGCGCTTGAGCTTATTGTAGTCGTAACGGAACAGTCGTCCGATCACGGGCAGGTCCCCCAGCCAGGGCAGTTTGCGGGTGGCCATACTCTGATCATTGGTGATCATGCCACCGAGGACGATGGTATTTCCGGACTGCACGCTGACGGTTGTGGTTGCGGTCGTGATGTCCTTGATGGGAGCTTCGATGACGTTGCCATTTGTGGCATCCGTGAAGATCGGTACTCCGGAACCGGGTGTCAGGTTGAAGGCACTTTTTTCGGCTTCCACGTCCAGCTGAACCCGACCATCCGGGCTGATGCGCGGGATGACCTTCAGAATAATCCCCGCTTTGTCCTGGCGAATATTGGGGTTAGCGCTGCCAACAGGAGTGAGTGACACTCCGTCGACAATCGGTACCTGCTGACCGATCTGAATGAGTGCTTCGTGGTTCTCGACCGAGCGAACCTGGGGTCTGCTGAGAACTTCGATGTTGAAATTCGCATCGAGTGCTCGCAGCAGAATATTCACGGATTCGGATCCTGCGGAGAGTACCAGTCCACCGAAGCCCAGATCGCCATTGACGCGACCGAGGCCAAAGGTCGAAAGTCCCTGGGGAGCAATTCGCCCTGGCTGGGCCGCCACGTTATTGCCCGGGGGCTGACTCATGAAGTTGAACCCCGGGGCAGCGGTCTGGGAAATGATCTGTTGGTTGGTGGTCTGTGTACCGTTGGGGGCTGTGGTGGTTTGATTGATGGTGACCAGTTTGTCAACGACGCTGCGGTCAAACAGAACGGAGTCCTGGAAGCCCAGTTCCACACCCAGTTCATTGATGTTACCCAGCTCGACTTCGACCAGCAGTGCCTGCACGAGAACTTCGCGGGGCGCGCGGTCCAGTTCGGCGACCAGCCGCTCGATGGTTGAAAGTTCCTCACTGGTGCCGCGAACCAGCAGGCTGTTTGTGGTTTTTTCCGCGACAACGCGCTGACCCGCCGGGGTACCTCCGGCAACCATGGCACCGGCTGCGTCAGCAGTACCTCCGGAAGAACTGGACAGAAAATCGGTAATGGCTTTTGCAACATCTTCTGCGCGGGCATGCCGCAGCTGATAGACGTGCGCCTGCTGATCGCCGGCGGCAATTCCCGAGCCCAGCAGCAGATCGCGCATCCGGCGCAGGTAGCTGCCCGTATCGGTCACCACGACTCGGCCCGAGCTGGTCAGTACCCGTACCTGTCCCAGGGTGCTCTGCAACTGGGCGATTTCTTCGAGTGCCTGAGCGGAGTCCGGTCCGCGGAGTGGAATGGCAACTGTGGCCAGTTCGTTGCGTCCAAGTGAATCGAGGTGATGGATGGAAACGAACGGGATCATGTTGCCCGGGATCTCGGCTGTAGCGCTGACAAGTGTGAGCCGCTGCTGATCGCGGATCAGGATTCGTCCGGTGGCGAGCAGGGCATCATTCAGGATATCGAGGGATTCCGTAGCATCCAGGAGCCGCTCTTCGTAGAACGAGAACAGGCCGTCTGTGGGGGCAGAGAGGTGGAGTGTGAAACCGAATTCCTGAGCGTAGGCTCGCAGCACGGCCAGCCATGGGGAATTCTGGAAGTTGAATTCCCAGCGATGTGCGTCGATGGCTCGTGGCTGGGGCAGGCCGTTCAGGCCCGGATCAACTCGCGGGGGGTCTTCACTGTAACGTGCTGTTCCACTGCGAACGGCCACGGGGCCACCCAATGGCGTGACAGGCTCCATCAAGTCACCTGATTGACTGACCAGACGTTCATATCCAGCGGTGCGAACCGGAAATCGCGCGGTGGTTTGCCGGGCGGAGGCTGGCAGCAGGCTGTGTCCGGCTCGCTGTGGTGTGCGGACGTGGACAGGTTGCCGTACGCCTTCCTGTGCTGCGAGAGTCTGTGTGAACAGCAGAACCAGAATCAGCGGCACTTGAAGTTGTGGTAGTCTTGGTGTCACTGGCCCGGCCTGAAGGTGTCTACTGTTTATGCGATTGTTTCCGGGGACCGGCAGATTCTGCCGTATCCCGCTGAAACCGACCGCTCAGGGAAAACCCACTCAGTTTCGCTGATCGTCACAATCAGACCATTGATTTAAACAAAATGGAAAGAGTCGGGGTTTTTCACTGAAGTTCGCTGGATTGAGGGATGGCTGGTGTGTGGCGTTGCCGGGGTGCAGCGTGTGAGGGTATTGAGTATTCACAGTTGCGGTCGTACGAGTTGACAGAATGTTCAGAGTTCCTGGCGGGTTGACGCTGTGAGTGTTGCCTGAACTCAACACGACCCTGTTTCTGAAAAAAATCTGTTTCGTTTTTGTAATTGGGTTGGCGCCTGTTGTCAGGATTTGTTCGCGGGTCTTGACGTTTCATTGTGTGTGCCCCGCGGCATTGTAAAGCATTTGTAAAGGATGGTTTTGTTTCCGCTGGTCCTCTGGATTTGCTGAGAATTTCTGAGTGATTGTGATGTTGCGCGAAGACTGGGTCCGGGTTGGCGGCTGTGGTCGGGGTGATCATCTTGAGATCGTGGATGTGCTGAATCTGCGGGTTCTGTAGATCTGTGCGGTCTCTGCAGTGCTCGTGTTGTGGGGGGGAACAGCGTCCTGTTGGGACCACATTTCGCTGTAGGGAAGCCTCAGAGGGGCGTTTCCATTTGGCATCCGACAGTGAGGTGACGACGTGAATAATTTGTTGGCGAGGACTGTTCTGAAGCGACTGCTGGGTTGTGGACTTGGTGTGCTGGCGGTTGGATTTCGGGGCGTGTCGGCTCAGGAGCCGATTAGCCTGACGGAGTTTCCGGCGGAGGTGCAGCCTGCTGTTGCGGAGCCGGTTGGGGCGGAGCAGTTGGATCTGGCGCGTGATGGTGCGTTTTCGGCTCCGGGGTATGCTCAGACCACGCTCGTGCGGACTCAGAGGAAGGTTGGCGACTGGCAGGTGGATCTGGGGGATGTGGATGTCCTCGTGGGCGAGTATCGACCGCCGGGCTACCGCGGAAATGTGATTGACCTGAATGGGACACGATCAGGATCGATTTATCAGGCGGTGACTGTGCAGCCGGGTCTGCGGTATACCGTGAAATTCCTTGCTGCCGGGAAGTGGGGAGCGAGTGACAGTCGTCCGCGTGTGGTGACTGTGCGACTGGGCAAGCAGAAGATGACATTTTCCATGGCGAAACCCGCGGACTGGTCTCCGTCGACTGTGGGCTGGAAGTGGTATACGGCTGATCTGCTGGCCCAGGGGACGCAGGCCGCGCTGCGATTTACGTCGGAAACTTCCCGCACGGCAGATGGCCCGATGATAGCCGCTGTGTCGTTGTATGCTCCGGCGGGGCCTCCGAAGCCGCTGAGCAGTATTCCCGTACCGCTGCCGGCTGATCTGGACAAGTACATTGCCAGTCGTGAGCGAGCAATTGCGTTAGGGAAGGCTTTGTTCTGGGACATGCAGGTGGGATCGGATGGTCGCACGGCCTGTGCGACCTGCCACTGGCATGCGGGGGCTGACCTGCGCCTGAAAAACTCGGTGCATCCGGGTGCTCCGGGCAGCAATTTCGGGCCGCAGTATCCGCAGAGTGCCTCGTTGTTTGCGGCTGCACAGGGCAAGTTTCGCGGAGTGAACAAGGCATTGAAGGCGGAGGATTTTCCGTTTCACAAGGTACTGCAGCCGCTGGCTCCGGCGGATCGCCACGGGCAGTTGTCGAAGGGGAATCCTGTGCTCCGCGACACGCGTGAGATTGTTGGGTCGCAGGGAGTGCTGAGTGAGGACTTTATTGCCCATGTTCGAGGTCGTTCAGCGGATCTCGGAAAACCGGTGCTTAATCCGGTATTCAGCATGCATGGAGTGAATGTGCGGCAGGTGACCAGCCGGAATTCACCGACAACGATCAATGCGGTGTTTTTCGATCGATTGTTCTGGGATGGCAGAGCTGACCGATATTTCAACGGGGTCAACCCGTTTGGGGACCTCGATCCGGATGCTCGCGTGTACTATGCGGAAGCGGATGGATCGATGAGCAGGGTCGCGATTCGTATCGACAATGCGGCATTGGCATCGCAGGCGACTGGTCCGGCGATCAGTCCGGTGGAGATGTCGTGGGACGGTCGGCGGTTTTCAGAATTGGCGCGGAAACTGCTGCCGCTGAGACCATTGGCGCTGCAGAAGGTGTCTCCTGACGACAGTGTGCTGGGTTGTTTCTGTGATGAATCGGGTCATGGGTTGTGCAGTAAAAAGACCAGCTATTCGCAGTTGATTCGCGAAGCTTTCAAGCCGGAGTGGTGGTCAGGCCGCCGGCTGACTGCGGAGGGTTTTACGCACATGGAAGCCAACTTCTCCCTGTACTGGGGACTGGCGATCATGATGTACGAGTCGACTCTGGTGTCTGATCAGGCGCCTTATGATCGCTGGGCAGCGGGGGATCGTGCGGCGCTGTCGCCGCTGGCAAAGGAGGGTCTGAAGATCTTTATGAACGAGGGGCGTTGTATCAACTGTCACAGTGGTCCGGAGTTCGCGGGGGCGACGGTGAGTGAACTGCGGGGTGTGTTGTCCAATGATGGCGGTATTGAGCGGATGCAGATGTCCACTGGAATCGCCGTTTATGATGGTGGATTCTACAATATTGGGGTGCGCCCGACATTTGAGGACATTGGTGTGGGTGCGGCACATCCATTGTTCGGGCCGTTGTCGTACAGTCGGCAGGAACAACTGGGCAGAAATCCGGAACCGAAAGTGGTTGTGCCGCAGGACCAGCGTCTGGCGGTGAATGGTGCGTTCAAGACCCCAACGCTGCGCAATGTTTCTCTGACCGGCCCCTACATGCACAATGGAGGTATGAAATCACTGCGGGAAGTCGTGGAATTCTACGTGCGTGGGGGAGATTTTCCGGATCAGAATCGGCAGGATCTGGCGGCCGACATTCGTCCTATAGAGGGCATGTACGGTAGTGAATTCAAAGTGGACGCGCTGGTGGAGTTTCTGGAGCATCTGACGGATGAGCGTGTGCGGAGGCAGAAAGCCCCGTTTGACCATCCTGAACTGGTGATCCCGAATGGTCATGCGGACGAGTGTTACGACGAGGCCATGGACCAATTGCTGGTGATACCGGCAAATGGTCGGGACGGCGGTGAGGGGCTGTGGACCTTTGAGCAGACTCTTGAGCGAGGTATGCAGTGGCGTTCCGGATCGGGAAGGTATCCTGAATTCAGGTATCCGTCCGGCCCGGTGAACGACATTCCTCCGGCTGAGCTGATACCCGGCGATCCTCTGCCCATTCCGAAGTCTCCGGGAGTTGGTGCGGTGAAGCAGCCGCAATACTGGCAGGATTGAGGACCAATTTCGCAGGAAATGAGCAAGCGAAGCCGCTGGCAATGTCAGCGGCTTTTTTTGGGGTATGCCGAGCATGTTCAGCAGCTTGAGGGTCTGAGTTCCTTATGCAGCCTGTCTGAAAGCAGCGTGGAGCAAACGCGTGAGCCGACGCACAGAAATCGGATACGAGGCGTGAGTGTCGGACGAACTGGCCCATGACGGCGAAGTGCCTGTCCATCAAAGACACGGAGCGTAAATCCGGCGGTTGTGCGCGGGAGGCGGTGAAGTTTACCCTGGGAGGTCCGCCGTCTGTTCCCGGAATCGGAACTGAGCAGGTCGCAAGGCCTGTGATCGTGCGTCAGAAGTCAGCAGAGGGCGTAGTCTCCGGCGTCGGAATCAGAGGCGAGACACTCGTTGGAAAGGACAAGCACCAGCCAGTGTCTCTGAAATCCGTGACAACCGGGAAGGCCCGACCGGTCCCCGAAAAGGGTTGAATGGAGCGGCCAGGACGCCCCGAATCTCATGAAAGACAGGCGGCGGAGAATCCATTTGCATCTGGCCTTTCCGGAAGAAGAACGGAGTGAAACTCCGAGGGCTGTCGGGGAAGGGACCGAATCGTTTGCGGCGACGAGGAGTTCCGAACACCCGGCATTCCCGGAGCGATTGATGGAGATGCTGTGCGAAACGAATAATCTGGTGACAGCACTTCGGCGCATGAAGTCAATTCGAGGCTTACCTGGGGCAGACGGAATGACCGTCCGTGGAATCGGAAGCTGCTCGGTTACAGTATTACGAATCACCGGGCTCCCAGGCATCGCATTGCCCTCAGGGCGATTCAGCGTTTCAAAGGCCGGATTCGTGAGCTGACTCGTTGAACTCGCGGGATTGCTTTGGAACAGATGACCGTGCCAGTTGAGCAGCTGTCTGCGAGGCTGGCGTGGCTATGTTCGAGGCCTCGAAACCCCGAGCGTGCTTCGCGACCTGAACTTCTGGCTCCACCGTCGCCTGCGTGCGGTCTTGTGGAAACAATGGAAGACCAGTCGCCGTCGATCCTCGGAACATCGTCGTCTGGGGGTGTCTCATGACCTCGCCGTGAAAACGGCGGGCTCCTGCCGCGGTCCCTGGCGTCTGTACAAAAGCCCGGCTCGTCACAAGGCTCTTTCCACTCAATGCTTCCAGACGCTCGCCCTCGTTGCACGCCGCCCTGCCGCGCCGTCGCTTAACCAACGGAATCGCCGTGTACCGCAGACCCGTACGCACGTTGATTTGGGAGGGGCAAAGCCGAGAAGTTTTCCCCTATCCAGATTGTGCTCCGGGATGTCTGGCAAGTTGGGCAGTGGCTTGTCCTGGTACGGCGCTGCGTGCCTCCTTGGGTGCCCGAGACCGTAATTCCCATCAAAGTCGCTGAACATTGGGCGCAAACCATTTTGAACAGCCTGATCGTCAAGATCGTGCCAGACTGCATCGTGGCTCAGTCACCGGCAGAAATTCAGGCAATGTTTGAATCGATTAAAACGATTGTACCGGTTGCAGGGCCCGGATAATCGCTGCAGTTCGTACAGCTGTCACATGAGACAGGTCTGCGGTGTTATTTCTGCTTTACGGCTCACCGTTTGCTTCTCCGGAGTTCACGGACATGTTGTGCGCATCGCGGAGCGCGATTGTGCAGGAGAACTTCGTGTCATGAAGAAAGCTTGCGTTCGTGGGTACCCGGGTCGTTGTCTCGGTCAGGCATTTCTGCATCAGGACTGATGCAGAAGGGAGATGTCCTGGCAGTGTGCTGACGTGAAGGGTCGTAACCGGAGAACGAAATCCGGTATGTGTCGATTTTTTGTCTGATGGTGAGTTGTTCCCCTTGGCACCAGAGACGGTAAAAGCATGGTTTCAGAATTTGGTAAAAAGTTCGTGCCACAGGAAGGCATGGGCAGGCTGCATGGAGGGTACAGCTCAGCGCTGGCAGATACAAACTGCCTCGCTGTGCGAGTAACGCGGTGGCGGTCGTGGCTGTCTCGCGTGAGTTCCCCTTTGGCTCTTGCTGCGGCAATGCTGGCTTCGTCCAGTGATGTTGCTGCTCAGGATTCGCCTAAGGGTGCGGTAGAGCCCGTCGATGGGTTGGTTGTTGCGTTGGAGGAACCGGCGGTGGCAGAGGTTGAGCCTCTGACGCCTGATGTTGGTGTAGACGCGAAGGCTGCTCGTCTGGGTCTTCCCCGAATGGCTCCGGTAGCAGAGCCATTTGCTGAGCCGGAGCCTGATCCGGTTTGGCTTCGTAACGTTCTGGTGGATGGATTCTTTGATGAATCTGATCTGACAGATCCTGTCAATCCTGTGGCGGCTCCCGGTAAAGTGGGTCGCTGGACTGTGGACGTTGGCAATGTGGCTCTGCATGTCAACGACTTCAAGGTGCCGTACGATCGCGGCAATGCAGTGGACCTGAACGGTAACCGTTCCGGCTCGCTGTTCCAGGCGATCGAGACTGTGCCTGGATTCCGCTATCACGTTCGCTTCCTGATGTCCGGCAACTGGTCGACCTTCCCCTCGAAGGCTCGCACATTGGCCGTTTACTTCGGCAGCGAAAAGAAGTTGTTCACCGTCAAGCGACCCAGTCGCTGGTCGAAGAGCAACATGCGGTGGGAAGAGCATGAACTGGTCTTCACTGCAGTGAAGCCTCTGACCGGCATCCGTTTTGCCTCAGAAACGGCCGGTATTCCGGACGGTCCTGTGGTGGCGAATGTTCGCGTTCTGAAGGAAGCACTGGCTCCGGGACCACTGGAGTCGATTAATGTTCCGCTGCCGGAAAACCTGGCAGACTTCATTAAAGACAAAGAGAAAGCGATAGCACTCGGAAAGGCCCTGTACTGGGACATGCAGGCGGGCAGCGATGGTCGCACCGCGTGTGCGTCCTGCCACTATAATGCGGGTGCTGACATTCGCACGAAGAACCAGCTGCATCCGGGTGCACCGGGCAGCACCTTCGGGCATCAGTCAGCTGCCAGCCTGAAATTGGGTGTTGCTGCAGTGCAGTCGTTCAAGGGAGCGAATCAGGAACTGAAGCCTTCGGACTTCCCGTTCCATCGCTTCAAGGATCCGACCCGTCCCGGCAGCAGCTCAACTGATGGTGACAGCAAGAACCCGGTCATCAGCGACTCCATGCAGATCTTTGGATCTCAGGGCGTTGTGACCGAGACTTTTGTTTCGATCGTCATTGGCAATCCGGTTGACAAGTGCAAGCACGTAGCAGACCTGGTTTTCAACATTCAGGGCAGCAATGCTCGTCAGGCGACCGGCCGCAATGCTCCGTCGACGATCAACGCAGTGTTTCATGACCGTCTGTTCTGGGACGGCCGTGCCAATCGCTACTTCAACGGTGTCAATCCGTTTGGCGATCTGGACAAGGACGCGCGGGTTTATCAACTGGCTGAGAGCGGACACCTGCAGAAGGTGAAGATCAGTCTGGACAATGCGGCATTGGCATCCCAGGCTGTTGGTCCGGTACTGAGCGCTGTTGAAATGAGTGCTGACGGTCGCGATTTCAAGGAACTGGGTCGCAAGCTGATGTCTCTGCAGCCACTGGGTCTGCAGAAAGTTCACGAAGACGACAGCGTACTGGGAATCTACTGCGATTCTGATGGCCGTGGTCTTGATGAAGAGACGGCGGGCTATGCTCAGTTGATCCGTGATGCGTTCCACCGACAGTGGTGGGGTGGCAAGCAGATTACTGAAGGCGGTTACACACACATGGAAGCCAACTTCTCCCTGTTCTGGGGACTGGCCATCATGATGTATGAATCGACTCTGGTATCTGACCAGACGCCATTCGATGCATTCGCCAAGGGTGACAAGAGTGCCCTGTCCGAGAACGCAAAGAAGGGCTTCCGCATCTTCATGAACGAAGGCAAGTGTATTACCTGCCATCACGGTCCTGAGTTTGCGGGTGCAACTGTCAGCATGATTCGTGGCCAGTTGTCAACCGACGGCGGCATTCACTACATGCCGATGGCTCGCGGTCTGGCGTTTTATGACGAAGGGTTCTACAACATTGGAGTGCGTCCGACCACTGAGGATCTCGGTGTCGGTGCTGCTCATCCACTGTTTGGGCCTCTGTCATACAGTCGTCAGGAGCAGGCCGGAGCAGACCCCGATCCGAAGCATGTTGTGACCTCCAGTGACCGAGTGGCTGTGGACGGTGCCTTCAAGACTCCGACTCTCCGCAACGTTGAACTGACCGGTCCGTACATGCACACGGGCAGCATGAAGAATCTGACAGAAGTTGTTCAGTTCTACGTCCGCGGTTCAGATTTTGAACATGCGAACCTGAAGGATCTGGACACTGATGTCAGCGGTATCCCGTCGCTGCATGGCCACCACCTGGGGATTGCGAATCTGGTCGAGTTTCTCGAGCATCTGACAGACCCCCGTGTGAAGTACCAGAAGGCGCCATTTGACCATCCTGAACTGATTCTGGTGAATGGCCATGAAAGCGTGCAGTGGGATAACGCCCTCGACTCGCTGGTTATTCTGCCGGAAACGGGACGTGATGGCGGTGCTCCGCTGCAGACCTTCGAAGAAGCTCTGACGGACGGATTGGATCTTGAAAAGATTCCGGTCGTCGACCCTTCTGACGAAGAAGAACAGTCGGACAACGATGGCGATGATGCTGACGATGCCGACGAGGAGACTGACGCCGAAGATGCAGACGAGATTGTTCCGCGGGACTCAGCAGCTGCTGACGCCGATGGAAAGAGTGTCGTTCGCAAGGCTAAGGAACCTCTGAACAAGGGATCGAAGGAATCTGTTGCGAAGGGCCCGAAGATTCCGCTGTACTTGACGCCGGAAGACCTCGAAGCAGAAGCCGCCGCCGCTGAAGAAATTGCCGCCGAAGAGGCAATGACTGCCGAAGAGGCAGCCGCCGAAGAGGCTGTAGTGGAGGAGGCTGTACTGGAGGAGACGGTGAACGAAGGTGAGGAAGCTGACGCGGCAGCGGAAGCTGACGCGGCAGCGGAAGTTGACGCGGCAGCGGAAGTTGACGCGGCAGCGGAAGCTGACGCGGCAGCGGAAGTTGACGCGGTGAATGGTAACTCGGGCAAGGGTTCGCCTAATTCGGGTAAACCAGTTGCTGAGGAACCAGTTGCTGAGGAACCGGCTGCTGAGGAACCGGCTGCTGAGGAACCAGCTGCTGAGGAACCGGCTGCTGAGGAACCGGCTGCTGAGGAACCGGCTGCTGAGGAACCGGCTGCTGAGGAACCGGCTGCTGAGGAACCGGCTGCTGAGGAACCAGCTGCTGAGGAACCAGCTGCACCTGCAGAAAAGTGTAAGGAGCCCCATCCGACCCCGCTGCCAAAACCATACTGAATCTTTGATAGATTCGGCTGTGTCAAGCAGGTTGGAACTTGATCAGTGGTGGACGCGTTATCAGGGTGACGCGGACAAGCTGATGAATATGCTGAGGTCGGCGGTTTTCCGCCGGCCTCTTTTTGTTCTTCCCCTGAAATATCAGGGGCTGGGAACTACTGATTTTGGTGACGTTTCGCCGGCATTGCTGTCGAGAACCAGATTCAGCAGGCAGTTCTGATAGCGGTTCCAGGCCACGGTTGAGTCCATTGTTTCCGGGAATGCAAAGGTTATCACCTGACACTGCTGCCTGCTGGCGCAGAAGTATTCCAGAGTTCCGGCGGCAATATCCTGCGGGTAAAGAAATCGGGTGAAGCTCAGGGACTGGGCGGTACCGGCGACCAGTGGTGCCAGGCCAGAGTCGCTGCCCAACGCACCGACAGGGCTTTGGATAGTTCGAATGTGCAGAATTCGATCCGGACGTTCGTTTTGAATCAGTCGCATCAGCAGTTGGGCTTCGGGGCAGTTGGCCACCGGGCCGTTTGACTCTGAGGGAAACTGTCGATTTATGATTTGTCCGAATGCGTTCACAGGCCTGTTTTCGGCAGCGCCATCGGGATTCAGTGTCCTGATCACCAGTACCTGAAAACCACCATAGATCAGGCTGTTGTCGTGCAGGTGAGTGGCTAGTTTTTCTGTCAGCTCCACTGCTGCGGGATCATTTCCAAGTGTGCTGCCGATGATCAGCGTGCGGAACGTGCCGTCGCCGGTTGTGCAATACTGCAATGATCTGCCACCGGCTGACAGAGCACAGTTTTTCCACTGCAGGGCATTGGGAGACTGCATGGTGAAATTCAGTGGCTGCCTGTCTGCCGTCGTACCTGCAGTTGGGGTTTCGCCACCATTCGGGGTGTTCTCTGTGATCTCCTGGAGTGCATCAAAAACGGGTTGAGCAGGGACTGCTTCCGTTGCCGCGATCTCCGTGAGCATGCTGCGTGTGGTGGTGACTTCTGTTGTGGGGTGCAGCGTCGCACATCCGGTCTGCAGCAGGCAGATGGATGCGAGCGAAAGCCATCCGTGCAGTGATTCGGGAAATTGCAGGCGTAGCCGATTCATGGCGCAGTCCGTCAGATATCGATACCAAGTCGACAGCAAAGTTGCAGGAATCGATCGTGCAATTCGTTGCTGGAACTGTGGACGTGTTCCGCTTCCGTGATGACTCGCATGTCTTCGATCATTGGTATCTGTGACCGGCGCAGGGCGAGTTCGCACAACCGATTCTGTCGGCCATAGACGAACAGCAGTTTGTGCTCGTCGAGTTGTACTTCGAGTGGCAGGGCGGGGTTCAGCACGGCCAGACCACAACATCCATCATTGAGCAGCAGTTCTTCAAAGTCGTAAAGAACACTTTGCAGGACCGGCATGTCGATCTGTTCGCGGTACATGTCGGAGTGCTGACCAGGAGCTCGTTCATGGCTGGTTTCGAGGACCACATCAACGACCGGTCCCAGTGGTTCCAGCAGTGACATAAAGACATCAAACAGATGTTCTTTGCTGACAGAAGCCATCAGCACCGGGATTTGTGTTCCGGTTTCCTCATCAGTGTAACACTCATGGCGGTAGCCGGTCCTGGGGATGATTTCGAGGCTGTAAGCTGGTCTGATGGCGTCGGTCAGTGTGAAGTCACCGTACCGTGAAACGCTCATGTGCTGTTCCAGCTGTTCTTCGGACAGGTGGCGAAAGCTGCTGACATCGCTGGACGGTGTGCCGTCGCGATAGCCGGTTTTGAGGAAATTCTGCAGGAAACCCATGGTATTGGTTCTCACGGATGGCCGTGTGATTGGGACTTCGACATGACAAGTTTGAGCCTAGCACCTGAATTTTGTGAGTGTCGGGGGTTTCGGGGAAATCTGCTGAATTCGAGCATTGCGGTGAGTTTTCGTGTGGTGCCTGCCGTGGTTGTCGGCTGTGCGCGGGCCGGGGCCAGGCGGTACAATCTGTGCAATCGCTGAAATCGGAAGTCGGATCCGCGGAAATTGCTGGAGCTGGGGCAGATGTCTGTATCGATTGTGCGGTGTGTGCTGCAGCGGTTGTCGCTGGTGTTGTTTGTCTGCGAATTGTGCAGGTGGGAGGGGGTGTTGCTGCTGGCAGATGATCGCTGGTATCGGATTGAGTTTGATGGTCAGGCAGCGGGACATGAGCTGCTGGTGTCAGAGGATTTTGATGACCCTGAGCATGGTCGACTTCGTCGCAGCAAGCGTGAGACGGTGCTCCGATTGAAGCGATTGGGGGCGGATCTTTCGGTGCGGGCAAAGCTGACAACGGAGGAGCTGCAGGACGGTCGGTTGGTTCGCTGGAACCTTGAGCGGGTAGCAGCTGATGGGGGGCGTGTGCAGCGGAGTGGCGTCTGGGGGGACTCCATCGGGGCGTATGTGGTTCGGGATGAAATCGCAGGAGCTGCAGTGGAGTCAGTGGTGAAGTGTCCACAGCAGCCTCGATCGCCCCTGATGGCCGGTTGGCTGCAGGCGGAGTTCCCGCGGGGTGCGCGGGTGTGGAAGACGTCGGTGTTTTTTCCGGAGAGCAGTGATTCGGCGGAGTTGCAGTTTGTGGCGAGGTCGAAAGTGCAGCGTACGGGTGAATCTGAAACGAGTGGGTCAGTCGAGTTGAGATATGAGTTTCGCCCTGTGGAGTTTCCTGAGGTGGAGCCCTCAACGTTGATTTTTCGGAACGGTGCGTTTGAGGGATCCGATCAGCTTGTTCTGGGGGCCCTGCTGTCGATTCGACTGTCAGAGCCGGCGCGGGCGCTGGGCTATGAAAACACGGAAGCACTGGATCTGCAGTTGCGGACGATGATTCCGGTGACTGGCAGTGTGGAGTGGGGCGTTGATCGTATGATTCGGCTGAGCATGCAGCTGCCACCGGAGTTGCGGGGCGTTCTGCAGTCTTCAGAATTTCAGCGGGTACATGAGGGAGCGGATGGGGAGACGCGGGTCATACTTCTGGATCCCGCTGCAAAAGTTACAGCTGCGCGGGTACGCATGAAGCCTGTGGAAATGTCGGAGTACCTGGATTCGGGAAAGTGGATCGATTGCGCGAATTCAGAGATTGTGCGGGCAGCAGTGCTGGCTGCGGGCAATACCAGTGATCAGCAGGAAAAGTGTGACAGGCTGGAGGAGTACGTCTGCCGTCGGATGCAGTTTTCGGCTTTGTCGACAATGCAGCAGCCTGCGTCAGTGGTTCTGAAATCGTGGCGTGGTGACTGCACTGAGCATGCCGTACTGCTGGCGGCGCTGCTGAGGGCTGAGAAGATACCGTCGAGGGTGGTTGTGGGGTTTGTGTTTGTGCCGAGGGCTTCGGCCTTTGCTCCGCATATGTGGGTGGAGGCCTGTTTGGAAGGCACGTGGCGACCGCTGGATTCGACACTTTCGCAGGAGTCATCAGCGGTGCCGAGAATCCGAGTATCCCACTCTTCGCTGGCTGCCGATGCCACCGGCTGCGTGCGAGTCTTTGCGGATCTGATGGATTTTCCCGGGAAGACTCAGGTTTCCGTGGAGTCGGACCGGTCAGCGGAGTGAATTTACAGCAGTCCCAGCAGCGTCAGGCTGTCGCGGAAGATCATGTTTTCAATGGCTGCCGTATCCAGTCTCGGCAGGCGGGTACCTTGCAGTTGGTCATTCAGACTTCGCAGTCCGATCAGTGAATCGTTTACGGTAGTGAAGGGGTAATCCGTACCGAACAGCAGTTTGTGCCAGACGCCGTATTCCTGAACCAGCATGAGGCTGTTGTAGAGTTGCCATGGGCGGTAGTGCAGGGCAGAAATGTCGGCGTAGACATGCGGATGTTTACGGATTACGGCCACACATTCGCCCTCAAACGGGTGCCCGAGGTGAGCGAGGATGAGCCGCAGTTCGGGAAATCTGGTGGCGACTGTGTCCAGCAGTGCGGGGAACGTGAATTGCAGTGGGGCCTGGGAAATGAAAGTGGTGCCGGTATGCAGCAGGACCGGCAGGTTATTTCGGGATGCGTAGTCCCAGAGTTCATTCAGTCTTTCGTCGTCGGGACGAAAGCCTGCGTACATGGGCATCAGTTTGATCCCGCGCAGCCCCAGTTCCTCATGTCCGTACCGCAGTTCGTGCTGCCAGTCGGTCTGCGTGGGATCGAGCGACAGGAATCCGATCAACTGTTCGGGGTGCTGGCTGACATAGGCAGCGATGTCTCGGTCATCGACCCACAGCCCGCTGAGTCTGGCCTTGCCACCGAAAACAACGGTACGGACATCCGGAGGAGCAGTTTTACAGTAGCTGCTGTAACTGACGGTCAGGTCGACTTCCACGCCGGCTCGGGCTCGTTTTGCCTGATTGCGAAAGTCTTCCTGAAAATGTTCCGGGTAGCGCCAGTAGTGGCTGTGGATGTCGATGATGGGCATTGGGAGGTCTCCGTTTCAGAGTGATTTTCTCGGGCTGCCTTCGACTGGTGCAAACACGAATTTCAGCCATAGTGCGGCAGCGGTGAGCAGCACGATGCAGTTGATGTAGAAGATCGGGTCCCACTGAGCCCGACCACTGAGATTGAGTCCTCCCAGCATGTCTGCGAGCAGACCGACGAGTAGTTGTGACGTTATTGCTCCGAAGACTCCGGCGGAATTCATGAGTCCGAAAAGTGCTCCGGTGTGTCGCCCGCTGATGCCGATGGCACAGGACCACCAGAGGGACTGAGTGGCCTGAGTGGCAAAGCAGGAGCCACCGGTCAGCAGGACAGCAAGTCGGTGATCTGAGCAGAGCAGTGCGGAGGCCAGCAGTGCAGCGGCGGAGAGGAATGCGGTGGGTCCTGCGACTCGGCTGCGAGCGGGATATTTCGAGATCTGCAGCCAGTCAACCACCCAGCCGCCGAAGAACGTTCCGGCTGCGGCACAGGCGAGGACGACGGATGTCATCATTCCGGCATCGGCCGGCATCAGGCCTCGACCCTGCTCGAGGTAACGGGGGAACCAGGAAAAATAGATATAGCTGTTGAAGGATGCACAAACCATGATGGCGCTCAGCATGCGAACGCTGGGGCTGGCGAGTACAAGTTTCCATGGTACGGGGCCCGGTGTGTTCTGCGTCTGAGTTCCGGCGGCTATCAGCTGTCGTTCGAGTGGGTCGACTGACGGGTGCTGGGTTGGCTCATCGCGGAACCAGAGCCAGAAACCTGCGGCCCACACGAATCCAATACTGCCGAAGGCTGCGAACGTCATTCGCCAGCCGATTCTTTCGATCAGGGCAGCAGCGAGCCACGGAGCGATGGCTCCACCGGTCTGCGAGGCGGCCAGCAGGATTCCCTGAACGCGTCCGCGTTCGTCGATTGGGAACCAGCGCGAGACGACTCGGGCGGCGTTGGGGAACGCACCGGCTTCGCCTGCTCCGAACAGAAACCGTATGATGATCAGGGACGTCAGGCCGTTACAGAGCCCGGTGAAGACAGTGAAGACGGACCACCAGAGTGAGATGCGAGTGAGTACTTTTCGAGCTCCCCATTTGTCACCCCAGCGGCCGGTGGGAACCTCAAACAGACCGTATGCGAGTGTGAAGGCCATCAGAATCAGGCTGCCACCGGTATTGGAAATCTGCAGTTCCTCGCTGATTCGTCCGAGGGCAGCAGAAATACAGATGCGGTCGAGGTAAAGAATTCCGGAAAGGGCACAGAGCCATGCGAGGACGACGTAACGAATACGCCCGGCAGCCTCGCTATCATGTGCTGGTTCAAAGGGGTTTTCCGGGGCAGCGGGCATCCGAGTATATTCCGGTAGTCAGGTGCGGGATGGGAAGAGTATCGGCTGCAGGCTGAATTCTGCGGCTGCATGCTGCCACAGCCGGGTGTTGCAGACAAGCAGTCAGTGGCAGGGATTTCCTGAAGTGCAGGAGGTTCCGGGATTGTTTGCGGATTCCACGTCTCAGGAGTAGACTGGGGAGTTGGCCACAGCGGTTATCAATGTTCAGAAGTGTCTGAAAACCGCGGTTCAGGTTTTCGTCAGTGCATGTCAGGGTATATCGCGTGTGGAGTCGTCAGATCCCGTTTCGGGTTGATATTGCCGGCATCATCGAGATCATGGGATCGTCGTTGTACAGCCGTCTGGAGACTCCGATTCGTGAGTTGATTCAGAATGCCTATGACGCGATTCTGCGGCGTCGAGCCAGAGATCTGCAGTTTCGCGGAAGGATTGACATTCATCAGGATGCTGCCGCTGGAACTCTGACTTTTACCGACGACGGAGTCGGGCTGACGTCAGACGAAGCTGAGCAGTATCTGGGTACACTGGGAATCGGTATGACGGGGATCCTGAAGGGTCGTCGTTCCGCGGCGGTGAAGAACACGATAGCGGGTGATGGTGAGGGATTGGTCGGGCAGTTTGGAATCGGTCTGTTCAGTGCTTTTATGCTGGCCGATTTTCTGAAGGTGGAAAGTCGCAGTGAGGACAGTGACGAGGGAGTCTGCTGGGAAGCGGGGCCGGGCACTGAGATTCGGCTGTCATCTTCCGGGCGAGCGCAGTTCGGCACCAGTGTGACCCTGCACCTGAAACCTCAGTTTCGAATGTGGTGTGAATCGCTCGAGTCGCTTGAGGCAGCGATCCGCGAGTTTGCGGATTTTCTGCCGGTACCGATTCATGTCAACGATCGTCCTGCCCGGGTGAATGTCATCAATGCACCGTGGTTTGAGGCGACACCTGAGCCTGAGTCACTGGAACTGGCTCTGGCGGACTACTTCAATGAGTCGCCACTGGACGTGATTCCGATACGCATGGAGCATCCGCTGTCGATTGCCGGAGCGTTGTACATTTCGCCGCAGAGAACGCCGGGTTTTGCAGACGAATCGACGGTGGCCGTGACGGTGCGTCGCATGGTGATTTCGCGACGGGTTCGTGATCTGCTGCCGGCGTGGGGCAGTTTTTTTCGCGGCATCCTCGAACTGGAGGACGGGACTCCGGTTGCCAGCCGCGAAGATCTTGTTCGTGATGATAATTTCCGAGCGCTCCGCAGGACACTTGAGGAGCATTTGTATCAGCATCTGGAGGATCTGGCGGATCAGCCGGGGTCGCGACTGGAGTCAATTGTCACCTGGCATCGCTATCATTTTGCCGGTGCGGCATTATCCGAGGCGCGTCTGAGGTTTCTGCTGCGTCGAGTGTATCGTTTTCAGACATCCAGGGGGCCTCTGCTGCTGGATGAAATCCTGCAGCAGAGTGCAGCGGATCCGCTGTACGAGAGCGATCTTGAAAGTGTGGTCTGGTACAACGCTGACCGTCGTCAGGAACGTTACCTCGATGAATTGTTCAGCCGGATCAATATTCCCTGCGTGCATGCCGTTCGCAGCTTTGAAGAGAGTCTGCTGGCTGAGATGCTGGTTGATGAAGATGGCGGGGTTGAGTTGCGTCAGGCGACTCCTTCGGCCCGGAATTTCAGTCGCATTGTTCTCGGGATGACTGATCCGGAAGATCTGGCCGCTGGCTGGCAGGATTATTTCTCCAGCACTGACGCGCGGGTGATGATTGCCTCACTGGCATCCGGGCCTCCGGTAGTGGCGTTTCTGAATGATCGATATGAGCTGGTTCGTACGTTCGAAGAGCTGCGGCGGGAGGGCGATATCCCGACGGGCTTTCAGCGACTGATCGATGCTCACTTTCGACAGTCACCAACCGGTCGCAATGAAGTGGTGCTGAACCGTGCACACAGGCTGGTTCAGAATGCTCTGCGGAGCGGTGTATCCAGTCCTCTGGCCAGCGTACTGCGTGTTCTGGTGATGAATGCACTGACGGCCGCCGGGGCGACGCGCAGCGCCGGTGCTGCAGCGGTGCAGGCTGAGGATCTGGACTGGATTGCTGATGCGTTGCGCGGGCCCGGTGCCTGAGGAATTGTCTATCCTGCTGCGGCGGAACAGGTGATCAGTCAAAGAGGGACTTCTGGCGTATTGCAGGCTGTTGTTTTCCGGGCCATGCTGGCAGTGCCGGCAGCGCTGGGTACGCGAGGCTGATCTGTGCGTGCATGAGCGCAGCAAAGTCCGGCGCGAATCGATCATCAGGAGCGTGGGTGAAGACAAAAGGCTGCAGCCCCTGCTGCAGCCAACCGGCGATTACGGGCCCCCATTCCGTCAGCCATGGAAGAGTCTGCTGTACGTGGTTCCGCCCGACGATTCTGAGGAAGGGGTGTCGGCCGGTGACAGTCTGTCGGAGCGGAGTTCTGGGCTTTCGAGACTGCGATATGCGTTCGATCTCATCTGCTGGCGGGGCGGAATACAGAGGTCGGGAATCGAACAGAACGAAGTCCAGTGCGTGGCTCGTCAGCAGTTCGATCAGCCATTGCTCATGGTGGCCCTGATCGAACCACGCATGATGCCGCACTTCGACTGCCCACGGGAGATGTGTGGGCAACTCGTTGAGGAAGTCCTGCAGTGCCGGGGCCTCAGCCGGTGAGAAGTCCGGTGGCAGCTGAATGAAGGATGGCCCGAGTACCCGGTGACTGCTGAGCACCTCAGCCGCTTCAATGAATCCTGCCAGCTCGGCGCCAGCTTTTCGGAGCCTGCGGTCGTGCGTAATGGATCGACTGACTTTGAGGCAGAAGCGAAATCCGGGGGCGGCGGAGCTTCCCCATTCGTGAAAGCGGTCAAGGGGCGGCAGGGCGTAGAAGGTGCTGTTGCCTTCGACAGTCCGAAATACGGACGAGTACTGAGGCAGCCAGTCTCGGCGTGAGGCTGTGCCGGTGAAGAGCGATCCTTTCCAGGATTCGCAGGCCCAGACCGGGCAACCAAGAAACAGTTCGGTCATGGCAGGGGATTACGCGGCTGCATCTTCGTCTTCCGGAAAAGGCAGGAGTGCAGGTTGAGAATCCCGGCCGGGTTTTCGCAGGGTTGCATAACCGGGAAGATCATCAATCTGCCGCAGCGCAAAGGTTGTGAGAAACAGTTTTGTTGTGCCGTAAAGAAAGGGTCGGCCCAGCGAATCATCCTCCCCGGCAATTCGAATCAGCCCCTTATCCATCAGTTGTCGAATCATTTCCGCCGACTGCACACCCCGAATGGCTTCCACATCAGCTCGTGTCACAGGCTGCTGATAGGCGACGATGGTCAGGGTTTCCATCATTGGTGCCGAGAGTCTTGTGGCCGCCTGCCTGTTATGCAGTCGATCGAGCCATGGTGCCAGTGCTGCCCGGGTCATCAGGATGTAACCGGCGGCGGTTTGTTCGATGCGGAATGCCGAGCGTGTGCGGTCATAACTTTCGTTCAGGAGTGATACCAACTGCTGGACTTCGCGAGCATCAATGAGTCGTGCGGACTGGGCCAGCTTTCTGGCTGGAACAGCGCCTTCGGCAATCAGCAGGGCAGCCTCCAGTCTGGCGATGCGGAGAGTGCGGATCAGGCTGCCGTCCGGCTGCAACTGTCCGGGGCATACACTGCGCCGGCCTCCCGCCGGGGTTCGCAGATGCATCTTTTCCCGCTCCGTCCGGGAATTGCCGACGGGGCTGCACCGCAGCAGTCTGCCGGGGCAGTTCCAGGGACCGGTTGTTGTGCGTTCCAGCATGAGTTGTCTCTGGATAGTCAGCCGGGTTGCAGTCTGTTCAGTTGACTGGTTGTGTGTTGCGTGCGGATTGGCTCCGCCACTGACGGACCTGCTGCAGTACGTCCTCAACGCAGCCGGATCGAGTCGGTCCGGTCGCTTCAAACCGATAGCGAACCAACTCAGTTTCACCGCGAAAGAACGCAGCGAATCCGTGTGACGTGGTTGTTCCGGGCACGAACCAGAGGGTTCGGATGGCTCCCAGAGCCTGCAGTTGTCGAACGGCGGCTTCGGTTGCGGGATCGACGCCGGCATCAGCTGCCTGTTCGCGGGGAGTGTCGGGGGGGGAGTCATCCGAGCCCAGTTGCTGGAATGGGTCTCTGCCGATGGGTTCTGCTGATTTCGGCGTGGCTGGGGTCAGCGATTTTTTTTGGTCTTTGGGTGTTAAGGCGGAATCGGGCAGCAGTTCATCAATGCCGCTGTTTTTTGGCGACCCTGCGGCGTCTGCTGTCTCAGTCGGGTTGAATTCCGGGGCATCTGCGAGAGATTTCTCGAATCCTTCCAGCAGTTCAATGTCGAGTGTTTCCCCCGGAGTTTCCTCCGAGGATTCTGAGCCGTGTGCTATCGTCTGCGACACCCCCGCAGGCCCTCCTGCAGGGCGCAGCAAGGCGATTGCCGGAACGATGATCAGCGGCAGTGTCATCAGCAATGTCGACAGCAGGCCACTTCGTGAGGAGTCCATTCCCGCCACTCCAGGACATATTTTCACTGCCAGTCCATCGGCAGTTCCTGCCGGAGTTTATGTTCCGATGGAATTTCCGGCAATTGCAGTTTTTGGCTTCCCTGCAGACAGGTGCGGCCGATAAAAACGTGGCGTTCAGGTCGCAGCGGCAGTTTCTGCCGGATTTTCCTGTTCGGGTCCCCGTCGCTCAGACTCAGCCGGGGCGAAATCACAGGATGTGAAGTCATTGCGGGCTGGACTTTGGGCTCGACTGAGGGATCCTGAGTTATTGACTGAACACGGCGTCAGAAATCCTCGATGGATTTACATGACTGCAGTTGAGAGTGATGTTGGTCTGCTGGATTGAGGTGGCATCGGATTCTGCCGAGTATTGCGGGGTAAGTGTAATGACAGCAACAGAGAGTTTTGGTGCCGGCAGGCCACAGCGCCGCGTATTCATGGGGGCAATAGCGGCAGCCGGGGCAGCCTTTTTGACCGGTCAGCCGGCGGCGCTGGCTGCCGACGAGAATCAATCTGAACATCCGTTGCAACCGGCCCTGCGACTGGCACGCGAGGCTCATCGTCGGGTCCTGCGGATGAGTGGTTACGAGTGCATTTTTGCGAAGAAAGAGGTTGTGGACGACGATCTGATTTCGCAGAAGATGAAGCTGAAGATCCGGCATGATCCTTTCAGTGTTTACATGCTTTTCCAGGATCCCAGGGAGGGTCGTGAGGTCATTTTTGTGTCTGGCCAGAATGACAACAAGCTGCTGGTTCACGAAACCGGGCTGGCTGCACTGATTGGGACGTTGTCACTGTCACCTGACGATTCGCGGGTAAAGGCTGAAAATCGTTACCCGATAACCAAAGCCGGCATGGCGAATATGGTGCAGGCTGTAATTGAGCAGTGGGAAGTTGAGTCGAAGTACGGTGAGTGCGACGTCAAGTACTTTTCGGACGCAAAGATTGAGAAGTACGAAAAGTACAATTGTCGGGTGATTGAGAGCAGTCACCCCGAGCCGCGGCGACAGTTTCCCTTCCAGATGACTCGACTGTGGATCGACGAAAAGACACAGTTGCCGGTGCGGGTGCAGCAGTTTGGGTTTCCGAAGAAAAAGGACGCCAAACCTCCGGTTATTGAGGACTATCTGTTTACGGACGTGCAGCCGGATCTACGGCTGACCGACAGTGATTTTGACAAGGACAATCCGGCGTACAACTTCTGAGTTTCGGCAGAATTACTTTCCGGCATCCTCGCTCAGCGCGGCTTCCAGTTCCTTCAGTCCGCGGGCGGCGTCAATTTCGTAGTATCCCGGGTGGTAGTGTTTGACCTTCCCGTCGTCCCCGATGACGACCCAGAGCGGCAGTTGTCCGCGTGCTTCGCGGGGATCGCCGAGGGTTTTCAGCAGTGTTCCGTCGTCGTATCCGATGGGGTAGCTGAGGTTCATGAACTCGGCGATTTTGCGTGCTGCACGTCGACCGCGGGCGAGGTTTTCCGGGGTCTGCAGGTCGCCGTTGGTGCTGATGCCGACGACCAGCAGGTTCTGATTGCGAAGTCGGTTGTAAAGAAATTCGAGGTAGCCAGTCTGTCCGTAGGGTTCGGACAGCGGTGAGTCCTTGTAATCCCAGAAATGCAGGATGACAGTTTTACCTTTGAGCATGTCTGAGCTGAGAGTTCCTCCGGTCGCGAGATTCAGGGTGAAGTCGGGGGCCTGGGAGCTCATCAGCGATGCGGCTCGTCCGGCGGCCGATTCCAGACGTTTTTTCTGAATTTCAACGTCGGCACGAATCTGTCGGGTGAGTCTTTCGAGAGTGGTACCGGCTGCCAGCGTGGTGAGTTCGTCAAGAACAGCAGCGGCATCAGTGACCTGCCGTTGTGAGAGTTCTGCCAATTGAGCATCAGGGCGTCTGCCGAGTTTTGCCTGTAGCTGCAACAGGGCAGCGCGGGACTTGTCGACGGCCTGAGCTTCATCTGCTGTCAGCCGTTTGGTGGCAGAGCGCACGAGCGTCAGCAGAAACTGATCACCCTGACCCATGAAGATGTCGGCTTCGGCGCGGACGAGAGTGCCGCTGGTGGCGTCAACCTGCAGGCTCTGTCGCCGGCCGCGCGGCTCACGTGCCTCAAGCTGCCAGATCTGCAGATTTTCTACTGTACGGGATTCGGTCGCGGTGAGTTGCCAGCCGTTCTGATTCCACGCGTGCCCGGGCTGTATATCTGCCGGCAGGGCGACTTTGAGGGGGGGCAGTGCGAGAAACCACGGTGTACCGTCATAGGGGTAGAGCAGGTGTGGCTGCAGTTGATTCTGAGTGGTTGCCGGTCCTGTGACACCATAGCTGTCGGGCCACGGGCAACCCTGCCGCAGATCGTCAGAGAGGTGGAAGAAACAGGAGGCGGGGGAATCAATTGTCTGGACTTCGAATCTGCGAAGTACCTGTCCGTCACCGTCGCCCGGCTGAATCAGTGCACCGGAGTATTCGTTGTGAACAATTCCGGGTTCGTCTGCAGCGTAGCCAGGGGAGGGATTGATCAGGACCGTGCAGCACAGCAGGATTGTGGCAAGGGTGGCGGACGGAGAAAACGGATATTTTGGAGTGGGAGACATTAGGCGGGTCCGGCCGATGGCGAGTGGATTCAGGGCAGTGTGCAGGTAAGTCTGTTGGTGGAGTTTATAGCGGGGGGCGGTGGGGGAAAACAGCCGTGAAGAATTGGAAAAATCGGAAGAAACCGACAAAACTGGATGTTTCAACCGGTGGGAGACGTGGGTGAGAGCAGGGTTTTGCCCAGAAAATCCTCAAAAATCCCCGATCAGAATCGATTGTCTGAGGGAATTGAATTCGCGTTCCGGGCGAACTGAGCCTATGATTTACCCGATAAACAGTCTGCGTGTCCAGGCTGGGCGGGTGTCTTTATCGTACCGTATTGGCAGCCTGTGTCGCACTGCCTCCTGTTGTTCGGCGAGGGTTGGATTTGTGGCAGAGAACCAGAATGTTGTCGGCGGATACGAACTGAAGAACTGCATTGCCTCCGGAAGCTCGACGCAGGTGTGGGAGGTTGTGGAGCAGGGGGGGACGGTGCCTCTTGCGATGAAGCTGCTGTTGCCGGATTCGCTGAAAAGTTCTGAGGCGAAGTCCGTGCTGAAGCATGAGTACAAAGTTGGTGCGCAGCTTGAGCACCCAGGATTTGTGCGGTTCCATAAGCTGGAGATCAACAGGGATCACGGCTTTCTGCTGATGGACTATTTCCGGGCTCCCAGCCTGAAAGCACAGCTGTCTGCGAACCTGCCGGAAACACAATCCCGGATGAAGAAAATCGTGGAATCGGTCTGTCAGGCATTTGTTCACCTCAATGAAAAAGGCTGGCTGCATCGGGACATCAAGCCGGACAATATTCTGGTGAACAAGACTGGTGAAGTTCGTGTGATTGACTTCAGCCTTGCGTCCCGGCTGGCGACCGGTGTGATGAAGCTGCTGGCTGGGAAGCAGAAAAACATCATGGGCACGCGAACCTATATTGCGCCTGAGATCATCATGCGACGCCCTCCCACTGCCCAGTCGGATGTTTACAGTCTGGGTGTCACGCTGTATGAAATCGCCACGGGTAGTCCGCCATTTGCAGGTCTCAGTCCGAATGACCTGCTCAAAAAACACCTCAGTGAGGAAGCGGCGCCACCATCGGCGGTCAACAAAAACTGTACTCCCGAACTGGACATGGTGTTGATGAAGATGCTGGCGAAGAAGCCGAAGGATCGTCCTCAGGAAATGCGGGATGTGATGTCGCTGTTTCGCAATTGTCGTGTATTTCTGGAAGATCCGGTGGAGTTGCACGAGAAGAAGGTGCGTGAGGCCAAGGCGAATGAAAGTCTGAGCGTGGATAAACGGCTGGACAGTCGCGCTGATGCGGATCGTGTCTCGCGAGGAATTGCTGCGCCGCTGAAGCCGACAAAATCGAAGCGTACGACGGCTCCGATCGGCGAGATGGCACCTCCGAAAAAATCCGGTGCTGTGTCCGCGGCGACTCAGCCACCGGCCCCTGTGGCTCAGATGCCATACGGTATGCCTGGCATGATGCCGCAGATGATGCCCGGCATGATGCCGCAGATGATGCCCGGCATGATGCCGCAGATGCCTCCCGGTATGATTCCGGGAATGATGCCGGGTATGATGCCGCAGATGATGCCCGGCATGATGCCGCCGATGATGCCGCAACCCGGTATGATGCCCGGCGTGGCACCACAGCCCATGATGCCACAGTCAGGTGTGCCGGCTGTTGCTCCGGTGGTTCCGGCGGCTTCGCTGCCTGCGGCTGCTCCGCCGGTGGCTGCTGTGCAACCGGTGGCTGCTGTGCAACCGGTGGCTCGGGCTGCCGCAGCTCCACCCCCCGCACCTGCTGCAACGCCACCTGTGGCTAAAAATGTGCATTTGCCTCTGGAGAGGCGACAGTCTGCGGCGGCGAAACCCACGGAGCAGGTGGCGGATCTCGAGGAGTGGAGTGAGCTTCCCGACATCGCCTGATTTGCCGAAATCTCACGGGAATCAGCCATTCTCCGGGAGGCTCCGTGTTTGCCGTCCGGGTCGGGCCGGTTAGAATTCCGGATTCGGACCTGTGTGTTTCGGCTTTACTGACTGATACCGGTGGATGACCGCTGATGGCCGCCCTGCATCAATTGAATTTTGAAAAACCTCTGTACGAACTGGAAGAGCGACTGCTGAAGCTGGAAGCTCAGCAGGACCCCACTCCTGCAGAGAAGGAAATCATGCGGCGCATGCGTGTGGAACTCACGCAGATGACGCGTGAGCGCTATGCGAATCTGGATCCGTGGCAGATTGTTCAGGTTTCGCGGCATCCTGATCGTCCGCAGACTCCTGACTACATCGAACTGGTGTTCGACGAATTTGTCGAGTTGCATGGAGACAAGTCTTTCGGTGACGACCGTGCAATAGTGACTGGCTTTGCTCGGCTGGCTGATCGCAAGGTCATGTTTGTTGGTCATCAGAAAGGGCGGAATCTCCGCGAGCGAAACGAATGCTGTTATGGTTGTGCGCACCCGGAGGGTTATCGCAAGGCCATGCAGAAGATGGAGATGGCCAGTCGTTATGGATTGCCGATTATCTGCCTGATTGATACCCCGGGCGCCTATCCGGGAGTGGGTGCGGAGGAGCGTGGTCAGGCCTACAACATCGCGGTAAATCTGCGTGACATGTCGACTCTGGAAGTGCCGATTGTGTGTGTGGTCATCGGAGAAGGCGGATCGGGGGGGGCGCTGGGGATCGGGATCGGCGACCATGTGGCGGTTCTGGAATACGCCTATTATTCTGTCATCAGTCCGGAAGGTTGCGCTGGTATTCTGTGGAAGAGTGCACAGCATGCTCCGAAGGCTGCCAAAGCCCTGAAATTCACCAGCCGGGACCTGTTATCCCTCGGTGTTGTGGATGAAGTCATCCCAGAGCCGCTCGGGGGGGCTCATCGGGATCATTTCAAGATGGCAGCGACGCTGAAAGGGCGACTGGTGGAAGCACTGCAGAATCTTGAGCCACTGCCGGTGAACGATCTGCTGGAACGTCGCTATCAGAAGTTCCGACGACTGGGGATGTTCTACGAGAATGGCCCGGTGAACTCCTGACGCTTGTGTATCAGTGCTGTTGCTGTTCAGGTCGCGGCTGCCTGGCTGCGTTCTGCTGCTGCGGCCAGCGCGGATTCCAGCAACAGGCAGGCCATGCCAGCCAGCAGCAGGTAACGCCAGTATTTCTGCTGAGATTCCAGTTCCTGAGCGTCCAGTTCTGCACTGCCGTCGGCGGCTTGTTTTTCAATGTTGTCGGTCTGCACTACAGCCACATCCGGAGCCATTCCCAGTGCCTGTAACTGACCTTCGGGCAGTGGTTCTGTGCGGCTTTCTGAGGCGGCTACGGTGACCAGCAGGCTGGATGATTTGGGACCTTCAGAAGTTTCCTCTGTCAGGATCCAGCGTCCCGGTTCGTTCAGCAGGATTGTGGCAACCTGCGAAGCCTGATCCGCGGCCAGTTGTCCATCGGGTCGCTGCAACCGCCATTGTCTTTCCTGTGTGAGATCTTTGGTATTGAGAGTTGTGCCAGCATCATGCAGTTGTGAAGCTGCCTGTGCTGGAAATGCGATCCGCACCAGTTGCAGCAGCAATGGTGGAAATCTGCTGGATAATGCCAGTTGGCTGTCCTGCGGATTCCAGCCTGAGGTGAGCAGAAAAATGCGGCCTCCGTTCTGCGTACGGAATTCGAGGATGGCTGGGCTGCCGGAATCGAAGCGGGCCAGTACTCGCACGGAATCGTCCTGCGGCAGGCCTTCGATCTGCCGGTAGTGCCAGAATCGGACTGAGGAAAAGTCAGAGAATCGAGCATCAGCAAAGGGGGCGAGCAACTGCGACTCGGAGCTGGTGGCGCTCATGATTGCGTAGTCAGCCACGGAGGCTTCCGTCCACTGCAGTCCAGGGGGCAGCAGACTGCTGATGGAGGACGCCATCTCAACTGACTTGATCGCTGCCAGAATGATGCCGCCCTGATCCACAACTTGTTTCAGGGACGTCGTCAGGCTGTTTGGAACCGTGTCGGTGAGCAGAGCGAGTTTTGCGTCGGCCGGAGCGGGAGTTGCAATTCCATCGGCCGTGACGAGGTCCATCAGTTCCAGAGGTTCTGCTTCCTGGCCGTCGAAGACGCGCTGCAGGTAATACCTCATGGATTCTTCGTCATTGGCATCAGTGGAGCCTGCGTGCAGGATGCGTCGAGTTTTCTGCTGCTGGATGGGCAGGTCCACGACATTGTCAAACGGATGCGGATCGCCCTGCAGTTCGACTCCGGCAATCTGAGGCTGGTTTTCGGTGACGTCCGGCATGGATACGGTCCGTCGCTGGCCCGGTGCAAGGTCGACGGGAATTGAATTGCCCACAGGTTTTCCCTGGTTGTCGAAGGGCTGCAGTGTGCAGGCTCCGGGCGGCGCATCACCTGAGGCGGTAACGCGCACTCGGACTCGCCCGGATTTTTGATCTTCAGCGAGGCTGAGGCCCCTGTTGCCGGACTGTTCGGGTTTGACGGGACACAGTTCGAGACGTACGCCATCCGGCCAGGCTGATGATCGGAGTCCATCGAGCCGGCAGCCTTCCTGGAAGTCAGTGATTACTATGACGGATGCGGCGTCGGCAGCGTCTCCGAGACGCTCGCGGGACACTTCTTCAGCAGCTTCCAGCATTGCTGAATCGAGGTGTGTGGCAGTCCAGTCCGGCTGCCATTGCTGTTCCACCCGCTGCAGCAGTGCCGTTCGATTGGCGGGGTCTGTCTGACGCCATTCGTCCGCTGTCAGCAGAGTTACGGTTGTCTGTGCGAAAGTTGACACACTGAGTACGTCAGCGGGCTGGAGTGCTGCCGTTTGTTCTCGGAACTTCAGCAGCAGAGACTCGGCGATGCCATCACGGCGCATGCTGGCACTGGAGTCCAGCAGGATGGCAAGTCGTCGTCCGGTGGGGGCAGCAGAATCCTGAGTGACTGTGAGCCGCTGAAAGGGTCTGGAGAATGCGAGGGCAATCAGGGTGACGGCGAGGATTCGCAGCAGCATCAGTGGCCAGTTTTCGATGCGTGAGCGACGCGTGGTCCTGGGAAGTGTGGGTGAGAGGAATCGTACGAGACTGAATGGCATGCGGACGGCTGGCGTTCGTCGGAGCATGTGCAGCAGCACGGGAATGGCTGCCAGTACACCTCCGGCGACGGCAAAGTTCTGTGCCAGAAACTCAAACATTTCAGTGACACTCCCGAAGTAAAACTCTGGCGCAAGTTTGCAGTTTCAGGTCTTTGGTGTTGTGAGATTCAGCGACGCTGTCGACGGGCCTGCAGGAATTCGGCCAGCGACAGTTCCAGTGGCTGGTCCGTGGCCAGCAGTCGCAGACTGGCTCCGGCTGTTTCACATTCCTCCCGCACCATCCGGTTGTGGTCTTCCAGACGCTGCAGGTATTCGCTCCGCACAACGTCGGGGTCAGCAAAAATCTGCTGCTCTGATTCGAGATCCTCGAACAGTCGCGGTCCGTCGAACTGCAGCGTCAGTTCGGCGGGATCAAGGATCTGGAATACGACGAGATCGTGCAGGCAGCCGCGCAGCATGCGGAGGCCATCACCCAGTTTTTGTACCGGCGACAGCAGATCTGAGATCAGGATCACAAGGCCGCGTTTGCGGAGTCTTCGCGCGATGTCTTCAAGTGCTGCCGCAGGGTCCGTCAGTACGCCGGTTCCGGGGTCCTCCAGAGTTGTCATCAGTCGGCGAAAGTGTCCGGGGCGGTACCGCGGGGGAATGACAGTGCGAACGTGGTCATCGAACAGTGTCAACCCCACGGCATCTCCCTGCCGATTCATCAGCCAGGCCAGTGAGGCAGCTACGGTGGATGCATACTGCAGCTTGTTCCAGCCGACGGACGAAAAGGTCATTGAGGAGCTGATATCGAGCAGAATGCAGCAGCGGAGGTTGGTTTCGTCTTCGAACAGTCTGATGTAGCTGCGGTCTGTCCGGGCAAACAGTTTCCAGTCGAGGAAGCGAGGATCATCGCCCTGTGCGTACTGGCGATATTCAGAGAACTCGACGGAGAACCCGTGTTTCGGACTGCGATTAAGTCCCGTGCGGAAGCCGTCGACCACCAGTTTAGCGCGCATTTCGAGCGAACGAATGCTCATGATCACCGCGGGGTTCATCAATTCAGCGGTCATGGCCCAGGCCCGGTCAGTTGACGGTTTCGTTTTTCGGATGAGCCACCACCTCCAGCAGCCGATCGATCAGTGAATCCACGGAGACGCCTTTGGCCTCAGCGCGATAGTTTGGCAGAATGCGGTGACGCAGTACCGGTTTGGCGATTGCCTGCAGATCGCGAGTTGATACGAAGGTGCGACCGTCGAGCAGAGCCTGTGCCTTGCCACCAAGCACCAGAAACTGTCCGGCTCGCAGCCCTGCGCCCCAGGAAACGTATTCATTGATGAAGTCGGGAGTCCCCGGCTGGCCGGGACGAGAGGCTGCGGCCAGCCTGACTGCGTACCGGGCGACGTCTTCGGCAATCGGTACGCGTCGCACCACTTCGTGGAATTCGAGGAGCGTTTGCCCGTTGAACAGAGCCTGGATGGGAGCAGGTCGTTCGGATGTAGTCTGAGTGACCACGCGGGTCTCATCGTCCTCGGACAGGTAGTCAATCATCACATTGAACATGAACCGGTCAAGCTGTGCTTCGGGGAGTGGATACGTTCCCTCCATTTCGATCGGATTTTGTGTGGCGAGAACGAAGAATGGTTCATCGAGCGGGTAGCGGCGCCCGGCTGCCGTGACCTGATGTTCCTGCATGGCTTCAAGCAGGGCAGACTGAGTCTTGGGTGGCGTTCGGTTGATTTCATCGGCCAGCAGCACGTTTGCGAAGATCGGGCCAGGGATGAACCGCATGGTTCGTGCTCCGCTGCCATCTTCCTCCAGTACTTCAGTGCCTGTAATGTCTGCCGGCATCAGGTCGGGAGTAAACTGAATGCGATTGAACCGCAGGTCGAACAGCTGGGCGATGGTTTTTACCAGCAGCGTTTTGGCGAGTCCGGGGGCACCTGTGAGCAGACAGTTGCCACCGGACAGCAGCGAGATCAGAAGCTGCTGCACAACCTGTTTCTGCCCGATGATGACGCGGGAAAGTTCGGCGTCAATTTTTCCGCGAAACCGGCGGAGTTCCGCAATCAGTTCCCGCTCCCGCTCAGCACTCAGCTCTGCCGCACTCATAGTCCGCTTTCAGATGAATCAGTGAGTCATTGCATGGAAGATGATATTGATTCCCAGAGGATAGGCCTTCTTTTCTGAGAACTCGCGGAAGTACCAGGGATCTTCACCCTCCCGCTCCCAGCCGTCTCCCAGATCCGTATTGTGACAGATCACCGCCATCAGGCGACGATTTGCATCGTACAGTCCCCAGTAATGGACTTCCTCAGTGCCATATCCCTGCGCGGAGTAGACTTCTCCGTTGGCCATCTGTCGAGCATAGCCGATGGCCGGGATCTGAGGTCGTTCGGTGAGGTCATAAACACAGTGAAAGATGGGATGATCAAGCGTCAGTTCTTCCGGCTCGTACTCAGGAAAGACCTGTTTGATTTCACGGTAGAACCCCTGCCATTCTTCGTCACCCCAGAAGTCATCGACCATCAGGAATCCACCGTTCAGCAGGTACGATCGCAGTGCCTGTCGCTCATCTTCCTCCAGATAAATATAACCCGGTTCAATGATATAGATGAACGGGTATTCAAAGAGTTTCGGATCAGTCAGTTCCAGAATGACTCCGTCCGGATCCGTGTGCAGTGACGTGAGCTGCTGCAGTCGATAGGAGAAGTTGAGATCGGCATCCGGGTAGTCAGTCTGCCATCCCCAGCGTCCCATGCTGCGGTAACGGATGCGGGCGAAGGTGAAAACGTCCTTTGCAAAGTTCTGGTCCAGTTTCCAGTCGGGTACACCGTTGCGTTCCACGCGTCCGTCCGGTCCGTACATATTTCGGGACCTGCCGCGCTGGCCGAACTGACCAAACTGCGCGGTCACAACTGCCGTAAAGCACAGGACGATGATTGCTGTGGCCACTGCCAGTCGTTGTCGATTCATGTTCGACCGTCCCGCAGGAATTCGAGTTGTCGCTGCCTCCGCCGAGTTTGTCTCAGATTCGGCCGACAAAAGCCAATGCAGATGTTCTGCAGGAGATGATTTTCAGGAGGATTCCGGCAGGCAGGTGTCAAATCCAGCGTTCCAGCTTTGCGAGGACTTCAGCCAGCAGTTCACGGTCACTGTCGGGGCGTCGCGTGCCCGCGGGATGCGGGGCCGACGATTGAATCCAGCCGCGCAGCTGCAGAAATATGGCTGCGGCATGTTTATAGGCCGGTACCGGCGTGCGAAATGCCAGAAACCCAAGGTACTGCAGGACATCGTTCAACTGGTAAAATTCGGCATTCCCCTCACGCCAGAATCGATCACGGAGCGCGAACAGATCGGGAGCGAAACTGCTGAGCCCCAGCAGATAGTCACTTCCGTACATCACCATATCGATTGCCAGATCGTTGCCCGTCAGCACCAGAAAATCGGGGCGCACCTCGTCCCGCCAGCGCAGTCGCTGCCATTCGGCGGCACGTTCCAGTGAGGAGTGTTTTGCTCCAATGCACTGTGGAATCCCCAGCAGTCCTCGATACACCGTTTCGCTGTAGATCTGTCCGAATGGTGCAAACATCTGCCCCAGCTCAAAGCCAATGAAGCGATCAGCGTATGTGGCCAACTGGCCGTAGGATTCCACAATCGACTCGTCGGACTGCTGCGTCAGTCCGAACGACTGAAAGATCACGGGAGTGCCACCGGCGTCCTGAATCTGCTGCATGGCAGCGGCATAGGCTGCGCTGTTGAAACGGCTGCCAGGCACATCTCCGACGAATGCACCGGCGACAAAAGTACGCCCGGATGCGAGGGCTTTTGTCCGTCGCAGGACCTCGAGGCGAGTCCCTTCGTCGATCAGATTGATATAGCCGGTATCCATATTTACGGCAGGCTGCAGGCCAGCATCCAGGGTACGGCTGACATGCAACTCAAAGCCAACCCAGTCAACAGCACCGTTATCGGTGAATGGCAGCAGCACAGCCGACATGCCGGTAATCCGCCGCTGCGGACGAATCCGCTGGAGTGCTCCCGTAATCGTTTCCATGAACAACTCCAGTCCTTACTGTTCGAACGGCCAGGCCCCGCCCTGCAGATCACGCAGTGCCAGTTTTGCCGGATCCACAACCAGATGCACGATGCGCTGCCGTTTCCAGGTGTATGTGATATGAGCCATTCCGTCCGATGTCTGGATGATGGCGGGATACGAGAATTCTGCCTTCGCCTCGCGGTCCAGCAGCAGGGCGGCCTTCCAGCGACTGCCGTCATCGCTCCATGCCAGATTGATCATCTCACGCGCCCGCGGATTGCCTTCGCCACGGTGCGTATGATTGTAGACCAGCAGATGAGCCCCGGATTTCAGTGTTACGCCATCAATTCCACTGTTGGGATTCGGCAGTGCGGTTGGCTCAGGACTGGTCCAGGTGGATCCGCCATCCGTGCTGCTGGTGGCAAGGATCGCGCCATTGCCGTTCTGATTGCGGCAGAGTGCCAGTATGCGACCATCGGCCAGCGTCAGCAGCGTGGGCTGAATGGCGCCAACTGTGCGTCCGTCATGGATGGCAGGAGTTCTCTGCCACGTTCTTCCGAAGTCCGACGTCTTCTCGAAGTGCACTCGCCAGCCGTCAAACTCGGTGCTGCTGCCGCACAGCAGTGTTCCATCCTGCAGCAGTATCGGCTTGTTGCGCACCGGTCCGTCAATCTGCTCCGGCAGTCGACAGGGTTGGGTCCATGTGACGCCGTGATCTGTTGACAGAGACATGACTCCCCACCATGACGCCGGGTCAGGCCCGCATTTCCAGAACAGTGCCAGTGGACCATTCGGGTACTGGAACAAAACAGGATTCCACGTTGGGTGTCGATGAACCTTTCCATCAACAAACGTGTGCTGCACACCGTTGGCCACTTCCACCGGGACCGACCACGCACCTTCGCGGAAACGTGAGGTCCAGATACCGACATCCGGATGCTTTTCTTCTGTGCCCCCGAACCATGCGGCCACCAGTCCCTCCGGCGTCTCCACGATGGTGGACGCATGACATTCCGGGAACGGCGCACGCTCGTAAATGAACTGACGCGAGATCAGTCCCGGAGAACTGTCCGACGCCGGTTCTGCAAACGCGGAGGCATCCGTGCATACCGTGCCCAGCAGTACAGTCAGAAAAACAGCAGTTTTCACAGTACCCGCTCCACGAGATTCAAAGGGATTCCGGACGTCGTCAGACAAACAGGCTCAGCAGCCAGCCGGCTGCAGCACAACAGCCGAGAATTATTGCGAGACCTCTGCGGAACGCAAATGTCAGCAACAGGCTGAGTCCGGTCAACAGAACGGCCTCCGGTCTCAACAGTCCGCCCCCGGGAACCCGCAACAGGAACTGACGGAATGGCAAGGCAGCCTCTTCCGAAAACAGCGTGCTGCCTGCCAGTCCGATACCAAGAGCCGCGATCAGTCCCACAGCAGTGGCTGAGACAGCGTTCATGATGGCAGTCAGCCAGCGTGGATGACTCAGGCGGTTCAGCCACGGAGCACCCAGCAGGATCCAGAGAAAGCTGGGAACAAAAGTGACCCACGTTGTCAGCAATGCTGCCGCCACCCCGGCAACCGCCGGCGACCAGTCCCCGGCCTGCTTCCATCCGGCCAGAAAACCGACATGCTGAACCACGAGGATGAGGGGACCGGGAGTGGTTTCGGCAAGCCCAAGTCCATCCGCCATCTCGGCTCGGGTCAGCCAGCCGAAATTGTCCACTACAACCGCACTGACGTAATTCAGCACTGCGTAGGCTCCACCGAATGTCAGCACGGCAGCCCTGCTGAAAAACAGTCCCAACCGAACTGCGAGGCTGGACCAGCCGGCCAGCAGTCCACAGCCGACGACCGGCAGCCACCACAGCAGCAGTCCGGTACACAGAGTCGTCACGATTCTTCGCGTTTCGCTGCGTGGCTGAGAGTCCGTGGCAGTTATGCTGTCCGGCACATTCGCCGCAGCAGTGGACACCGTGCGACCACGAAAACGGTACCATAGCATGCCCGCGAGGGCTGCGTTTGCAATCAACAGCGGAAATGGAACCAGTTGGAGTGTTGACATCAGGCAGGAGATCACGGCGAGGAACACCAGAAACGGCGACTTCAGGACTCGGCTGGCCAGTCGCAGAAATGCCTGCAGAACGATGGCCAGTACGGCACACTTCAGCCCCAGCAGCAGTCCCTGTACTGCCGGCAGAGTCTGAGTCCGTGCATACAGCCAACTGATCATCAGCATGATCAGGCTGCCGGGCAGCACAAACAGAATTCCCGAAATCAACCCTCCCCGCACGCCATGTGTCCGCCATCCAAGCCAAACCGCCAGTTGGTGGGCTTCAGGTCCCGGCAACAGCATGCAGAAGTTCATGGCCCTGAGAAACTCGGCTTCCTGTACCCAGCGTCGCTCTTCCACAGCGACACGATGCATGACGGAAATGTGGGCCGCGGGACCACCGAAACAGATCAGTCCCATCCGCAGCCAGTCCAGCACCAGTTGCCTCACGGTTCATTTCCATCAGGTGAGAGCCTGACAACGTCTTCGGGTAACAGGTGTCCCATCTTGTCCCTTTTGGCCGCCATGTAACTGGCTCGGCAGGCATGCGGCGGTGCCACAATCGGCACCTGCGAAACGACAGTCAGATCAACTCCGGCATAGACAAACGCATCCGTTTTCTTGGGATTGTTGGTCAGCAGGCGTACCTTTGTCAGGCCGAGATCCTTGAGTATCTGCAGTCCCACCATGTAATCGCGCATGTCGGCTTTGAATCCCAGCCGATGGTTGGCTTCCACCGTATCCAGGCCCTCATCCTGCAACTGATAGGCTCGCAGCTTGGCCAGAAGTCCGATGCCCCGTCCTTCCTGCGGCAGGTAGACCACTGCGCCGGCACCTTCGTCCCGGATCATGGACATGGCCATTCGCAGTTGATCACCACAGTCACAGCGGAGTGAATCGAGGACATCGCCGGTGAAGCAGCTGGAGTGCATGCGGACCAGCGGTGCTTCCATGGAACGCAGGTCTCCCCAGACGAGAGCCAGCGGTTCCTGTGATTCATGTGCAACCTGATATCCGATGAGCTGCGGCGTACCGAATTCCGTCGTGGGAAGAGCTACGGAAACAACTCTCGTCACCAGTTGTTCCCGAATTCTCCGGTAACGAATCAGTTCCTCGATTGAGATCATCGGGATGCTGTACTGCCGGGAAATTTCCTGCAGTTCTGTGTAATCTGCCATGCCGTGAGTTTTCTGGCTGCAGATCTCGATCAGTGCTCCCACGGGACGGCAACCGGCCAGTCGCAGCAGGTCAATTGTGGCTTCAGTGTGTCCGGCTCGTCGGAGCACGCCACCGTCGAGGGCGAGCAGTGGGTTGACGTGTCCGGGCTGCAGGAATTCTTCTGCGGGGCAGCCTGGATTCGCCAGCGCGCGGATTGTACGGGCCCTGTTGTCAGCACTGACTCCGGTACCCGCTGTGATGTGGTCCACAGCCCGGAGAAAAGCCGTTTTGTTCGGGGCTGTGTTGAGTGATTCTTCAACGACCGGCCTGAGTTTGAGTCGCGCAGCATCCTCGGTGGTCAGCGGTACGCAGAGCGTTCCCCGACCCACTCGCAGCATGAAGTCCACCTGCTCCGGAGTAATAGTCTCGGCAGCACAGACAAAGTCCCCTTCGTTCTCGCGGTCTTCATCATCAACCACGATGACGATTCTGCCTTCCTGAATTGCCCGGATGGCCTGTTGAATCGTTTGCAGCGGCACGCTTATGACTTTCTTATTGAAACAGCCCTACTGAGCGTACAGGTCGAGAAAAGTGCGTCGGTAGGATTGTTCAGTGGGAGGGAACAGGTTTGAGAAGGTTGCAGGCGCAGCAGCACCGTGCTGCATTCGGCGTTTTTCAAAGATCGGCATCGTCAGCCCGGTAATCTGCTCGATCCCACGCCGCACAACCTCGCCCTTCAATGAATACAGTCGACCGTGATCCCATTCGGTCAGTTCAATAAAAGGGATCCCCTCAGAAACTTCAATCACATTTGGCAGGGCAAACGGACTGAAGCCGCGAAATCCGTACGCTGCAGCCGGTGCCCACGTCCGCACGTGACCTCGACTTTGCCCGCCACTGTAAGTCAGTGAGTGCTTGACAGCCTGCACACCCCAGCCTTCGTGATAAAGCAGCGGGTTATTGAGCACGCTGCGGATTGTCAATTCACTGTTTTCCTCAATCGGATAGTCCTTCAGATTCTCATCGCCACCATCTCCGTCGGCCAGATACCGCCATTCGGGATATCGTTCCCGGATCTTCCGGCAGAGTGCCATTCCCATCGCTGCTGCCTGGACATCCAGAGGCTTGTAGTCCTCGATCAGCCGCACAGCCTGCCGGTAATCAACCGCCGCAGCTGGCACGTCAATAACCTCCAGAAACAGTCCCAGATCCAGTTCTCCGAGGAATTGCTCGGCCTGCTGAGCATCAGCACCGGCACCGTCCACGCTGATCGTAAAAGCCTTCAGTCGTGCCGGCGATTCCCCTCGCTTCAGCAGAGCATCATAAATCGCCAGAAAAACAGCCCCACTGTCAATACCGCCACTGAACATCACTCCCAGCGGTTCACGAACGTCAAGACTGTCCAGCCAGCAAAAAATCTCTCGCTGCAGGGCACCGATGTACTGCCTGCCAATCTCATCCATGCTGGCCGGCAGCCGGTTGCGTTCGGGAGTGAACCAGCGGGTCTGGCCAGGGCTGGGATCCGGACAACCGAGCAGTGACAGTTCCTGCAGATAGTGGGCTGGCACCATCCGCGTGTAAGATGGATGAAACTGTCCGTCCAGACCCTCCTGCCTCAGCCAATCCGCAATCTGGTCGATCCGTTCCGCGACAATCAGGCAGGGGCCATCCACCTGTTTGGCCAGAAAGTACCGCATGGGCCTGCCGATGGAGCGAGCCATACGAATGGTGCGACCACTGCGATGCACGAGGGCGAACTGGCCCTGAATTTCGCGAATCTGAGCAGGATCTCCGCTGCCAACTCGCGCCTCAGCCTCCGCGACACTCATGTTGAAAATAAGATTGGCTGCCGGGTCCAGCAGGTTGATGAATCTTTCCACATAGGCGTGACCATGCATGACGTCCGCTCCGTACAACAGGAAACTGCTGATCTGTCTGTGTAAGACAATAGGGGAAACCGGTGACAAAATCGAATCCGCAGGGCAGGGCAGTCAGCTTTTACCGCCAGTCCGTTCAAGTTCGCAGAGCACTTCGAAATGTTCCGTCAGTGGAAACATGTCAAACCCCTGCATCCAGATCGGTTGAAACTGCCCGGCCAGCAGTTGCAGGTCACGTGCCAGAGTCTGCGGGGAACAGCTGGAGTACAGGACGCGTTGCGGAGCCAGTCGCTGAATCAGGGCCAGCGATGCAGGATCGAGGCCGCGGCGAGGCGGATTGCAGATGATCGTGGAAAAATACCCGTCCACAGCCAGCATGGTCGGATCAGATTCCAGTGAACACTGGCGAAATTCAGCAGCGACTTGCATCAATTCGGCCGATCGCCGAGCATTTTCAAGGGCGGTGGCTGATTTTTCCAGGCCCAGAACCGCGCGGCCGTGACTGGCAGCCGTCAGTCCGAATCCGCCGGCACCACAGTACAGATCGAGCACCGGCCCGGGAATGCCCTCGGTAATCCTCTGTCCGGCTGCGGAATACAGCCTTGTGGCCATCTCATGATTCGTCTGAATGAAGCTGCCCGGCCCGAAAAACAACGGCAGGTTGCCAAAACGAATCTTCAGGCTGGTCTCCTCAGACACACACAACTCAGTTTCTGCACCAATCTGCGATGTGCGGAGTGGCTGGATCCCGACGCCCATGACGTGCACGAGGTCACGGTCCGCCGGAGCCAACTTTCGCCAGACACTGCGGATGCGCGAAACGGCTTCCTGTGACCTGAGCACCCACTGAACCATGACCTGTCCGGTGTCCGGTGCAGCTGTCAGAACCACGAATTTCAATTCCCCGGAGTTGCGATCGGGGTCGAAAGGCGTCAATTGCGCCCGCAGCAGAAACTCACGAAGCACGGGGATCGACTGTGTAATCCGGGGATGATGCAGCGGACAGTCTTCCACCGGAACTACCTGGTGGCGCTGGTCAAAAAATCCAAACCCCAGCAGCGACTGTTTCCAGTCGACAGCCATACGAGCTCTGATGCGGGAACCTGCGGGATTGCTGCAATACTGCAGTTGCTGCAGGTCCACCTCGGGAAACAGCTGCCGCAGCAGCAACTGTTTGCGACTGACCGAGCCCGGTACCTGAAGAGGCAGCAGTTCGCACGATCGACACCGTTCGGCCGCAAAATGTTGACAGCTGAAGTCCACGTCTGACCCTGATCCGCGACGAAAGCCGGATGAACGCCGTGGTTAGTAATTAAAGAGTTCGGAAATGAGCGGAGCAGTACCGGTCGCCAGACAGAAGGCTTCATGCACCTGACGGCGAGAATTGATTGTCAGCCACCGCCCTTTGATCGCCCGCGAGACCATTTTGTGAGTGAGCTGGCGGGGCGAAGCCGAGACAAGATCGTGGGCTGACAGCTGCAGGCGCTGCATCAGGGCTGCCAACGGCTGAATGCCCTGCTGGCGATCTTCAGGCGGCCGGCGATGCGTACGCAGCATTTGTGCCGAATCGACGGGCACCGGTTCACTGAGTACCGGTTCGCTGAGTTCTGCGGCGTCCGCCGAAGGATCACTGCCTGACATGCTGCTGCCTTTTCAGTTAATGGCTATCCGAAACATCCAGAGAATAAGCAGGATGCCGGCAACTGCCAGAGCCAGTCGCAGCTTTCGATGCAGTTTCAGGAAGAAAACCAGAATCAGGCCAGTGATGGCCACCACGGCAGAGATGATGGCCGAAATATCGATCACGAGGGACCATTCTGCTCCAGTATGACGTCCCTTGTGCAAATCGTTCAGTATGGACACAAGATCATTGCTGATGACTGACAATGAATACGTCCCGTCATCGCGACGAATACGCGCCGTGGCTGCATACCCGGGCCCCTGAAATGTCACTTCACACTCGTCCTGAAACGCCAAAAACTCAGTCATTCTTCCAGACAGACCGTGTTCCCCCCGGAGCAGCTCGACCACCGCCAGCCGGTCCACTTCATGTCCGAAATCGGATTCGTCCCGGTTTTCCGGGGGTGGTTGCTGCAGATGCAGCCATTCGCGGGGGACTTTGCCCTCCACCGTTTTCGTGGATTCACTGAAAAACCAGTCCGGATGGTTCAGAGTCAGTCCGGTGATGCTGAAAAACAGAATCGCGCCGAATGACATCAGTGACAGATAGATGTGCAGCCAGCGACTCCACACGGCCAGTTGTCGCTGCAGCCAGCGCCTGCTCGATCGACCCTGGAGCGAGCCTTCCGGAGGGCTTTTTGCCGCAGCCTCGTTCGTGCTCACAGGTCTACTTTCCCGAGTATTTGATGGAGGCTGCGCTGATTTCGGTGTTTCCCTTCAGCTGCTCACTGAAGTTCGCCCCGCCCAGCTCAAACGGGTGCCTGATCAACTGGTATGTGCCATGCTCGCGCGCCGCTTCGATGTACAGCGTGTACTTACCCGGTTGCAGCAGGTCGCCCTTGTCGTCGCGACCGTCCCAGGCCACTTTGTAGACGCCCGGGTTGCGTGTAGGCTTCGAGATCGTGCCAATCAGTTTCGCATCATCCACCAGCTGCCGCACCTGATCACTGGAATACCAGCGGCGCAGATCACGATGCCAGCGCGGACCGGGATTGTCGGCCATCAGGAACAGACTGAGTGTCTTCACGGGAAAACCATCCGCGTCCTCCACCCACACGGCGACATAAGGACGTCGGTAGCGCCCGCCACCGGCAGACTTGGCGATTTCGAACTCAATCTGCAGATCAAAGGGCGTCTGCTTCACCGGTGACTCGGACTTCACCGCCGCCTGTTCATCGGCACCGCCTGCTGCAGACTCCTGAATCGGCCAGCCCGCTGAACAGAATACTGCTCCCTCACCCGTCACAAGACAGCAGGCTGCGCCAGGGATGGACTCAATCAAACGCACTGATTCCAAAGGCTCCAGCACACTGCAGATTGTGGCCAGCACATCCGCGGTCTCGGCGTCGGTCGCCACCACCGAAGCACTGGGCACCTGCATGCAGGGGCGGGCCGTGCGCGGATCCATGATGTGTGAAACAACACGTCCACCCACGTACCATGAGCGTTCGGACATCCCGCTGGTCGCAATCGCCTGATTGGACAGGTGCAGCACTGCCAGCGGTTTCGCATTCAGGGCATCGCGATGCGGAGCAGGGATCGTTACCGGACAACGCCCGCTACCGGCTACTCGCAGGTCACCACCGATGTTGACCACAAACCCCTCGATCTGAGGAAACTCAGCTTGAAGTGCCATCACAACAGAATCGATGATAGTACCCTTGGCAATGGCGTTCAGGGTCAGTGGCTGCTCAGTGCGACGAATCAGGCGTCCCTGTTCCGCCTGCAATTGCCAGTGTTGCCGGGAAGCCATTGCAGCCAGCCGCTGCAGTTCGGGTATCGATGGCTCGACTGCCTCAAGGGCTGCCTGCTGCCAGCGACGGCTGATGGCTTCCACGGCCGGATTGAAGGCGCCGTTTGACACCCGAGTCCACTCTTCGCAGCGATTCAGCAGTCGCAGCAATTCCGGAGAAACCTGCATCGACTGACCTGCCGCCAGCGCCAGAAATCGGGAAAACTGACTGTCCGTCTGATAGCTGCTGAAAATTGACGCCAGACGGTCAATTTCTTCAAGAGCCCGACGTTCAGCCTGCTGCGCCGTGTGCTGATCCGCACAGGTGACCGTCAGTTCAAACGTCGTACCCAGCACCTGCTCGTGCGAAAACAAAAAATCATCCGCAGCGACCGGTTCTGCGAACAGCCAGACTGCAACGAAAGCCGGCAACAGCCAGTACAGCGGCAGATTTTTTTGAACAATAACGGCAGCCGGATGCCATTTGAGCGGCAGCATGACGAGACCCTGGAGACTGATTTTTGGACTGGGGTGGCCCGTGAAAGGCCGTGAAAACAGGTCCATCCGTACAGTCTTCAACCAGTTCAACCGGCAATCGGCGCCGCAGAATGCCGTGGATTTCCAGGAATTGGGAGGCTGGCGTCTGCTGGAGATTAAGGCTGCCGCAGTTCGACCAACTGTTCCTGTTCCAGCACTTCCACCTGCTGGCTGATCTCAGTGTCGGCGATGCTGACGGTGACCTTCGTGCCGGTGGGGACAGCGGCCGTCAGATGGTCATTGGAGTCAAAGCGATCATCCTTTGACTTACCCCTGAACAACTCGTTGCCGTTGGCATCCAGCATGCGGACGTCCACGGCGACCCGAGCTCCGGTGGGGCCGATCACCCGAACTCGCAGAGCCGAGTGGTTCTGAGGAATCGGTGATCTGAGTGCGGTGTAGCGATCGGTGACATTTACTGCGAAGACGTCCGTGTTGTCTCGAGCCCAGACCATCGGGAAGTTCTGGCCATTTTTGCGGAAAGTGACTGCATAGATGGCATGGCGTCTTTCATCGCGGATGGCTTTTGATGCGCGATCAATAAACCAGCCCTGGTCGAGGGCATTACCAGTGGGCTCGCAGGCGCCTGTGAAGTGCCAGCCATTGTCCCAGATTTCGACCCACGTGTGGTTGCCACTGTTGTCGGACCACAGTGGTGTTCCGACGATTCTGGCCGGTACACCAACAGCACGGCAGGCATCGACCAGCAGCACGGACAGACCGGTGCAGGATGCGAGTCCGCTTTCCATACTTTCAAGGGGGCTTTGATCGGCTTTTTTTCGCTGTGTTGAGTATTTGACATTGACCATCGGGAAGACCTGCTGGTTGAGTACTGCAGCAGCTTCAGAGGGGGACTTGGCGTCTTTCACCAGTGGTCGGAATTTTTCGAAGAATTCCTTTCGCCACGCATCTCTGCGTTCGTTGATATTGGCGTACGGCAGCAGCGAATCAAAGATCACATCCTGCGGGATGCGGTCGGCCCAGGCGGATTCCCGCAGTGCCTGCCATGTCAGCCGACTGTTTTCCAGCAGGAAGTCGGCGGACAATGTCTGCAGATCTGACACGGGCATATTTTCGATGAGGAATCTGATGCCGGCCTGCTGATCCTGGGGAGCCTCCGAGAGGGCTTTTTCGAGCTGTGCCCGGTTGTCCCCGGCATTCTTCAGGGCAGCCTGCAGCAGGCCCTCTTCTGCGTGACTGCAGTTCAGGGGCAGCAGGACGAATGCAGTGATCAGCAGCAGGGATTTCCACATGGTTGATTTTCCAGATTCAGAGCGACAGCGGGGCAGCGTGTTCAGCGGGGAGCACGCCAGTTGGCACGATGTTCCGAGATCAGTCGATCGGCAGCGGCCGGTCCCCAGGTTCCGGCCGCATACAGTTCCGGCGACGAAGAACTGGATTCCCAGGCTTTCAATACGGGAGTCACAAAACGCCACGCTGCCTCGAGTTCGTCATTGCGGGTGAACAGAGTTGAATCTCCGCGCATGACGTCCAGCAGCAGTCGTTCGTAAGCCTCGGGCAGTACTGTATCAAAATGTTCACCGTAATCGAAATCCATGGAGACGGGCTGGACGTGATAATTCATGCCGGGGCGTTTGGCCGAGAACTTCAGTGAAATCGCTTCCTGCGGCTGGATTCGCAGTACGAGCTGATTTGGGCGGGTTTCCACGATGTCGCAGAGATCTCCGTCGCATTCCACTGTGGAGAAAAGATTCAGTGGCGGGTTTTTGAACTGAATCGCAATCTCGGTCAGCTGGCGGGGCATGCGTTTGCCTGTACGCAGGAAGAAAGGTACTCCTGCCCAGCGCCAATTGTCGATCAGCACTTTCATGGCGACGAAGGTTTCGCGGTTGGACGCCGGGTTCACACGATCCTCCTCGCGATATGCGAGTGCCGGCTGGCGTCCGACGAGTCCGGCGGCGTATTGGCCGCGGACCGCCCAACTGCTGATGCCTCCGCTGCCGCCAGGTCTGAGAGCCTGCAGTACTTTCAGCTTTTCATCGCGGATTTCGCGAGCCTGAAACAGGCTGGGAGGATCCATGGCGATCAGGCACAGCAACTGCAGCACATGATTCTGCAGCACGTCCCGCAGGGCTCCCGATGTGTCATAGTAGCCTCCGCGGGAACCTTCCATGCCCTGTGATTCCGCCACGGTGATCTGCACATGATCCACATGACTTCGATTCAGCAGCGGTTCAAAGATGGCGTTGCCGAAGCGAAAGAGCAGAATGTTCTGTACGGTTTCCTTACCGAGGTAGTGGTCGATTCGATAGATCTGGTTTTCCAGCAGGTGCCGATCCAGTTCGGCGGCCAGCTGGATTGCCGAATCAAGATCCCGCCCGAACGGTTTCTCCACGACGACGCGCAGTTTTCCGGGCAGTTCTCGGGGCGGTATCAGCCCGGCTGCATTGAGTCCGTCCACAGCGGCGGCAAACAGGGCCGGGGCAGTGGCGAGGTAGACGACTCGCGTGGGCTCCGGGCCGGCCCCGGCGGCCAGCTCGATGGCCTGCAGACTGCTGTGCAGCCGCAGGTAATCGGTCGGGCTGGAAATGTCCAGTTGCTGATAGAACAGGCGACCGGCGAACTGCTGCCAGGCAGCCGCATCGAATTTGTCACCCATGCGGTTCGCCACAATCTGCCGCATCTCTTCCTGGAACTCGGCGTGGGTCTTTTCGCGACGTGCAACGCCGATGACAGGACAGCCCTCCGGCAGGAAGTTCTGGCAGTACAGCCGAAACAGTGCGGGGATCAGTTTCCGTGATGTCAGGTCGCCCGAAGCGCCAAAGATCAGGATCGAAAAGGCATTGCCGGGTTTCATACAGTTGTCCATCAGCCGTTGACAATTCGCCGCAGTCGTGCCACCGTGACTTCCTGCAGGTCATTCAGGACTCGATCATGAGCTCCTTCAAGTTGTTCCCAGCGACGTCCTCTGGAAATCACTCCAAGACACCGCGCTCCGGCAGCAAGGGCCGCAGCAAGACCCACCGGAGCATCTTCCAGCACCACACACCGTTCCGGTGGCAGTCCAAGTCCGGCCGCTGCCTTCAGAAATACGTCCGGATGGGGTTTTCCCTGAATCACATCCGCCCCGGTAATCCGAGTACGAATCAGGTGGCCGGAATGCAGTTGTGCGGCTACTGCAGCGACATTGCCGGGAGGTCCGCTGGAACCGATAGCCATCGGAATTCCGGCAGCGGCCAGCGAGCGGATCAGGTCATCGGCACCTGGCATGTGCGGGAAGTCCCGCGAGATCAGTTCCCGCCACGCCTGCTCCTTCTCTTCATCAAAGGCTGCGATGCCGGCGTCATCCGGCGGATTGATCCAGGTGTCCCGAATGACTTCACGGCTGGTGCGGCCGAACCCCGCCAGAAACTCCGCTTCAGTGCAGTCCCGCCCATGCCTGCGGCAGCATTCCTGCCACGTTTTCAGGTGCGATTCATACGAATTGACCAGCACACCATCCATATCGAAAATCACGCCGAATTCAGCCACCATGCGATCGTTTATCCTGGAACAGAAGTTGACTGGTTTTGCAGGCTTTGTGGGTTGTTTTCAGATTCCGATTTCAGTCATTATTTCGCGGCTGCAGCGCAGCAATATCCTGCACAGTGGCCATGCCGCGCGGCCAACTGAGTACGAATCGAGTTCCCTGTCCGGGGCCACCCTCCACTCGCACACGTCCGCCGTGTTCGCGAAGAATTTTGCGGCTGACCGGCAGGCCAATACCTGTTCCGCGGGAACCCTTGGAAGATTCAAACACATTAAAGATGGACTGCCGCTGATCCTCAGGGATTCCCGGTCCGTTGTCACTGACGGCGACAATCATCATATCGGCAATCCGATCATATCCGGTCTGCAGCACCACAGCCCCCCGCTCAACACTCTCCACGGCCTCAATGGCATTACCCACGATATTCAGAATCGCCCGGTGAATGCCCTCCGCATCGAAGCTGGCCGGTGGCAGTTCCTCAGCCGGACGATACTCAAACGTCACGCCACTTTCCGCAGCACGCGCTGCCGCCAGTTCGGCCACTTCCGCCACCAGCTTGTTCAGATCTGTCAGCCTCAGCACCGGAACGCGATCGCGGCTGAAGCTGAGCATGTCCATCACAAGGTCGTAGATGCGTGTCTGATTGCGTTCGACAATACCCCAGCCCTGCCGAATCAGTTCCTCACGACTCTGGTCCAGCCCCATCCGGATCAGATGGCTGCCACCGCGAACCCCCTGCAGGATATTCTTGATGTGGTGACTGAGCACTGCGATGGTCTGGCCCATGGCAGCGAAGCGTTCAGCCTTGACCAGAGCATCCTGAAACTGTCGCGATTCGATCGCAAGAGCCGTTTGCCTTGCAGCAGTCACTACAACCCGCAGGTTTTCTTCGGTCAGACGCCCGGTTGGAGCTCCGGACACAGCCTGCTCCAGAGTCGTTGTCGTATCCAGGTAAAACACACCGAGCAGATCCGCACGACCGCGCATTGGTGCGCAGATGGCTTCACAGATACCTTCGGAAACAATGCTCTGACCACCCGTGAATCGTTCGTCCACACTGGCGTCAGAGGTCAGTACCGCAGTGCCATGTCGCAGGACATAATCGGTGATTGATCGGGAGACCGGCATCTGCAGATGCAGTCCTGAACCGCCATCACGCCGGGCGAAGGCCATGACTGTCAGGTCGGCACCCACCGGGTCGCGCAGCAGCACGCAGCCACGATCGGCACCAATTGCAGAGATGGTCAGTTCGAGAATTCTCTGCAGATGGCTTTCCAGAGTCTGCACCGGAGTGACCAGTTCTTCGGCGACCTTGTAAAGCAGGTCAAGGCCGGCCTGCGTGGCCTCCAACGGCACCGGAGCAGCGTCGTCATAATTCAGGGTCTGCTGAATCGCCCCGGCTTTCAGTCCCCCGGCATCCTCCACAAACCGAATCTGACCGGCATCAGGCATCGCCGGATGGGCAGAATCCGACAGCTGAAATGTCAGCTGGCTGGTTCCCAATGCCAGCGTGTCACCGTCTTCAAGCACTCGTTCCCTGACCGGATGCCCGTTGACGCGGCAGCCGTTGGCACTGCCCAGATCACGCAGGACAAAATGCAGCCCGTCAAAACTGAGACTGGCATGATGCCGGGAAACCTCTGAATCATCGAGGCGAATGTTGCTGTCCACGCTGCGACCGATGACCGCATTGTGCGCAGAGGTCAGTTCAAATCGACTGCCGCGATTTGAACCTTTGGTGACCAGCAGCGTTGCACGTATCACGGGATGTTCCAGCAGAAACAGTTGGGAAACGGACGCTGCAGTGACGGCTGATTGCGGGAGTGACGGCGGACACCCCGGCATTTCAATGAAAACAGCTCAAAGTCTCAAGGGCTCTGCACTGCGTTTCCGGAGACTCCGGAGCTTCGCAGGCGGGCCTGCTGTCCACGCATATCCCCCAGGGAAACTGTGCTTCAGCAGGCCTGCGGCATTCGCTAAAACGCGGTTTCACAGCGCAACGTCTGAAACTCCTGCAGAATGAGAAGCAAGGATATCATGGCTCAGATTCTGACTACTGCCGTCCTGCTGGTGCTCAGTAATGTCTTCATGACCATGGCGTGGTACGGTCATCTGCAGGACCTGCGACACAAGCCGTGGTTTGTGGCAGCCCTGATCAGCTGGGGGATTGCACTGTTTGAATACCTGATTCAGGTGCCGGCAAACCGGCTGGGTCATCAGGTACTGAATGTGGGCCAGCTGAAGATCATGCAGGAGGTGATTTCACTGGCTGTGTTCGTGCCATTTGCGTGGCTGTATCTGAAGGAGAAGCCCAGTTGGGACTATCTGTGGGCGGCCTGCTGTCTGCTGGGAGCGGCTTTTTTTGTGTTTCGCAGCCGGTTGAGCGGCCATTGAGAGCAGTACTGTTCCGGGTCCGGGAGGGAGACAGAAAACGAAGAAAGCCCGCAGCCGAAAATTCGACTGCGGGCTTTCTTACGAGGTCGACGGGACTCGAACCCGCGGCCTCCAGCGTGACAGGCTGGCGCTCTAACCGACTGAGCTACGACCCCAATCCAGAAAGATCCGGAGATCCGTCTGCGGACAGACTACTGCCTGCAGCCGACGAATGCAAGAAACTCAGCCGATATTTCGACACCTGAGACGTCAGGCTGCAGGACAACCCGACATTCCCTGCGGATTTGTGCAACTTCCGACAATCCAGCAGCACAGAGAGTTCGCTGAATTTTCGGGACGTAGCGATTAAATCGGCCGGTTTTGGTCGGGGAACGTGGATTCCAGGCCCTGAGACTCCCAGGGGGCAGCTTTGAGAATCCCCGCAGCAGGTGTTCGCAAAACCTGTCATTTTCTGACGCTTCATGCGCAGAATGTCAGCCGGAGGCGATCGCCATGAGTTCCCCAAAGCCCGCTGAACAACTGAATTCTCTGCCCCAGACGACTTCTGCGGAACAGCCATCTGCTGCATTACTGCGGACTGGATACCGTCGAACAGCAGAGCGTGATACCGGGACAAAGTTCTTCCTCGGAATCCTGTTTGCCGTGGCATCGTTTTACGCGATGGTACTGCTGTACCACGCGGCCAATCCTGCCGGCGCTGCTGTCACGGAAGCTGGTTTTCTTGAAAACTGTCGGCAGATCTGCCTGAAGTACGGGTTGATCTCGACGGACAACGTGCGGCGGGACGCCGAGGCTTACATCCGCGTGGTGCAGCGGGAACGACTGACAGAGTCACTGGCTCAGATCCTGCAGACGAATGCAGCACCTGCTGCTTCACAGCAGCATCCACTGTTGCACCGGGCGGCGCCGGCTATCGAACTGCCGGATGACAGAAGCCAGATCACCAGTCTGCAGCAACTGGGTCTGCACAGACCACTGGTTGTCGTATTCTATCTGGGTTACGGTTGCAGCCATTGTGTGGCCCAACTGGTGTCTCTGGAGCGTGATCTGCACTACTTTCGTGAACTGGATGCGGACATCGTGGCCATCAGTGCCGATTCACCGCAGCACACATCCCAGCGTTTTCAGCAGTACGGCAGGTTTGCATTTTCCGTGCTCTCTGACGAAAATCGCGATGTGGCTGCGGAATGGGACGTGTTTCATCCGGCGACTGAGCAGTCAGAAGAACTGATGGATCACGGTACATTTATTGTTGACCGCAACGGGGAGGTCATCTGGGCATTCCGTGGCCGGGAGCCATTTCTGGACAATCGCAGCCTGCTGCAGATCATCGCGAAGTCACAGGGCCTGCTGCCTGAACCGGTAGCGCGGGCGAAATGACGCCGCGGGCGGCAGTGGCCTGCCGGAGTATTCTTCGTGGGTATTCGACTCAACTGCAAATGTGGTCGTTCACTGCATCTGCGCGATGACCTTTCCGGTTGTACCATCCGCTGTCCCCAGTGCCGGAAAACTCTGCAGGTACCGGATAGCTGGCTGGAGGACACTTCTGCCGATATGCCCTTCGAAGCGACTGCTGCAAGTCGAGGCGGTCGTCGGTCAGCATCAGGTCCTGGACGATCCTCGTCATCCTTCAGTATCTGGCGTGTGCTGGTCGGGTTAGGCACCTTCGTAACAGTTACCATCGTGCTGTTTTCCCTGAGCAGGGTGCGGCCGTCGCCTGAAGTGGGCAGTTCGAGCGACTTTGTCTACGGAGGGACCGGCAGCGAGTCGGCCGGGGCTTCAGACTATGGAACTCAGGAGTTGCGAAACTCTGGTTTTAACGCATCGGTTGGCAGCCCTGCGTCGGCGTCATCGACGGGACTACAGCCTGGTCGGGTCCCTGTACCCCTGTTTTCAGGTCTCAGCAATTTGGTGCAGACGTTTCCCAGCGGGCACACGATGTACTCTGTCCGCGCTCTTTCCGGCAAGTCAACTCCGGGTGGAAACATGCAGATGTTTGTGTATCTGCCCTCGCAGAGATCCGGGCCTGCGGAGTTGCCATGCGTGCTGGTGGCACCGGCCGGGACAATCCTGCTGACCGGAAACGATGTTTCGGCAGACTACCACAAGGAAGTGTGGCCGTATGTCGAGGCGGGGTTTGTCGTGGTGCGGTATTCTCTCGACGGCGCCGTGGATGATATGGATGATCCGGCGCAACTGGAGGCGGGAGTTCAGGCATTCATGGAGGCTGAGGGCGGTACAGTCAACGGTCGCAATGCACTGGAATTTGTGCTGCAGAATCTGCCGCAGGTGAATCCCCGGCGGATCTTTGTGGCCGGACACAGCTCGGCCGGCACAGTGGCTCTGTGCATGGCAGCCGTGGAACCTCGACTGGCAGGCTGCATTGCTTACGCAGCCTGCGCTGATCCGGAGGAAAGACTGCGTGATGCGCTGTTGAGCAATGGTCCGGGTTATGATCGCCTGATGCAGTTTCTGGCAAAGGTATCGCCCATGAAGCATGCGCGTGACATCAAGTGTCCGGTCATGATCTTCCATGCCCGCGATGACAGTAATGTGCCGTACAGCGAGGCGTCGGTCTATGTTGAAATACTGAAATTGGCGGGTATCCAGACAGACTTCGTGACGGCAGCCTCCGGTGATCACTATCAGCCCATGATTGATGAGGGAATTCCGGCTGCGATTCGCTGGATTCAGCAGCATTGAAGCCTGTGCCGAATGGAGTCGCTTACACCTTCGGTGGACGGCTGAAGCGGCGAAAGCTGAGCCGCACCATGCCGAACACAAAGATCAAGAGGGAGGACAGCAGGCAGAAAAATAGAACCATTTGCAGAGGTTGTCGGCTGACATTGGCCTGAAAAGTCAGGTGGGACAGCACCAGCATGTGCAGCGACATGGCAACGCTGATCCATGACAGCATGCCGGACAGCCATGACAGGCTGTCTGCTCGCCGATCCGGATGCAGCCAGTACTCGCGATACGGGATGTTGACCATTGTCACGGGCAGCACGGATGTCAGTTTTGCCAGCAGCAGCAGTACGAAGGGAAAGACAACCTGGAGACCGGCCTGGAACAGCACCGCCTCGGTTTGAGGCATCCAGTCATCCGCCTGTCCGGCGGGCCCGAAATGTGTGGCCACGGATTCCGGCAGTCGCTGCCAGTACCATGTGTGCTGCAGGATTCCGACTGGTACCAGCAGCAGCAGAATTCGAATTGCCTGCCGTCCGGATTGTTCCATGGTCATGTGTGTGGCATCGTCCTAAAGGAGTGCGGGCTGACGCAGGTGCCAGTCTGCAGCCTGCTGATAGCTGGCGGCTACCTGCAGCAGCACGGATTCCTGGAGTGCTGCGGACTGCAGCTGGAGTCCGATCGGACGCCCGTCAGCAGTCATGCCGCAGGGCACGGAAATCCCCGGCAGGCCGGCCAGATTGGTGCTGATGGTGCAGATGTCACTGAGATACATTTCGAGGGGATCACTGAGTTTTGATCCGAGTGCGAATGCGGCTGTGGGGGCAGTGGGACCTGCCAGCACATCCACCTGCTGAAATGCGGCTTCAAAATCTTCCTGGATCCGCCGCCGCATCTTCAGCGCTTTCAGATAATAGGCGTCATAGTAGCCGGCTGACAGAGCATAGGTACCCAGCATGATGCGGCGTTTGACTTCCGCGCCGAATCCTTCCGCCCGACTTTGACAGTACAGGTCGGTCAGGTCCTGGAATTCTGCGGCTCGGTGACCGTAGTGAATGCCGTCATACCGGGCAAGATTGCTGGAGGCTTCGCAACAGGCAATCAGATAGTAGGTGGCAATGGCATAGCGTGAATTCGGCAGCGAGACTTCCCGAATGTCTGCTCCTGCAGCCTGCAGCCGACTGACAGCAGTCTGCACTGCGGTCGCGACCTCAGAATCCAGTCCCGCGCCGAAATGTTCACGCACCACTCCCACTTTCAATCCCTGCAGTGATCCGCCGGTGACTGACCAGTTCGGCGTGGTCTGCTTCAGTGACGTGGAATCGCGGCAGTCGTGACCACTGACGGCCTGCAGCAGCAGAGCGCAGCCAGCAGCGTCAGTCGCGAGTGCTCCGATCTGATCCAGTGAACTGGCGTAAGCTACCAGCCCATACCGCGACACTCGACCGTAAGTGGGCTTCAGTCCCGTCACGCCGCAGAAGGCCGCCGGCTGTCTGATGGAACCTCCGGTATCCGACCCCAGCGCGAGCGGCACGAATCCGGCTGCGACCGCGGCTGCGGAACCACCGCTGGAGCCGCCGGCCGACAACTGCAGATTCCACGGATTACGAACCGGTCCGAAGATCGAGGTTTCCGATGAGGACCCCATGGCGAATTCATCAAGGTTCAGCTTGCCGAGCAGAATTCCGTCGGCGGCAACAATCCGTTCGATGACATGTGCGGAGTGCGGAGGTATGAAATTCTGCAGCATGCGACTGCCGCAGGTTGTGGGCATGTCACGCACACAGATGTTGTCCTTCACGGCGACGGGCAGCCCGGCCAGTATCCCAAGTGGCTGGCCGGACGCTCGCCGCGCGTCAATCCGGTCTGCCTGTTCCAGTGCAGTCTGAGCCGCCACGTGTACAACGGCATTGATCTGTGGATTGAAGCGGGCGATGCGATCGAGGCAGGACTGCACCAGCTGTCGGGACGTCAGTGCGCCGGATTTCAGCTCTGTCAGCAGTTGCGGGACGGAAACGGGATGCATGAGCGATGAACCGGGACGGAGAAGCCGCCTGCGGGCGACGGGACAGATCTGAGCCTCTGGCCACAGAATAGCAGATCAGCGCAGCAGTTGCAGCCTGTGCGCCGGGGGTCTTATGCGGTTCTCCGGGACTGCAGCTCGGTGGCCATGTCGCAGAGCAGAATCTGTTCCAGCCGCTCGAGAATGCGTGCGGCCAGTACGCCATCCATGATGCGATGATCATAGGCCAGAGTGACGCGGGAAATTCCCTGAGCGTCCAGTGGTCCGTAGGTCAGGCAGCCGGTCTGAATGGAGGGTGGCAGCTGAATCTCGGCACCTCGCCCTGCCAGCGTCGACAGAAAGAATGTTCCCAGCCGCCGGGCGCGAGCAGCCCCGGCGAGGTGCATGTTCCACCACCAGATCAGCCGTCTCAGCGGGGTCGGCAGGGCAGCCAGCTGCAGTTCGCGGGAAAACCGGGTTTCCACGGGCTGGTTCTGGAACTCATCGATGCAGGCCTGCAGTTCGGCCAGTGAGCGTTGTTCGGGGCCTCTGATGCGGCCCCAGAACAGCCACGGGGCATTGCGGAATTCGCGGTGTACCGTCAGTACGGCCACGCTTTCCGGGTGCTGGTACAGGTGTGCCCACGGCCACGAAAACCAGACTTGTCGCAGTTGCGGAATCTCGATTGAAACCTTACCGAACGCCCGGATGAACAGGGCGGCCCAAGAAATGCGGGTTGCAGCCGCCGCACGCAGCTCAGCCAGAGGGCCCAGTGGCATGCGTCGGTCGTGTGAACACAGGGGCACGGAACGGTGCAGCCAGAGCAGGTCCCAGGTGAGTCGCCGGGATGCGGGTACTGCAAACCGGCAGCCATCGTGTGAGGCTGTCATGCTGGGAATGCTCCGTAACGCGAGCGGGGGCTGAGCTGAAAAGTGGATTCTGGTGCACCGGCAGGATTCTGGCGGTGTTGTCGTTTGCCGTAAATGCCGGGTTGCCAGCGGGAACGTCCGGGTGGTAAAAACAACGGAAGTCCGGGAAACTGGCAGATACCGCCGGAAGTCGACTGCAGCGGCAGGATTTTCCGTGGTGCAGCGCACGCTGAAGGCAGTTCCTGCAGATCGCTCACTCCGCCACTGGAATTGGCTCAAGCTGTCTCTTGTTCCCCGAACCCCGGGCTGGTTAGTCTGCCGTGACGTCTGATACTGAAATCCTGCAGCATCAATCTCGGTTGCCGGGCCGCGGAGGTCGCTGGCTGCTGGTGCTGATGATTGCTGCGGTATTTCTTCTGGCGTGGATGCTGAGTCCTGATGACTCCGGCAGTGGAACTCACAGGCAGCTTGGTCTGCCTGAATGTCTGCTGCTGCAGGCGACAGGAGTGCGGTGTCCGACCTGCGGGATGACGACGGCGTTTGCGCAGTTTGTGCGAGGACACTGGGCGTCTGCCCTGCAGGCAAATCCGGCAGGCGTTTTGCTGGCTCTCGGGCTGGCGATCAGCTGGCCGGTACTGGTGCTTTCGCTGACAGGCCACTGTGTGACATCAGGGACGTGGCTGATGCAGCGACTGCCTGTGCTGGTCATGGGCTGGTTTGCACTGGCAGGTGCGCACTGGCTGCTGGCGATTTTGATGAAGCAACTGTTTTAGGTTCTCTGCGAGCGGCTCAGCCTGATTCGCAGGCAGCGGGTTCAGTGGAGCGAATATCGTGGATGGCACTGATCAACGGAATTCAGCGAGCGTATCCAGGCGTCGTCTGCTGCAGCTGGGCCTGTCCGGGCTGGCAGTTTCGGTACTGCCCGGTTGTTCGCTGTTCGTGATGGCCGGGAAAATGTTCTTCGGAGATCCGAAGCAGAAAAGCCAGTTCCGCAGATCGACCGGCGTAGACCTGACGAAGGGTGAAAAGAAACTGCTGATTGCCTGTTCGGCTCCGCATGGAGTGCTGAATCGATTTCCTGCCATCCAGATCGACCTTGTGGATCGCATGTCACACCTGCTGAAGACACGCGGAGTGAAGGTGATTCCGTCGGACGATGTGGCAACGTGGCTGGATGACAACGGAGACTGGGGCGATTTCGGTGAACTTTCCGCCAGATTCAAAGCGGATTATGTAGTGCATGTCACTATCACCAGATTTGAAGTGGATGTGCCGAACAGCAGCAATCTGCAGCAGGGACGCATGTCCTGCCGGGTTGAGATTCTGGACTGCAAAAAGACAGGCTCGCCCACCGGCGTCTTCGACAACACGTACGACATGAGTTATCCGAAGTTTCCGATTCAGAAAGAGAACAAATCCGAGCGGATTTTTCTTGAGAGTTTCATGAAGAATGTTTCCACCAGTCTGGCCCAGCTGCTGTATGACCATCGTGCCAGTGAAGTGATTTCCTGACGCCGGCTGCAGGCGTCATGTCTGCTGCCTGTAAGTGTTCAGTCTCTGCTCCCTTCCTCACCGACTTTCCTTTCCACGGACTGCTCATGATTCCTGATCTCTGCTCGACGAATGCGGTTTCAGCTGATTGCGGACGGCGCGGGTGCTGGCAGCGGGTATTGCGCTGTCTGCTGATCGTTCTGCTGCTGATAACGGCTCCGGGCTGCAATTACATGCTGCTGCTGGGGTATCTGATCGGCGGACCGCCGCAGGAAGAGCCGCAATTCGAAAAAGACACCAAGAAGTCGATGACCGACAAGGATGTGCGAGTCGCTGTGGTGTGTTACGCCCCGGACGAATTGAAATACAAGTTCGAGAACATTGATCATATTCTGGCCAAGGCCGTGACAGTGCAGCTGGCGAATAACAAGATCGATGTCGTCCCCTACGACGAAATTCGGGTCTGGCTGGATGAGAATCCGGACTGGGACACGGCTGTGGACATTGGGGCCGAATTTGATGTGACGTACGTGATTTATGTCGACGTCAGCGATTTTTCGCTGTACGAGCGTGACACCAACGCGCTGATGCGTGGTCGTTGTGATGCCATCGTCAGCGTGTATGAAATGGAGACAGACGGTGAGGGCACAAAGATCTTCACTCGTGAACTGAACAGTGTGTACCCAACGGAAGTGCCACGATCCTCCACCGACACCATCTATGACAAATTCCGCATGGAGTACCTGCGAAAGCTGAGCGATGACATCGGGCGGATGTTCTACCCGTGGCACATCGGTGATCAGTTCTCACATACGGCGTGAGCGGAGTTATTCGTCGAGGGTCAATCCACCGCTGCCGGCCAGTTCTTCCATGCGTTTCAGTACATCCCTGTATTCGTAGTCCACGGCCAGAACTTCGCCGTAGTGATGTTCCGCCTGTTCATTTTTTCCGGCGGCCTGGTACAGCCGTCCCAGCAGGTAGTGGGCGGTTTTGAAGGCTTCCGGGCGATCGGCGAAGCCCAGCCCTTCGATGGCCTTTTCCAGTTGTCGTCGGGCGAGATCGCTTTTTCCGTCGCGAGCGAAGCATTCGCCCAGCAGCACCAGCGCATCGACTTTCAGGCTGGGGTTGCTGGCGGCCTGCTGCAGCAGTGGGATGGCCTTGCTGAACTGCTTGATATGGCGGGAAGCCAGACGTTGCGCCAGTTCGAATTTCTTTTTCAGATCGGTGGGGTTGAGTTCGACACCCAGTGTGAACAGTTCCAGTTCCTTCTGCACAACTTCCTGCTGCAGACCGCGGGCCTTTTCGACGAGGCGTTCCTTGCCGGGGTTGGCACGGGCTCTGGCATCGGCTTCGCCTGCTTCTTCGCGCAACCGGCTCAACTGGACGTCAAGGATCAGTTCGCGGATTTCACCATTGCTGGGTGACAGTTCGAGGGCTTTTGTGAGCTGATCCTGGGCTTTGCCGAAATCGCGAGCAGCCTTGTACAGGTCTGCCAGTTTCAGGTAGAGGCCGACGTTGGCGGGATCCTTGCGGATGGCGTGGATCAGGTCGGCTTCGGCGGATTCGCCAGGTGCATCAGCGGACTTCTGCTGGCCTTTGCGGGCTCGGCGATCTTCTTCGTAGGCATTGACCGGCTGCGTGGGTTCCACTTTGACATCCCGGGTGGATTCCGCGTCTTCCAGTCCCTTGCGATCCAGCATGGAGACGGCGTCGATGCGTCCCAGCATGGCCCGTGCTTCGCTGTCCGTGGGGACCAGTTTGTAGATGCGTTCGTAGCAGGAACGCGCCGGTTTGTAGTCGCGACGTTCAAACAGGAATGCGCCGAGCGTGCGATTGTAGTCGACATTGTCGCGATCCAGTTCGACGGCCTTTTCGAGCGCAAACCTGGCGACTCCGAGGTTATCCTGACCGACGAGGGCTTCACCCAGATCGAAAAACAGCTGGGGATCCCAGGGGTTGATCAGCAGGCCTTCTTCGGCGGCCTGTTCGATGGATTTCCAGTCTTTTGACAGGCGACTTTTTTTGATGCGGGTGCGGACGCCCATCAGCCGCATGGACGCCATTTTTGCGCCTGAGCCGTTGTCGCCGTAGGATTTCCGAATGCAGCCGACGCGTGACTGGCGATACAGCACATTGTCCGGGACGAGGCGAGTGCAGTTGGTGAAGCACTCAACCGCGTAATTCCAGTTCTTGTGCTGCATGGCTTCTGTGCCCTTGCGATACCACTCGGCACCGCCTTTTTCGCGTTCATTCATGGCAACCCGGGCCTTCCGAATGCGGAACCTGACAACTATGAGACCGTTTCAGTGAACTGTAACGGAATTCTATCAGACAGTTCCGGTGTTCTCCACCAGCAGGCCGTTTGCGGGAGCAGTTCAGGGGACAATGTGCGGTTTTTTCGGGAAATATGGGGCACGACGTCGGCCATTCGTTAGAATTCCTGCCGTTCCGCACCTTCTTCGCTCCGGATCTCAGGCTCGTTTTCGGAAAGCCGTATGGCTGCTGTCTCGCATCGTCCGCTGATGGTGATCAATGTTGTGGGGCTGACGCCGGAAATGATCGGCCCGCAGACTCCGCACCTGCAGCGTCTGGCAAACTCCGGGTTCCAGCGACCACTGCAGACGGTGCTGCCGGCGGTAACGTGTTCGGTGCAGGCAACTCTGCTGACCGGGCGAATGCCGGCGGAGCATGGGATCGTCGCCAACGGCTGGTATTTCCGGGATCTGGCGGAAGTGGGTTTCTGGAAACAGTCCAATCACCTGATTCAGGGTGAGAAACTGTATCAGACGGCGATGCGACGTGATCCGACGCATCGCACGGCCAAGATGTTCTGGTGGTACAACATGTACGCTGACACGGCGTGGTCGGTGACTCCCCGACCATCCTATCCGGCTGATGGTCGCAAGATTCCGGATCTTTACAGTGAGCCGGCTGAGCTGCGGGATGAGCTGCAGGGCCAGCTGGGTCGCTTCCCGCTGTTTAATTTCTGGGGTCCGACGGCCGATATTCGCAGTACGGCGTGGATTGCTGAGGCCTCGTGCCGGCTGTTCCGCCAGCAGCGTCCTTCGCTGATGCTCGTGTACCTGCCGCATCTGGACTACAACCTGCAGCGAGTGGGGCCGCAGGGGTCGGGGATTGCCGAAGATATCCGACTTGTGGATCAGGAAGCCGGCAAACTGATTGAGACGGCTCAGGAGTGTGGTGCGGAGGTGGTGGTCCTGTCTGAGTACGGAATTACTCAGGTGGACCAGCCGATTCACATTAACCGTGTGCTGCGGCAGGCGGGGTATCTGCGGGTCCGTCGTGAGCCACTGGGCTGGGAAACCCTCGACTGCGGTGCTTCGCGGGCTTTCGCGGTCAGTGATCATCAGGTGGCGCATGTGTATGTGCGGCGAGCGGACGACATTCCGGCAGTTCGCAGTCTGCTGCAGCAGACTCCGGGGATTGAACGGGTCCTTGATGCGGACGGGCTGCGGGAATACGGACTGGATCACGAACGCAGCGGCGAACTGGTCTGCGTCTCAGCCCGCAGTGCATGGTTCACCTATTACTTCTGGCAGGAAGATTCGCTGGCCCCTGATTATGCCCGGACCGTTGATATCCACAGAAAGCCGGGATATGACCCGGCTGAGCTGCTGGTGAATCCGGAGTTGCGATTTCCGAAGCTGCGAGTGGCTTCGCGGCTGCTGAGGAAGCTGCTGGGATTTCGCTATTACATGGATGTGATTGGCTTGCGTGCGGAGGTGGTGTGTGGCAGTCACGGCCGGCTGCCGGATGCGGGTCGGGAGCATTCCGACGGTCCGGTATTTCTGTGTTCCAGTCGTTTGATTGAGCGGGATCAGGTACGTGCAGTGGACGTGCGGGACCTGCTGCTGCGGCTGCAGTTTGGCTGAGAGCGTGATGATGTGTGCATCAGCATCCAGTGGCTGGGCACCCCTTATGGAAACTACCGAATCCCGGTGCTGCCACGGTTATTCAGGAATCTGCGGTCATTTATTCATTTCTGATGGCGCCTTTCCCGCCCTCGGCGGCATCAACAGCGGCGTCTTCCTGCCTGATCTTCTCCTTCAGCTCCGGAGTAATCTCGGGTGTGTTGGCGTTCGGATCACCGCCGCAGCCGATGGTGGTTGCGGACAGCAGTGTCAGGATGAGAGGGATGCTTACGGCTTTCAGCGACATATGGACGGTATTTCTGACTGGGCTGGAATGGACAGCAGGAGAGAGCACACAGCATTGAAGGCCGTGCAGAGTGTGCCCGGGGCTCTGCACGGAGTTGTAGCCGAGGATCAGAATTCTCCGATGACTTCTCCGTCATCGATAACGCACAGTTTTCGCCATACGTTGGCGTCAATATTGAAGCTGAAGAACTTGACTGAACCATCGCACTGAGTCGCCTGCAGGCCTCCGACGTGCGAGCTTCCGAAGAAACGACGCCACGCGGTCTGATTGGTGGTAGGTGGACGGAACGGAGGTGTGGTGAAGTCGGATTCCGGGGCAAAGTGCCAGCGGACGCAGTCTTCGTCCCAGCCACTGTTCTGCCAGCGTTCGTTGTCACCGCCGTCGGCGCCAAAGCGGGTGCGTGGCAGCGCTTTTTCTGCAAAGATGATGCTGTTGGATGTGCCATCCGTAACATCGCGAAGGCGGCGCTTGGCACCTCGTCCTGACCACACAATTGCGCCACGACGGCCTGTCTCGTCGCCCTGGTTGACATTGGCTCGTTCGTCACCGATCGGTGTCAGTCCCAGTGGTGGGGCTGGTACATTTCCGGTTCCTTCAATGGTTTCGCCCTGATAAAAGCCTGCACAGCCCGCGTAATCATTTCGTGAGAATCCGGCTGAACCGTAGCGTGCCATATCCCGGCGGCTGGGACAGTAGAATGCGGGCACGACCGCCTGTGCCACGACATCCTCATTGCCGTTGCCATTGACGGATGGCCAGAACGGTGGATCATCGCGGCCCTGGCGAAAGACGTTGTCCTGTTCGAGGTAAGGCAGCATTTTGAAGAAGTGGTTCCAGCCGTCCTTGTTGGCGGAGCGACAGCACGTGGTACCACCATAAGCTGGTGGCACCTCGGTGTAATTGTAGCCGGCCGGATTCGGGTTTCCGGAGGTATCGATGGCCTGAGGATGCCCATCGAAGGGCCCCTGAGGGAGAAAGCCGTAAGTGCTTTCATGGTTCATGGCAGCGAGGCACAGTTGCTTCAGATTGTTCTTGCATTGTGTGCGACGTGCCGCTTCGCGAGCCTGCTGCACGGCTGGCAGCAGCAGCGATACGAGGATTGCGATGATGGCGATCACCACCAGCAGTTCGATCAGTGTGAAGCCGGTTCTGCGCGATTGAGGTTCGCCCTTGTTCGCCGGCAGCCTGTACCTTCTCATCAGTCAACGCTCCGAAAATCATGGTTTACGACAGTGCCACCAACGGTGATGGCGAGGCATTTCAGACATGATGTTTCGAGTCGTTTGTGAACGATACACAGCGAGTCGCAGAGCGTTCGTCGAAAATTCATCAGATGAACGACTGGAAGCATTTGAATATGAAATTTTCGCTGTCAGGCGCCCACCTCAAGCCGCCCTTTAACACAAAGTTCAATGTTGGCAGGCACCGTCGCCGAAGAGTCCTTGATTTCAGAGTGATTGTTTCAAAAGTTCGTGGGATGTCCTCATGCAGCGTCTGTTGACTGCCCTGTGCCTGATCCCCTTCTGCGTTCTGCTGTTGTCCCCGGATGAAGCGACAGCTGATGAAGCGAATTTCGTTGAAAACCCCGTGTATGCTCGCTGGAAAAACTATCCTGTGGGGACTGAAGTTCGTTACCGCCAGCACACCCAGGCGCGGGGGGTTGATGAGCGGCGATTGCTGGTCTATCGGCTGCGAGAGAGAACTGCTGACCAGTTGAGCGTGGAAATTCGGACGCGACCGGAAGGTGCTGCTGAGTCGGATGAGACTGTGCAGACGCAGACAGCGAAGCGACTGTTTCGACTGCCACCCGGTATCAGTGCAAAGCAGTTTGGGAAGCCCGCTGGTCGAAAGGGGGAGGGGCAGGAGGAGCTGGGGGTTCTGGGTCGACGCCTGCAGGCATCGTGGGTGTTGTCCGAAGTGCGTGTAGAAGCGGGGCTGACTGAGACAAAAACATGGACTTCGGACCAGATTCCCGGGGGACTGGTGCGGTCGGTCAGCACGACTCCGGCGGTGAATTCTGTGACAACGATGGAACTGCTTGAACTGCGTGAACCGTCGCCCGGTGGGGCGGTAAAGCCCTAAGTCAAGCAGAATCGGGCCGACTGCGGGTCGATTTTTTCCGATTTCCAGCATTCTCCCGCCCCTGATTTCCGCCCGGAAACCGGCAACGGCGGGGCTGGCGGTGGATTCGTCCTGTTTTCTTCCTTAGAGTGTGGTGCTGGCAGGGAGTTCCGTGGTGGCGGAACGTCCGGGATCAGATCGCAGGCCTGATTGTTCACAGGGAAACCGCAGACATGGCTGGGAAACCAGACCCGAAGAAGCCGGAACCTCAGAAGGGGGCTGTCGCAAAGAAGGCAGCCGAAGGAGAGGAAGTTCCGGAGATTGAGCAGGTACTGTTTCAGGGACCGCTGTTTGGTCGTGAGGCCAACCTGAAAGCGCACGCCAAACTTGTGCAGTCAGCGCTGGTGCCTGTGAAACAATTTGTCTCTGACGCGATGGAACGCAGGGCTCATACCATTCATCTTGAACCTCGTGAAGGCAAGTTCCTGCTGCGGTATGTGATTGATGGAGTACCGCACCAGGCGGGGGTCATGCCGGGTCCGCGCGGGATGGCACTGCTGCAGATGCTGAAAGTGCTGGCGGGGCTGGATCCGGCCGACCGCAGTGTTGCTCATTTCGGCGGCATCAGTGCGGAACGCGACAAAATCGGGTTCAATCTGATCGTGGATACGACTCCGGTCGGTTCGGCCGAGCGTCTGCGGATCAAGATTGAAAACCGCAAGGTGCAGCGGCAGCGTCCGCAGGATGTCGGACTGCCCGAGGATCTGAAGAAGAAGATCCGCAACTTCACCTCCGAACGCAGTGGCGTTGTGCTGGTCTGTGGTCCGCCGGATTCCGGCACCACGACTCTGTCCATTGTGGCTCTGCACTGTGTGGATCCGTACCTGTACCAGGTTTACAACTTTGCGGATCTGAAGGGACGCGAACTCATCAACGTGACGGATTTCAAGCCCGAGCCCGGGCATGATCTGGAGATCACCTTCGATCGAATTCTGCGTCGCGAGGCGGACGTATTATTCATGGATCCGCTGGTTTCTCCCCAGGACGCTCAGGTGATTTTTCAGTACGGGGACCGGCTGTCGTTCATCATGGAGATTCCGGCGAATACGCCATTCGAAGCGCTGCAGAAACTGCTGCAGTGGGTGGGCCCGGATCTGGTCCTGAAGAATCTCCGCTGCATTCTGACTCAGAAGCTGATTCGCAAACTGTGCGACGACTGCAAGCAGGCGTTTCGACCGAATCCTGCGCTGGTGAAGAAGCTGGGGCTGCCTCCGGAAACAACAGTGCTGTATCGGGCACCGCAACCACCGCCTCCGGATGATCCGAAGGCTCCGACAATTGCCGAGCTGTGTGCTCCATGTGCCGGTGTGCCGTATCATGGCCGCGCGGCAGTTTTTGAAATGCTCGAAATCACTGACGGTATGAAGGAAGTTGTGGCGACCGGTCTGACTCCTGAAGCTGTGCGACGACAGATGGCGGCTGACGGCCAGACGACTCTGCAGAAGGACGCCATTCGCCTTGTGGCACAGGGCAAGACGTCTCTGGAGGAAGTGCAGCGGGTGTTCAGTCCACCGGGTGCCGCCAAAAAGAAGCCGGCTCCGCGTCCGCCCGGTCCCCCGCGGTGAGGAGTGTGAAGCCAGCGGTTCCGGTTGGTTCCGGAATCTTCGATGGTATGTCACAACGTAATTTGTCTGTTGAGAAAGCTCTGCACTGATGCGGTCTGTTCTGTTGCTTGACTCGGATGGTGTTGTCGTTCGACTGCAGCGGTCGGTGTACTGCCTGCTGCTGTCCGTTCTGTGCGGCTGTGTGGTTTCGCCGCAGGCAGCAGCGCAAACGCCCACAGGGGCGGCTGACCCGGGTGTGGCGGCCCAAAAACCGGACACGGGGCCGGCGGTGGAATATGAGGGTCGCTGGCTGGTGCCCTATGAGGCGACGATTCCCGGCACAGACGTCAGGTTCCGGATGATCCCGATTCCGGGTGGCGAGTATCAGATGGGCAGTTCTGACGGTGAGGCCGGTCGCGGTACGGACGAGGGTCCGGTGCGGCGGGTCAAAGTCGCTCCGTTCTGGATGGGTGAATGTGAGGTGACGTGGTCTGAGTACAAACTGTTCATGCAGTTGTACCGTCATCTGAAGGAGTTCCAGGCGCGCGGTGTGCGGAAGGTGACGGATGACAATCGGATTGATGCCGTCACGGCTCCGACACCGCTGTATGAGCCGGATTTTACGTTCGAGTACGGAGATGAACCACGGCAGCCGGCGGTATCGATGACTCAGTATTCCGCGCGACAGTATACGAAGTGGCTGTCGGCGATCAGTGGTCAGCAGTATCGACTGCCGACGGAAGCCGAGTGGGAGTATGCCTGTCGTGGCGGTACGACGACAGCGTGGTCCTTTGGCAGTGATGTCTCGGTACTTGGAGAGTATGCATGGTTTGCAGGCAACTCGGAGGGTTCCGGTACCAAAGTGGTGCGTCAGAAGAAGCCCAACCCATTCGGTCTGTATGATATGCATGGAAATGCGGCCGAGTGGGTGATTGATGCTCATGGTGTGTATCCGCAGAAGGATGTGGTTGATGCTGCGGCTGACTGGGTTCGTTCGGTGAAGCCGGATCCGCGGGTGGTGCGTGGTGGGTCATGGGAGCTGACGGCGGAACAGAGTCGTTCGGCGGCGCGTCTGGGTTCGGATGATGAACGCTGGAAGGAGTATGACCCGAATCTGCCGCGGAGCCCGTGGTGGTTCACCACTGATCCGGCTCGCGGTGTCGGTTTTCGGCTGCTGCGTCCGGCAAAGGCCATCAGTCGTGAAGCGATCGAGGAGTTCTGGAAGATTGATTGCGACGACATTCGGTATGACGTGGAGGATCGGCTGAATGAGGGTCGCGGGGTGCTGGGGCTTGTGGATCGGGAGCTTCCGCAGGCCATTCTGGATCTGCAGAAGTAGGGGTGCAGCATGGGACTGCTGGCTGGCACGATCTACGACCGTCCACCGCGGTGTGAGCACTGTGGACTGCTGGAATCCGAATGTCGCTGTGTCCCGCCTGAGCCTGAGCCACGTGCGAAATCCGGTCGTTCACTGCGACTGGGAGTGGAGAAGCGAAAGCATGGTCGGATGATGACAGTGGTTCGTGATCTGGGTCCGGACGATGATGCGGGTGTACTTCTGACGCGACTGAAGAACTGCTGCGGCGCCGGAGGTTCTGTTCAGGATGGCGTTCTGGAAATTCAGGGAGCGCATGCTGATCGTGTGCGTGCAGAGCTGCTGAAGCTGGGTTATCGGGTGCGTGGCTGAGTTTATCTGCGGAGTGCCGGCATGGAAGACCTGACGGGCAGACAGGTGGTGGTGGACGTGGAGTCGCCCTTTGTGTATGTCGGAAGACTGCATGAGGTGCGGGAAAAGACGCTGGTTTTGAAGCAGGCTGATGTTCACGACCTGCGGGATTCCACGACAACGCGGGAAGTCTACGTGCGGGATTCGCGCGTGCATGGAATCCAGGCCAATCGCAGGCTGGTCTACGTGCGGCTGGACAAAGTGGTGAGTGTGTCGCTGCTGGAGGATGTGATTCCGTAGCGTGAATCGGGTGGACCAGGCGGCGGGCGACAGAGTGAAAGTTATGGGATCGCTGTTTCCGGAAGATGCAGAGTTTGAGCGTGCGCAGGATCGGATGGTGATTCTGCGCCGTGAAATCGAACGGCACAACCAGCTCTACTACGTGGAAGCGCGACCACAGATTTCTGATCGGGAATATGATCAGCTGATGCTGGAACTGCAGAGTCTGGAGCGGCGTTTTCCGGAACTGCAGACTGCTGACAGTCCCAGTCTGAAAGTGGGTGGTGAACCGATTCGGGGCTTCGAGCAGGTGGCTCATCAGGTGCCGATGCTGTCGATTGACAATATGTTTGAAGAGCAGGAGCTGGATGACTGGGATCAGGGTCTGCGAAAGAGTCTGGATGCGGAGTTGCTGGAGTATTCGCTGGAGTACAAGATTGATGGCGTGGCGCTGGCACTGATTTACGAGCGGGGTGTGCTGGTTCGCGCTGCGACTCGCGGAAACGGCATGGTTGGTGATGATGTGACGGCGAATGCGCGGGTGATTGAGGGGGTACCATTGCGGCTGCTGACGGATACTCCGCCGGCTGTGCTGGAGGTTCGCGGTGAAGTTCTGATACTGAGCGAGGAGTTTGCGAAGTTTCAGGCCGCGCAGGTGCAGGCTGGTGAGGAGCCGTTCCGGAATCCCCGAAATGCGGCGGCCGGGGCGCTCAAACTGCTGGATCCGCGTCTGGCCAGACAGCGGAAGCTGCGTTTTCTGGCTCATGGCGTGGGTACTGTTGACGGTGTGAACTGGGGGACGTGGCGTGAGTTTCTGCAGGGCATCCGGGAGCTGGGCCTGCCGACGACTCCGAACGTGCGATTCGCACTGGGGGTTGAGCAGTTGAAGCAGGCATGTGCGGACCTGATTACCGAGGTTCCTCGTCTGCCGTTTGAAGTCGATGGTCTGGTCATCAAGCTGAATGCGCTGTCACAGAGAAACATGCTGGGGGCCACATCCAAAAGTCCTCGCTGGGTGCGGGCTTACAAGTGGGAGCGATACGAAGCTGAGACTCGGGTGCTGAGAATTGTGGTGCAGGTGGGACGCACCGGAACTCTGACTCCTGTCGCGGAGCTTGAACCAGTGGAGATTGCCGGGACGACAGTGTCTCGTGCCAGTCTGCACAACAGGGACGAGCTGCAGCGTCTGGGGGTTTGTATCGGCGACCTGGTTGTGGTGGAAAAGGCGGGAAAAATCATTCCGCATGTGCTGCGAGTCAACGCAGCCGGACGGACAGGGAATGAGGTTCCATATGAATTTCCCGGTGTTTGTCCGGCCTGCGGCACGGGTGTTGTCCAGGATGACAACGGTGTCTACATTCGCTGTCCCAATCCCGCCTGCTCGGCCCAGCTGAAGGAAACTCTGATCTGGTTTGCGTCGCGGCCTTCGATGAATATTGATGGTCTGGGTGAGAAACTGGTGGAGCAGTTGCTGGCAGCGAGGCTGGTTGATGGAATCCCCTCACTGTATCGCCTCGTGAATCAGCGCAAAGAGTTGTTGGAACTGGAGCGAAAGGGCGACAAGTCTGTTGACAGGCTGCTGACCGGGATTGAAGCGTCGCGAAAGCAGCCGTTATGGCGACTGCTGGCGGGACTGAATATCCGGCACGTTGGCCAGACGGTCGCCAGAACTCTGGAGCAGGCTTTTGGAACGCTTCAGGAGATTTCCGGGCAGTCTGAGGAGGCGCTGGCGGCTGTTCACGAAATCGGTCCGGTGATTGCGAAGTCGGTGCATCAGTTTTTTCAGAGCGAGTATGGTCGTGGGCTGGTTACCGAACTGACGGAACTGGGGTTGAATACCGGGCAGCCCGTGACACCGCGTCAGGAAGTCGGTTCCGGTGTGCTGGAGGGCCAGACAATTGTGGTCACCGGAACCATGATCCGGTTCACTCGCGAACAGATGGAGCAGTTGATTCGCGATCTGGGGGGCAAGGCATCGGGCAGTGTTTCGAAGAAAACCAGCCTTGTTGTGGCTGGTGAGGCTGCTGGCAGCAAGCGAGCCAGGGCTGAGGAGCTGGGAATTCGGATTGTGAGTGAAGACGAATTTCTGGAAATGGCGGGACGTCCGAGCGGTCCTCATTCCTGAATTCACTGGCTTCACGGACCGTGGGTGTCTGGTGGCTGTGAGTAATTTGCTGAGTCTGGGATGACTCGGCCGTTGTTTCCGCTTTTAGCTGGAAATCCGATCGTAGCGACCCGCAAAAGCCTGCGGATTCGAGCGGCTGTATGACGAATCAAGACCCGCGGGACTGCACTCGGGCATGTCCTGTGAAGTTGTTTTGTGTGGGCGGGCGTCATGGATGACCGTACGGCAGATTCTGCCGGAGCAAACCAGTTGCGAAGCACAGGCCTGCGGCTGCCAATGGCATCCGTGTTCTGGTCTCGTTTTGCGCAGTGCACTGTCGGAGGTGTACTGCTGCTGGGTGCCATCGCGTGGCAGCGAACACTGGTCAGCGGGGCTCAGGTTGAACCGCCTGAGTACCGTCCGCAGACAACGACAGTCGAGCCGCGGGAAGTGGCTGAGTCGGAGATGGAGATTATTCCCCGTCGCCTGATGGCGCCTGACGCTGTCGAGCGAGCTCCGGTGCGATATCGCAAGGCTGAGCCGCCGTTAGCACCACCGGCGACTGCGTTTCCTGCGCGTAAGGCACCCTCCCATCGTGAACAGTTGCCTGACGCTGATGCACCAATGCAGCCTGAGCCACCGCGGCGTCGGCGACCGGCGGTTGGTGATGAATCCGCAGAAAAGCTGGTTCGGCCAGCGCCGATAGAGGAACGGGCGGAACCGCTGATGCTGCATGAAGGTCGGCGCAGAGCGGCAGTGAGCGGTCCCGGAGTCGCTCACGGGGAGATTGCCGTGCCGTTGATTCTCGGCCCGGAAGACAGGGTACCGGATGGAGTCCCGCAGGATCTGGAAGAGGTCGTGCCTCCGGCTGATGATCCGTTGCAGGAAGAGATTCCTGCAAGTGCTCCGGTTGCCGATAAGCCTCCATTGGTGGTACGGGAGCAGATGCCTTTCTGGGATCCGCAGTTTGCGATCCCGGCAGCTCCGGCGCCGTTGTTGCCGGAGAGTGGCCTGAAGTTGCCGGCTGCGGACATGGCCGTGCCGGCTCCGCCGTCTGCCGCAGTCATTCACTCGACGCCGCTGGCTGCAGCTGGTGTTGATGCTACGGCGACGCCGGAGCGGCAGTCCACTGCGGGAACTTTGCTGAGCCCCGGTGCTGCGCCGGTTGCACAGCCGATGCTGCAGCCTCCGCAATGGCCGGGGACCAATGCCGCCGGAATGATCGGTGCTGCGGGCATGCCGGGTTCTGTCGGGAGCGGTGGCGTGCCTGTGATGCCGAATTCCGGATGGACACCCGGCCCGGCGGAATACCGTTACGGTGGAATGGCGGGTGCTGCGGGAGTGGGAGGGTGGCAACCGGCCATGCCTCAGCAGTCTCCCGGATACCAGTTACCGATGCGTCCGGACAGTTATCGATCGATCACCAGCGGAGGCATGGTTGCGGGGGGGATGAGTCCGGGAAGTCGTTACGGGCAGCTTGCCGGTATGGGAAGACAGGCTGCAGTTCAAACTCCACCGGGATCCCGGTATGGGTCTCTGCCATCGTCGAGGGCCACTGTGCAGGCACCGCCGCCGGCGATTGCGCGTTATGGTTCCGGTTCTGTTGCGGGTAATCGCGCAGGTGTGGCCTACGCTGGTCGTCCGACAGTCCCCCAACCGATGCCGCAGTATGTGCAGATGCCGCAGCAGCCTTCGTCAACGCAGTCGCGGTATGGTGCAGTCGGTTCAGTTGCGAACAATGTTCGTCCTTATGTCGGGTATGGGGCTGCACAGCAGCAGGGGCCGCAGCCGCAGCAGCAGGCTGGTCCGGCTTCCGGTCGGACGCCTGGGGTGTCGACGGCTGGTCGCTCGCAGCCGATGCCGTCGGGAGCAGGGGGGGCTGCTGGTGTTCCAACCCGAGCTGCGACGGTAAGTTCGTCGCGTTATGGGGCACCTGCGGCGAACGGCCTCGGTGGATCGGTCCAGCGGTAACTGCTGCAGTGTTTCGCCGCCGCAACGTTCGGTAAAATCCGCTTATTCGGCAAAGTTCACCCTGTGTTCGCCGATTCTCTGTTTTTCCTGCTCTGTACAGACGTCAGGGATTGCGGCAGCGGGAAGAATCTAAGGTTTGAGGCTTCGGCGATCAGCCCGAAGCTCCTGCGACCCTGTAAAGTTCCCGAGCATCCTGATGTTACAGCGGCATCTGACAATTGTTGGAAACGATCAGCCGACACTGCAGTTGTCGCTGGCGGCAGTACGCAACGGTCATCCTGTGCGTTGTGTTTATCCTGAAGTTCGGCATTCGGCGTGGCTGATTGGTCAGGCGCTGCGCCGTTTGCTGCTGCGATTGCTGGCAGATTCACCGGCATCCCGACGAACTCTCAGTGGAACCGGGGGTGGCATGCCTTTGCTGCGTGCATTGCTCAGACGGGCACTGGCGGACGAGGTGATTGACCAGCGTTCGCAGTTGTCTGCCGCCGGTGTGACGGTGTTGTTCAGTGAAGCCGCATTTCGTCGGCCGGGGCAATTAACGCTGCACAGCAGTCAGCGTCGTCAGCCGGCGGTACTGGATTTCGGCTGCTGTGTGATTGTTTCGGGTGTCAGACACCTGCTGCCGGAATCGGATGTGCAGCGGCATATCATGGATACTGAGCGTCTGTTTCAACAGGCTCATCAGCCATCTGAACTGTGTGTTCTCGGGGCCGACGAAGTGGCACTTGGTGTCGCCGCACTTTTCAGTCTGTTTGGTTCATCCGTGGAACTGATTGCGGATGATGATCTGCCAGAGACGATGGCTGAGCTGGCAGAGCACGCGGGCGTACGAATCAGGTCCAGGGCAGGGGCTGCTCCTTTTGCAGCAGGGATTCAGGTTCCTGCTGAATGCTCCGTGCTGGATTGTCGGCGCGCGGTTGGATTTACTGAGCATCTGAATCTCACGTCGATTGGTGTGGAGACGGACGATTCCGGCCGTCTGTGGTGTTCCAACCGCCTGGAGACGTGGTGTCAGCATGTTTTTGGAGCGGGTTCGGTGGTAGGATTCACTGCAGCAGGTTTTTCCAGTGTCACTGCTCAGGTGGAAGCCATTCTGCAGCAGGTGGCTGTCAGTGAGTTGTCGCGTCTCGGCAAGTCTCAGAGTGTGACACGCTGAAAGTCGCAAGGAGCAGTGAAATGCTGGCGTACTGGCTGGCAGTGGCGTTCTGTCTGCAGACTGTTGTTGTGCGGGATGAGGCCACGACAGAGGAGTGGAAGATGCAGACTCAGCGGTGGCGTGAATCACGTGATCGCAGTCTGCGTGCTCCGGATGGCTGGCTTGCCGTCAGTGGTCTGTTCTATGTGCAGCCGGGCAGGCATTCTTTCGGATCCGGTGTGGATTGTGCGGTTCGCCTGACAGCACAGTCATCACCCCCGCTGGCCGGGACTCTGCATGTCACCACTGATCAGGTTACGTTTACTGCAGCGGACGGTGTTTCTTTGCTGCTGAACGGCACCGAGGCTCAACAGGGGCAACTGAAGATTGATCTGTTTGCCGGTGAAGCCGATTCAGCGGACCGTCTGCAGGTGGGTACGACGACACTGCAACTGATTCGACGCAGTGGCCGTCTGGCAGTGCGTCTGCGGGATTCGCAGAATCCGCTCCGACTGTCATTTCGCGGTGAGCAGTGGTATCCGATCCAGGACGAATACCGGGTTGAGGCGAAATGGGTACCGTATACCGAACAGCGACTGATTCAGATTGAGAACGTCAAGGGCGGTGTGTCCGAGAGTCGTCTGGCGGGCAGGGTGGAGTTTGAGCTGCAGGGGCAGCATCTGAAACTGGACGTTCTGGAAGATTCTGCCGACAGCCTGATGATAGTTTTTCGAGATCAGACCAGTGGCAGGGACACCTATGGTGCCGGGCGGTTTCTGAGTTTTCCGATCCCGCAGGACAGCAGCGTGACCCTCGACTTCAATCGGGCTTACAATCCGCCGTGTGCGTGGAATCCGCATACGCTGTGTCCGCTGCCACCGAAGTCCAATCATCTGCCGATCACAGTTGCCGCCGGTGCTCGAAAGCCAGCCGATCCATGAGACCGTGGCTGCTGTGTGTACTGTGTTTCGCGTACTGTGCGGTCTCACTGCGGGCTGCTGGGGAGCCACCGGCTGCTCCGCGTGAGTTTCGAGCGGTCTGGGTGGCGACACTGGACAATATCGACTGGCCTTCTCGCAGTGGCCTGAGTACCGAACAGCAGCGGCAGGAAGTACTGCTGATCCTTGACCGAGTGGTTGAGCTGCATCTGAATGTGGTGATACTGCAGGTGCGCAGCGCTGCAGACGCCATTTATCCTTCGCAGCTTGAACCGTGGAGTCGATGTCTGACGGGTGTGCAGGGACAGGCTCCGGAACCGCTCTGGGACCCACTGCAGTTCTGGATCGAGCAGGCCCATCAGCGGGGGCTTGAGCTGCATGCGTGGCTGAATCCCTGCAGAGCGCATACAGGTCGGGGGGCTCTCTCCGAATCTCATATTGCCAGACGCAGGCCCGAGCTGGTGTGTCGTTATGGAGATCTGCTGTGGCTGGATCCGGGACGCAGTGAGACCACACAGCACACTCTGACTGTCGTGTCTGATCTGCTGCGGCGGTACGATGTCGACGGCCTGCATGTGGATGATTACTTTTATCCGTATCCAGTGGAGCAGCCGGGAGGGGGGACACTGCCTTTCCCGGACGATGAGTCGTGGTTGCTGCGGCAGAAGTCAGAATCTCAGCAGTCCCGGGCAGACTGGCGTCGCAGTAACGTGAATCGGCTGGTGCAGGGACTGTGGACCCGCGTCCAGGACGAACGTCCGGAAATCCGCTTCGGAATCTCGCCATTCGGGATCGGCCGTCCCGGCCGAGTACCGGGTATCAGGGGGTTTGATCAGTATGACGGGATATTTGCGGATCCCGAGTACTGGCTGGAGCAGGGCTGGTGTGATTACATGGCGCCGCAGCTGTACTGGTCAATCGACCAGCCGGCGCAGAGTTTCTCTGTGCTGCTGCAGTTCTGGCTGCAACAGTCGGGTGGTCGGATTCCCATCTGGCCCGGGATGCTGACAAGTCGAGTCGGGGCGGCGACGAAGAAGTTTCCGGCAGAAGAGATTCTGCGTCAGGTGGCTGAGACTCGCAGAATTCTGTCCAGTCCGGGGCAACTGCATTTCAGCATGAAAACGCTGCTGAAGAATCCGGAAGGAGTGACGGACCGACTGGCGGCTGAGGTGTATTCGACTGTGGCGCTGACACCGATCCATCAGCGTGCTGAGGGCAGTCGTCCACCGGTTCCACTGCCGCGAACAGCTCGTGGGCAGTCGCGGTTGATTCTTCACTCTGCTGAAGCTGGTGCTGCGCGGCTCTTTGCAGTGTGGCTGCAGGTTGAGGACGGCTGGCGTTTTGCTGTGGTACCGGCCGCAGTTGCGGAGCTGGAATTGCCTCCGGGAACCAGTCGATGTCATGTGACCGCGGTCAGTCGAACAGGTGTGGAGAGCGCACCGGCGGTGCTGGAAATCAACCGGGCTCGCTGATTCGGGACTGGAGCGGTGATCAGGCAGGGTGCAGTGTCCGCTGTCGGGAGATGGCTGCGGCGAGGGCCTGACCTACTTCTGCTTCGTCGCCTGCCACGACGTCAGCGCCAGCAGCAAGGAACTCGGGCTGGTGCAGACTGTAGCGGGATCGCACGATGACTGTGGCATTGGGAGCCATGCGTCGGATCTGCTGCAGCATGGCCATGGAGTCGTGAAATCCGGGGACGGTAATGACTACCAGTCGCAGGCGTTCCAGATGCAGGTGCTGCAGGACTTCTCCGGAGGAGGCATCAGCCTGCATGGCATGAAAACCGGCGGCGTGTGCACTGCGTACGCCCTCAGCACCAAGATCGATAACCATGACTTTTTCAGCACAGTGAGTCAGCGCTGTGCCCGCACCTCGGCCAGCCGGACCATAACCGATGATCAGACAGTCGCACTGCTGTTTCGCCAGTTGCTGTCGCGAATTGCCATCCAAAGGCTCATTGACTCTTCCGTTCAGCCATGCCGCCAGACCCGGGGCCACGGTAATCAGAGTGGGTGTCAGTATCAGGCTGACAATCGAGGCGGAGACAATTGCGTTGAAGTGCGATTCTGTCAGCAGGCCGACTTCAATAGCCTGGCCTCCCAGCACAAATGCAAATTCTCCGACTGAACCCAGGCACAGACCTGTAGCCAGTGATGTTCCGGACGGCGCTCCCGATGTGCGAAACAAAACAGCCACCACCAGGACTTTGACCGTCAGGATCATCAGTGCGAGGGCCAGTACCGTGGTCAGATTCTGGAACATCCAGAGCGGATCAGCCAGCAAGCCAACGGTTCCGAAAAACAATGTCAGCAGGACAATTTTGAGCGATGCCACATCAGCACGAATCTGCAGGGCGAAGGGCGAATTCCCGAGATACATACCGGCCACAAACGCGCCCAGAGCCGGTGACAGTCCGGCGGCATGAGCAGACCAGGTGGCGCCCAGCCCCACAATCACACTGAGCAGCACCATCAATTCACGATTCTGGCCGATGGAACGCATCTTCATCACCCGGACGGCCAGCAGATTCAGCAGCAGGTAGAGAGCCACCACGACACCGCCACCCGCCAGAATGATTCCGAGTATTCGTGGGAGCATGGCGCCGCTGCCCGAGCTGTTTCCCAGCAGAGGTATCAGCACGGCCAGTGGAACAACGGCCATGTCCTGCACCAGCAGAACAGCGATCGAATTGCGACCCATCGGAGAATCCAGCAGCGAGCGGTCAGCCAGTACGCCCACGGCCGTTGCAGTGCTGCTGAGGGTGATCATGGCACTGCAGGCGATACTGCCGGCGAACCCAAGACCCAGACTGCGACCCAGCAGAGTGAACACGGCCATGGTCACCAGCACCTGCAGGACACCGGCGATCAGAGTCCTGGTGCCCAGTCCCAGGACTCGCTGCCACGAGAATTCCAGGCCGAGGCTGAACAGCAGCAGTGCGACGCCCAGCTCTGCCAGCCCCTCAATTTCAGATTCGGCCTTCACGATTGCAAAGCTGCCGGGCCCGCCCACGAGAAGCCCAGCCAGCAGAAAACCAACCAGCGGGCTCTGTCGCAGCATGACCATCACGCCACCGGCTGCAAAACATGCCAGCAGCAAAATCACAATCTGCAACAGCAGGTCCCAGGTATCCATGGGCTAAGGAATGACCGTGCCGGAGATCAGAAATTCAAGCGGCTCCGGTCGGTCCTTTACGAACAACTGGACTTTCTGCGTGAATCGTCCGCGACGGTCAGGAGCCGTGAATTCCAGCTCCACTCGATGCTGCTTTTCAGCTTTGTCACTGAGGCTGGCCCTGAGATCGTTCTGCAGATCACCGGCATCGATTTTTTCCACTACAAAGGGCTTCTCGCTGCGCACGACCAGCAGGGCTTTCTTCGATTGACCGATTTTAACCGACTGCAGCGCAATACTGGGGTTGGCAATCGTGATGTCCGAAGTGACTTCACCCTGCACCAGCAGTGGCACATAGGGGTTGCGCGAATCGTCCGTGACGATCGTGATGTATTCTGCAATACGCCCAATCTTTGCTTTCGCAGAAAGTTTGACCTGCAGTTGATAGATTACGTTGATGCCGTCAGCAGGAGCCTGCTCACGCTTGATTTCCCTGAACTCAGCCGTCAGATCCGGGTTTGTCACCTTCAGTTCCCGGATCTGCCATTCCGGGCGACCGGCATAATTGATGGTGACGCGCCGATTGACCTCGGTGCCATAGCCAACTCGGTCCAGATCCACCTTGCCGGGATCAAAGACAACATCCGTTCGAATGTAGGCAGAAATCGGTACCCTGACTTCTGCATACTGTGGTGCGTCAATGAAGATGGAAAGCGTCGTATCACGCTGCTTTTCAAAGTTCGTGGTGTTCATTCGAACTTCGATGGTGGCCTTTTCACCGGGCTGCAGCAGTGTTTTCGAGGGATTGCCGGCTTCGGCGCAGCGACAGGCGGTCGACACACTCTGGATGTGCATGGTCGCCCCGGTACTGTTGGTCAGAGTGACGGAGCGGGCCGCCGCAGAGCCACGAGCAATCACTCCGAATTCCAGACGCCCCGGTTGCACCAGTCCGTCTGCCCAGCTCTGCTGGGCACGCGCCTCCGACCAGTTACCGATCGGAAAGACAAGAAACAGGCAAACCAGTCTGCAAATGTTCCTCATGGCGACTTCCGATCAGGACACTTTACGGCGGAACTTTCAGGGAACGGCGAACAGCGATTCCCGACCCAGAGTCTGGCATTTTCTCAGCGAAAACGCTACCTCAGGGCCCGAAATCGGCAGATTGTGAGAAGATGGGTGAGGTCAATGCTGGCGCCCGGTCCCGTGAAAAATCCGTGTTGATCTGGTCGTTTGTGCAGTTTTTCGGGGCTTTGTGAGTGGCTTAGTCTTCCAGAGGCAGGCCACCAAATTGACGCACGGCCTCATATGCTACGGTGTTCACGGTGCTGGCAAGGTTCAGGCTGCGCACCAGTGACCGCATTGGCAGCCGCAGATTTCGGGTCGGGGATTCCTGCAGGATGGATGCCGGCAGTCCCCGTGATTCACTCCCGAACAGCAGTATATCACCTTCCGCAAAATCCACTTCCCATGGAGCTTTGGAGCCGGTTTTGGTCAGACACCAGACTCGGGCCCGGGGCAGCTTTCGCTGCACTTCTGCCCAACTGTCGACAACTTCCCAGTCAAGATGTTGCCAGTAGTCCAGTCCGGCGCGCTGCAGGGATTTGTCATCCACCAGGAATCCCAGCGGTCGAATCAGCCACAGTCTGGCGCCGATGGCCACACAGGTGCGTCCGATATTGCCGGTATTCTGCGGGATTTCGGGCTCGTGCAGGACGATGTGCAGCAGTGGATTGGCAGCCATGCTCAGATTTTCCCGGCAGCCTGCGGGCCGGGGCGGAAACCGGGATCGCTGCGGCCCTGCAGAGTCTCAATGGCGTTCATGCGGACCATCAGGATTCGTTCGGTGGAACCCGGTTCCGAATAGGGCTGAAAAAACAGGCTGCCGATCGTCCATTCCTGCGGGTCCTGTGCAGCGTAACGCCCCACGACTGCAATTTCTCCGGCCAGCAGGCGGACCTGCAGTTGCTGTTCGTACAAGGGCAGCATGTTCTGACGAATCGGCAGTTTCTCAGCATTCTGTTCGATTGTCAGTCTGGCGGTGGAAGACCCGGAGTAGATGATGGGCAGCAGGTTCAGCAGCACCCAGTCAGATGACAGATCCCGCACCGAGAGTTCCAGAACGCAGCGAATCCGGGAGGGATTTCGCAGGGTGGCCAGTTGTGGAATCTTCTGCAGAGGCAATCGTGACTCGTCGAGGTCACTCTGAATTTCAAGGTAGCTCTGGCCACCTGGCAGCAGCGTGAAGACGGTGCCAAATCCACCTTCTGCGGCATTGGCAGGCACGGGCGGCATACCGCTGTTTCCATCGGTTGCGGTTGGTCGTACAGCATCTTCAGCAAGGCTTTGAACGGCCCAGGGGGTCGAACTTCCGGCCACTCCGAGGCGAAATCCGCCGTCATTCAGTCGCTGTCGCTGTTCAGGGGCCATCAGACCGCTCTCGTCCAGCTCTTCCCAGACAAGTTTGCGTGTCTTGTGGTCGTTGAGCGGACGACTGGCAATGCAGGCTTCCAGACGCGCCATGCGGAGTGTGGCTGCCGGCGAACCGGCTTTGTCGGCGGGTTTTTCCAGCGGCGGCAGCATGGTGGTCAACGGCGATTTTCCGTCTCCCAGCGAACGAAACAGGTCACATCCGGTGGCTGTCAGAAACAGCCCGGCCAGTGCCTGTCGTCGCGAACAGAAGATTGCCGACACTCGATGCATACCCCCGTGAACGGAATGCTGAACCCTGCGCTGATGGGTTCGCTATGGGGGAAACTACGGGCAGCAGGAATTTGCCGTCAACGTCAGGATCGGTCTGACGGAGGTGATTCACGGATTCTTTGAGCAATCGATGTCCTGAATGACTGAGAACGTCTCGGAAGCGGCAGAAACTGCAGATTTACCCGGAAGTCGCTCGTTCGGATTCCGTGTTCTCCGCGGGCGATTTTTGGTTTATGCTGTCAGTCCGGCCAAAGGTGCCAGGCATTGGTTGCAGTACGCAGCATGTTCGGGGTGTGTTATGTCAGCAGTGACACTGAGAATTGGAGAGGGGCACGACACACACCGCACGATCGGCGGTCGTCCCCTGGTCATCGGCGGCGTTGTGATCACCGGAGTTCCCTTTGGTCTGGACGGTCACAGTGATGCCGATGTGCTGCTGCATGCAGTGACCGACGCACTGCTGGGGGCTGCGGGCCTTGGAGATATCGGGGAGTGGTTTCCGAATACGGATGAGCGTTGGCGTGGCGCCGATTCAGCACTGCTGCTGAAGGCCGTCCTGCGGGAACTGGAGCAGCAGAGCCTGCATGTGGTCAATCTGGACTGCACGGTGCATGCTGAAAAGCCACGTATGGGGCCGTGGAAGCCGCTGATTCGGCAGCGTCTTGCCGACCTGCTGCAGGTGGATCTGCAGCGGGTCAACGTTAAGGCGAAGTCCGGTGAAGCCGTTGGCCCGGTGGGCCGAGGTGAAGCGATCAGTGCTGCGGCGGTCGTGCTGCTGCAGTACCGGCCCGCAGCCGACTGATGGCGATGGAAGAGGAACCTGCCGATGGCTGTCAGTAATCGTTATCTGGGGATTGATCCGGGCCTCGGGCGCACCGGGTATGCGCTCGTGGAAAGAACGGCTCGTGGACCACTGCTGCGTGAAGGAGGCGTCATCCAGACGAAAACTGACCAGCCTCTGCATCTGCGTCTGGGGGAAATCGCCAGAGAGATCCGGGAAATTCTGGGTGAGTTGAAGCCAGGCGCTGTGGGAATTGAGCAGGTTTTTTCGCATGCCCGTAATGTTCGTTCGTCGCTGCTGCTGGCTCACGCGCGAGGCGCGATTCTGGCGACAGTCGCCGAACATGCAGTGCCTCTGGTTCAGTACAGCCCCACTCAGATCAAGCAGATGCTGACCGGCAGTGGGCGAGCCTGCAAGGAGCAGATGCAGCATGCCGTCCGTGCGGAACTGCGGTTGGCAGAGATCCCGGAACCGCACGACGTGGCGGACGCCGCTGCTGTGGCCCTGTGCCTGTTTCATTCACTGCGATTTGCTGCCTGAACTGCACAGCTCACAAACACATGCTGCGAACCGGCTCATTCGGTGTTTGGTCTCCCGGCTCATCCGGCAATCTGCCATAATACCGGTGCCGACTCCTGTACGATTTTCCATTCGGACGACAGCAGATGATCAATCGCATCACCGGGCAACTGGTAGCCATCAACGAAACTCACGCATCGATCCGCATCGGCGGACTGGATTACGAAGTGCTGCTTCCGGATGTCGTCCGCCGGCAGCTGCAGTCAAAGCTGAACAGTGAAGTCAGTCTGCGGGCCATCGAGTATCTGGAGGGTAATCCGCAGCAGGGCCGCATGGTGCCAAGAATTGTCGGATTCATGAACGACGCCGAGCTGGAATTCTTCGAGCTGTTCTGTTCGGTGGACGGTGTGGGTGTCAAGAAGGCCCTGCGGGCCATGGTGCGGCCAGTGCGGGAGATCGCAGTGTCCATCGAAGAGCAGGATGCCAAAGGCCTGAGCGCTTTACCGGGAATCGGCCCGGCGATGGCGGAACGCATCATCGCCAAGCTGCGCCGTCGCATGACACGGTTTGCTCTGATGATCGCCAGCCGTGTGCCCGACGAGGCCGATCCGAAGGCCGATCTGGTTTCGGAGGCCTATGAGGCACTGCTGAGTGTCGGACATTCACCGCAGGATGCCCGCGAGCGGATCGAGACGGTTGTGCAGCCGGGGCGCAAGTTCAAGTCGGTCGAGGATATTCTGACGGAGATCTACCAGAAACAGCGCCGCTGAGGAAACAGTTTCAGCAGCACCATCTGCGGATCGCAGCAGCGTACAGCCTGGTGCCGCGTTCCAGCTGCTGCAGGCTGATCCACTCGTCGTCCGTATGAGCCTGTGCGATGTCGCCGGGGCCCCAGACTGCCATGCTGGACAGCTCCGTCAGAACAGCTCCGTCCGTCCCGTAGGCCACCGTCTCCGCACAAGTGGTATCGCTGATCTGCAGCAGTTCCGCAATGAACGGTGACCGGGGGTCCGTATACAGCGGTTCGCTGGAAAACGTGACCTCAAACTGCAGCCCGCAGCGAGCAGCGGCAGCCTGCATGCGGGCCACAAGTTCATCCGCCGGCTGACCGGGCATCGGGCGAAAATACGCCTGACAGGATGCCAGTGGAGACGTGATGTTGATGCCGCTGTTGGCGTCGTGGAGCAGCAGGTTCAGCGTGGGTGTGGGTGGGTGGAAGCGGGCATCGTGCCACTGTGGCTGAGTCTCCAGTTCCTCGTTGATTCGGCGAATCTCTTCCAGAAATGGAATCAGTGCCATGCAGGCATTTCGGCCCAGACCTGTGCTGGAATGTGCTGCCTGACCCCGGGAAATCGCTTTGATCGTGCGTCCCCCTTTGTGAGCATACACAACGCGCAGACCTGTCGGCTCACCAATGATGGCCCCGGCTGCCTCAGCAACAATGCTGCGGTAAAGCTGTGAGTCGGCTGCCACACTGCGCGCGCCCAGCATACCCACCTCTTCATCAGCAGTGGCTGCGAACCACAGCGGTGCCCGCTGCTGTTCCGGGGCGATGGTGGCGGCGGCAGCCAGCAGACAGGCCACCGGCCCCTTCATGTCGCACGAACCGCGACCATAAACTCTGCCATCCGCTTCATACGCCTGCCATGGGCCGGAATGCGGAAAGCTCCATGAATCCACAGGTACGACATCGGTGTGTCCGAACCATGCAAGTCCGCGACCACAGTCCGGACCGCGGCGCGCCACCACACTGGTTTTCAGCACGCCCCGTGAGTCATGGTAGCTGATCCGCTCAGTTTCAAACCGCAACCCACGCAGCCAGTGTTCCACACAGTCAGTGATGTCGACGTTCGATACCGAACTGACGCTGGGAAAGGAAATCAGCTCACGAAGATATTCCAGAGCCTGCATGGGGCACCATCGAAGAGAACACTGAAAAGGATCAGCGAAAATTCTCCGATTGCAGGCAAAAACGCAAGCCTCGGGATGATTTCAGACAGTGGCGTTCAGCCGTCAGCAGGGGTACTGCGGTACTGATGCAGGAAAATGCCCGCGGAGACGGCTACGTTCAGTGAATCCGTCCCGTTGAACATGGGGATGGTCAGCCGCGAACCGGAGACCCTGCGGACGGGTTCTGAAATACCATCATATTCATTTCCGAACACGACGGTTGTGCGTGCCGCAAAACGATGCTGGTGCAGCGGTCGAGCCGTCGCGTCCAGCACCGTCAGGCAGATGTCCATCAGATACTGCTGCTGCAGTTTCGCCAGCAGTCCGGCCAGATCACCGGTCTCCACAATTGGCAGGAACAGCCCATTGCCCATCGAGACTCGCAGCACGCGACGGGAGAAGGGGTCGGCAGATCCCTCACCCAGCAGAATTCCGGCAGCGCCGAAGGCTGCCCCGATCCGAATCAGGGCGCCCACGTTTTCCGGATCCGTCACCCGGTCCCCTGCGACCAGCAGCGCCGGACCTGTGGGCGGCAGCCACGTCTCCAGTGGCTGTGCCGGACGCCGTTCGGCACAGGCCATCACACCGCAGTGAAAGGCAAATCCCACGAGTTCCTCGGCCTGCACCTGCGTCAGACGGTAAACCGGTACATCCGCCGGCAGGCGCGTTTCGAAAGCGGCAAATTTTCGGTCACTGATCACGACACTGCGGACACGAAAATCACTGCGCAGCACCCGTTCCACCACCGTCGGACCCTCGGCGATGAACAACTGAGCGTCACGCGTGGCGTTCGTGGACTTCAGACTGCGATACACATCCAGCCGCGGATCAGCCAGCGATTCAATGCGTTCGGACAGCATCACTGACCGGACTGTCGCACGCCGACTGTGAGCAGCAGATTGGCCCACAGGGCCTGATCGCCGGTCTGGATCGTCAGCACATGATCGCGAGAATCCACCGCATCGTAGAAGTCCCAGCGGGAAATCGGCTGCAACGGAATTGACAGCCCGGCCTCCGTCAGGATTGATCGGTACTGATTCCAGACCGGGGGATCATGCGGCAGACGATACGGGTCATCGTCAGGCATGCCCATGGTGCTGACTGCTTCGATGGGAATCGCCGTCAGCAGCACCTGCAGCACCTGAGCGACCGTGACCAGCCCCGGAGCAAGGTTCAGACTGACCAGCTCAGCTCGTGGTCCAATCGCCGATGATGCCGGATAGTTGCCATCGGCAATCAGAATTTTTGCACTGTGTCCGGCGCGGGCCAGCACTTCAGAAATACGCGGATGAATCAGCTGTGATTTCAGCATGGAGATCTTTCCGGAAACAGGAGGGCAGTCTGCGCGGGCCTGAATGCTCAGGTGCCCTGATCGGACTGATGGTTGTGCACTGCGGAGGATGAACCCCACTGACCAGCGACTCCGAAGTTCATCGGAGCATCCTGAACATACTGTTTTCCCAGCAGCAATGCGACCTCAGCCCGGGCAAGTTCGTAGCCAAGATAAAATGCGTGCTCGGGTGAGACGGAATTCTGTGCGCGCTGTCGGCGTGCCGCCAGCAGTGCCTGTTCGAACACCTGAAATCCGCTGCTGCCGCTCCAGCAACCGTCCGAATTCATCAGATGCACCCGTCCCTGTTCGGCGAAGATCCGGTAATTCGGGTCTGTCAGCGACTGTGCCAGCTGGTCCAGCGCCGCCTGCGACATCCTTCGCAGCCGCCCATCCCGCAGCATGGTCAGAGAACCGTCAAGATTTTTCGGAATGGTTCCGGCACTCAGCGCGTAGTGCACCAGTCGCCGCGCCGCGGCCAGCTCCGCTACCGCCGTTCGACACCAGTTGATCACCTGAGTCGTCAGCACACTCTGAATCCCCAGCTCTTCGCAGATCGCTGCCAGCAGCATGTTGACACCCGCTGAATCCACCTCCGTCAGCTCAGAAACATTTCCCACACCCATCATCATGGCGGCTTCCGGGTGCCTGCGGCGTGTCTGCATGCAGCGTTCCAGTGAAGCCGCGAAACCCATTCCGATCGGCTCCAGAATCGGGTCCAGCCGAAACCGACAGCCACGGTCCGTGAGCTGTTCGGCAAGCCGGTCCAGTGAATCTGTGTCCTGGGGAGTCTCCGGAACCGCGACCACTTCCACACCCAGCCGGCTGACCCACTCAAGGTTGGACTGATTACAGCTGAGTATCAGTTCGGCACCAGCCGCCACCGCCGCTTCCACTTCCGTCTGTTCGAAGCTGTCGATGGACACGCGATGGCCTGCATTTCGCAGCTCCCGCACAATGTCACCCATCTGCTGACAAACCTGTCCGGGGACAGCGCCCACGTCAATCAGATCCGCCCCGGCGGCCCGCAGTTCGGCTGCCTGCTGCAGGATCTGATCCATGGAAAGCAGGGGGGCATGATTCAGCTCTGCCAGAATCTCGATGGACCAGCGGCTCAGGTCTGCCGACTTTCGACGCCCGACTCCAAAGTACTCCGGCAGATCATGCAGATCCTTCGGACCGCGCGCGAACGGTCGGCCGAACTGCACTTCCAGTTCCGCCAGTTCACCCTGGCACCAGCCGGGGATGATGACCTGATCAATGTGGTCCGGGACAGTCAGTCGGCGTTTCAGCAGCCCCGTGTGCAGGAGTGCGGCGACCTGGATGCCCGGGACGGTGACTTCGAAACGGAATCCTGCCAGTGGGGCGACTGTCTGCAGGACATCCCGCAGGCTGCCCTCAGCCAGACGTCCGGTCACGAACAGCAGAGTTTTTTCGGTCACCAGTGGCTGCCTTTTTCCAGAGATCAGCGAACAGCGCCGCCGTTGACATTAAGCACCTGCCCGGTCACCCAGCCAGCCTCGTCGCTGAGCAGAAAACGGGCCATACAGGCGATATCCCGTGGTTCACCCCACCGCTGCAGTGGCGTCTCCCGCAGCACTCGCTGCTGCCAGTATTCGCTGGCGTTTTCACCCCACGCCGTACGAATCCAGCCCGGGGCAATGCAGTTGACACGAACAGCAGGGGCGAGGCTGACAGCCAGCGAACGCGAAAATCCCATCACCGCATTCTTCACCGCTGAGAACAGTTCACCACTGTCACCCTCCATGCCGCGATCCGACTGATCCCAGCCGATCGTCAGGATCACACCATGTCCTGCTTCCTGCATGCGGCGACCCAGTGCCCGGGACAGTTCCACTGTCCCTTCCACATCGGTGCGCAGCAAAGCCGTCAGCTTCTCGGAAAAGGATGCGTGCCGCAGCTCGGACGTCAGAGTATCGGCACCGGCACAATTCACCAGCGCGTCCGGGACACCGGACTGGCAGGCCTGTTCGATCAGTCGGCTGCGGTCCTGAGGGCAGCCGACATCAGCCACGAGGATGTCCGCCCGGACTCCCAGCTGCACAATTTCTGCGGCCGCCTGATCGGCCAGTTGCACGGATCGCCGACAGTTCAGAATCACATGGGCACCGGCGCGGGCACACTCCATCGCAATCTCCCGGCCAATCCCCGAAGATGCGCCCGTAATCAGAATTCGACGTCCGCTGAGTGATGCAAATGACATTTTGAAAAGCTATTCTGCGAATTTGACCCGGCACCGCAGTGCCGCTGCGAAACTTCCAGACTGCGTTATACACCAATTCCCGCCGCTTCGGAAAACGCTTTCAGACATTCCAAGTGGTTTCACCCGCCGATTTTCAGGAGCCCCGCCTGTGAGATTCCTTTCGCTGCTGATCGTCCTTCTGACACTCATCTGCCAAACGCCCGCAAGCCTGCAGGCTGATGAAAAAGTGCAGCAGTTCCGAGTGGGGATGATCGGTCTCGATACCTCCCACTGCCTCGCATTCACCGAACTGCTCAACAAAGCCGGCGATGATCCGATACTCGGTGGCTGTAAAGTTGTGCTGGTGTACCCCAAGGGCAGTCCGGACATCGAAAGCAGTGTGAAGCGAGTTCCCGAATACACTCAGAAGATTCGGGCACTTGGTGTGGAGGTGGTTGAAGACCTCGCCAGTATGATTTCCCGGGTGGATGTGGTCCTGCTGGAGACCAATGATGGCCGTCCCCACCTCGAACAGGTAATTCCTGTACTGAAGGCCCGCAAGCCGGTCTTCATAGACAAACCGGTGGCCGGTTCACTGGTGGATGCCATTGCCATTTATCGCCTTGCCGAGCATTATCAGACTCCCGTGTTCAGCTCGTCCTCGCTGCGTTTTGCCGCTGCAGCTCAGGCTGTTCGGAATGGTTCGATCGGGGATGTGCTGGGCTGCGACGCTTTTTCTCCCTGCAGCCTTGAAGCCACACATCCGGATCTGTTCTGGTACGGGATTCACGGTTGCGAGACGCTGTTTACAGCGATGGGTCCGGGGGTGGAGTCAGTTGTGCGGACGTCCACGAAGGACTTCGATGTGGTCACCGGTATCTGGAAGGGTGGGCGGATCGGAACATTTCGCGGCATACGAGCCGGCAGTGCGGGTTACGGTGGCACAGCCTTTGGCACCAAAGGTTCGGCACAGATGGGGCCCTATGACGGCTACAAACCACTGGTTGTGGAGATCGTGAAGTTCTGGCGCAGCGGGAAACCGCCGGTGTCAGCCGAAGAAACTCTTGATCTGTATGCCTTTATGGAAGCGGCCGATGAAAGTCGCCGGCGCGGATTTGTGCCGGTGCAGGTAGCCGATGTGCGGAAGCAGGCCGCCGCCGCCGCTGATCAGAAGGTCCGCTCCATCCTCGCTTCGGAATAACGCTCAGCCGCGCCTCAGAATCAGCAGATCGGCTCGGGATTCCGCCAGCAGGCCCTCGGGCAGTGACACGGAAGAATTCTGCAGCAGCAGCGCCGTCGTTCGCAGCCAGTGTGCTGCGGTGAGTCGCTGGCGGGGCCACCCCTGTCGATCCCACAGGCGGATCAGAGCATGCCTGATCAGCGGCTCAGGTGACTGCAGCAGGCGACTGCGGCTGAGTCGGACGATGGACTCGGAACACTCCAGAATGGCCTGTTCCAGCAGTTGATCGGCCAAAGCATCGAGGCAGGCGAGCTGTTCACCCGCCTGTCTCGCCAGCCGCACAAGAGCCTGATCAACTCCCGGATTCAGGCTTTCGCGCAGTGCCGGCAGAATCTGATGGCGAATACGGTTGCGTGTGAATTCCGAGCTGCTGTTGCTGGCGTCCTCGGCATACGAAATGCCCCGGTCAGCGGCGAAAGCCGCCAGTTCTGCCCTCGAAAAATCCAGCAGTGGCCGCACCAGTTGCACACCCGGCGAAAGCAGACGACGATCAGGCATGCCCCTGAGACCTGCCAGTCCGGTTCCCCGGGCGATATTCAGCAGTACCGTTTCTGCCTGATCATTACTGTGGTGAGCCACAGCCACGAAGCAGAAATTCTGTGCCCGGGCTGTCCGCTCCAGAAATGAGTACCGCGCCGCTCGGGCGGCCTCTTCAAGGCTGCCGACGCTGGCGGATTTCAAGGCGTTTTCCGGCAGTGTTTCTGCAAAGTACTGAAGACCGCAGTCCGCCGCTGCTGCCTGCACCAGCGAAGCATCGTGCTGTCCGGCTTGTGCTCGCAGTCCATGATTGAGGTGAGCCACTGCCAGACGTCGCGGCTCGACCGCAGCCGCCTGCACCGCAAGGTGCAGCAGCACCATGCTGTCAAGGCCCCCGGAGACGGCCAGCAGCAGGTCGGCACTTTCAGGCACCAGCTCCCGCATGCGAATTCGTGCCTGTTCAATCAGCCTGTCAGGCTGCACTGGCTGCTGCCTCAAACACGGTCTTTGCTGATTCGGTACCCGAATGATGAATAAACACATCGCGTGACGGGAATGGAATCGTCAGGCCACGGTCATCAAAACCCAGCTTGATCTGCTCGGTCAGCGAGAATTTCACGGCGTGATAGTCAGCGCTGCGTACCCACGGGCGAACCACAAAATTGACACTGCTCTCGGCCAGTTCAGATACCGCAATGACAGGCGCCGGGTCGGCAAGAATTCGCGGTTCAGCGGCAACAATCTGCTCCAGCATCCGACGGACATCCCGCAGCGGATCGTTGTAACTGCAGCCAATCACGAGGTCGATCCGACGATTGGGTTCGCCCGACAGGTTGCGAATTGTGCCACCGGTGATGGATGCGTTGGGCAGAATGATCCGTACATTGTCCGGACTCAGCAGCAGCGTATTGAAGATCTGAATTTCCACAACGCGACCGGTGTGTCCGGCCACTTCGATGGTGTCGCCCACCCGGAATGGTCTGAAGAACACCAGCAGCACACCTGAAGCGACATTGCCCAGTGAACCCTGCAGTGCCATACCAATGGCAAATCCCGAAGCAACAAGGACGGCACTCAGTGACGTGGTGTCGATACCAAGGCAACTGAGCGACGCAATACAGACGACCAGTTGCAGGATGATGGATGCGAAGTTGCCCAGGAATTTTGCCAGAGTTTCATCCATGCGGGCCCGCCGCGATGCCTGCTCGATCATGCCGACAGCCAGCCGCACCAGAATCCGACCGAACAAAAACACGGCCGCAGCTGCGGCGATTGCAGGCAGCCAGTGCGTCAGTACGCGCAGCAGCATTTCACGGCTGAGGTCAGCACTGAGTATGTCACGAGCCTGCTGCAGCAGGTCTGTGGATTCCGCTGGTGCTGCTGCTGTCGTGTCCTGCACTGCAAGTTGTGGCAGCAGGTTGGAAATTCGGCCGAATGTCTGGAGTGTCATCCCTGAACCTCTGCGACCTTCCTGGTCAGATGAACTGGTGGCGCTCTGTGTCCGGCCGTTTTCCGGCCTGCCACCCTGCACGCAATTTAACCATGCCCGGACTGCCGGTAAATGCGGTTTTTCTGTTGTTTTTCTGCAACAGAACGGCAGGTTCGCAGCCCGCTGGGGCAGATTGCTGGATTACTGCGGATTTTCCTTGAAAATCATGGGCGAACTGATCTCTGCCGGTGGTGTACCCGTTTTCCTGCCTGCCAGCATCTGAGAAAAATACCAGGCTGTCAGGGTGACCCCGATCAGGATCACGATTTTTCGGACGAGGCGTTTGTCGAGTCGTCGGGCCCACGTCGCGCCAGCCCAGCCACCGGCCATTGCCGAGGCAATCATCGGAATCGCCAGCGGCCAGTGTACGCTGCCATCAGCAATAAAAATCACCATGGAAACGCCGTTGATGAGTCCGGCCAGAACGGTTTTCAGACCATTGATCTGATGAATGCTGCCAGCATTCAGCAGGCTCAGACTGCTGAGCATCAGGATGCCGATTCCGGCGCCGAAATAGCCACCGTAGATGCCAATCGCCAGTTGCAGAGCAGTGACCAGCCAGCGCTGGTCTGCCGGTTGCGACCCGATCGGGGACTGCAGCAGACCGGAAAGTCTGGGCTGCAGAACAAACAGGGCTGTGGCCAGACAGATCAGCCACGGCACCATCGCTCGAAACATCTGTTCTTCACCGGTCACGACCAGCCATGCGCCCAGAGCAGCCCCAACCACACTGGGCAGGGCCAGCAGTCGGGTCCAGCGCCAGAGTTCCCGAACTTCGCGGCGATAGCCCCACGAGCTGGAGAATGAGCCCGGACAGAGTGCCACGGTGTTCGTGCCATTGGCGAGGATTGCTCCGCTGCCGGCTCCGGAAATCGATTCCAGCACAAACATCAAGGCCGGAAATGTGACCAGAGTACCTCCGCCGGCGATCGCGTTGATCGCTCCACCAACCGCCGCAGCGGGACACACAATCAGACAGGCCTGCCAGTATTCCATTGCAGAAGCATAGCCCAGCATGAGTTTTGACCGCAACCCAGGAGGGAATCGCCCGGACCGGGCAAACGTCCGGCAACATCTTGCGGCATTTGCCGGATCAGATCTATAGTCCGCCGGGAACCGGTTCGGGCAATGGTGCCGACGAAAGTCTGCAGAGGGGGCAGCCATGAATGTGAGCGGGACGCAGCCATCTGCAACAGGTGGTCGCAGGCAGTTTCTTGCATTCAGCGCAGCCGGCATTCTTGCGGGCAGCGGGCTGGATGCGGCAACAGGCAGGGCGGATCAGTCTTCGCCGAACAGTACTGCGATCGAACTGATACCGGCGAACGACCGTTGTACCCGCATCAGTTACAAAAGCTCCATTGACGGTGTGCTGTCGACTCCGGATGGTCAGCGACAGACAGTGCTGTCCGTTGTCGGCAGCAGTCAGTTCGAAATTGATCAGCTGCAGCAGGGCGGGGCAGAGCGGCAGCTGGAAGGCATGCGACTGAGCCGTCGTTACCGTCAGGCGTCCGTCGGTACACGGGTAGGGCGAGCGCACGAAACATCCACGGTGCTGCCGTCCGGCACAAGTCTGATGCATGTGTACGGGAATGACGGGCAACTTGTGCAGCTCAGTCCGGAGGTGCGGCTGACGAGGTCTCAACTGGATTTGCTGCAGTTTCCCTGCGATCCTGCAGGTGCCGTGGGGCTGCTGCCCGGTCGCAGCCTCGCTTCCGCGGATGAAAAATGGAATGCCGATCCGTGGGTGTTTCCGCTGCTGACAGGAATGGACGCAGCGATCAGTCAGAGTGTCAGCGGAACAGTTCTGGAGTTGTCGGAACAGGAAGCAAAGATTGGCTTTGAATGTCGCGGCAGCGGTGCCGTGACAGGTTCCGCTACGGAAGTGACCCTGAGTGGCACACTGCTGTTTGATCGCAAAGCCCGGGTGATTCGACGGTTTGATGCGGTCATGAATGAGAATCGCAGTGCGGGGCCAGTCAGCCCGGGGCTGAAAGTGAAAGCGTCCATCTCGTGGACGCAGGATCCTGCGGAGGCTGATGCGCAGCTCTCCGCTCTGATTCCCGCTGGATTTCCGGAATCCGGGCGTCTGTTACTGACGCTGGTGACACCGTGGCGACTGGTGCTGCTGCACGATCGGCGCTGGCATGTATTTCAGGAGACCGCCGATCTGGTCATTCTGCGGATGCTGACGAACGGAGCCCTGACAGCACAATGCAATCTGGCGGCTGCGCCGCAGATGCCGGCCGGACGATTCACGGAGGAGGGCAGGTTTCTGTCGGAAATTGAGCAGAAGATCAGCCCGTGGAAGGGAGCGATTGTGGATTCCTCGGTGGAATCTGATCGTCAGGGCTGGCGCGTGCACCATGTTCGTGCAGAGGCGGAAGTTCAGCCGGCAGTGGCCGGTGCTGCACTTTCCAGTAATGCAGAAGCGAACCGAGCGGGGCAGGTCGCTGCCTCAACTTCCCCGGGTGAAAAACGTTCACTGCAGAGCATTGTCTGGGATTACTATCTTTGTACGGCAAAGTCCGGGGAACAGTTTTCGATGGTTTTTTCGCACGCTGCGGAGGATACCGCGGCATTTTCCGGGGTGCCGGACCAGTTCCTGAGTCGCATGTCCATCAGAACTGTTCGTCCCGGTATTCCCTTGCCGCGCTGACCGCGTCGTTCCTTTCGAAAAATGCGATTTGCCGCCGCTGCAGCGTTGTCCCACGCCCCAAACCGAGTTGGGTGCTGGACGTCAGACATGTTTTGCCCGGAATTCCGCCCTGAATCAGGAATTTCTGTGTGCCATTCTGACTGTACGGCAACAATCCCAGGGGCGGAGGAAATCCCAGGAATGCCGACCTTGCCCATTCTGTACCAGTTGTCCTAGGATGCGTCGCCCGCTCGCGGGTTCGCAGGTTTTGTCGCGAAGCGTTTTGAAGAAAGCAGCAACGATGTCCAGGGGTTATCTTTGCGGTTTGGTTCTGGTGGCTGGCAGCATGCTGGCTGCGGCAGGGCAGGCTCGCGAAAAAGTTGAGTTGTCGGCTGAAGACGGCAAGACTGCTCAGATGGTCGCTTCGATGGTCTCATCGCGGCACATCAATCATCCGCCGATTGACGATGCTCTTTCGGAAAAACTATTTCAGCGTTATCTCGAAGTCTGGGATCCGCAGAAACTGTATTTTCTGCAGTCCGACATCGACCAGTTTGCGGCGGAAAAGGACAAGCTGGATGACGGGATTCTGAAGGGCGATGTGGCGTTTGCGGCGGTGGTGTTTGAACGATTTCGCGAACGCATGACTGCTCGTGCGGAAAAGATTCCTGCCGTTGTTGATGCCGAGCATGACTTTACGGTGGATGAAGAGATTCCGCGGGATGCCGACGAACTGCCATGGGCTGCCAATGAGGCTGAACTGGACGAACGCTGGCGGAAGCGAATCAAGTTTGATCTGCTGATGCTGAAGCTTGAGGACAAGAAGGATGATGATCCGCGCAAGCGCCTGAAGACGCGATATCGCACAAATCAGGTGTACATTGATCAGACGGAACCGCATGAAGTGCTGGAACTGTATCTGTCTTCGATGACGCACTGTCTGGATCCGCATTCCAGTTACATGTCGCCTCAGACGCTTGATGACTTTGAAACAACGATGAAGCTGAAGCTGGAAGGCATTGGTGCCCGGCTGAAATACGAAGACGGCTACACGACGGTGGAAGAGGTGATTCAGGGTGGTGCAGCGGCTGCCGATGGCCGTCTGACGAAGGGCGACCGGGTCATTGGCGTATCCGCTGACGCTGTCAGTGACTATGTCGATGTTGTTGAGATGAAGCTCAACAAGGTTGTCGACATGATCCGCGGCAAGAAGGGCACCAAAGTCCGCCTGAAGATCCGCAGGGAAGCCGGTGGCATCGAAGAGATTGAGCTGACTCGTACTGAAGTCAAAATCACTGAAGACGAAGTGAAGGGCAAGGTTATTGAGGCCAGTGACTGGACCCCCGGTCGCAAGGCCAGGATCGGCGTTCTGCGAATTCCCTCGTTCTACAGGGATTTTCAGGGCGCGAATCGTGGCGGCGATTTCAAGAGCACTTCGAAGGACGTGAAGCTGGTTCTGGACGACTTCAAACGGGAAGGCGTCGAGATGCTGATCGTGGACCTGCGCTGGAACGGTGGTGGCGCCCTGCAGGAGGCCATTGAAGTTTCCGGGCTGTTCATTCCTGACGGTGCCGTGGTGCAGGTCAAGGAACCGGGTGACAGCGTGCAGACCCTGGCCGACGAAGATGCCGATGTGTACTGGCGTCGGCCGATGGTCGTCGTCTGCAATCGGTTTTCGGCATCTGCCTCTGAGATTTTTGCGGGAGCCATCAAGGACTACCGACGGGGGATTGTTGTCGGGGACCGCACGACTCATGGCAAGGGCAGTGTGCAGAATGTGGTGCCGGTGGCCAGCCGCCTGTCACTGTTTGCTCAGGATCGCGGGGCTCTGAAGCTGACCATCAGCAAGTTCTACCGCGTCAACGGTGACAGCACTCAGAATCGTGGCGTGACTTCAGATGTGACGCTGCCATCGCTGCTGAATCACCGCGAAGTGGGCGAAGAGTCACTGGATAATGCTCTTGAGTTTGACCGGATTGCCCGAGCTGAGTACCGTCAGTCATCCAATGTCAACGACGCCGTGGTCACTCAGTTGCGAACACAGAGCGAAACTCGTGTGGCAGCAGACGCGGATTTTGCTCACATCAACAAGCTGATTACTCGCTTCGAACAGCGTAAGAACGACAAAGTGATTTCGCTGAATGAAAGCAAGCTGCGAGCAGAGGAAGAAGAGCTGAAGCAGGAGAAGAAGGAAGAGGAAGAAGCCATGAAGCAGGCTGCCGGCAGCGCCGATAAGGACATCTTCCCCAATGATTATTACAACAAAGAACTGGTGAATATCACGGCCGATTACCTGCAGGTGCTGACGAATATCCAGGCGTCACGCAAGTGATGCGGCGGATGGGTCGGATGGCCTGTGCCTGACAGTATCAGGGGGCGAACACGATTGTGTTCGCCCCCTTTTTGATGGCCTGATTGAAATTCAGCCTGCCGACTGATCTGATTCCGACGGGCCACCCCAGGACGGGAATGGATCGGGCAACTGCAGCCATGCCGGCGGCCCCGGAAGATATTCGTCGGGGGTCAGTTCGCAGGCTTCCAGGCTGCTGCGGATGGCCTGTTCATCCAGTCCGATTCCGATGAAGACCAGTTCGTTCCGGCAGTCCCCGGTGCGCGGGTCCCAGAACTTCATCAGTGCCTGTTCAAAGCCCTCAATCTCAGGCCATTCTTCACGCGGCACGGCCGCCCACCATCGGCCCGCACCGCTCAGTCGGGCGGTGCGACCAGCCTGTGACCAGACACCGATCCGATCGACTCGAGTCGCCAGCCAGAAGAAGCCCTTGGATCTGAGCACACCGGGCCATTCCCGGTAAAGCTGTTCGTGGAATCGCTGCGGATGGAACGGGATCCGCGAACGATACACAAAACTGCGAATACCATATTCCTCCACCTCGCTGGCTCCGTCGTCTCTCAGGGCCAGTTGCCAGCCGCGACTGGTTTTTGCTCGTTCCAGGTCAAACCGGTGAGTCCCGAGGACGGCTGACAGGGGCACCTGCCCGTGCTGGCTTCGAATCCTGCGTGCATAGGGATTCAATTGTTCCAAGAAGCCTTCGATGCGGGCCAGTTCGTGGGCATCGACAAGATCGGTCTTGTTCAGAATCAGCACGTCGGCGAATTCAGCCTGATCGATCAGCAGATCTGCGACAGTGCGGACATCATCCGGTGCCGCCTGACGCCCCTGCGCCTGCAGCTCCTCGCTGAGCCGCAGGTCATCCAGAAAATTGCGACAGTCAATGACTGTCACCATGGTGTCGAGCGAGGCCAGATCCAGCAGTGATTGATTGTCGGCGACGGCGTGAGTGAATGTGTCGGCCACCGGAGCCGGTTCCGAGATTCCGGTGGATTCTATCAGCAGGTAATCGAATCTGTTTTCGCGCGCGAGTGCGGCAACTTCCGTCAGCAGATCCTCACGCAATGTGCAGCAGATGCAGCCGTTGGAAAGTTCCACAAGTTTTTCATCGGTTCGACGGAGTTTTGCGGCGCCGGTTTCGATGAGTCGGGCATCGATGTTCACGGCGCTCATATCGTTCACAATCACGGCAACCTTCAGGCCTTCCCGGTTGCTGAGGATGTGGTTCAGCAGAGTCGTCTTTCCGGCTCCAAGGAATCCTGAGAGTACCGTAACCGGCAACCGGGAGTCGCCGGCTGCGTGAAATCGAGTATCGGTCATGGAATGAGGGCCAACAGTTCGTTGTGGTAGTTTTGTTACTGGGCAAATTCGAAGATGGTAGCAGTTCTGCTGGTCAGGTCCTATTCATCACATTGTTGGGATCCATATCCAGTGCAGTCGCCACGTTGCGTGGTGCAGCAGCAGGGCTGCCAGCAGCCATGCGGGGCCCCAGCGAGAGCCGTCGGTCAGCCACCGGCAGAACAGCAGCAGTGCCAGAGCGAAGACAAGGAATGTGGCTGCCGACTGCCAGCCCAGAACGGCTCCGACGAAAGCAAACATCCACTTCAGATCACCCGCGGGCAGCAGCTGTTCGCTGGGCATTCGAGTGCGTTGACTGAACCACGAGAACAATTGTCCTGCCGCAGCCCCGCCGGTAAGTCCCGCAAGGCTGAACAGCAGGCAGGCAGGTGGAGCGTGAGTCGCCGAGTAACTGCCTGTGGGAATAGCCGGAAACGCGGGTATGAGTATCAGGGTTGGGAACAGCAGCGGACTGATGGCGGCCAGTGTGAGTGTGAACAGTTGCAGTCGTCGCGGAAGTCTGTATCTGTCGTGGATCATCAGGACCGCAGCCAGAACAGTGGCCAGCATAAAACAGTGATACAGGTACAGACCGATCAGGTCCCATTTTGCGAACATCACGGTCCAAAGAACTCCGCGATACAGGTTGATCGTCCGCAGTGGCAGTGTAGCGCCGCCGGAGATCAGCTGCAGAAAGTAAAACAACAGAAAAATGCCGCCGGTCAGGGCTTCTACTTTCGGATAGCGACTGGAGATCGCGGACTGGCAGCTGCGGCAGCGGCCACCGAGCCACAGCCAGCCGAGAATCGGGACATTGTCACGCCGGCTGATGCTTTTACCGCAGCCTGGACAGCAGGAATCGCCTGAGACGATCGATCGTCCCTGCGGTAAACGCCAGGCGACAACATTCAGGAAGCTGCCGATATTGGCACCCAGAATGAAAAAGCAGAGGGTGACAAACGCTTCGCCGCAGCGAAACCCAATATGCTGCGGCAACGCCATTCGCTCCAGCTGCGATGCTGAGTCCGGGGGGCCCTGACGGTACAGTTCGGTGGCGATCGGCAGTCCCACACCCCACAGCGTAAACAGTCCGCAGACCACCAACACGACTCGCAGGCCGTCGCGGCGACGACGTAATTCCGGAGCGATGTGCTGATTCTGCACGTGCCTGATGTCCAGCACATCGCAGCAAAACAACACCGAAGACAGCAACGCAAGGGTCGCCGGAGACGCCCAGCTGGCGGCCAGCCAGGCGGGCACATCCCGGACGGCGGAAAGCCACAGCAGCAGCGCCATCGCCGTGACGCAGGCCGAGACCCAGCCGGCTCGGAATTCTCCGGCCATGCCGCCAACCGCGCGGAATGCTGTCCAGCAGCACCCTGTTATCATCGCTGCGGAGGCCACGGGGCTGGCAGTTCCAAACAGCAGCCAGAGCAGCCCGATCGCTGCGGAGAAACAGAGAATTCCGAGAGACAGGTATTCGCCCGCGAGGAAGGCCCGCAGCAGCGTTGGACGAACCAGCCGGGGCTCTGCCGGCGTCGTGCGGATATCAGTTCCACCCATGGCTTGAATTCCGATTACTCGTTCGACTGTTCATCCTCAGGCAGTTCCCACGGCTCAAACGGGTCGTCAAAAGCGATCCAGTGTTCCGGACCCGCCTCAAGTTCAGCTTCGGTCAGCAGACAGGCATCAAGCGCGTCTGACACTGCGCCTGCCCGCAGATGCTGACCGATGATCACCAGTTCCTGGCGACGGTCACCGCAGTTTTTGTCCCAGATCGGCTGCAGTTCGTTTTGCTGTTCCGGAGGCCATTGATCCAGCGGAGTATCAGCCCACCAGGCACCACCGCAGTCAGCGGACATCACGGCTCCTGCCTGTGACCAGAACCCAGCCAGCTGCGGTCTGGAGGCGAGCCAAAAATACCCTTTTGACCTCAGGATCTCTGCGGACAGTTCATGTTCTGTCCAGAAGTCGTGCAATCGCTGAGGATGAAACGGGCGACGGGCTCGATACACAAAGCTGGAAATGCCGTATTCGTCAGATTCTGAGTGCTGCTGTCCACGGGGCACTGCCAGCCATTCCGGGTGAGTGGCAGCCTGGTCCATCCGAAACAGCCCGGTGTTCAGAATTTCCATCAGCGGAACCTGCCCGTGCTCGGCCTGCAGTACGCGGGCGTCCGGATTCATGCGTTTGAGCACTGCCAGCAGCTGCCCGCGCTGCTGCGGAGAAGCAAGGTCGGTCTTGTTCAGGATGATCACATCTGCAAATTCAATCTGATCCGCCAGCAGCAGCGACAGGTCGCGTGAGTCGTTTTCATCAAGCCCGATGCGGCGGTCACGCAGTTCATCCTGAGACGCAAAATCGGCGGGGAAAGACGCAGCATCCACCACGGTGACCATGGTGTCGAGCCTTGCGAAATCACTGAGCGAACGGCCGTTTTCGTCAGTGAAGGTGAATGTCTCGGCTACCGGCATGGGTTCCGAGATTCCTGTGGATTCGATGAGCAGGTAGTCGAAACGGCCCTCCTGTGCCAGCTTTGAGACCTCCTGCAGCAAATCCTCACGCAGTGTGCAGCAGATACATCCATTTGACATTTCGACCAGTCGTTCTTCGGTGCGACTGAGCCTTGCAGGACCTTCGGCTACCGAGCGGGCATCGACGTTGATCTCACTCATGTCGTTCACAATTACGGCAACTCGCAAGCCATGACGTGAGGACAGTACGTCGTTCAGCAGGGTGGTTTTTCCGGCACCGAGGAAGCCTGAGAGAACGGTCACGGGCAGTCGCTCTGGAATTCGGGAAGTCATCAAGGAATGCTCCTCTGATCGGGCATCGCAGGTGCGCGGAGTGCGCGACCGGATAACGGGCACCCGTCTGCAGAGGGTATCTTCAATTATCTGTAAAATCAATGCTGATGCAATCGAGTTGCATTAGTCTCCGGTGCAGTCCGAGCACTCGCCCTTGAGCAGAATCTCGGTGACGCGACCGATGCTGCCTGTGCGTTTTCGCGGGACACCGGTAAATTCCATGGGTTCGAGGCACTGCACTGTGCCGCAGGTCGTGCAGATGAAGTGGGGGTGTCTTGCTGCCCCCGGCTGTTCGGGGTCCAGTGCTTCAAACCGCCAGACATGGTCACCCAGTTCTGTGCGCAGTACGAGTCCCGAATCGGCGAGATCGTTGAGGTTGCGAAAAACGGTTGCCTTGTCGAAACCGCGAGGCACCAGACGAACGGAGAGTTCTGCATGCGCCACGGGCGAGGTGGCGGCGCGGAGTTCCTGCAGTACGGCAATTCGGGCCGGTGTGGCACGAATTCCCACGCTGCGAATCAGGGAACGAACGTTTTCAACTTCCGCCTGTGCAAGGCGACGCGAATGTGCTGCCATACCTGCCTCGACCAGTAGACCGGTGTGGGTATCGGAATTTTCTGCCAGCCTGTGAGTGTAGTCGGTTAAGGTTTCAAATGCACGGCTGCGTTCCGTGAATTGCACTGCTGACGGGAGTGCTGGCCATGCATCACATGCAGTCCTGCCGATTGCTGTCAGTGTGTTGTCGGGGAATCCCGATTTCCGACTTCGGTTTTGCAGCAGCGGCATTGACTGCCGGTGGCGGGCTGGTCAAGCTGACGCCAGCAGTGGCGCCCCGGACAGTACAGTGAGGAATTGGGATGTATACCGAGACGATGTTGCCCGCCAGTCGGCATTTACTGGATCGGCGTGGTTTCCTGGGGAACTCAGTGCAGGCGCTCAGTGGCATTGCCTGTGCCGCTCTGCTGTCACAGCAGGGTTTGTTGCGGGCAGCCGATGAGCCACTGGGAACGGTCAGTGGCAAGGCTCCGATTCGGCCGCAGATTGATGCAGCGCATCCATTTGCAGATCGTCCGGCTCACCAGCCTGCAGCAGCTCGCCGAGTCGTGGTGATTTTCTGTTCCGGGGCCTGCAGTCATCTGGATACCTTTGATTACAAGCCCGAGCTGTGGCGGCGTCATGGTCAGCCGATGCCGGGTGGAGAGAAGCTGGTGACATTTCAGGGAGAGCAGGGCAATCTGACTCGCAGTCCGTGGCAGTTCCGGCCCCGCGGCCAGTCCGGCAAGATGATTTCGGATCTGCTGCCGCACCTCGGATCGCTGGCCGATCAGTTGTGTTTTCTGCATTCCGTGAAGGGCAAAACCAATACTCACGGTCCTGGTGAAAACTATATGTCGACCGGCTTCACGCTGGATGGTTTTCCCAGTGTGGGGTCGTGGGCCACGTATGCGCTGGGCAGTGAGAACGAAAACCTGCCGGCCTATGTCGCCATTCCGGACCCGCGTGGTGTGCCGCAGAATTCCATCAACAACTGGGGCCCCGGTTTTCTGCCGGCTGCATTTCAGGGAACGGATTTCAATACGTCAAAGCCGATTCGCAATCTTTCAGTACCGGCCGGGATAAGTGACCAGCGCGATCAGCGGACTCGCCGGTTTCTGCGGCGCATGAATGAGCGTCATCTGCAGCAGTTTCCCGGTGATTCCGAACTGGCCGCGCGAATATCCAGCTATGAACTGGCGGCCAGCATGCAGCTCAGTATTCCCGGGATTACGGACATCAGCAGTGAGTCGGCGACAACCCTGCGAGCCTATGGAGCGGACGACGTCGCCAATCCACTGAAGGCCGATTACGCCAGAAACTGCATTCTGGCCCGACGGCTGCTGGAACGTGGTGTGCGGTTTGTGCAGTTGTTCAATGGTGCCTATCAGACCGGTGGTGAAGGAGTCAGTAACTGGGACGGGCATAAGGTGATTGAGCAGCAGTACGGCGTGCACGGTCCGATTTTTGACCAGCCGACCGCGGCCCTCGTAAGGGATCTCTGTGAACGGGGACTGCTCGAGGACACTCTGGTGGTCTGGTGTACTGAATTCGGACGCATGCCCACATTTCAGAAGGGTGCCAGCGGTCGGGATCATAATCCGGAGGGCTTCACGTGCTGGCTGGCGGGTGCCGGAGTCAAGGCTCCGTTTTCCTGGGGAGCAACGGACGAATTCGGATATCGAGCGGTGGAGAATGTGGTTTCCGTCCATGATTTTCATGCCACAATTCTGCACCTGCTGGGGCTGGACCATGAGCGTCTGACGTTCTATTACAACGGTCTTGAGCGACGCCTGACTGACACGGAAGGGGCTGTGATTCAGGCTCTTCTTTCGCGGCCGGGCTGACTTTGAGGTGCGGCCTGTGCGGTGCACCGCAGTGTCGTCAGCGATTCAGCAGCCGGCGGTAGAGTTCCAGGTGTCGACTGATCATCTGCTCGGGATTGAGTTCGCTGCGGACAAATTCTGCGGCCTGACTTGCCAGTCGTGCAGTGCGTTCGGGATTCCGCTGAAATCTCAGCAGGCAGCGGGCGATTTCCGGTCCGGATCCCAGCGGGAACAGGGAGCCGGTTTCGCCATCACGGATCAATTCCCGATTGGCGTCGATATGGCTGGCGGCGCAGGGAATTCCGGCTGCCATGGCTTCCATCAGGCTGTTGGACATACCTTCGAATTCGCTGGGAAGTACGAAGGCGTCAAGAGCAGGCAGCAGTTGAGCCGCATCACTGCGATGTCCGGCAAACACCACTTTGCTGCTGCAGTCGAAGCCTGCCAGCAGCTGTCTGAGTCGGGGCTCGTCCGGTCCTCCGCCGATCAGAACCAGTTGTGAATCCTCGATCACCTGGTGCAGCAATTGAAAGGCCCAGATCAGATCGTGCAGTCGTTTCTGGGGTGCAAGTCGTCCGGTGAATCCGACGACGAATGCGGAGTTGCGGAGTCCGAGTGCGTGGCGTGCGGACTGGCGGGAGTGTGTGGCGGCTGGTGTGGCGGTTCCGTTGGGGATCACGGTGATGCGTTCCGCCGGGACTCCCAGATCTCGGTAAAAGGCGGCGACGCTGTGTGAGTTGGCTGTAAGGCAGTCGGCGCGGCGGGACAGGCGGCGGTCCAGCCAGAGCTGCCACGGGGACTTCCAGGAATCCACGCAGCGTTCACTGACAATGAGTCGGGCGGAGGCCGGTGCGATGCCGGGCAGTCGGATCAGAGTATTTGCCGAGAACAGGAAGGACTGGATGATGTCCGGCTGAAAAGTCTGCAGTGCGTACCGCAGTCGCAGAGCAGCGGCGAGATCGAAGCGTCCCTGTTTGTGCAGGATCTGCACGGGGATTCCTGCCTGCTGCAGTGTCTGTTCGTAGCAGCCACCCCGATCCAGTGCAAACACTCGTGCCTGAACCTGATCGCGTGGCAGGCCGCAGGCCAGCGTACTGAGCTGTCGTTCTGCGCCGGACTGATCCAGAGTGGGGATAACGAATGCAACGCGGAACACGCCGAATGATCTCCGGGTGGGAGCAGCAGCAGGGAGAATGCCATGGACACGTGCTTCAACGGGCATGCGAGGCGAACGTGGTGGGCATTCTGGCGAATTCGGGCGGAAGACGAAACGTGCAGTTATCTCAGAATGAGTGAATTCGAGGAAACTTCGCCGAAACCGGGATCCTGAGACGGTCGTAGGTCAGGTTTCTTGATTGCCGTGGAATTCCTGGTACGCTGTCGCAAATTTGCGCGGATTTTTTCCGTACCCGAGTGTGTTTTCCGGGCGGGCCGGGCAGCAACTGATGGTGTTTCCTTCAGAAGCGTGTTGCGGTCTTCGCTGTTTTTGCGCGCCTTCGGGGGCGGTTGTCGTCAATTCAGGAAGGACACCCTGCGGTGCCACGTCGAGACGATCTCAGGAAGATCCTGATTATTGGTTCCGGTCCGATTGTGATCGGGCAGGCCTGTGAATTTGATTACTCCGGTACTCAGGCGTGCAAGGCACTGCGTGAGGAGGGGTACGAGGTGGTGCTGGTCAATTCGAATCCGGCCACCATCATGACGGATCCGCAGACCGCAGATCGCACGTATATCGAACCGATCACGTGGCAGTATGTGGAAGAGATCATCCGGGTCGAGCGACCTGACGCATTGCTGCCGACGCTGGGCGGGCAGACTGGCCTGAATACGGCGATGGATCTGGTGCGGCATGGCGTACTGGAAAAGTACGGCGTGGAGATGATCGGGGCGAAGGAGGATGTGATTCGGCGAGCGGAAGAGCGTGAGGCCTTCAAGCAGACCATGCTGCAGATCGGTCTGGATGTGCCTCGCAGTTTCACGGTGCACAACATCGAGCAGGCCCGCGAGGCCGTGCAGCAGATTGGTCTGCCGATTATTATTCGCGCCAGCTTTACTCTGGGCGGAACCGGTGGCGGGATTGCCTACAACATTGAAGAGTTTGAGGACAAGGTACGCCGCGGGCTGGCACTGTCGCCTATCAGTGAAGTTCTGCTGGAAGAGTCCATTCTCGGCTGGAAAGAGTACGAGATGGAGGTGATGCGCGACAACGCGGACAATGTCGTGATCATCTGTGCCATAGAGAATTTCGATCCGATGGGAGTGCATACGGGGGATTCCATCACCGTTGCTCCCGCGCAGACTCTTTCTGATCGTGAGTATCAGCGGATGCGTGATGCTACGATCGCCGTGATGCGTGCGATCGGCGTCGAGACGGGTGGTTCCAACGTGCAGTTCGCCATCAATCCGGACAATGGCCGGATGGTCGTGATCGAAATGAATCCTCGTGTCAGCCGCTCTTCTGCGCTGGCGTCCAAGGCCACGGGCTTTCCGATCGCCAAGATTGCGGCCAAACTGGCCGTTGGTTATCGCCTCGATGAGATCTCCAACGACATCACTCGCGAAACACTGGCCTGCTTTGAACCGACAATCGACTACGTCGTCACCAAGATTCCTCGCTGGACATTCGAGAAGTTTCCGGAAGCTGATCCGACTCTGACTGTGCAGATGAAGTCTGTCGGTGAGACGATGGCGATTGGCCGAACATTCCGTGAGTCGCTGCAGAAGGCACTGCGGGGGCTGGAGATCGGGCACTTCGGACTGGGTGGTGGTAAAAAGGATCTCTGGGGGACGGCCCAGCAACCGGCGGCTGATGATATTCTCAGTAAACTCGCGATTCCGAACGCCGAGCGAATCTTCTATCTGCGGTACGCTCTGAAGAATGGGATGTCCGTCGAGCAGATTCACGAGGTTACGGACATTGATCCGTGGTTCCTGCGAAGTATTGAGCAGATTGTCCTGCTGGAGAATGAGCTGCGGGGCTATCAGAGGCTGGAGGATGTGCCGGAGGAGCTGTTGCGTCGGGCCAAGCGAAATGGCTTTTCCGATGAGCAACTGGCAGGCTGGTGGAGCTGTGGGCAACTGGATGTGCGTGAGCGACGACGCCAGCTGGGCATCGTGGCAACCTTCAAGCAGGTGGATACCTGTGCGGCCGAGTTTGAAGCGTTTACGCCCTACTACTACTCCACGTACGAGCAGGAAGACGAGACTCCGGCAAAACGCGAAGGCGTGCGACGGGTGATGATTCTGGGTGGAGGCCCCAATCGGATTGGTCAGGGCATCGAATTTGATTACTGCTGTTGTCAGGCTGCTTTTGCTCTGCGTGACCTCGGCATTGAAAGCATCATGGTCAACTCCAATCCAGAGACCGTGTCAACAGATTACGACACGTCTGATCATCTGTTTTTCGAACCGTTGACGACTGAAGATGTGCTGAACATCTGGGATCGTATGAGCCCGGATGGGGCGATTGTGCAGTTCGGCGGACAGACCCCCCTCAATCTGGCTCGGGGACTGGAAGCTGCCGGAGTGAAAATCATCGGTACCAGTCCGGACATGATTGATGCCGCCGAGGATCGCAAAAGGTTCCAGGCAATTCTGGACACACTGCAGCTGCATCAGCCTCCGAATGGCACGGCCATCAGTACCGAGGGTGCCTGCACAATTGCCAACCGAATTGGTTATCCGGTGCTGGTGCGTCCAAGTTATGTGCTGGGCGGTCGCGGGATGGAGATCTGTTATGACCAGCAGAGCCTTGAGCGTTACATGGGGGCTGCAGTCGAAGCATCGGCCGAGAAGCCGGTGCTGATTGACAAGTTCCTCGAGGATGCGATTGAAGTTGACGTCGATGCAATTTCAGATGGCGAAACCACAGTGATCGGCGGGGTAATGGAGCATATTGAGGAGGCCGGCGTGCACTCCGGCGACTCAGCCTGTGCCCTGCCACCTTATTCGCTGCCCGGACATGTTGTCGATGAAATTCGCCTCGCAACTCACAAGCTGGCTGCTGCACTGCAGGTTCGCGGGCTGATGAACATTCAGTTTGCGGTAAAGGTGGAAGGTGATCAGTACACGGTTTACATTCTGGAGGTCAATCCACGGGCCAGTCGAACGTCACCGTTCGTGTCCAAGGCCATCGGGCATTCGCTGGCAAGAATCGCCGCCAAGGTGATGGTGGGTATTTCGCTGAAGGAACAGGGATTCACGAAGGAAGTCGTGCCATCGTACACGTCCGTCAAGGAAAGTGTCTTTCCGTTCAGCCGGTTCATGGGTGTGGACATTGTGCTGGGGCCTGAGATGCGGTCGACAGGCGAAGTCATGGGGATCGACTCGGATTTCCCGCTGGCGTTTGCCAAATCCCAACTGGCCGCCGGGACTCGACTGCCCATGCAGGGACGAATCTTCGTCAGCATTGCTGCCGGTCGCAAGGAACGAATGATTGAGCCGGTTCGCAAGCTGCAGCAGATGGGTTACCGGATTGTCAGCACCAGTGGCACGGCAAAGGTCTTTCAGGAGGCCGGAATTACGGTCGAGGTGGTGAAGAAGCTGCACGAGGGGCGACCGAACCTGCTGGACCAGATGGCGAACGGTGAGATTCAGATGATTCTGAACACACCCAGCGGTAAAGGAGCTCGCACCGACGAAGGACGGATCCGTGCCGCATCGGTCACATATGGTGTACCCTGCGTCACGACACTGCCGGGATGCCTGGCAGTTGTGCAGTCACTTGAGGCTTTGCGTGAGCATCCGAATCCGCGAGTTAAGGCGATTCAGGACTGGATCGCGTGACTACGGCGAGGTGATCCGGCAGGTCGGTGACAAAACGCAGACGAGGCTGGTGTCCACACAGGGCACCAGCCTCGAGCTGTTTTGCCTCAGGAGTGAATGGCTCGTTTGTCAACGGCCATGGCGGCTTCCTTGACGGCTTCTGAGAGTGTGGGGTGAGCATGGCAGCAGCGGGCGATGTCTTCACTGCTGGCTCCGAACTGCATGGCAACCGCCGCCTCGTGAATCAGCTCACCGGCATGCGTGCCGATAATGTGCACGCCCAGCACGCGATCGGTGGCTTCATCGGCCAGCACCTTGACGAATCCGTCTGTGTGCCCAGCGGCACGAGCTCGCCCATTGGCAGCAAACGCAAACTTACCGGCTCGATACCTGATCCCCGCCGCCTGCAGCGCATCCTCATTGGCTCCGGCTGAGGCAATTTCCGGTTCCGTATACACAACCGCCGGAATGATGGCGTAATTGATATGCCCATGCCCGGTTGCCATTTTTTCGATGCAGGCGATGCCTTCTTCCTCAGCCTTGTGGGCCAGCATGGCACCGCCAATGACGTCGCCGATGGCGAACACACCGGAGGCCGTGGTCTGGTAGGACGAGTTTACCTGGATGAAACCGCGACGGTCAGTCGCTACTCCGGCCACCTCAAGTCCCAGATTGTCTGTACAGGGCTTGCGGCCAACAGCCACCAGCACTCGATCGCACGTCAGTGGTTCAGCTCCATCGATGGAGACTGTGCACTGAGTTCCAGCGACAGAAACGCCGGTCACCTTCGTGCCGAGGCGGAATACAACACCCTGCTTTTCGAAGATTTTGCGAGCTTCTGCAGCGACCTGTTCATCAATTCCCGGCATGATTCGCGGCAGATATTCCAGCACCGTGACTTTTGCACCCAGCCTGCGCCAGACGGTGCCCAGTTCCAGACCAATCACTCCGCCTCCGATCACCACCAGGTGCTGCGGTACTTCCGGCCAGGCCAGTGCTTCCGTGCTGGTGCCAATGCGATCACCGTCGGGTTGAATGCCGGGCAGCGACGAGGGGACGCTGCCGGTGGCAATCAGAATGCGTTTGCCGCTGATCCGGGTTGTTCCCGAATCTGACCGGATCTCAATATTGCCACCGCCCAGCAACTGACCGTGTCCGGAAAAACGCTCGACTCGGTTCTTTTTGAGCAGTCCCTGGATGCCGGCGTCCAGCGTTGAAACCACTCCGTCCTTGTGCTTCATCATCTGTGCGAGATCAAGTTCAAGTCCGGTAACCTTCAGTCCGCGTTCTGCAAAATGTTTTGCAGACTTTTCATACAGCTCACTGGACTCCAGCAGGGCCTTGCTGGGAATGCAACCCACACGCAGGCAGGTTCCGCCAAGCTTTGATTCGCGCTCGATTACAGCCGTTTTCATGCCCAGTTGAGCAGCACGAATGGCGGCCACATAGCCACCGGGACCGGCACCTACCACGATCAGGTCAAATGCGTCGGACATGGATGAACCAGTACAGCAGAGATTCCGGGAGACTTAAAAGCAGAACCGCCCGCAGGCTGATTTGCCGGGGCGGCTGCGGTTCTTCAGACAGTTGCCTGCCACTTCAGACTTCAAGGATCAGTCGCGTGGGATCCTCGATCAGATCCTTAACCAGCTTCAGGAAGGAAACTGCTTCACGACCGTCGACAATGCGATGATCGTAAGTCAGCGCGATGTACATCATGGGGCGGATGACCACCTGGCCATTGACGGCCACCGGTCGATCAAAAATTCCGTGCATTCCAAGTACGCCGCTTTGCGGCGGATTGACAATAGGAGTCGACAGCAGGGAGCCGTATACACCACCATTGGTGATGGTGAATGTGCCGCCTTCCAGTTCCTCCAGTGCAATCTGGTTGTTCTTGGCGCGGTTGGCGAAATTCACAATCGCCAGCTCGATATCCGCAAAACTCATGTTTTCAGCGTTTCGCAGTACCGGCACTACCAGGCCTTTGCCTCCGCCAATCGCCACTCCAACATCGCAGTAATTGAAGTAGGTAAGGCTCTTGCCGTTCATCTGAGCATTCAATTGGGGGTACTGCTGAAGTCCCGCAACCACTGCCCGCACAAAGAACGACATGAAGCCCAGCTTGACATTGTGCTTCTTTTCGAAGGAGTCCTTGTAGACTTCCCGCAGTTTCTTGACAGCCGACATATCAACTTCGTTGAAGGTTGTCAGCAGTGCGGCTGTGTGCTGAGCCTCGACCAGCCTGCGTGCGATGGTCTGGCGGATGGGGCTGAGCGGTACCGAGCGAGTTTCGCGTGACCCGCCGACACTGACCGGGCCGGCATTGACCGTGCGAATCACATCTTCCTTCAGGACACGACCACCGGGACCCGAACCAGCCACACTGCCGGCCGGCAGCTTGTTCTCGGCCATCAGCCGTTCGGCTGCCGGCATCACATGGCCGGGTGACTTTGGCGCAGCGGCAGCCGCCGCCGGGGCGGAAGGGGCCGCAGCCTGAGCGGCAGCAGGCGCCGGAACCGGCTTCGCCGGGGCAGCCGCCGGCGCTTCTGCAGGTTGCAGGAAGCCAATCACTTCCTCCACCTGAGCAGACTCGCCAGCCTTCTTCAGAATCCGCGTCAGAATGCCTCCGCGCGGAGCCGGAACGTCAAATGTTGCTTTGTCTGATTCCAAGGCAACAAGATTTCGATCCGCGGCCACGTACTGGCCTTCCTGAATATACCACTCGCCGATCATCACCTCAGAGATTGACTCACCGGGTTTCGGCACCTTGATTTCGATTTCCGGAGTGCTCATTCGAGTTCAAACGCCTGTTTAAGAATGTTCTGCTGTTCAATCCTGTGACTGGTTGCGGAACCCGTTGCCGGGCTGGCCGCTTCTGGTCGGGAAATACCGCGGAAAGGGAATTTGTCCAGCAATCGCTCGCCAAACCGCATCCTGAGGAATCCCCAGGCACCCTGATTGCGAGGCTCTTCCTGGACCCAGAAGAACGACGCCGATGCAGGATATTTTGAAAGCTCCCGCTCCAGCTCCGCTGCCGGTAACGGATACAACTGCTCAAGTCGGATGATCGCCACATCGTCCCGCTTCTGCTGATCCCGCTGCGCTGCAAGTTCAAAATACAGCTTGCCGGAACAGATCAGAACGCGGGTTGTCTTTTCAGGTACGGCGACCGCATCGCCAAGGACTTCGTGGAACTGACCGCCGGTCAGTTCGCTGATCGGAGATGAGGCGTCCTTTGATCTGAGCAGACTCTTTGGAGTCATTACGATCAAAGGCTTCTTCCACCAGCGAATTGCCTGACGACGCAGCAGGTGGAAATACTGAGCGGCCGTGCTGGGGCAGGCCACCTGAATGTTGTCGTCCGCACCCATCGCGAGGAAACGTTCCAGCCTCGCGCTGGAATGCTCGGGCCCAGCACCCTCCATGCCGTGTGGCAACAGCATCACCAGTCCACTGAGCCGCTTCCACTTGTCCTCTGCACTGGCGATGAACTGGTCGATGATCACCTGAGCCACGTTGACGAAGTCACCAAACTGCGCTTCCCACAGCACCAGCCCGTCCGGGCAGTCAAGGCTGTAGCCATATTCAAATCCCAGCACACCCACTTCAGACAGCGGGCTGTTGTAGATATCAACAAGCTCAGGCTTCGCCGCCACATCGCGTAAACCAATCCATGATCTGCCGGACTTCACATCGTAAAGCCCCGCATGGCGATGGCTGAAGGTTCCGCGTCGAACGTCCTGCCCGCTGAAGCGCAGCCGAGTTCCCTCGGCAACCAGTGTTCCCAGGGCAGCCAGCTCGGCACCACCCCAGTCAAACATCGCTTCACCGGCACCCATCTCTCGCCGCGCTTTCAGCACCGCCTCGACCTTGGGATGCGGAGTAAAGTCGACCGGCGGAGTCGTCAGCGTCGTCATGACGCTGCGCAGAGTCTCTGCGGAGACCGCTGTCGGCGGCGAATCGGCATTGCGAACCGAGCTGCCAAAATACCCCTTCCAGATCCCGCCACCCGTGTCTTCCAGATACTTGAAGCCTTCTTTGCGAGCTTCCTCGAGCTCGGCCTCCAGCACGCGACCACGACGGGCCACAATTTCCAGACCCTCTTCCCGAGTCACCTCGCGGAGACTGACCAGCGATTCAAGGAAACTGCTGAAGACAGTCTGCCGCGCTCGAATCACCTGATACATCGTGGGCTGCGTAAATGCCGGCTCGTCGCTTTCGTTGTGACCTCGACGCCGGAAACAGTACATGTCGATGACCACGTCCCGCTGGAATCGCTGACGGAAGTCCATCGCCAGCTGGACCACCTGAGCAACAGCCTCGGGGTCTTCACCATTCACATGGAAGATCGGAATCTGCAGCATCCGCGCCACATCCGTGGCATAGGTGCAGGAACGAGCTTCAGAGGCTGATGTGGTAAAACCAATCTGATTATTCACAATGACATGCAGAGTTCCACCCGTCTGATAACCGGGCAGCTCGCTGAGATTCAGTGTTTCCTGAACTACGCCCTCGCCCGCAAATGCAGCGTCTCCGTGAATCTGAATACAGAAACTCTTCCTGCGGTCAAAATCCTGATTCCGATCCTGTTTCGCCCGCAGACGACCCAGCGCCACCGGGTTCACGAACTCCAGATGACTGGGGTTGAAGCACAGCGTCAGATGCACACTCTGACCGGACGTTGTCATGCGGTCACTGCTGTAACCCAGATGGTACTTGACGTCCCCGCGACCCATCTTCAACTGTGGGTCAACATCATCAAATTCACGGAAAATCTTCGATGGACTTTTGCCCATGATGTTGGCCAGCACGTTCAGACGGCCACGATGAGCCATCCCCAGAACACACAGGTCAATCCCCTGACTGCCAGCACGCTCAATTGCCATGTCCAGCAGCGGAATCAGACTTTCAGCACCCTCCAGCGAAAAGCTCTTCGCACCCACATACTTCTTCTGCACAAACTCTTCAAAGACCACGGCATCGCTGAGCCGTTCCAGAATCCGCAGCTGCTCGGCGCGAGACAGTTTCAGACGATTGGCAGTACGCTCCATCCGATCCTGCAGCCACTGACGAACATGCAGACTGTCAATGTGCATGTACTGCACGCCAATCGAACGACAATAAGTCGTCTGCATCCACGTGACCATCTGACGCAGCGTGCGGACATCCGGTCCACCCGACCACTGCGTGGAAAAACGACGGTCCATGTGCTCTTCAGTGAATCCGTAAAATGCCGGATCCAGCTCCGCAGGTCGCGGACGCTCTGCGTTCAAGGGGTCAATCTTTGCGATGATGTGACCACGCACTCGATAGCTGCGGATCAACTGCTCAAGACGCTCCTGCAGTATCGCAGCGTCTGAAGCACCCGGGTCAACACGACCGGAAGAACGCCGGAAAATGCTCTCAGCCTGAAACGGTACCTCCATGGCCTCCGCTGTCAGACCCGAATCCACAACCTTCAATTCATCAAAATAGTCCCGCCAGTCAGGCGATACCGAATTCCGGTCCGCCAGATAACTGGCCAGCTGCAACTCGGCAAATTCAAGGTTGGAAGCGGCAACTTCAATCGGACCACGGCCCGCACGCACCGCACCTGCTGAGGTGACGGGATGGGACTGGTCCGAGTCCAGGAAGGAAGGAGCTGATGTGGGGATGGAAGAAGTATTCGACATACAGGTTTCGTTCGGAACGTGGGTAGTGTCCAGCACGAAGGTCCAATGGTGGCAAACACAGACAGAAGTCTTCTGAACCCCCGAAATCCACACCAGCCCGCGCAAATAAATTGCACGCTGCAGGGCGACCGGGGCCCGAATTTCAGAACGAGTCTGCTACCATTCCTCGTTGCGCAATCTCTGCATCATAGACGGACTATGATCGTTGTGAAACAAATTCGATGAATCTTCAGCCTGATTCCCTTGCAGAATCAGTTTCCCAAACCTCTGTCTGAAAGCCACTCAACTCCGTGTTACAGCCAGCCATCATCGGAATCCTTACCGTTTCAGACCGCGCCAGTCGAGGAGACTACGAGGATCGCGGAGGTCCGGCAATCCACGCTTACCTTACTGAACTTATGAGCAGTCCCTGGCGACCAGAGGTACGGATCGTCTCTGATGATCGGCATCTGATTGCCGCAGAACTGAGGAAGTTGGCGGACGAAACGCAGTGTTGCCTGATTGTGACCACCGGTGGGACCGGTCCGGCAGTTCGAGACGTGACGCCTGAAGCGACCGGCGACGTATGCGAGAAGATTCTGCCGGGCTTCGGCGAATTGATGCGCAAAGTTTCGCTCGAAAAGGTGCCCACAGCCATTCTGAGTCGCCAGACGGCGGGAATCCGAGGTAAGTCTCTGATTATCAACCTGCCCGGCCAGCCGCGGGCGATTCGCGAATGTCTGTCCGCTGTGATGCCGGCTGTGCCCTACTGTATCGAACTGATCGGGGGACCACGTCTCGAGACCGTGCCTGCTGTCTGTCAAAGCTATCGGCCCCCGGGCGCATGAAAAGACCCTGCGAAAGCTGCAGCCTTCGCAGGGTCCCATTCCGTTGTTCGAGTCCGGCACGGGAAGTTACTTACTGGGAGTTGCTGGATCGCCTTCGGCGATGATGGCTCCACCAATGCCCCCAATAGCACCACCGATCAGCAGTGGTCCCAGCAATCCGCCACCACCAGTTCCGCCTCCGGCCGCTCCGCCAGCACCCGCTACGCCTGGTGCGGCTGCCGGAGCCGCTGCTGCTGCGGCGGCTGCAGGCCCCATTGGTTCTGCCAATCCCGCGATGGCAGGGTCAAAAAAATCACCGAAATTCTCGGAATTGATGTTGGCTGCTCCCACCGGCGCTATCGCAATTTCCGTGGTCAGCATCAGTCGCACCGGGACGAAGCCGTTGCCGGCATTCATGGCCGCTGCCTTGAACGGCAGAACCTCGACGCCAATCGCAAACACACCGTCTCGTCCAACACCCACGAGGGCATGAATTCCCGGCTGCAGACCAGGCACAGAGAAGGCACCGTTGGGTGCCACTCGAGCCGAGCCGATCTCGACGCCGTCTCGCAGGAAATACACACGCATCGAAAGCACTTCACGCAACCGACCGGTGCGTTCATCCAGCAGATTGACCTGCCCATACACTTTGCCGTCCGCAGCAATCTGCACACTGTCGTGTCCGATACTGGTGGCAATTGGCCCTTCCCCATACGGAAACTTCGTATCTTCGGCTGTCACCGGGCCGTTGAAACGCAGATCGCGAGTTCCAATGCCACCACGGATCAGCTGCTGGGCCAGAGGCGAATCCACAACCTGAACGACAGCCGATTCGACATCAATTTCACGGTCCGCAGGAAACTCCGGCGATGCCGGAACCATTCGCACTCCGTAAACCACGATGCCAGCAGGTCCTGAAGCAAAAATTCCGCCCACGTCGGCTTGCTGCGGCAGCCCGGTGACTGTGAACAGTCCTGTGTCGTCAGTGGTCGTTTCAGCTGCCATGCCACCATCAGTCAGCAGTCGGACGCTCATCCCGCGGGCCGGCAGAAGCCCCTCGGACGTGATCGAGTACATCCGCCCCGTGAACGCACCATTGGCATCCAGAATGATGTCGTGTGAACGGTTCTTGAGGATTTCTTCCGGTGGCAGCAGCTTGACACCCGACGGAGGCTGCAGACGGCGAGGAATTGCACGGACAGGCCTGGGGCGCCCAAGCCGGGCAGAAAATCCAGGGTCCGCAAAGCTGCCGGCCTCATCAGGCTGCGCAGCCGCCGCAGATTCGTTTGTTTTTCCGTTTGCTGCCGCGAGGCGAGGTCCTGCTGGTTCGTCAGCAAAGACCGTTGAACAGGCGATTGCTAAACCGGCAAGTCCCGACACACAGGCGGGTCCAATTGGCCAGCGGATAGTCATTTTTCAGTTCCAGTCGCGAAAAGTGAAGTTGCAGGGGACTCCCGACAGCTCCATCCATGTGTCCAGCGAACCAGATAGTCCGCCGGTTCAATCTCATTTTTGGCAGGAATTGCCGTTTAGATCAATACGAACTCTGTTAAGCGGTTGAAACTGCCTGCTTTGCGCAGTGTTCTTGTTCAGCCTGCACAGCCTGTTCTTCGCATTTTGCCTGTGGCGACATGAAGTACAGGGTGCAAAAACTCAACGCTATGAGTTTCGTCGACAATACAAAGCCTCAACCACATTCGTTGAGCGTCGGTTGTACTGTCACAAAACTCTGTTCAACCGCCTGAACATGCACTGTGGCACTCGTATGGCCCACCGGCAGCTTTTACTTGGGGCGATCGACTGGAATTTCCGCGGAAAAGCCCGGTTGGCGCAAGATTTCCGACTATGCGGTTTGTCCGGCTGGAAAACAAAAAACCCCGGCTGTTCAAGCCGGGGTTGTCGCACTTGCAGAGACTTCAGTACAGGGCTTCAGCCATCCGGAGTGGCTGGGTCACCTTCAAGGATCAGCCCACCCGCAAG
>Ga0255095_1000021_pt1 | contig 115524 bp, 75 predicted proteins | sample Colum_Law_RepC_8_2_FD_188435 | JGI IMG/M metagenome (GOLD analysis project Ga0255095, IMG submission 188435) | Freshwater microbial communities from Columbia River, Oregon, United States - Colum_Law_RepC_8d | ecosystem: Environmental > Aquatic > Freshwater > River | place: USA: Oregon...
TCGGCTGACGTCGTTTCGGCCATGAAGACAGGCTGATCAACATGAGAGCTACTCCTTTCGCTCTCAATCAACTTCAAATCTCATGCCATTGAAATTGCTACAAATCAGGTTTTGAAACAGCCTCTACGACCTATTCAACGAATCCCACAACCTCGTCCGACCAGACTTTCCACTCATGCCTTCCCAGCATCTGAATGATCTCACCACGCGGGAACGTGCTTCCTAATCCGCCGCCACACACATGGCTTCTCACATGCCCCAGGGACAACTCGATCCAATCGGCAGATCGAAAAACACTCTGGGGCGACGAGGCTGGTAATTCTGTTTGCCCATCCTCATCAGAGATCGCACAGAACTTACGAATCTGACACAATCCTCGTTAATCCCGGCTGTTGTCTCTGCCGGAGAACAGGACGCCCGGAAACAAATCAGACGGAACTGCATCTTCCATGGACGCTGTTATCTCCCGCATTCGCTTAGTAGCGATTTATGTCGGGCTGCTGCTGCCGGTAATCGCGTTCGGCGCTTTCAATGCGTTAAAGTCGAGTAACAACTCTCCCATCGACTGGGTTGATGCATCCTTTACAGAGCGACGTCAGTACGACGAGTTTGTTGAACTGTTTGGCCCCGGCGATGTCGTAATCGCCAGTTGGCCCGAATGTTTTTGGACCGATGAGCGTCTCGATCTGCTGACCAATGATCTCCGCCAATCCCCACAATTCCGTGACAGCGCAGGTGAGTCTCTCCTGTATAATGTTGTCTGCGGGCGCGAAGTTGTCCTGAAACTCACTCAGGGCTCACAGGTGTCAGAGCCAAAGGGCCAGGGTTCTGACGAAGAACTCGAAACTCCGAACATGCCAGCAGGACCTGCTACTCCGGAGATTACCCCCGAAGTTGCCGTTCAGCGTCTGCAAGGCAGTCTGATTGGCCCGGATGGACGCACGACCTGTGTGATTGTCACTCTCAATGCCGCAGGACTCGCAGTCAGAGCCGATGTCGTTGCCGCTATTCAGGAAAGCATCCAGAACTGCTGTCAGGTGCGGCTTGCAGACATCCATTTGGCAGGACCAGTCATCGACGGTCTCACGGTCGACGCAGCCAGCCACCAGTCTCTCACGAAGTTTGCTGCTCCGTCAGCGATTGTTGTTTTCATCATCTGCTGGTGGTCGCTTCGATCATTGATTGGTGGCCTTGTTGTCTTTCTCACAGCCTGCTTCTGTCAGGCAGTTCTGCTGGCTGTAATCCACTATACCGGCGAAACACTCAGCGCTCTTCTGATTATTCTGCCTCCGCTGGTTCAGGTCCTGACCGTCTCGGGCGGAATACATCTGATGAACTACTATCAGAATGCGGCAACTTCGTTGTCGCCACATGCGGCGGCTATCGAAGCCTTTCGCAAAGGCTGGCTGCCAAGTGTCCTCTCTCTGGGCACAACTGCGATGGGAACGGCATCGCTTATGGTCAGTGGACTGGAGCCGATTCGACTGTTCGGAATCTATGGCACAATTGGAGTATTGACGACCACCGCAACAGTTCTCGCGGTGATCCCCTGTTCCATGATTCTTATTGGCCGACGCAACCATAGTAGCCATTCAGAGCATGGTCCGTTTAACCAGGGATCAGGAGAGCATCCTGTTCTCGTCAAGACGGAAAACTCAAATCCTCTGCAGCACTCGAGGACAGCCATGTTCTGGTCCTGGCTGGCCTCTTTCCTTGACCGCAGAAATCCATTAGCGTTGTTCTTGCTGTTCGGCATCATGCTGACGGGGGTCGCCGGACTGCCAAAGCTTCACACATCAATTCGCATCGAAACTCTATTTCCTCACGATAGCCGCATCATGCAGGACTACGAGTGGCTTGAAAAGCACCTCGGCCCGCTTGTTCCCATCGAAGTCCTTCTGACTTTCGATAACACCTGCCGTATGAACGACCGACTAAAGATGGACTTGTTGTGGCGCATCAACGATTCCGTTCAAAAGCATTCGGCAGTCCACGCCACGACCTCTGCCCTGACCGTCTTTCCTCGCCTGCCCTCGATGGAATCGCTGCCTGAAAAAATGAAAGCAGCGATGCTGAACAAAGCCGTCCATCTGGCCAAACCAGCGTTCCACGAGATGGGAACATTGAGAACAACTGAAAAGGGAGAGATCTGGAGACTGACTGCTCATGTCAGCGCTCTGGAACCGCTTAACTATGGCGAAATCCTCGAAAATGTTCGCAAGGTCGTACTCGATGAGCTCTACTCACAGAAGCAACTCCCGAAAGGTGTGACAGTCACAACATCCGGAATCATGCCCCTGGTGCATCAGATTCAGGGACAGTTGTTGACAGACCTGTTCAACAGTTTGGTCTCTGCTTTTCTTGTCATCACGCTGACCATGACAATTGTCGAAGCCGGAATCATCAGTGGAATTCTGGCAATGGCATCGAATGTCTTCCCCATCGTAATTGCGTTTGGATGGATGGGATGGCTTCAGCACCCAATGGATATCGGCTCAGTGATGACAGCAAGTATCGCATTGGGAATCGCAGTGGACGACACACTGCACTTCCTCGCCTTCTTTCGACGAACAGTCAATCAACCAGGAGTCTCTCGATTTTCAGCGGTCTTATCTGCCTATCAGCACTGTGGCGTTGCAATGATCCAGACGTCCGTTTCCTGCGGCATTGGCTTGATGGTGTTCGCCTTCAGTGACTTTGTACCAACCAGTCGATTTGCGATTCTTATGGCTATTCTGCTTTTGCTTGCCCTGCTGGGAGACTTATTACTGTTGCCAGCTCTGCTGCTTTCTCCCGCGGGCCGTTTCTTCGCCCCAGGCTCATCACGCCACTCTACCGAAGTAATGCGAGCTCAACATTGAGGCCCGGACCAAACCCCAGCATAACACAAGGACGTCGCGCGGCGCGCATCTGTAGTTCATTCAGGATGAACAGAACTGTTGGCGACGACATGTTTCCACATCGCTGAAGAATTGAAATCGAGGGACTCATCTGTTCCTCGGTTAGTCCTGCAGCCTCCGCTGTGGCCGCCAGAATTCTGGGGCCGCCCGGATGAATCGCCCAGCTTGAAACATCTGCTATTGCCAGACCGTTACGACTCAGGAATTGCTCAAGCACACCAGGAAGATGTCGAGTAATGATGCCTGGAACTTCCGGCGAAAGCGACATCTCGAATCCATTGTCTGCAATCCTCCAGGTCATCATATCTTCGGAGTCAGGGATGACGCAACAACCATTGTCGACCAGCGTCCCGTGCTTTGGTGACGCCGTTGAATCTATCGACAGACCAGAGCGACCAACAACTGCAGCGGCACCATCGGCGAAGAGCGAATTGGCGACAATCTTCTGAGGATCCCAGCCATATTGATGGTGCAGGGAACACAGTTCAACGGCACACACCAGAATGACAGCCTGAGGATCTGAATCGGCAAATGCTCTGGCGACTCGCAAGCCATTGAGTGCTCCATGGCATCCCATGAAACCAACATGAGTTCTTGCGACAGTTGCTGTAAGCCCCAGTTCTCGAATCAACTGTAAATCAGCCCCCGGCGCGGCAAATCCACTGCAGGAAACAGTAATCAGATGAGTAATCTCGTGAGCACCGATCCCTGATTCGCTCAGAGCCTTTCCGGCTGCAGAGACCACGAGTCTCCCTGCTTCTTTTTCATAACGCTGCATACGTTCAGAAGTCGTCGGACCACGATCCTCAGCGGACTTCGCAAACTGATAGAATCGCTCGGCCGTTGCCTCCCCGTCGGAAGACGATTCCAGCAGGACACTGTATCGCTGCTGCACGCCGGCACGCCGATACAACGCCTGCACCAGTGCAGGAACTTTGCTCGACTCCACAGCATCGGCTGCTATGCACGTTGTTGCGAATGTAGCGGCACCCTGCTGTGAGATGCAGTGTTCAGGCAACGCTGTTCCGAGACCTAGAATGACAAACGACATCAGACACTTTCCAGTGCCCGAGGCACTCGATTAATTCGGCCAACAAGATGCTGTGTCAGAGACGGAAAGACCCGACAAGCGGTCAACACTGGTGTCAGCAACCACGGTTTTCGAAGTGCGGCTGAAAGAAGTCGGCATACTTTCTGTTCGCCACTAACGATGGTTCTGAATGCCGTTTCCCAACTCAGCTCAAGACTTTGAGACCACGTTTCATTGATTGCGGTTTTGACCAGAGGCATCACTGTCCGCGCAGCGGAAACAGCCCACGCCATACCTTCACCGGTGAATGGTTCGATATATCCCGTAGAATCGCCCAAGAGAAAAATCCGGTGCCCGGATACTCTTGATGCCGTGCGAGTCAGGGGGATCGTGCCCTTTACAGCCGCTTCTCCAAGATGAGTCGGTATGGGCAATCCTGCCGCCTCGAAAATGCTGATCAATGATGAGCACGCGGATCTGGATTGCTGCAAGTGACTCGGATCGATCGCCGCCGCGATATTCAATTGTCGATCTTCAATCTCCACAACTCCAGCATAGCCTTGCGGAGAAATGGCCATCAGAACAGCTCCCGGCGGAATCCAGCTGTCGCCGTCACAACGAGGAATCACCGCTCCCAGACCGATCCGAGATCCACGTTTTGGCGGAGAAGAAAATTCGGGGAAAAGGTGCAAACTCGGATGCCCCAGACCGTCACAAACCAGAACGACGCGAGCACAGACTTTCGTCTCTCTGTTCTCACTGGTTGAAGCTTCGACATCAGTCGCAGCCGGATTTTGGGAACGATGCTTCAAGAAAATCGTTCGAAAATCATCTGCGGGACTTATGCCAGAAGCGTCAGATGGCACCACCGTCGCCGTTGCCTGCTCGACAACATCGCAACCAGCCTTTCTGGCCTCATTCAAGAGACACTGATCAAGTGATTTTCTCGACACGGCGATATTCTGAGGCATCGCTATATCAAATTTTTTTCCAGCGTAACGAATAGCGAGCGACGACGTTGTCGTTGGCATAAGTTCCTGAAGAGAGCCCGCAAGACCAGCGTCATTGAGAATCGCTAACGCTCTTCCATTGATACAGCAGCCGCAGACTTTATGACGCGGAAACAGCTGCCTCTCTACAATCAGAGTCCTGAAACCACTCCGAGCACAAAACAGCCCTGCTAATGAGCCCGCAATTCCGGCACCGATGACCACAACGTCATATCTCTCTGACGCCATTGATTCATTGCCGTGCATAGGTCGCCTCAGCACTGACTGGGGACTCAAGGCACTTACTCTGAAGACTGGTCATAATGAATCGTTCTGGCCAGTGAGTCTCGAAGACCGCATTCCGAATGCCAGCTCGCTCTGCAAGCTTCTGCGTTTCAGCGACGGTCAATGCACCTTCGACGGACATGGGGCCATCAACATGAACAACATGACAACGCGTCAGGAGACGACACCCCAGCCAGGCAAGGCAGTAACCCAGACGGGTACGCTGTAAATCATCGATCAATACGAGCGAGCGAGCTGCGGCCTGCATTTTCTGCATCAAAAGCACGGCATCTTCTGCCGTCAGGTGATGCAGAAACAGGCTGCACATCACAACATCATATTGGGCCTGCGGAAGCGGCTCCTGCAACGCGTTACAAAGTGTGAACCGGACATTTCCACGATTCGCCGCCGAAGCCTGCCGCGTGGCAAATCCGATGGCGGTGGGACTGATGTCGCAGCCTTCAATATCTACCGCGATCCCCGCCCGTTCAGCTCTTCGAGAGAGTCGAATGGCGAGATCTCCGCCGCCGGAGGCAATGTCCAGAATGGAAATAGGACGATCGAAACTGACGTCCTTGAGATTTCTTCGAACGGCTCGCCAGACCGCCAGATCAGTCCGACTCCACCAGTTGATCCGCCGTAATCCAGTCAAAGCCCGCTCATGTGAGACACCGTCGAGGGACGGGTCGTCCATTAACTCAGACTGGAGATTTCGTGATCGCAGATCAAGCAACATAGAGAGGTTCTGCAGATCGCAGAAAATGAAAAAACGTGATTTCGACAGCACCGACTATGACAATTGTAGTAATTCAATCTCGACAGCAATAGTCCGTTTAGGTTATTGCTACTCGTGGTGATTCCATGAGGGGTGACCGTTTTCAGCGAAGGGTTTGTCTATGGTTCGGGCTGGCAGCTTTCTTGTATTGAGTATGGTTCTCGGTGTCACTTTCGTATTCGTTCATTCTGTATCCCTTGCGCAACCGCAGCAGGCCAGCATTGGGAGGAAACAAGCAGAGACAGCGAAAGCCGAACAGCTGGAGCCTCATCAGATCAGTGTCCAGAAAAGTCGGGTTTATATCTTCGTCGACAAGACCGGCCTGGGGCATCCGCATGGAGTCGAAGGACGACTCAATAGCGGCTCACTGACACTCGGTGCCGGTGAAGAAGCCGGGGAGTTGGTCTTCGACATGAACAGCTTTGATGCTGACACCGATGCCGCCAGACGTTACGTAGGATTGAGCGGATCGACTGACGCGTCGACTCGTCGACAGGTCAACGACAACATGAAGAACACATCAATCCTGAATGTTGGTCAATTTCCCACTGCCACGTTTGCGATCAAATCGGCCACGCTGCTTGAAAAGAAAAGCCGAACTGGTGCTCCTCTGTATGAGCTGACCGGTGAGTTCACGCTTCGAGGCAAGACTCGGCCCATCAAATTCGAAGCCGAAGCGGAGCAAAAGGACCACATGACCCACGTCCACGGACGTTTTTCGATCCTGCAAACCCAGTACGGAATCACGCCATTTCGAAAAGCACTGGGTGCTGTCGGTGTAGCCGATCAGCTGATAATTCATGGCGATTTGTGGATCGCTTCAGGCGATGCTCCTTAGCATCCTGCTCTGGCGAGAAACACACAGCATATTCCTGCAGCGAGTAACTTGAGAATGATCTCTTGCCCGGACGTTCAGAAGAACGTCATCAGACAACACTACAACATTTCCACGATCTTCTACAGAATACTGTGGGGGCAGCATATCCATCATGGACTATGGTCTGCCAATGAGTCTCCCAAGGTTGCGGCACGTCAATTGACCGAGCAGCTCGTGCGAGAAGCCGACATTCGTCAGGGAGACAAAGTTGTTGATATCGGCTGCGGAATGGGTGGCTCATCGATTCATCTCGCTAGACACCTGAAGTGTGAAGTCACAGGGGTGACGATCAGTTCTTTCCAGAAGCGCTATGCAACGTGGTCATCTCGACTCGCTGGCACCTCAGCTAAAACGTCATTTCTGTGTGAAGATGCTGAGAAAATAGAATTCCCCGTTGGCAGCTTTGACGTCGCATGGAGCGTCGAGTGCACAGAACATCTCTTCGACAAGCCCGCGTTCTTTCGAAAAATGGCGACCTGGCTGCGTCCGGGAGGCAAGGTTGCAATTTGTGCGTGGCTTGCCGGTGACTCACCGTTGTCCGAATCACAGTCAAAACTTGTGTACGACGTTTGCGAGGGATTCTTTTGCCCTTCACTGGGATCCGAACAGGACTATTGCGACTGGCTGACATCCGCAGGCCTGAAGATGACTCGAGTTCATGATTGGACCGATCGGGTATCCAGAACATGGGAAATCTGCCGTGATCGAGTCAATCGATTCGGTATACGCCGAGTTGCGTCGATAATTGATCCGGAGCAGGTCATCTTCATTGATCGATTCCAAACACTTCTCGACGCCTACAACACGAGGGCGATGAAGTATGGTTGCTTCATTGCGGAAAAGATCTGACGCTCGTTGTCATGATTGACGATCTCCTCAACGAGCTCAGAAGGCACATCTCGTCGTCTGTGACATGGTTAGTGAATTGATTCAGCAGGGTGGCTGAACGTGCGAGTATAGGTTTTCAGAACAAGGATGTCTGAAATGTCTGCATCACTACCTTATGCTGAATGTACCAATCAGGCATCCTCAGAGTTCTCGTTTCGTCGCCTGGCGGGATTCGCATTTGGGATAGGAACTCAGGCACTGTTTGCCGTCACCGTTGTCGGACTGTTTTCGTTCCTGCGCTATGGCGCGACTCGATCTTCCAGCTCTTGGATATTCATTGACTGCCTGCTGGCATTGCAGTTTGCCATTCCCCACAGCCTCCTGCTGCACCCGAGAACTCGATCGGCATTAAGGCATTGGGTTCCAACAGAGTTCTACGGTGCCTTCTTCTGCGTCTGTACGTGCATCAGCCTGTGGTTAATTTTTGCCTTCTGGCAACGGACTACAACCATCCTGTGGGATCTGGACGGCTTGGCGGCAAACGCTGTTGTGGGCTGTTTTTTGTTTTCGTGGGCCAGCATGCTCTACAGCATTCATCTGACAGGGCTCGGTTTCCAGACCGGTTGGACTCAATGGATGCACTGGTACCAGCATAAGAAGATGCCTCGCCGCGACTTCGCTCCTCGCGGAGCTTATCGCTATCTCAGGCACCCGGTTTATCTGAGCTTCCTCGGGTTAATCTGGTTTACCCCTACCATGACACTGGATCACGCCGTTTTAACCGGTATCTGGACTGTCTACATCGCCATCGGAAGTGTGCTCAAAGATCGCCGCATAGCATTTTACCTTGGCGAACCGTACCTGAGTTACATGCAAAAAGTCTCAGGTTATCCGCTCGTTCCCTTTGGCCCGCTTGCCAAACTTTATTCGCCAGCTATGAATTCGGCTCCACCGGAACAAACGTAGTACGGTTTCTCTCAAATGCATTTTCGGCGGCTTCGCGAGATCTCCGCTGAAACTCAAGTTGACTGCGATAAGGCTTCACAGGAGAACCAGTAGGCTGTTCGAAAGAGCCATCAGGGGTCAGCGTGCGTGCCTTCATGTTGTCCCGCAGGCAGGTCTTCAGAATATTGATAGCCTTGCGTTTGCAGTTGTCGTCAAGCACAGGAACCAGCAACTCAACGCGGCGATCCAGATTACGAGGCATCCAGTCGGCACTTGAAATAAAGACCCGCTCGTCGCCACCGTGGTGGAAATACATAACTCGCGTGTGCTCAAGAAAGCGATCGATGATGCTCGTAACGCGGATGTTCTCGCTCATACCGGGAACTCCGGGCTTGAGACAACATACACCGCGAATGCTCAGTTCGATCTCCACGCCTGCCTGCGACGCTTCATATAGCGAGGAGATCATGACTGGATCAGCCAGAGAATTCAGCTTCAAAATGATATGGCCCTTGTCTCCGTTTCGGGCTCGTTCCTTCTCGACGTTGATCATTTCCAGCAGCTTCTCACGCAGACCAATCGGTGCCGATTCAATCTGCGAGAACTGCTGAATCTGTGATGATCCGGTTACCGCATTGAACCAGGAAATGGCATCATTCCCCAGATCGCGATTGCAGGTCAGAAGGCTCAGGTCTGTATAAAACCGTGAGGTGATCTCGTTGTAGTTACCGGTGCCGAAGTGACAATATCGCTGAAATCCCTGTGGCTCTCGACGCACGACAATGCAGGCTTTGGCATGCGTCTTCAAACCGCGTACACCGTAAATGACCTGTACTCCGCTGTATTCAAGCTGCCTTGCCCACTCGATATTGCGAGCTTCATCGAAACGAGCTTTCAACTCCACAATGACGGTAACGTTCTTTCCATTCTCCGCCGCTCGCATCAGCGATTTGACGATCGGGCTGTTTCTGCTTGTGCGGTAGAGGGTTTGCTTAATCGCAACGACGTCACGATCTTCGGCTGCTTCGGCCAGCAATCGCAATACGGGTTCAAATGACTCGTAAGGATGAAACAGCATCACGTCCTGAGACTTCATCGTGTCAAAAATCGATTCGGAAGGATCGATCTTCGGAGAATCACAGGGTGACCACGCGGGATATAAATGCTGATCAAATCCACTAACGTTGGAAAGCTGCATCAGGTCACTCAGACCAACCGGCCCCGGCACAACATAGATATCTCGCTCACCCACACGCAAGAGTGCCTTCAGGAACTCAAGAATCGGACGGGTCACCTGGTCGGAGATTTCGACGCGAGTGCAGAAGCTGTCTTTGCGATAGTCCAGGACATCTTCCATCTCGGCCAGCAAATCAGCGCCATCTTCGTCACTGACGGTCAAATCGGCGTTCCGAGTGACTCGAAAGGGGACCGTCGCAACAACTTCTTCACCCGGAAAGAATCGTCCGGCCATCAGCGTGATTGCATCTTCTGTCAGGATAAACTCATAGCCGCCCGCGCTGGGCAACGTGATGTATCGCAGATCAAATCGTCCGAAAGGAATGACTGCAAAGCGAAACGGTTCCGCCTCAGTCTTGCCCTTTAACTGCACGGCGACATTCACAGTACGGCCGAACAGCAGTGGAAACCTTGCCGGATCATGGACGGCGATCGGGGTAAGCACCGCCTGAATCTGTTCCTGAAAAACCGTGTCCACAAAGTCGACCTGACGATCATTCAGTTCACTGGGACGACGTCGACGAATTCCTGCCTCGGCGAGATGCGGCTCCATCTGTCGCAGGTAAACCTGATGCTGATCGGCCACCATTTTCTGAGTTCGAATGCTGATCGCATTGATCTGTTCGAGCGGTGACATCCCTGAAGGATCCGGAGCCGTCTCACCTGCTCGGATCGAAGTCAGCAGGCTGCCGACACGAACCATGAAGAACTCGTCAAGGTTTGAGGCGGTAATCGCGAGAAACCTCAATTGTTCCAACAGCGGTACAGAGGGATCACAGGCCTCGTCCAGAACTCGCTGATTGAATTCCAGCCAACTAAGTTCACGATTGGTAAATTCAGGTGTTATTTCTGACATCGTCTGTTCTGACAGGCAGAGAAACCTGTGTTGCTCTCTGAGAAAACGGAGTCCACCACCTTGAGTGAAGGACGCCATCGTAGGATTCGTTGATGCGGATCACTCGAAAATCGAACTTCCGCGAATGGCAAGTCTAAATCGCATTGCTCAATGAAGCAATTATTGGCGAATTCCGGTGATATTGACGCCGCTGCCGATAAGTAGATTATTCTCATAGGCCCAGCGATAAAACTGGCCCGACTTTTCGGGAGGCAATTCTTTCAGCTGCGAAAATCCTGCTTCCGCGAACCAACCTCTCAGTTCATCCACAGTGTGATGATATTGAAACCTGGGGGCCCACCAGTCAAAAGTATCACACACCCGGTTTTCATAACTCGGGTGCGCACTGAAATTAACGACCTTATTGAGAGTCCGATTGACCAGGGGAATGCTTCCCAGAATAGCCCCAAGATGACAAAACGGCATCAACACGGCTGCTGGTAATCTTGAAGTCAAAGCACGAAGGCCGGTATTGATCAGTTCCTGCCACCATTGATTTCGGCGGTAGAGCCAGACCGAGTAGCGCCCCCCCGGCTTCACCATTTTCGCCACGGCATCGAACACAGCTCGCGTATTAGCGTCATGATGCATTACGCCAATCGAGAAAACAAAATCGAACGAGCCCTGTTCCAGCGGAAGCTGTTTCAGATCTGCCTGAACAAAATGCACATCGGGCAGATGTGCACACAGATTACGAGCTTTATCGACAGCTCGAGTATGGTCCGCCCCGATAACAACGGCACCATTTTCACCGCAGATCTTCGAATATCGACCGCCACCACATCCGGCATCAAGCACCCGCATTCCGCGAATCTGATTCAGAGCGATACCAGTCTTCGCCTCGAACGTCGCGCGGTCTTCATCGTCATGCGCAACTTCGAATGTCGTCCACTGGTGACCAAAACTCTCCAGATGCTGATCACTGACGAATCTTGGGATGCCATCAATGACCCTCCACTGGCTCTTCGAATCCTGCGATCTGATCCCAACCTTGTCAGCATCCACGACCAGCGCGGAGCCATCGGCCGGGTTTCGCAACGCGGAGAGCAGCTCAGGAGCTATAAAGGAATCAGAAGCAGTCATGAACGATCGCAGCAGGAATCAAAAAGGGCTGACGCCAGGCCAGAGATTATCGGAAACATCGACAGATTCCTCCAGTGGGAACCTCAGCCATTTCCACCACTGCGAACGACACCACGATCGATATGAATTTTGTATTCGACAGCATCAACCAGAGCGATCCAACTGGCTTCGATGATATTTTCGCTCACCCCAACAGTACTCCAGACACTGTTCCGATCGCGACTTTCAATCACAACTCTGACCTTCGCCGCTGTGCCTTCGGAGCTATTGATAACGCGGACTTTGTAATCGACAAGAGTCATTTCCGCGAGTCCCGGATATGCTGGTGTCAAGGCCTTTCGCAACGCACTGTCCAAAGCATTTACTGGGCCATCACCTTCGCCGACAACGTGTTGCCGAGCGGAACCGATTGCCAGCTTGATCACAGCTTCTGTCATGGGGTCACGAGCCTGATTTTCAACATGCACACGATAATGTTCGAGCTGAAACGCGGGCTGATAACTGCCAGCCTGTTTCATCACCAGCAAATCAAACGACGCTTCAGCCGCCTCAAACTGATATCCCTCGTTCTCAAGATCCTGAACGGCATTCAGAATCCTCGACATCAGCTCGTTGTCCTGACTGATGTTGAACTTCGTTGTTTTGGCCACGATGTTCGATCGACCGGATAACTCACTGACCAAAATCCGGCGCTCGTTGCCAACAGCTTCGGGAGTAATGTGTTCGTAACTTCTGGCCAGCCGATTAACAGCATGAACGTGCATGCCTCCCTTGTGGGCAAAGGCACTTGTACCGACAAATGGTTGCCCGGAACGGAAATTCATGTTCGCCAGTTCGTAGACATAGCGTGACAGCTCGGTCAGCTTCTGAATTCCTCCTGGAACCAAAACGTCGTAACCCAACTTCAGATTCAAGTTCGCGGCGACGGAAACCAGATCCACATTCCCGCAACGTTCGCCAATCCCGTTGATCGTCCCCTGAACCTGCATCGCGCCAGCCTTTATGGCGGCCAACGAATTTGCAACGGCCAGCTCACAGTCATTGTGACAATGAATTCCGATTGGCACTTTCACTGCGGCCTTCAGAGCTGAAACGAACTCCGCAATCTGCTCCGGCAGTGTTCCCCCGTTGGTGTCGCACATCACGATCATGCTGGCTCCGGCTTCCGCTGCAGCCTGTAATGTCTGCAGCGCGTAGTCTGGATTCGCCTTCCAGCCGTCGAAGCAATGCTCCGCGTCATAGATTGCTTCTCGCCCTTCTGATGCGACATACCCGATGGAGTCCCTGATCATCGCAATGTTTTCTTCCAGCGAGACTCGCAGGACCTCCGTGACATGCAGGTCCCACGTCTTGCCAACAATGGTCACCGCTGGAGCTTTTGATCGAATGAGTGCCTGCATGCCGATATCGTCTTCAGCCGCAACGCCTTTACGGCGAGTCATCCCAAAAGCAGAAACGCGGGCGTGTTTCAGATCCATGTCAGCTATTCGCTGAAAGAATTCTTCGTCTTTGGGATTGGAGAGTGGGTATCCGCCTTCGATGTAGTCAAATCCCAGTGAATCCAGCCGCTGAGCAATCATCAGCTTGTCCTGCAGCGAGAAATTAACGCCTTCTCCCTGAGAACCATCACGCAGGGTTGTGTCATAAAGCTGGATACGGGACATGTCGAAAACTTTCGGTACCAATAAAAAAACCCTCAGGGTGTCCTGAGGGCTGCGAAATTCAGTTTCTGCGATCCTCAGGCATAAAGCGGCGGTCGAGCGGTAATAATGCCGCCGAGTCCGTTAATCTGAATGCTGATGATGCTGAAGCTCATGAGCGGAACTGTAAAAGATCGACAGCCCAAACGTCAACGAGAAAGTGTCAGAGTTTACGCGGCTTCGCATCGTTCGCGGGAATCTGGCTGTCCAGACTGCCCATATTGGGCTGACTTCGACGATCTCCGGTCTAAGATTGCGACGTATCAATCCCTGTTAATTCGCCGAGATGTATTCCATGTCAAATCCTGAAGAGCCCACCCGCAGCCCATTTTTGACCGGACGCAAGGTCGTGGCATCCATGTTTTTGATGGGGATTTGTGCGACCGCATTTCTCTATGGCTACTGGACCCTGCATCTGATGCCGTTCATGCCGTTACAGGAGGCGATTGTTGCCGAGTTCCCCGGCTCTGCTCCTCGGGTCAACGGTGGCAAACGAAAGCTGCACAAAGATACTCCGGGAATGCTGCAGATCGGCATGAAACTAAAGTTTGACCCCACGTCCAGCGATCCCAAGTCCGTCGCATCGATAGCGAACCTGCAAACTCGAGTTCATGATCTTGTCCGAGAAAAGGTCGAAATGCAGAAGTTGGATTGGGAACTGGATGTCATCGAACTTTACGTTTATCAGTTGATTCAGGAACAGGAGATCCGTGAACGCTCGTTCCGTCTGGACTTCAGAAACCCGGTCGAATGGGTTGAAGTGGATCTGACGGGTAACCCGATCATCGCCAATCGCCCGGCTCCTGAGGGTGGCCCGCCGACAACAGTTCCTCCAGAGCATTCCTCGCCGGAGAAGCCTGCACCATGATGCTGGTAATCGAAGTCGCCGCGGTGATCAGCGGCGCGATCTTCGGGGTTCTTCTCGCACGCCGCAAAGGCATGGACTTTGTCGGAGTCTTTTCCGTTGCGTTCATGACAGCGTTCGGTGGAGGCACATTGCGCGATGTGCTGCTGGACCGTCACCCACTGTTCTGGATTCAGTACTCGTGGTATCCGGTGATTGTGTTCTTCGTAGCCGCTGCCGTGTCGATGATTCCGCGCGTCCCTGATTGGGTCGAGACGTTTTTGTATTTCCCGGACGCACTCGGACTTGGTCTCTTCAGTATCCTTGGGACGGAGATCGCCCTGGAGCAGGATGTCGCCCCTTTTGTGGCAGTGCTCTTCGGAGTCATGACCGGAACATTCGGCGGTGTGATCGGAGACATCGCATGCAACGAAGTTCCCAGTCTCTTCCGTCCCATGACACCCCTGTGCGCAACATGCGCTTTTCTTGGAGGCTGGGTCCTGATTGGCTGTAAACTCCTGCCTCTGCCGACATCCGCAGACTTTGCCATCAGCGTAACACTGGTCGTCCTGCTGCGACTGCTAGCCCTGAAATTCAACATCGGCCTGCGAGCGATTGAGTAGTGTGGCCACGACCGCAGCGACCGTGCCTCTTGAAGTGAGTTGGTATTACCCCCGTTGTTTGGACTGCTGCAGCCCGCTGCAGCTTTCCGTTTCACAGCCTGCTGTGGACTCAACTGTTTCGAACGGCGCAGGTTCGTTCTCGCGGTTTGGCAGCGGGCTGCCTGCACCAAAGCGGCAGCAGGCTGCCGCAGTCCAAGAGTGCGAGGCAAACCGCGAAGTTACGGCTGATCTTCCATCAAGGTCTGCAGCTCAATCGAATCGCCGGTATTCACGGTTGTGTAAAGAGCGGCAGCGGAACTCACATCCATTGGCAAGGACGTCTCCGGAGTCAGCAACTTGAGATGTTGAGCCGACACAAAATGTGCCGAATGCTGACCGATGACCTCAGCTTTTGAGCCGGTCACGACGACAGCGGTGCCCTCATCAATTCCAACCCCAAGCAATTTGGGATTACGATTGATCACTGGCAACAGATCAGGCTGACGACCTCGCTGTGCGAAATGCTGATCAATCGCAACGCCGGGCAGGAATGCAAATCCTCTTTCGTAGCCTTCCGCCATCATGACGGTGTTACCCAATGGATGGCCCCGAACAAGAAACTCGCCCTGAATCGTTGCTCCCGCAGAACTTCCTCCGATGACGCCACCGCGACGAAGCACATCGTGAAACAACTCAACGGCCGTTGTTCCTTCATAAGCGTCAACAAAATTCCACTGACGACCACCCCCGAACCAAACGCCAGTCGCCGATTTCAGGGCAGACTGAAATTCGTCCGTTTCCACTTCGCCATATCGCTGAGTCAGCACGGTGATGTCCTCGACTTCAGCCCGTTTCAGGAAACCTGGAACTTCGTCGGTCGTCTCACTCCGAGGAGCGGCTGTTGGCAGCACGACGATTCTGGCATCGCGTCCTCCAGCTAGATCTATAAATCGATCAACCACGTCTTTGGGCATCGAACCTCCGCCGACGATGACCAGTGATCCCGATTTCAATTCTGGAGTACCATGTACTGGCTCACCGGGATTGACTCCAGATTTTCTTTGCAGAGCTGAACGTCTCAACTGCGTGAGATCGGCAACTCCGCCGGCAGCAATCTCTGACGACTCGGCATCTCGATAATTGCATTTTGCCAGAAGGACCGTTGCCTTGCCCTTCCCTGTGACCTGAAGACTTCTGCCTGAGACAATCACTGCCGTCGATTCGTCAATCCCGAGTCCAAAACAACCCGGATTCTGATCGACGGCAATTCGAGAACGATTCAGTCGATTCCGTTCGCTAAAATGCTGATCAACAATGCCGCCCGGCAAAAGGTCCCAACCCACTGAGATTTCAGGCTGATCTTTTCCGGAGGCGATCATTACTTTCGACATGATGGCAGCTCCAGCAGATGTACCAGCGATTGTGCCGCCGCGTTGCAGCATCGCTCGAAGAGCATTCTCCACTCCGGAGCCAGCATACACTTCTGCAAGCCGTGATTGTTGCCCGCCACAGATCCAGACAACGCTGGCCTTCTCAATCGCCTTAACTGTCACCCCGAACTTTTCCGGCGATGGGAGTCCTGGATCAACTGAAACGACATTTGAAAGACCATGTTCGCTCAGCCACTCTCGAGCCGATTCAGCAGCCTCGCGTGGTTCTGACGACGCATCGGCAAGAATCAGAATGGATGCACCCGCTAAGTTCTTTTTGAGAAGCTCAGTGGCGCCCTCGGGAACCTCACCACCACCGACAAGAATTAGTGTGCCAGGGATTCCCTCAGAATCCAGAGTTCGCTCAGTTTGCGCATGGGCAGCGGAGCACGTTGAAACTATCGCTGTGATCAACACTATCAGCAGGGTGCGTATCGCGGGATCGAACATCAGCCGAGTAAAAATTTGCTGGTCGTCAGTGTGGTTCTGCCTCGGGACACAAACAGACGCCTGCAACTCAGAACGCGATCGATGGGGCATGGAACGGTACTCGGTAGCTCAGAAATGATCAGCGACGACCCTGACACGCCCCGGATCATGAGCAATTACTGACAATTTGCCACTCCGATACCACAAGGATTTACTCAAGCCGTGAAGAACCAAATGTGTGTATTTGATGCGCCATCACTTGCGTTGCCATTGAGCATACGGCACTGGACCAAGAAAGGCCTGATTCTCCAGCGGTGCGTTCTTGCCAAGCTCGCTGATTGTCGGCGTGACAAACAGGAATCCCGCATGCGCAAACAACAGGGGCAGCATCAACAGTCGAATCCCCCAGCGTAGTGGAAACCAAGCGAGTCGATCCTGAGCCATCCCACGATGGTAGGCCCATGCGACCAGAATTCTTGCAGGGTATGTGAGGATGATAAAGAACGGTGTCAGCAACAACATCGCATCGGCCGGAAGCAATCGAATCTTCGCGAGATACAACGGAAACGTCATGGCATACATCAACACTGTCGTCAACATCCAGCTCAACGGCGCGTTACGAATCACTCGGCGAGCGACGCTGATCTTGAAGATCGAGCGGAACTTTCCGGTCACAGCCTGATGCACCTGCAGCAATGGAAGCCAGGCTGTTACGGGAATCATGATCAGCACACCAAGAAATGAAAGCAGCCCAAAGAGCGGCGACGTTCTATTCGGCGCAGAATAGGCAACCATCAAACCGGCCGGGACAATCAGCCAAAGCACCGCTCCGAAGAACGCTTTCAGGCCAATCAGAAAATGATGAACGGGGCGAACAAGTTCAAGGACTTGCTCCAGCCCGGCAGACATTTCATCACGACCTTTCGAGCTGAATACTTTTCGAAAGATCCACATCGCATTCTTGATGGGCCGCAGAAAACATCCCACCGTGCCCCCACGAGCAATCGCAAGCATCAGATGAGTCGCAACGATGTACTGCAGAATGCGCAGATTGGAGGCCATCTGCATGACTTGTTCATGTGACTCACCAAGAATCACACCGGCGTCACTGGTTCGAGTTGCCTGAAGCCGAATTGGGATCAGGAACAAAATCGAGAAGAAGACAATGACGCCAAGACGCGGGGCCAACGTCATCAACGGAAAGCCGTCTCGCAGTCGACCGCTATTGGCAACTCGCCGCTGCGGATCGACAAGGTAGCCCAGGGTGAGGATGTTCAGTCCGGGGATAGCCGCCAGAATCGCCAGGATCAGAATTAGGCATGCCGAGCCGAAAGCCACGTGAACCGCCCAGAACGCAGAACGCACGGGTTTCCACAGCCCGGGGAATTTTCCCGGCCCCATCCTCTGTTCGATCGGCGGCATAGCCTCCGGCTGAACATCAGAATGCTCCTCAGGAGACGACGGTGTGCCAATTGGCAAACGAGGAGGAGCTTCCTCTTGCAGGACGCTCATAATCGGGTTCCTTGTGCTGCTTGTAGGTGATCGCACTTGCTCAATTCGGCGAATACCGATCAGAATTAGACAACAGAGTCCAGGTTTCTGAAAGATGGTTCGAATAAGTCTCTGTATTTGATGAGCAATCGGACCTCCGGTCACAGCGTTGGCTGTGGGGGATGATTCAATTTGTGAACACGCAGTCAATGCGTGTACAAATCTGTGTAACGGGGATCAGAATTGTATGAGAGCAATCGTTGTCCTCTTTGCCGTCTCTGTCGTAATTCTTGCCCTGAAAGTGGTCGAGGTCGCTGGCCGCATTGACCATCGCCCTGCCCCTCCTGCGGCTGTCGCAGCCGAGCAGCAGTTAGTAGACGCAGTCAGTCGTTTAAATGCGGAATTCCAGAAACAGTGGCAGGCGGAGAATGTTCACCCCGCGGCTTTTGCAGATGATCTGACTGTCCTTCGACGCCTTTCGCTGGCTCTATTCGGGACGGTGCCTTCGCTTGAAGATATTCGTAGATTTGAAGCCGATGAACAGCCCGATCGAATCGATCGTTGGGTTGTCGATATGCTCAAGGATTCAAGATACAGCGACTATTTTGCAGAGCGTCTGGCTCGTAGTCTTGTCGGCGTCGAAGGCGGGCCGTTTATCATTTTCCGCCGCGACCGCATGACGGCATGGCTGGCCGATCAACTGCGGAAGGATGCCTCATGGTCCGAAATGACTGAAGAACTGATCGCAGCCGAAGGACTCTGGACGGATTCTCCAGCCGCCAACTTTATTACGATCGCTCGACAGGATGATGAAACTATCAATGTCAACAAGCTGGCAGGTCGCTCAGTGCGAACATTTCTCGGCCAGCGAATTGACTGTGCTCAGTGTCATGACCATCCATTCGACCAGCAGTGGAAGCAGCATCACTTTGAAGCGCTGGCCGCTTTTTTCTGTCAGGCCGGCGTGACCTTCGGAGGCGTCACTGATAGTCGCCTTGATGACAAAAAACAGAAAGTGGCTTACAAGGTTGTCGACCCAGGCAAAGAAGAATCGGAAGCCAGAATTATTCCGGAAGCAGTGCCATTCAACTCAGAATGGCTGCCAGCAGAAGGTGGATTGAGACATCGCCTGGCAGAATGGATCACTCACAAGGACAATCGCCGTTACGAACGCGCGATCGCGAATCGAGTCTGGGGATTCATGTTCGGTAAACCGTTGCATGACCCTGTCGACGATCTGCCTCATCCGGTTGATGGTGAGCAGGATGCCCTGGACATTCTTGGACAGGAATTTCGCGCCCGTGGAGACAGGCTTAGTGTGCTGATACGTATGATTGCGTTGTCAGATGCTTTTCGGCTCTCTTCGGAATCAAGTACCACTGATGAATCCGAATATCAGACGCAGGTCGATGCCTGGTCCACTTTCCCGCTCGTTCGACTTCGTCCAGAACAGGTCATTGGATCGCTGTTTCAGGCGGCTCACATTCGCACGATCGATCAGAACTCCAATCTGATCGCCCGTGCTCAAAAGTTCGGGAATGAAAACGACTTCCTCAACGAATACGGTGACATGGGTGACGACGAACTCCTGCAGCAGGTCGGCACTATTCCACAAGCCTTGCTCAGGATGAATGGTCGATTCTCTTCGGAACTCAGCAAAGCAGAATTGCTGACAGCCGCCGGACAGATACTCGATTTTTCACCGAACGATGAGGCGGTCGTTGAGAACAGCTACCTGACTTGTCTTGCGAGACGCCCGTCGGACGAAGAAAAAGAGTACTTCGTGGCGATGCTCGACAAGACCTACGAGGCGGCCACGAAGAAACGCGAAGCATCGCCGGGTGCTCCAGAAATGGATCCAAAGCCGGATCGTTCAAGAGCGGAAGTTGTTCAGGACATTTTCTGGACGCTCTTCAATAGCCCCGAATTCTCATGGAATCATTGACCGCTTCCTTCGTTAACGAATCAGATTCTCAAACCAGCCCTGCATTTTGAGTATTCATCATGAACACAGAAATCAGTCGTCGACGAATCCTGCAAATGCTATCCGTTTGTGGATTGACTCTGGCCTTGCCAGGTATGTCAGCTCGAGCAGCCTCACGACGGCGTGACGAACGTCCAAAGTCTCTGATCACGCTTTGGATGAATGGTGGCATGAGCCAACTGGAGACGTGGGATCCACACCCCGGAACTCCGACCGGTGGTGAAGTGAAAGATATCATTACCTCCGCTAAGGACATGCGCATCTCGGAAATGCTGCCGCAACTTGCCGAGCAAATGCACCTGTGCACTCTGATTCGATCGTTGACCTCCAAAGAAGGCGATCATGAGCGAGGTTCAGCCTTTGTGAAGACCGGATATCGCCCTGAGCCGACTCTGAAGTATCCCACACTCGGTGCGATCGCAGCCCATGAATTGCCCGACGCCAAGATTGAGATTCCTCAACACGTCGCACTCGCGCCGAGCGGCTTCGTGACCCCGGAAGGCGGATACCTTGGAAACGAATGGGACGCATTTCGAGTGTTCAGTCCTGGAGATGGATTGTCTAATCTGAAATCGTTCGTTTCCAAAGAACGTCAGTCTGACCGGCTGAAAGGACTGAGTGTCGTCAGCAAACAATTCGAGTCACAGCGTCAATTCGGAGCGACTCGCACGCTGCATCAAAACACCCTCGACCGCGCTCTGACCATGATGTCCTCCGAACAGCTGAAGGCGTTCGAACTGGACGCTGAACCTGCTGCTGTCAAGAAGGCCTACGGCGATACTTCTTTCGGGAAAGGATGCCTGGTTGCTCGGCGACTGGTCGAGGTTGGCGTTCGCTCCATCGAAGTCAATTTGTCAGGTTTCGATACGCACGTGTCGAACCACGAAGGGCATATCACTCAGACGAAGATCCTTGATCCTGCAATCGCAACGCTGCTCAAAGAACTTAAAGAAAGAGATCTGCTCGATTCCACAATCGTGCTCTGCATGAGCGAATTCGGTCGCACACCCAGCATCAATCCTGCTGGTGGTCGAGATCACTGGCCGAACTGGTTCTCCTGCATGATCGCAGGAGGCGGTTTCCGCGAAGGCAATGTGATCGGTGCTACACCCTCGGATCTTCCGAAGCAGTCTTCAAATATGCAGATGATGGCCGGCGGAAAAACCATCGGCCCCGAAGACCCCATTCAGGTTCCAGAGTTGTATGCGACCATCATGGCGGCGATGGGAATCGACGCTCGCAAAGAGATCATGACACCTATTGGTCGACCCATTCGATTTACCGATGCGACTCCTTCCGCCCGCCTGCTGAAAGAAGATGTCGCAGCAAAAGTCGTCAAGAGCTGAGTCGAGCAACCAGTTTGCGTCGACCACGTGCTTGATACCGTACACCCGTCGCTCCATCGACGGGATTTCAATTCAGGCCTTCAGTTCATGAAAAACGCGCGGCACCCATTTGATGCCGCGCTTCTGAATTTGAAGCTATGTTCCACTCAATACGTAAACTACACGAATCGCATCCAGTCGGCAAAAAATGAGTCCGTCAGGATATGCTCTTCCGAGCCGTTTAGCGCAGACGCCTGACGAGTTGATGCAGCCGGAACGGGAACGGATCCAAGCGAGGATTTGGGTGCGGAAGCCACTTTGGAGGAGCTTGACGTGCTGACTGCTGCCGACCAAACTTGCTGACTGGCTCCGTTAGCTCCTTGAACAGAGATTGATGCGTCGACAGCACCGGATGTCGTCCCCGAAATCGTTGTCCTGTTTTCTGACCTTGGTCCCTGCCCACTTGCGACCGATTGTGTTGGACCCGGCCTGCCAGATTTTGCTGGTGGAATCGTTGGACCAGAGGGTTTCGCAGGTGCAGGAACTGAGAGATCCACTCGTTCATTGTCATCGCCGGCCGTGATCGAGATCTTGCGACTGGTTGTGACGACAGTTCCGTCAGCTTTCACTGCCCAAACCTGGTAGACCCCAGTGCGAAGCCCGTTCTGAACCCCGAATCGATAATGGCCATTTCGATCGGTTGTTGTGGTCGCCACCACCGCGCCATCCGCACTATTGATCAACTGTACCGTGATTTTCGCGACTGGCGGTTCGTTGCGTTCGGATTTCTTGTGGCGATTGAGATCTGCCGTGATGGCTCCAGCGACTTCTGATCGAAAGAAGAACGCATTCTTCTGGATTGATGTCAGATCCGTATTGCGCTCAATCACGTCCGAAAGCGAAGTCTTTTGCAACTGGGCAAGCTGACGTCCTAAAAACTGATTTTGGTACCAGAAGCGATCACCATCTCGTAGCCTTTCGAATTGATCAACGATGATCGTCTGGAATGTTTCACCCACACTGCTACCACGAACATGATCCTCGGCAAGTCCTCCGACCCACAGGTCGATATCATCGACAGAGCCGTAGAGTGATTTCAGTTTCGCCTGCAATGCTTTGTCGGAGGTAATCTCCGCAAAGCTTGTGACACGAGGCAGTCCGATCGCTTCTCGGGTGTCGTTGTAATCGGCAAGTCCATGATCACGACCACGCTGGATGTTGAGGCTTGCCAGATCAAGACCGCCAGCGCCGGGAGGGCCGAATAAAAAGTTTCGAACTCCCTCAACAACTTCAGTGTCGACTTCCATTGATGGATCCGAAGCCAAATACTTCAGAGCGGAGTCGATTCCGTTTTCCTTCACAAGAGAGGTATTGAAAAATGCTTCTGCCAGTTAAACCTCGTCCCGAACGGGCAGGCCATTGTCGTCAAGGAACCCTACGTCGTCTCCCAGCAGGCTATGTCCGAAACGGAAGGCAGCTGTTGCAAACTCGTTGCTGATGCCCGGATTCACGCTGGAATCGTAGCCATCATATTTTTCAAGTGCCCCTCGTCCCAGTAAAGACGGCAACCATTCGTTATAAGTAATCGCCTGAATCTCTGCCGCAACAATTGAGCGAGCCTGCTGGTAAACTTGCTCGTCGGTTAGCTTTGCATTTGACGCAGCAATTCGACTGGCCTGCAGGTTATGCTCTCGCACAAACAAGGTTTGCAACGAAATCAATCCGGGATTCTCGTTAGCCCTGATATCGCCTGCCTGGAACTGTCCATCGTCACCAACGGGCAGCAGATCTCCTTCACTGGTTTTCATCTTTCCGCTGGTAAACGTCCGCAGCGAAGCGGCTGTTTCTGAATTGGAACCATAAACCATTGATGCGTCCATAAAGGACGTAATCAGGTTGACCTGCTGGCGAGGATTTTTCGCATCGGTTCCGGTTGATTCATCAAAGGCTGATCGCATCGTATCAATCGTCTTCGTCCCGGTTCCGGCAGGATCAAACGATGGATCACCTTTCGGGACAGCAATCGACATCTTCTCATTTTCTGCCGAAGACGTCAGCGTCATATCATGATCAATAAACTGCCCCCAGGCGTATGTCATGGCAGACATCAGACGCTTGCTGATTTCATCATTTCCACCGCTGTCTGAAACTGCATTACTAATCAATCTTGCACTGGGACGATCTTCTCCGCCAACCGCAGAAATAGCGTCAGCATACTCCGTTTCGGCCAGCCTCAGCATCGCCTCTTCAGTGCTGCCCCATTCTGGGTGTTTAATGTTGTTCCCAGTGCCATCGAGTGCTGCAGCCGACAACAAGACTCGCGGTTCAGAACATTCAGCTGCAGTCGCTATGGCGGAGCGAATCTGAGTTGCAAGTCTGCGACGTGTCTCTTTTCGTGACCGATTAAACATGACATTCTCCCGACAGGATTTCAGACAGTTGATGGGACCTCCTACTGAGTTTTCAGCAGAGGTGCTCAGTAAGAGCTGAGCGAAAGTCACTGTTGAGATTTGTCCAGCAGTGGCTCATCAAGGTGTGAAACGCAGGTGTCGAGATAACTTCAGCCAACGATTTCAAAAAAATTGCGATGGTCCATGGCTGCTCTTCAGGTCGTCTTCAGGTTGACTGAGAAATGCATCAAACCGCAGCGCGGTGTTGCATAATCCATCACCAAAATGCTCCGAAAAAGAGGCATCGCTTCCATCTCCGACGAGATATTTGCGATCGGGAAAATGGGCTGCCTTAAAAAGCGAACCGCGGATGCGTCAAGGAGCCGTTTGCTCTACCTTCGGCGTGGAGGCTTTCGGACTGATGCCAAACCAACCACCGATATCAAAGGGGATCTCCAGCTTCTCTGGCTTCTTTTTCATGGCTTTGTTAATTCTGGCCGGCAGATCTTTGTTTTCGTGGCGAAGTCGCATTTGAATCAACTCTTCAATGACTTCCCCATGCCCTTGCACAACCGTTCCTTTGAGGTGGCTGATACGCTGCAACCGAAAGTTTTCCATTTTGGCCGTGGCCTGAGTCGCTGTGGGCACAAATCGAAGTCGAGTCCCCTTGTCAGTTGTCACAACTTCGGACTTTACATCAAGAACTGCGTGCAGGCTCAAATCAACCACGGCATCTGCGCTGATACTCCACAGCATGACTCCGTAGTTCCACTGCTGTTGTCGACCGTTGACCTGTAACTTCGCTGAGGTATGTATCTCGTAGCGTTGAGTTTCCTCGTCGGGATCCGGTAACTGAATCGCCCTCAAAGTAAACGTGTTCGCCGGATCAACCAACTCTCCGGAGCCTCTCAACCACGTCCCGTGATTCACCATGTTCCAGCGCCGGCTGGTCTTCAGCTTCCCGCCATCAAAGTCAACATTCAGCCCCGACTGAATTCGCTTTTCGTCGCCCCAGCCATCTTCGTCGTCGAACTTCTGTGGCAGAAGAATCAACGCAACACTGCGAATAAAATGCTGACCTTCTTCTGGTAGATCTCGCCGCTGATGATTGGGTCGCTGGTAAGCCGCTTCGGTCGAGAGAACCAGTTCAGGCGGTTCTGTGACCTCAACGACTTCAGATTCCGGCATCAACTGCGAGCCCAAGCCTGCGGCGGCTTCTTCCTGCCCCGCGCAGAGCGGTGAGGCGATCCCTATCACAAGAATAATCAGGGCAGAAAAGAATTCTGATGAAAACATTCGGCGGTTCCTTCCGGCCGAAATTGTAGCAAACCGCTTCGAAAGAACAGCGGCAAGTTTGGGAGATCAACAGGCAACGGCCTGCTACTTCGAATACGGGCCGGATCCGACGGCTGCCGTCTGATTCGCCAAGCCCTTTGAAAGACAGCTTCGGACGACTTCCAGGGCTCTCGAAATATCTTCGGCCGATACATCCAGATGCGTCACAGCTCGCATTCGCTGGCCACCCATCGGACCGATCAGGATCCCCTGCTCTTTTATCGCCCCGCAAAACTGAACGGCCGTTCCAAGGTTGGAATCGATCTCAAAGAACACAAGATTGGAGTCTACAAGCGAAGCATCGCAACGGAGCCCTTCAATGCCGGCCAACCCCTGCGCCAACTGCTGAGCGTTCTCGTGATCCTCGCGAAGACGATCAGCATTATTCTCAAGTGCATAAATGGCTGCGGCCGCGACGATGCCAGCCTGTCGCAATGAACCGCCAAAGATCTTGCGTACTCTGCGAGCCTTCAGAATGTCGTCTTTGTCTCCAATCAACATCGATCCCATCGGACAGCCGAGCCCTTTGGAAAAGCATACCGAAATGGTGTCAAAGCATTTTCCCAGGTCCGTCGCCGAATATCCGCCGGCAACCATCGCATTGAAAACTCGAGCCCCATCCAGATGCCGCTTCAGTCCGTGGGCCACGGCCCATTCCGAAACACGCTGTAATTGATCCAGCGGATAGACTCGGCCGCCACCGATATTTGTTGTGTTCTCAAGACAAAGTAAACGCGTCCGAGGAAAATGCTGGTCGTTACTTCGAATGCGTCCCTCCAGATTGGGGATATCGAGAAAACCTCCATCAGCGGCGATCGTGCGCACTGTCACTCCGCTCAAAGCCGCGGGTGCTCCACCTTCAAACAGCGAGATATGTCCTGTTTCGTTGATCAGGAGTTCGTCGCCGGGAACACAGTGAACCCGAACCCCCATCTGATTGCTTTGAGTTCCCGAACACGCAAACACAGCAGCCTCGCGACCGAACATCTCGGCAACCATTTTCTCGAGGCGATTGACTGTTGGATCTTCGCCCAGCATGTCGTCCCCGACCTCCGCGTTAGCCATCACCTGACGCATGGCCAGGGACGGACGAGTGACGGTATCACTGCGAAGATCGATCAGTTTCACGGGACAGACTTTCAAAGAACGGGAATGAGCCATAAAAAACGGTCAATTCAGGGTTGCGGACTGTACTTCGGGCTGCTGAAGGCTTCAATCACTGAACAAAGTACTCTCCATTCCGCGACAAACACCCGCTTCCGGGGAAGAGACCGTTTTCCGCGTGGCTCTGCGATGTTTTTTCTCGGGATGATCTGATGCCAGGTGTTCGCGGGGGATTTTATTGAGAGCACGATTTCAATCGTGTCCGCGAACTGACTAACAGCTCATTCGACTCACAGATTCTATACTCATGCCTTCACTTGCCATAAAAACTATCGATTGCCGTCAGGGCGACGCAAAGCAACTGTTCCGCGACTTGCGCGATAAACTGAGTCCGCGAGGCGATGTTGTGTCCGAAGCAGGACGCCAACGCACAATCGATCTGTTCGGAGAACCGCTCAGTCCTCGCGAAGTTGTGAAGCGAATCTGTGACGATGTCCGGAGTCGCGGTATTGAGGCCGTTCTGTACTACACGTCCAAGCTTGACCGCAAAGATCTGACGCCTTCGACTGTCCGCGTAACCCAAAAGGAACTGGATGCAGCTTCTGAAAAAGTGTCACCCGAGTTCCTTAATACGATCGGTCAGATCCGACAGAACATCGCTGAATTTCAGAGAGCCATTCTGCCCAAGGACGCACGCATTGTTCGCAAGATTGGGGCCGAGATTGTCGAGCTTCGTCAACGACATTTGCCGATGAAGCGAGTCGGGATTTGTGTGCCAGGTGGAGCCGCGGCCTATCCTTCAACGGTGCTTATGACAGCAGTCCCGGCCATGACTGCAGGCGTCAAAGAGATTGCGATCGTTGTGCCTCCAACCGATTTCGGGGGCTACAACGTTGATATGCTGGCCACCTGCAATGAACTGGGGATTAAGGAAGTCTATCGAGTAGGCGGTGCTCAGGCCGTCGCTGCACTGGCTTATGGAGTGGAAGGCATTCCGCGAGTCGACAAGATTGTTGGTCCGGGAAACCTCTTTGTAGCTCTTGCCAAGCAGCATGTGTTTGGCGACGTCGATATCGACAGTATCGCGGGGCCCAGTGAAGTTATCGTTCTGGCCGACAATACGGCTCGCGCAGATTTCATCGCTGCAGATTTGATTTCGCAGGCTGAACACAGCCCGGGGTCCGGAGTTCTGATCACCTGGCATGAACCTCTTATTGCCGCCGTAAAGCAGGCACTCGAAAAGCAACTGGCAGAACTGCAGCGAGGCGATCTTGCGCGGCAGTCGCTGGAAGATTACGGCGCCTTAATTCTGGCACGTGACGAAGCGGAAGCGGCCGCTCTGACGGACCTCCTTGCTCCCGAACATCTGCATATCTCGATGGATGTCCCCGAGAGAATGCTCTCACAAATTCAAAACGCCGGGGCCATTTTTATGGGGCATTTTACCCCTGTTGCTCTCGGCGACTATATCGCCGGGCCATCTCACGTTCTTCCGACAGGCGGGACAGCTCGATTCGCCAATGGCCTTGCCTCTACAGACTTCATCAAACGCAGTTCAATCATTCACTACAACGCGGCTGCATTGCGAGCTGACGCTGATCATGTGCGTCTGATGGCCGAAAAAGAAGGCCTTACCGCTCACAGTGCCAGTGTCGACATTCGACTGAAGTAACCAGCCAGATCAAGAGAGAATTCATTGTCACAGCACATCCTGTTTTTTGATATCGATGGCACAATGCTCAGCACAGGCGGTGCCGGGCAACGAGCCATGGAATTAGCGCTCGTCGAAGAGTTTCGTATCCGCTTCCCTTTTGAAGACGTCCTGACTGCTGGACGAACAGACTGCGGTATCGCGGATGAGATCTTTTCGAAGTATCAGCTCGAAGATTCGCCAAAAGAGCGACATCGATTTATGAACAGTTATCTGGAGCGTTTGCCGGAATGCCTCAAGACACTACCGGGAGCCTTGTTGCCGGGTGTCACAGAACTTCTCGATCAGCTTCACAAGCTTGATAATGTTCACTTAAGCCTGCTAACAGGTAATTATGTGGAAGGTGCATGGATCAAGCTTCGCCATTTTGGAATCGATCATTACTTCCAGTCCGGAGGTTATGGCGACGATCATCCCCACCGTGATGATGTTGCGAAGCTGGCCTTGCACAACGTCTGCGAGCATCTGAATCGCCAGGTCGACGGACATGATGCCTGCGTGATCGGTGACACTCCAGCCGATATTCGTTGTGCCCGAGCCATCAACGCACGAGCAGCCGCTGTTGCAACGGGAGTTTATTCTCGTAATCAGCTAAGCCCTTATTCTCCGGATCATCTTTTTGATGACCTCAGCCATACTGACGCAGTGATGAACCGACTCTTGCAGAAACTCTGACTTTTCATGAAGCCATTGGCCGTACCCGTTTTGAATTGACGCCAATGGTAGGATGTGTATGAATCCCCTCATGGACGATACTCACAATAAATCGGCTCCGATCGCCTCTTCTGAAGCCAATCAAAGTCAATGTCCCACGGACAGCATCTCTGCCAGCAATGCGGAACAGCCAACATTGATTTCGAAACCGCCGCAAGCCAATTTGTTGTGGAGGCTGGTTAGAGTTCCGTTCTGGCTGTTCTGCAAATCGTGGGTGCGATTACGTGTCGTTGGACGTGAGCACATCGACAGCACTCGAGGCGGTTTGTTTCTGATCAACCATCAGTCATTTCTGGATCCCCTCTTTGTTGCCGTGTTCCTGGGAAGACCGGTCTCCTATCTTGCTCGTGACAATCTATTTCGGATACCTGTCATCGGCTGGATTCTCCGCAAAACACATGTGATCCCAATTAGCCGAGAAGCAGCGCGGGGCGGCAGCATTCGATTGGCCCTGGAACGTCTGGAGAGCGGATTTCTGGTGGGAATCTTCCCTGAGGGAACCCGCACCTCCGATGGCAAGGTCGGCGACTTTCGCCCCGGCTTCCTCGCACTGGCCCGTCGGACTCAGCAACCCATTTATCCTGTCGGTATTGTTGGTGCAGATCGTGTCATGCCGCGGAGTTCAAATTGGATTCGCCCGGGACGCGTCGATATTATCTTTGGCGCTCCATTCACGCCGGCCGAGCTGAACCAACTTCACGACAGTAACGACGATGGCGCACTGTGCCGACTGGCTCGAAGCAGAGTCGAGGCATGCACGCAACAATCATCACTGATTGTTAAGTAGACCTCTGCAGACTAACGCATGTCGATGTTGTCAGAAGCCTCAAGTTCCATTTGGCAGCATCTCCCCTATTGCAGCCTGAGCTTCACAAGGTTGTTTCCCAGACGAACGTAGATCGCATCGCCTGCAACAGCGGGATGCGTAAGCACCTGCACACGATTCTCCTGCAGCTTTAACCGCGAGAGGATTCGGGGCGCTTCGGTTGCGGTATCGAGCAGCAAAAGTTCTCCGTCATCATTCAAAGCCAGCAGCCGCGAATCTGTCGCAATCAGACTTCCGTATCCTGCAAAAGAGTCATCCGAAATCGCTGCGACCGTCTTCAATTTCTGGCTCGGATCCAGCCCATAAAGCTCATTCCAGATACCAAAGAGACGCTCCCCGGAGACAACCGGCGTGTGTGAGTCCGGTCGCAAATCATTGTTGTGATGATCAGGCTCTGAGTGAAGTGTTCCATCAGCGTTAAAGTGGTAGACACGAGTTCCATTGTTTTCCGAGGACACCAGCAGACGATCTCCCAGAGAAACAGCCGTTGGCACATTAAAGTCACCAGTCTCCGGAGGTATCAACGTCCATAATCTCTTCCCGGTCTTCACATCCCAGCCGCCGAGTGATTTTGCGTCATAGCCGATAACCTGCTTTTCTTCTCCGACCGTCTTGAGAAGGAGTGACGAATATGACGCTTCATTGCCGGGAGTCTTCCAAACAACATCACCCGTCTCTGCATCCAGAGCCACCAAAGAAGCCTCTCTGCCACCGGGTTGCAGAATCAACTTTCCGTCGACAAACAGCGGCGATCCGGAATGCCCCCAGATCATTTTCGGGGTGGAGAATTCTTTGGCAATGTTGAGTTGCCACATCATGATGCCAGACTCCAACTCCAGGCAACAGAGATGGCCAAACGCGCCGAGTGTGTAAACGAACTCGCCGTCGATCAACGGCGTCGCGCGCGGCGCATTGCCGTAATCGAGATTGCCAAGGGCCGGATACGAATGCTGCCAGACGATGGATCCATCTTCACTGTCGAGGCACTGAAAAACGTCATGCCGATCCAATGCGTCGCGACTACCGACAACCACAAAACCATTGGCAACAGCGATTCCCCCGAGGCCATCTCCGGATAACTCCGAGGACCATTCGAAGTCCGGAGATTCCGGCAGGCTATCCGGAAGCCATTGAACACGCCCGTCTCTATGCTGCCCACGCCATCCGGGCCAGTTAGAGTTTACCGGTACCGTCGTTACTTTTTTTTTGCGTCATCAGCCACGGAACTTGTTGCCACAGCTTCTTTCCACGGCACGAATCCGGAGGCCGTTTCCAGGTCAATCAACAACTGTGCATCCAGGCCTGCCTCGTCCAACGCATCGGAAAGCTTTGACAACTCTGTAGTGGACAATGAAGTACGAGCGAAGAGAGTAATGAATGGAACAGGCTTGCTTTCACCGATTACTCGCAGATCACCCTTCTTGACCTTGCCACACCCTTCCAGCAACGGTTCGGCATAACTTGAGATCACTGCCGCAGCCTTTGTAGTGGCCGGCATTTCCATCAAGGCCACGGCAGCGTTGCTGCACGACGGAGACGTCTCCAGCTCATCAGGCAGTTGAATCCCGTGCTTCCGAAGAAGCTCGACCGGAGCAGCCGATTTTTCATCACAGTCCGCAGGACCAAAAAGTATTCGATAGCCCTTCAGATCATCTACCGACTTCGCCGCATCATCTTTTCGAACAACGATCAACCCTGTCTGTACAACTTGATCTTTCAGATCGGTCAACTGAGCTAATGGAGTGACGTCGAGCTTTGCTTCCGCAGCATCGGCCAGAACCACGGAGTGCTTGCCGATAATCAAATCAGCCTTACCCCCAGACTTCTCCAGCGCTGCTTCAAGCGATTCTGCCCAAACAACGTTGACTTTTCTTCCCAACTGATTGTTTAGAAATGCGCCCAGTGACTCATATTTTCGCTGAGCGTATCCTTTGACACAATCACACGCTAAGGGCGCGGCCATGGGATCCATGACCACCAATGTCAACGCATTCGCCTTTGATGATTCGCCTGCAGAAATCGTGAACGCTGGCACAACATTCAGAAACGAAAACAATGCAATCACAACAGCACTGCAGCGAAAAATGTAGGACACGGAATTACCCCTTGAGGCTGAACGATTTCAGGCGAAACAAGAAAGGGCTTGAGCGAAGAACTATCTTCAATGCTCAGCTATAAGCTACTGGTCCGCATCCTTTGCAGGTTTTTGATCTGAGGCCTCTTCAGGTTTGGAACCTTCAGCAGCCGCAGGCTTCTCAAGGACTCGCTTGTACCGATTACTGGCCATCACGTTTTCGTTATACAAGAGCGAGATCGTGGCTTCGTTATCACTCACGAACTCAATCTTGTAATCGTAGTACTGGATCGAATCCTGCAATTGCGAAACAATCAGCGTGTTGCCATCCTGTTGGACAGCTTCCCAGGCGTTTTCACCATCGGCGAACTGACCACCCGACATTGTCAACTTTCCGTCGGCATCGAAACGAAAATAGGATGAGGAGTACGGATCATCCGCGCTAACAGATTCTGCTTCTCCTCCCAGCAACCCCTGCAGCAATACTCCTAAGGCCGTTGGTTCGCTCTTCGCCGCGGACTTATCTCCCGGGCGATTTCCATCCAACGACCACTCTCCAATCAACTTCACACCAAGTCCTTCACGTGCTTCTTTGGCCAAAGCTTCGTCAGGAGTAATCTCAGGAGCTTCCGCATTTGGAACCAGCACACAAATGTGTGATTTGTCGACGTTCATCATGTAGTAGCGATCACGCTTCTCATCGAATGCTACTGCGACATGCTTACAGCCACCGCCGATTTTCGCCTTGCCAACAACTCCAATCAGTTCACCTTCTTTGTTGAACCGTTTGATCGTTCCAATACTGGATTCGGCCGTCAGGATATCTCCGTTATCGCAACACCGTACGTTCATGGGATTGCAGCAGCTTCCGAATCCATCAACCGCTTTGCGGTCGCCTTTGCCAAAATCAGCCAGGCGTTCGCCATCACGATCCAACAACGCCACTTTGAATTTTGTGTTCTCAGCGAGAACGAGGTGACTTTCTGTGGCCTGAATATCGCACTGACCGCAACATCCACCCAACTCACTAACCACCTTCTTCGGTTCGGAGAACTCGTGCGTCATCCGCCAGACTTCGTAGCCATAGCCTTCCAACGCATTACAACACAGAAAGATGTCTTTGCTGGTCACCGCGAGCGCCGTAATACCCATCTTTTGAGTAAGCACCTGCTCGCCTGAAAACATCTGAGAGTAGGCCTCTTCAATCGATTTCAGCTGTTCTTCGTAAAGGCTTTTCTGCTCCTCATAAGTCGCCATACGCTTCTTGTCCCGCTCGGTCAGTTCCGCTTCAGGTTTCTCCTTCAGCTTCTTAATCCGACCTTCGATATTTGTGACCTGTTCGCGAAACGTCTCCGTCATCTCCTCGACCTGTTTCTTTGCTCCCTCCTGAGCTCGCTGCTTGAAGGTCTCCATATCACCGATATGTGGCGAATCTGCAGTGCTGGTGATCTTCCAGTCGTCGCCAAGACGTGCAACCTTGCCATTGCCCGCAACAAAGATCGCCCCGTCAGGAGCCTGATTCACTGCTGTGGGAGTAAAGGGCAGTTCAATGCTGCGAATAAGTTCGCCGTCGGGTGAGTACACTTGAAGCAACTTCGCGGCGACGTTGGTTTTCGCTTCCTGTGATCCGTCATCATTAAGCACATACTCAACGTTGTCGCCACCAACGCAGGCCAGCAAACGTCCTTCTTTGTCGAGACAAAACGTATTGAGAACAATCGGCTTACCCTCGTGCGTCGGCTTGATAACACGAGCCTGCTTATGGGTAGATGTGAACTCCTTTTCTGCAGCGACATTGTTCCCACAGAGCCAGAAAAAAAATGCCGCAACAAAAAGGAATGTTGCGATAGGTTTCAACTGATGTCGGTTCATCCTTAACACTTCCAGCAAAGGATTCAAAATTCGTTCTAAAGACAACCACGCCAGGAACAAGAGTCGGCCGGCAGATTCAGTCCACGCATTTTTAAATGCGACAATTCAAATTCTCTTCAACAACAGGCCTGCGTTTAAGATGCACCTGTTCAACACGCCACGAAAACTTCCGCCGTGGACACTTCGTTACTCTGTTTCTCCGGCGTTGACCGCCGCACCCGCTTCCGGAGTCGCAGGAACTCGCTGATAGCGATTGCTGCTGAGCACCCGATCGTTATAGAGCAAAGAAATCGTCGCTTCGTCGTCAGTCACAAATTCGACTTTGTATTCATAGTATTGGATACTTCCCTGAATCTTTGAGACATAAAGGGTGTTCCCGTCCTGTCGAATGCATTCCCAGCCCTGATCGACCGCAGTAGATCTGCCACCGCGCGTAATCAAATTGCCGTCGGGCTCAAAACTCAGGAACAACGAGGAATAGGGATCACTGCTCAAACGAAGTCGCGAAGCACTGATCAGCTTAGAGTTTGATTTTGTCTCAGAGTTTTCTTCAACGGATTTTGAAGCAGCATTTTCATCATCCGGAGTCTTCCCATCCAGAGACCATGCGCCAACAAGCTTCTGACCAAGTCCTTCTCGAGCCAGCTTTGCCATCGCCTCGTCAGCAGTGATCTCCGGGGCTTCAGAGTTAGGAACCAGCACGCAAATGTGGTCTTTATCAACATTCATCATGTAGTAGCGATCTCGCTTCGGGTCGAACGCGACTGCCACATGCTTACATCCACCGCCAATTTTTGCCTTACCAACAACCCCCAGCAACTCACCGTCTTTGTTGAATCGCTTGATTGTGCCAATACTCGACTCCGCCGTCAGGATATCGCCATTATCACAACAACGAATATTCATCGGATTGCAGCAACTTCCGAAGCCATCTACAGCCTTTCGATCACCTTTGCCAAAGTCCATCAATCGCTCACCATCGCGATCCAGCAATGCTACTTTGAACTTTGTATTCTCCGCGAGAACCAGGTGAGAATCAGTCGCCTGAATATCGCACTGCCCGCAACAGCCTTCCAGCTTTTCCACCACCTTCGTGGGTTCTGAAAACTCGTGCGTCATCCGCCAGACTTCAAAGCCAGATCCCTCGACAGCATAAGCACACAGAAAAACATCTTTGCTTGTAACAGCCAATGCCGTGATGCCAAGCTTACGAGACATCGCGAGTGATGTAGAACTGGAGCCTGAACCGGATCCTTTCAGCGTGGAAATCTGAGCCTCGTAAAGCTCCTTCTGCTTTTCATAGGTTGTCAGCCGACGGGCATCAGTCTCAGTACGATCAATCTCCGGCGTCTCCTTCAACGCCTTGATCCGATCTTCGATGCGGGCCACTTGCTCAAGAAACCGAGTCGAATTCTCCTCCAGTTGCTTCTTTGCGGCATTTTCAATCCGCCGCTGGAAGTCCTCCAGGCTGCCGATATGTGGCGAATCAGCAGTCGCCAATACACGCCCCTCGGAGTCAATTCGGGCGATTCTTCCTTCGCCCGCGACGAAGACTATTCCGTTGGCTGCGACATTGATCGCCGTTGGCTTGAAGGATAAATCAACCGAGCGGAATAATGTCCCCTCGGGAGAATAACACTGAAGCTGCCGGGGCTGCTCGACGGTCTTCGCCTGCTGCGAACCATCTTTGCTGACGAAGTACTGAACATTACTGCCGCCGACACAAGCAAGGATGTTGCCGTTGTGATCAAGGCAGAATGTGTTCAACGCGATAGGCTGATCTTCAAACAATGGCCGAATGATTCGGGCATGCTTGTGAGTCGGCTGAAATTCGTGAACAAAGCCAGATGCCTCTGGCTTTGTGCTGCCAACCTTCTCATCTGCCAGACAGATAGCCGACCACGAAACCAAGATGAGCCTCAAAAAGGCCCCGGACAACTTCGTGCACGGTTCTGCTTTGCTCATACAAGACCCCTGAATCCATACTTCGAGGAGATGACGAACCAGATGTTGGCTTGGTGAATATATCCCCGGGAGGGTTACACGTGAACTCTCCATTCAGGAAAAACAGGCATAGCAGCACCCGGATCCCCAAGTTCAATCTTCCGTCGGGTTCTCGAAACAAGAGACAGAACGCCCAAACCTCCAGAACTGACTCATGGTTGAGCGGCAAAAAGATGTCGCCAATAAAAAAGGCCACCTGAATACTCAGGTGGCCTTAAGTTCGCAGATTGCGAAAAAACCTATTCTTCTGCCACGAACGGCAGCAAACCGATAAACCGAGCCCTCAGGACTGCAGTTCGAACAGCACGCTGATAGAGAGCAGTCGTACCTGTCCGGCGACGTGGAAGAATTCGACCTTCGCGATCAATCAAATTTCGCAGGGTCTTGAGATCCTTGTAGTCCACATACACTGGACGTGGTACTTCACCATGCCCAGTAAACATGCAGCTCATCTTTTTCTTTTTCAGACGAGCACGGCGTTTACGAAGTTTCTTCAGATCTGCGCGGGAAATTGTTGCCATGTAACGACTTACAGCCTTTAACTGAAACACTGACTGCGGGCGTGAACCCCGTAAAGCCCGCGTAAGATCCAAAGATCAGCAGGCCGCCCGACGGACTGGGCCAAACCCAGCGGGGAGACGAAGAGACTTAGTGTAATTCGGCAATCGTCTGCCGACAACACAATCCTGAGTCTCATTTTGTAATCGGTGGAACTGAAAATCAGTGTTGAGTCTCAGCGGCAACATCGATCAAATGGCGTCTGTGCCAGTTTCGCCAGTTCGAATTCGCACAACCTGCTCCAAATTGTACTGGAAGATCTTTCCATCCCCAATCTGGCCAGTTCGAGCTGCTTCACAAATAGCGTTGATCGCACCTTCGACTTCATTGTCGTTGACGATGACTTCAAGCTTCACTTTTGGCATGAAATCTACAGTGTATTCTGCACCGCGGTAGGTCTCTTTGTGACCACGCTGGCGACCAAAACCTCGAACCTCGGAGACCGTCATTCCCTGAACGCCAATCGTGGTGAGCTTTGTTTTGACGTCTTCGAGCTTATAGTGACGGATAACTGCCTCAAGCTTTTTCATGATCTCTGCCTTGACCCCTGTCGACTGAAAATCGAGCACATCAGGAAATCTATGCTCGACGTAACCTGGAAACTTGTACTACACGCCAATAAGAAAGACCAGCCAGTTCACCGCCCCGCCGAAACAATGCCAATTCGGGGGCATTGCTATGATCCATCAGTACGGCCGAACACTCCTTCACACAAAACCACGGCTTAACAGGAACTTGGTTTCTGATTGAAAATCCGTCATTGCAAGTCCTATGCCGTCGCGTAAGTCCACCTGATCTGTGGTGTTCAGGTGAACTGTTGCAATAAAATTGAACTATACGCCCAAAAAACAAGCAGCCACAAAAATACTCCCCTGAAACAAGCAATCTGCCGCCTCGGCACACTCTATGAGCATTCAATCTCTGATTCTGCTGCTGTTTATCGGCCTGATGGCCGGACGAGTTTCCTCAGTCTGGGCTGTGGCACTAATTGATGATTCGATTCGTACCGGCCTGCGTCGCTGTGACTCCTGCAAACAACCGTTTTCCTCCCTTCGCCAGCTGTTTCTGTGGTACCCCGGTATTCGCTGCCCTTCCTGCAAAGCTTCAGACAGACTTTGGCCCTTCTGGTCCGCTTTGGTGATCTCTGTCATGTTTGCTGGATTCAGCTGGTTGCTGCTCGAGCAAGGCTGCCAAAGCATCGCTGAAGTTCAACCGTCACAGCCACTGTGGCAGAATCGTCTGCCCTTTCACTTAGTTTTTATCTTCCTTCTGGCAACAGCCACAATTACAGACTACCTCGATTATTCGATCTTCGACTCCGTTGTCGTTCGCGGAACTCTGCTCGCCGTGATTACGGCAACACTGAGCGGTGAACTCCAACTCATTCATGTCTGGGTTGACTGGAGTTATGACAACATGCCCGTTCCGAGTCCCTACAACACAGCGGTCACGGTTCCCCATTTTGGGCCGTATCTTCCCGAGTGGATGAAGGGACATCAGCATCTCCATGGACTCATTTGGAGTTTATCCGGGGCTGTCGCTGGAGCAGGGTTGATGTGGATCGCTCGCATTGCTTCGCGCCTGATTCTGGGGATTCCAGCGATCGGGTTTGGAGATGTCACGCTCATGGCAATGATCGGCGCGTTCCTCGGTTGGCAACCGACGCTGTGCGCCTTGGCCATCGCTCCGCTTGTGGGTCTGATTTTGGGGCTCGGTGGCCGCATTTTCACCGGCCGCGCATTTGTCGCATTTGGTCCCTACCTGTGTATCGCTGCGTACCTGGTACTCTGCACCTGGGGATACCTTTGGGAAGGTTGCCGACTGCGGTTGGTTTTCAGTCACTGGCCGACCATTGCTGGCATGGTGAGTGGAGCCTTTGCTGCGTTCTGCATACTGCTTGTGGGCTTACGACTTTTCCGCGAGACTCCTGCGGCAAAACTTCGTTAGCAAGAATTTTGTTTCCGTACCCAGGAGCGACAAGACTCGCTCGTCGGCACACCTGAGATCTTCGTAGTTGAAAGGTCCACAGAACCTGAATTCAGGATAGCTCTTCAATGTCAGGTCATACAACATTACTGAGTCTGACGGTGATCATATTGCTGTCCACTCCAGCCCTTCAGGCTGACGAGACAGAAACGGCAACTCGGAACACCGTCAGAGAAGATTTCTCGAGAACCGCACAACCATTTCTGCGTGAATTCTGCGTGCCATGTCATAACTCCGACATTACCAAAGGCAATGTTCGTTTTGATCTGCTTGATACCGATGTTTCACAACACTCAAACCATGAGCGATGGCGCCAGATTCTGAACCGCGTTCGCTCGGGTGAGATGCCACCGCCGGGAAACTCTCAGCCGAACGAGTTACAGGTCTCTGATTTTCTTCGGGCAATCGCAGCGAATCTTGATGACGCAGCGATCGCGAACCGCAACGAAGGGCGAGTGATTCTGCGAAGACTGAATCGGGTCGAGTACGAAAACACCGTTCGCGATTTATTCAACGTGGACGTCTCAGTCAGAGACATGCTTCCGGAAGATACGATCTCGCATGGCTTCGACAATGTGGGAGCGGCGTTGAATGTTTCCCCAGTTCAGATCGAACGATATCTGGAGGCGGCTGACGCCGTTTTGAACGCCGCAGTTGCTCCTGTGCATTCGGAAGAAAGCAAGACGGAGAGGTTTGATCTCTATGACTCATTGCCGAAGTGGTTTCTGGCCGGAACATGGAAGCAGAACGAAGGAGTCATCCTGTTTCGCAGTGGCGGCGACTCCGCATCAGACCTAAGGAAATTCAGAGCTCCAGCTCCCGGACGATATCGGTTTCGCATCGCAGCTTCTGCTCATAATTCAGACACACCGCTTCCGATGGCCGCCTTGCTGGGGAACTTTGTTGTCAGCGGCAATCCGACTCGACACCTTGGATACTTTGATGCACCACCCGGACAGCCAGGCATCATTGAGTTCGAAGAGAAGCTGCTGGCGAAGAATGACACCATCAAAGTGACTCCTGTTGCTCTCCCGTTTGTCTACCTGAAACAGGAAACGATGCAGGAGTATCCCGGACCCGGATTACACATTCATTGGATGGAAGTCGAAGGTCCACTTCCAGAAAAATGGCCAACTGAAAGTTATCACCGAGTCTACGGGGATGTGAATCCAAAGACGGCGACAGTGGCCGATGCAGAACGTCTATTGAAGGAACTCTTGCCCCGAGCTTTCCGGCGAGCCGCCCTACCCGGTGAAGAACGCCCCTACAGAGATCTTGTTGCAGCCGCATTGAATTCCGGCCAGACTTTTGAAGAGGCCTTCCGCATCGGGATCAAGGCCGTGCTGACGTCTCCGAAGTTTCTTTACCTTCGCGAATCAAAAGGCCCGCTGGACGACTACGCTCTGGCCTCGCGACTTTCCTACTTCCTGTGGAGTACGATGCCCGATGAAACGCTGCTGTCACTGGCCAAAAAGCAGGAGTTGCATCAGCCACAGTCTCTGCGTGCTCAGGTGGAGCGAATGCTGCAACATCCCAAAGCGAAGGCCTTTACCGAAAACTTCACGGGACAATGGTTGAGCCTGCGAGACATCAACGCAACTACACCAGACAAAACTCTCTACCCGGAGTTCGACGAACTACTGCAATGGTCATCCGTCAGAGAGACTCATCTGTTCTTCGAAGAACTCCTGAAGAACGATCTCAGCGTTGCGAACTTCGTGGATTCAGATTTTGCGTTACTCAACGGACGGCTTGCAAATCACTATGAAATACCGGACGTCTTTGGAGTCGATTTTCGAAGAGTCGAACTAAAGCCGGAATATCATCGTGGTGGAGTCCTCACTCAGGCTTCAATCCTGAAGGTAACCGCAAATGGCACTTCGACCAGCCCGGTTCTGCGAGGCGTCTGGATCCTGGATCGCATCCTCGGGACTCCCGTATCACCGCCACCTCCAAACGTTCCCGCCGTCGAGCCTGATATTCGTGGGGCCACAACAATTCGCGAACAACTGGCCAAACATCAGGGGTCCGAGAACTGTGCTGCCTGTCACGCAAGAATCGATCCTCCAGGATTTGCTCTGGAGAACTTTGACGTGATTGGCGGCTGGCGTACCCAATATCGCGTTGTCGCTGAGCGAAAGAACTGGGTCAACAATCGCACAGGGCCGCTCGCTAAATACCTGGCCGCATGGCAATATGGACTGGGCGCGGATGTTGAGTCGGGAGACACTCTGACCATTGGTCGGACATTTTCGGATATCACGGCGTTCAAGAAACTTCTGCTCGACCGCCCCGAACAGATTGCCCGCAGTGTGACGGAGAAACTGATGATCTACGCAACCGGACACCCGGTCAGTTTCAGCGATCACTCGGAGATTGACCGAATCGTCATAGAAGCCAAATCCTCCGACTACGGACTAAGAACTCTTGTGCATGCGGTCGTGGCCAGTCATCTCTTTCAGACAAAGTGAGTCAGTCATGTCGGTTTCAAATCGTATCTGTCGGCGGTCTTTGCTTCGCAGTGCTGGCGTTACGTTGACTCTACCATTGCTGGAAGCGATGCAGCCTCGCAGTAGTCGAGCAGCCGAAGCTGCAGAACCGCCGCGGCGTATGATCTGCATTAACACAACGCTGGGACTGCATACGCCTTACCTGTTTCCCACAGCGACCGGACGAGATTACGAACTGACTCCGTATCTGGAGCAAATTCAGAAATTTCGTGATCAATTCACCGTCTTCTCCGGGCTTTCACATCCCGAAGTCGACGGTGGCCATCCGGCGGAGTTATGTTATCTGACGTCTGCTCCACACCCGCGAGCAGACAATTTCAAAAACACGATATCTCTTGATCAGTTTGCGATTGAACAACTCGTCCCCGATACGCGATTTGGTTCACTTGTGCTCGCGTCATCGTCCAGTCGAGGCCTCTCATTTACTCGAAGTGGAGTTCCCATCCCTGCCGACGAACGACCATCCAGAGTCTTTCGCAATATGTTTATCAATGGCACGCCTGGCGAAGTCAATAATCAGGTGCTGCGTCTGCAACAGGGACAGAGTGTGATGGATGCGGTTCTGTCAGAAGCAAACGACTTTCGGCGAGGGCTCAATCAACAGGACCTGCATAAGCTGGACGAGTACTTCACCTCGGTACGAGAAGTGGAACAGAGATTGGCAAAGGCTCAGGAATGGGCGCGTCGGCCCAAGCCTGAAGTCAGCTCAAAACCTCCCGTCGATATCGCCAATGCCGTTGATGTTCCTGCAAGGGTTCGACTCATGATTGACCTGATGCATCTGGCGATTCAAACAGACTCCACAAGGTTCATTACCTTTGCACTCAACGGACTTAATGCCGTGCCTACAATTACGGGCGTCACTCAGGACTGGCACAACCTTTCGCACCATGGGCAGGATCCCTCGAAGCTTGCCGAGTTGAAGGTTGTGGAGCTTCAACAAATGCAGCTCTTTGGTGAACTGCTTGCGAAATTGGGTGACTCTTCTGAAGGCAGCGGATCGCTACTGGATCGCACGATCGTGTTGTTCGGCAGCAACCTTGGCAATGCCAGCAGTCACGACAACAAGAACATGCCCATTATCGTTGCCGGAGGTGGATTTCAGCATGGACAACATCTTGCCTTCGATCCGCTGAGGAATCCTCCGCTATGCAATTTGTACGTCCACCTGCTGAGACGACTTGACGCAAACGTAGATTCATTCGGCTCCAGCAATGGAACGATTCCCGGGTTTGATTTGGCCTGAGACGTTTCTGATGGATCAGATCGGGGGCAAACCGTCGTTTAAGTGAGACCGCCCACGCAGGGCGTGTCTATCTGAGTTAGCAGAACCGGCCTTTCAATCTGCAGCTACGCAAAGGCCCCCTGCGACAACTTTCCTGTGCTATCTCCAAATGATGGCTCTGGTATTCCCATAGCACCAAGAATACTGAGATAAAGGTTGCACATTGGTGTGTCGTCCTGCTTCCAGTGGCCACCGTGCTTAATGCCCATGCCCGTACCGCCCGCCAACAATGTCGGCAGGTTTCTGGGGTTGTGAGTCGTGCTGCATCCGCTGCCGAACAGCACCAGAGAATTATCCAGTACGGTTCCCTCCGCGTCTTTGTATTGCTGAAGCCTGTTCAGGAAGCCCGCGATCTGCTGACTCAGGAACAGGTCATACTTTGCAAACTCCAACTGCCCATCCTTGTCGCCGGCGTGAGACAGGTTGTGATGAGTCCTTGTCAGGCCCAATTTGATCGGGAACGTATCGCTGATCCCCATGCCGTCTTCGCGATTCAGCATAAAGGCAACTGACCGAGTGATATCCGCATCAAAGGCCAACGCGATCAGATCAAACATGTTGCGATAGTATTCCGCCGGTTCACCCTCGGTCGTCACATCGAGTTTCAGGTGCGAGTAATCCTGTGACTTCAGAGGAATGTCAATCCATTTCTCCGAAGCCGCCAGTCGCTGTTCAATCTCATTGAGTGATGTCAGATACTGATCCATCTTCTCGCGGTCAGACTGACCCAACTGCTGATTCAAAGATTTCGAATTCACCAGCACCGCATCAACAAGTCTGATTCGCTTCTTCAATTGCTTCTGCTGAGCGGCGATGGATTCTTCGTTGCTGCGAAACAGCCGATCGAAAACTCGCTGTGGACTGTTCTCGGCCGGAATCGGCTTGCCTTCAAGGTTGTAAGAAATCGTCCCTGTGCGTGACAGGAAACCAACGCCGGCATCGATCGACAGCACCAATGACGGCTGACGGCAGTACTGTTTCGTGTGCTGGGCAATCACCTGATCCAAAGAGACGGTGTTATAAGTTCCTGGTTTCGCGTTGTGCAGCGGAGCACCGGTCAACCACATATCGGAACAAACATGAGGATCCGCCTTGGTCCCGTTCGGATGGTACAACCCTCCCAGAAAACTCACATGTTCACGAAAAGGAGCGTACGGCTCCGTTGACTTGCCGAAAACAAAATCGCGGCCGATCTGTTTGGGAAACCAACTCCATTCATCAATACCGTTGGCCGGATCCGGCAGACACATTCCATTGGCCGTGTACATGGCGCAGAATCGCCGTGGATTCGTTGCCGAATCATTGGCGGACGCATCTGCAAACAGTTCAAGCCTTGGCAGAATCACCGCGACGCCGGCCACCCCACGCAGAAACTGGCGACGATCAATTGTTGTTATTGGCAGCACGATGTGGCTCCTCGTTCTTGTTATGGCGATTAACTACTTCTTCAAAAACAAATCGCTGGTCACAACAAACCTGATCATATCCTGCATTCGGTATCCGTCCGCCTTCAACTGTTTTCCCGCTTCCTTCAGCCATTCGAGTTCATTATAGGTCAGACTGCGACCTGCCCCGAAACTGCTCAGATGCTTAAGAACACTGAAGGCTACCTGATCAATTCGATCATTCGCAAGATAGTTCCGCAGTCCGGCGAGGTCAGCCACCTCAACACCATCTGGCAAAGTCGAATGAGCATCCGCAGGCTGCGTCTTAAATCGGCCCGCCGCATCGTATTGCTCGAAGGCGATTCCCCACGGATCGATCCCGGAATGACATTTCGCACATCCTTCCTGATTGCGATGGCGTTCCAGTTTTTCGCGTAAAGTGCGTTCGGTTCCATCATCCTTAAGCTGAGGAACATTTGGTGGCGGATCATCCGGCGGCTCAGCAATCATGCGACGAGCCAGCCAGGCTCCGCGTTTGATCGGATTGGATTCGCGACCGTCGGACAGTCCCGCCAGAATTGCAGCCTGAGATAAAACCCCGCCGAGCTGTCCGTTCTTATGCGAGATCGCCGCAAACTGAAGGCCGTGCTCAGTTTGTTCTCCCAGATCGTAGTAGCTGGCCACCGCGTCGTTAGCGATGATGAAGTCCGAATGAATCAGGTAACTGACAGGCAGATTATTGTCTATCAGATATCGAACAAACTGTTTGGGTTCCTCACGCAGTTGAGTTTTCATATCGCGGGTCAGTCTGGGGAATCGAGAACGATCGACTTCAAGGACATCAAACTTCTCGAGGCTAAGCCACTGTGACGTAAACTCGTGCACGAATTGTTCAGAACGAGGATCCTTTAGCAGTCGATCTGTGTGAGCAGTTAAACTTGCCTTCAGAGTGTTGGCCGCCGCCGCATCGAGCAACTCCTGGTCAGGTGGTGAATTCCACAGGAAGTAAGACAGTTTGGAGGCCAGCTCCCAATTGTCGACGTTCTCCGCTTCTGGACCATTGCTGTTTTCGATCAAAAACAAAAACTGAGGCGATGTCAGAACGACCAGCAGAGCATCCTTAATGCCTTGCTGAAAATCATGACTCTCCTGGAAAGAGCTCTCCCAGACGGACACGACAGAATCAACTTCTGCATCCGTTACCGGTCGGCGCCATGCTCGTGTCATGAATGACGAAATAATCTCACGAGCATACAGCGAATGGTCTTCACGATTCGGTGAGTCAACGAAAATGTTGCGATGCGTAGCGGGTGGCCATGCGTCGTAAATCGGACCTTCGAATTCTACCGAATGGATCTTCAGGCGAGGCATTTCCCGCCCATCGGTATACTCACTGCGAACACCGATCTCGCGAATACCAGCAAGGTAGTTGACGTTGTTTTCTTCGACGGCCGGATATGGAAAATCATTGATCGCGCCGGTAAACGTGAACTCGGCTGGTTCCAAACTCGATACCGTTTGAGGCTTACCGACAGCATTGAGCGTACTGCCACAGTCTCGCCGAAGTCCAAGATGAACCCCCAGAGCGGGCGCACGTTTCTCGAAGCGAGTGAACTTCACTGCCAGGTCACTTTCATCGCTCAATCTGGTCAAGACGATACTGCTGATTCGAGTCTTATCGCTTTTCGAAGTGGCAAGACTCAATGGACCGCCTGAAAGACGGACAGCGAAGACGGCATGAAACTGTTCCGCATTGGCCACTTCAGGCTTTGCATCAGTCGGATTGATGTTCCTGATCTGACGAGAAAAGTCCCGGTCTCCGATTTTGAGTCGCAACAAATGGTTTGGCTCATTCATCACACAGGAAACATAGACCTGATAAACTCCGGGCTGCTCAATGACCACAGACCCTTTGGACTCCTCATCAATGGAAGCGAGTTTCACAGACGGCGATTCGACCGGACTCGGGATCGCCGTTATGCCCTCCAGCATCAGGCCATCGTCATAGCGAGATGCCCGCACCGTCACTTGAAAGTTGCCATGATCCGGAAGTTCACGCAGTGAAATCTTGAAGTTGGCCATTGGGCCGTAGGTGTTCGATTCGCCAAAGATCTCCGGGCTTGGAATAGCAGGCCGAAGCAACAATCCGCCCGGCACTGCCTGATAGGGCTCTCCCAGAGGATAACCTTCAGTGCCTCGCATGCAGGCAAACACCGCATGGTAGATGCTGTCAAAGTGCTTCCACTGACGGATCGTGTCGTTACCAACATAGCCCTCAATAAAATCGAATGACGACTGCATCGCATACGGCGTATAAGCAAACGTCTTCTGTGGCTGAAGCTCAGTCACGACAAAATCCTGATTGTTCAGCAGCAGACTGTTCGCGCCGAGGATCAAGGAGTCTTTGCAGGGATCAGGATTAATTCCCAAGCCGAGATCCATTCGAAAATTCTGAATCGTGGGCTTTGTGTTTTCGTTGACGATACACAGGTCGAGCGATTTCTCCGCAATGTCGAAGTAGTATTCCATCTGCAACGGCGACAGCCCGAGTACCTGCCCATTGTTGGCAAAGCCGTCCTTTGAAACGCCGTCGGGAGGAAGAATGTCTGACAGGTTTTCCTCCAGCTTCAGCAATTCACGCATCGTATTGCGATACTGCGAAACCGTCAGACGCCGAACGGAGCCATTCTTCTGAGTGTCCCTCGATCGAGCCACATTCAACGCCTGCTCAATCCACTTCGACAAAAATTCATGCTCCTCTTTGGTCGGCTGTGGTTCATCAGCCGGCGGCATCGCGGCTTCATTCAACTGTTTGCCAATGTCACGCCAGAGGAACAGATGGCGATCCTGCAGAGAACCATCCAACTGGTCGACTCGAATTCCCGACTTCATGTTGTCGGCGTTGTGACATCGAAGACAATACTTCTGAAGCAACGGCTCAACCTGCGCCGTAAACGACTTCTCGACGTCACGATCCTGACCATATGCGTCTGGCGACGAAATCAATGCAACAATTGCGATCAGAAGTCCCAAAGCGCAGGGACCGACATGTCTGGCAAATAGTAATATCACGGCTGGATCTCATGGAGAGAAAGAAGGCGGGCTGAATAGCCTACCGGTATTCGCTCCACATCATAAGAGCCGCGTCCCACCATTCAATCCCAACCGCCACCGGGCCTGCCCAAGCAGGCCCGGACGGGTCAAACCAAAACATCTTTCACAACCACGCCCTCAACATCAGTGAGCCGGCGTTCGAGGCCGTTGTAGTAAAACGTCAGACGCTCGTGGTCCAGTCCGAGCAGATGCAGGATTGTGGCGTGAAAGTCATGAACATTGCAGACATTCTCAACAGCCTTGTAACCGAACTCGTCCGTCGCTCCGTATGTGAATGGAGCCTTGACGCCGGCGCCGGCCATCCAGCATGTGAAGCCCTCGGGATTATGATCACGACCGCTGGCACCTTTTTGGAACGTCGGCATGCGCCCGAATTCGGTACACCATACGACCAGCGTGTCTTTCAGCAGTCCCCGTTGTTTCAGATCCGTGATCAACGCGGCTGTGGGCTGATCCAGCACAGGCCCGTGGACACTGTACTGATCTTTCAAAACTTTATGGCCATCCCAGTTACTGACTCCTTCGCCACCGGTTTGATACGCACCGTTGAAAAGTTGCACAAACCGCACGCCCTGCTCCAGCAATCGCCTCGCGAGAATGCAGTTCTTTGCGTACGCAGCCTTCAAACTGTTCTGAGCATCATCAGCTCCGTACAACGCAAGAGTCGACGCCGATTCCGTTGAGAGATCTCGCACTTCCGGAATGCTGAGCTGCATCTTTGCGGCGAGTTCATAGCTGCTAATGCGAGCCGCCAGTTCCGTGTCGCCAGGGAACCGCTCAAGATGTCGATCGTTAAGCCGCTTCAGGAAATCGCGAGTCTTCTTGTCCGACGCTTCCGCAATGGACTCCGGCCGAGCCAGATTGCGAATGGGCAGCGACGTATTGAAGTCGGTGCCCTGATACGCGGCCGGAAGAAATCCGGGCCCCCAGTTGTTCACCGAATTCTGTGGGGTTCCTCGTGGATCTGGAATCGCCACGTAAGACGGCAGATTTTCGTTCTCGGTACCCAATGCGAATGTCGTCCAGGCTCCAATGCTGGGATAACCATCCAGCGTGAAACCCGTCGACATATAGTTTTCACCGGGGCCGTGTGTGTTCGTTTTGCCCTTGAGAGAATGAATAAAGCACATGTCATCCGCCAAAGCGCCAAGATGCGGGACAAGATCGGAGATCATCTTGCCGCTTTCACCCCGCGGCTGAAACTTCCATGGGCTTTGAGTCACATTGCCCTGCTCTCCCTGAAACGTAATCAGCTTGTCCGCACCGGGCAACGGCTGGCCGTGGCGAGCGATCAGTTCCGGCTTGTAGTCAAACGTGTCGACATGACTACAGGCCCCCGAGCAGAAGATCACGACAACTCGCTTCGCCGCTGCTGGAAAGTGCGACTGCCGCGACGCAAACGGCCGAGAGGCATCAATGTTGGGCCGGATTGGCGGCTTCCCGCTGACATTACTCTTCGGCTTCTCATCGGCCCTCAACAGCCCCTGCTCCGACAGCATCATCGACAACGCAATGCTGCTCAGCCCCGTGGCCGTGTTGTCGAGAAAACCGCGACGGTTGAGAAGATGACGGCTATTCAAGAGGTTTGCAGCTAACATTGGCAGTTCCTAGGTTTTCACTTCCGGCATGACAGTTCTATGAAACCAATCAGGGATTCTCGCCGTCTTGATCTCGATCAGTTTGCCGTCAGTGATCTCAGCAATCCAAGTGCTATCGCTGCCATCAGCCGAGTTGTCAAATATGAAGGCTCGGTTTGAAAGCCGAATAGCAGGCAAGAGCAAGTTCAGACAACGATGATATCGACTATGGATTTTCTCTTCTGGAACCGAGTGACCGCCCATACGTACTCGGTTCTGAACGCGTGACACATTGATCGCGGGGTCCTCCGTCGCAACAAAGTACAGGTAGGTTCTATAACCCTGGGACAGTGCAGTCCCCAAGAGCTCCACCTTGTCGACGGAAGACATTACAGTCTCCATTGTGAAGGAAGCCTGCTGATGCAGAAGACAGCGACGGAGAAAGTCGGCGAGGACCGATGCAACATAAGAGTTGACGGACACTTTCGAAAAGTCGATCACGCCGGAATCCACAGAAAGCAAGTCTCCCGTCGAAGTCAGCCCTACGAACTTCAATAGTGAAGATTGCCGAAAAAAGTCTTTGACGTGACTGGGCAGAATCCGTTCTGGCTGAACGCCAAAGCTAGCTACTGAAATATGGCCATGCTTGCGTATTGATTGTTCAAGCTCATCCGCATTCAGATAGACACCGAGAAGCTCTGCTGGAAGGACATTCTTGAGCGTGCTCTTTCCCGATCCGTTTGGCCCGGCAAACATTCTCAATCGCGGAGTGCCAGTCGTCATGGCAGAGACCAAGTTTGACCCGGGACAGCGGGAGTGGCCGGCTTGATCGTTTTGATGTGCCGTTTGCTGCCATCGGGGAAGACCTCAATCACCTGAGCATCAACAGCGACAACAACGCTGAGTCCCATTCGAACCGCTTGCTCATAGGCATCAGAAAAAACCGAGTCTGCAGCAGCGGGAAGCTGAGACTCAAGTTGTTCAAGATTGGTCTCACTCACTATTGTCGATGGTTTCATTTATGGCTCCTTCGTAGACAACATATGGACATTAGACCCCGGCAACAATATTCAATGTTTGGCCCGTTCCTCATCGTTACTGCAAAAAACGCAACTCCTTGCTGGTAATCGCGGCAAGGTAGAACGCCGGGCGCCATTGTTTCTGAGAACCGACAGGAGCACGCATCAACATTGATACGACTGACAGATCCGGCGACCTGCTATGCATGACGCGACACACTCTTGCCCCTGACGAAAATTAGAATTATAGATCCTTTACGTCAACAAAACTTAATTTGGGAATAATTCCCGAATCGGGGCGATTTTCCGCTGCTTAGTTTTTTGACTCTGGCTGTGACTGAGCTTCGATTTCCGATCCTTTGAATCGGATCGATTCAAAAAAACGTCTAATGAACATTTGCGTGGCATCAGGATGGCGACGAGTAATTTCGTCACTGATTTGAACAGAGAACAGATACACATCATTTCCATCGAGATACGCCCTTATGCTGCACTTCCCAGGTGGAAAGATCTGCCCTTTTGAATTGATTCCTCCATCGAATGAGAAGTCCAGTTCCAGAACGTGAATGCCGTGTTTTTGTTCGACATTTAAGCGTAACCTCTTGCTCCCGGGTTTCGTTGCGAGACTCGCACTTGCCCCTGTTTCAAGGAATACCTTTTTGTCAGATGCAACTTTTTCTATGAAGCCTACAGGGTACGGTGTATGGTTGGCGAGCAAAGCGATATCGCCATCACTAAAAGAGAACATCGTGCTATTAATATTTCCCATGGGAGAAGGTACGGTACGCTTTTCCGTTGAGTATGCTCCTGGAAACCGCACTGAGCATTGGTCGGCAATCGAAATATCAGAAATGGCATCGTTGTTATAAGCAGTTAATAGCATGTCGATCGAAGTACTCGACTTATTGAAAGTCGCGCTTCGCTGCTGAGTACTTGCAAGCAATTGCTTTAACTCGTCAGCTGAAGCTCTGTGAACCTGACCATCCAGTGTTAATAGCGGTCCGCCTTCTGTCAGTGCCTTTCGTTCATAGGCAACCAGATGAGTTGACGGCCGCACATCCATAAAACGCGAAGGTAGATCCGCAACAAGGATTTCATACTGATCAAGTCTATTCACAATATCATTGATCTCCGCTCCATTAATCTTCTCCAGAATCTGCTCCCGAAGTTTTTTTATGTTAGGAGTCGAAGTGTAGTCAGGGGATTGCGTGTCCATCTGCTTCTGAATATTGCGGCCAATGACCTTCAAATCCATGACCGCGATTTTCTCCGGACTAGCAACAAACTCTACCTCTCGCAGAACAAGACAGATTCCACATAACAGGACAGGAACGCAGACTGCGATCAAAATCCGCTTCCATGAAACCCCGGTTACGGAACGAGAAGACTTCGCATTCTCTTCCTCGTGATCACGTTCGTCTGCAGCGAAGTGGGGCATTTGGCATTCGATTGTCGCCACAGACCCAACTTGGCGATTATCATGTGGTTCAACTCCACTGGTTGCAGGGCTAACGCGTGACGCACCTGGTGCTGGCTTCTGCATTGAAATTTCGGTCAACGCTTTCGTCGCGATACCCGGAACTGCAAGTGTGCATTTGCAATCGGGACACCGAATTCGTTTTCCTGCCAACTCATCCTTTACTAGGATGGTGCGCCCACAAGAACAGTCGACCTGAATTGGCATGATTGAGACTCACCCTTCAACCGATATTTCCGCCAAGGTTTCGCAGTTCAGTTAACCACCTTATCAATACAATTGTCAGCCGCCCAAATAGTGAGTGAATATATCTCAACAAGATGGATTATGAAATCAAGTGTTCATGCTCTTGTTACACGAACTTAGCGGATCGACGTCTGAATAAAGATATGCAAGTTCTCATCGGCGTCGTTACTGCAAAAACACAAACTCATTGCTGTTCAACATCGCTCTGCAGAAGGCAGGAAGACCCTGTTCGGTCAGAAATTCTGCAGAATCGATAAGTTCATTGGCGTCTGGTTCGCGGCCAAAGCAGAGCCAGAAGGCTCGCACTATCTGCTTTGAAGCATCGTCACCACATTCGCGTTTCAAGCGGTCGGCAAAGAGTTCAGATTGCTGCAACATGAACGGACTGTTAAACAAATTCAGGGCCTGAAGCGGCGTCGTTGAGCGGCCTCGTTTGGGGACGGAGGTCGCGGCATCGGGGCAGTCGAAGATGCCGAAGACCGATTCCTTCTCCAGTCGAACCTTGGTCATATAAATCATGCGGCGCCAGTCTTCGGGGCCGTAGTTCTTCTTCGGAAAGTAATGACGGACGTTTTCCAGTTCGACTTCAAAGCCGCTGAATCCGGGGCCGTACATGCGAGTATCCAGGACGCCAGTAACAGACAGAATGCTGTCGCGAATTGGTTCGGCTTCCAGTCGACGAGGAGGAAATCGCCACCACCATTCGGTTGCCGCATCGGCCTGTAGAGCATCCTCGCGAGGCTGGCTGCTTTGCTGATAGGTTGAAGACGTCAGAATCAAACGATGCACATGCTTCAGCGACCAGCCGTTGTCCATCAGCTCGCGAGCCATCCAGTCCAGCAGTTCCGGATGAGTCGGTGCGACACCAGCTTTACCGAAATCGCTCGGTGTTGAGACCAGACCCTTACCAAAATGAAACTGCCACAATCGATTCACGATGACTCTGGCTGTCAGCGGATTCTCTTTCGATACGATCCAGTCCGCCAAGGCCAGTCGGCGTTGCTGTTCCGGTGTGGCTTCGCTGATCGCCAGCTTTCCGAACGCGGCAACCGTGCCTGGTTCCACCTGCTCACGTTTCGCCAAAGGTTCGCCACGGAACAAACGATGAGTCGGCCCAGGCTGCTGAAAGGTTCCGGCATAAATCGTCGCCGAGGCCTGAAGCTGTGACTTGCGTTGTTCGCCATCCTGCAGCTGCTTGAGGAGGTCACGGCCCTGCTGAGCCTCCGCTTCGGGGAACTTCGCGAAGTCGTATTCGGGCTGAGTCATTTTGCTGTTGAATGGAAGCCGATCGGCCGATGACGCCACTTCCTTCCACTGCCCCGCTTCGACAGCAACTTCGATGCGATACCTCGTGGCGACTCGATCACCGAACTGGCCATCTCGATCTCGTGCCCACGCGATGCGACTAATCGGCTTCACTTCAGGAAGTTCAATCTGCACCCAATTCTTACCAGCCTCGTTGGAAATCCAGCTCCGCGAATTGCCACCGCGGCCATCGTTGAGATGTTCCAGCTTGTGAATCTCGTACCCGGGCAATGTACTGGAAGCCGTGGCCTTTGCTCCAGATGATGCCAACGCGACGTTGATCGTGTCGCTAAAGATTTCCAGTTCATCAATGCAAGGTTCGCCGCCGCTGCTTTCATCAATCGTGAAACGCACATACCTGGCGGGTGTGGCCTCAAACAGTTCCTCATTGCCCCGAGCCGTCACAGCCGGGCGACTCGGTCCGGCCTCCTTCAGGAACGGCTTGAGTTGCTCGCGAAGCTGCACCAGTTGCTGATCAATCTGGGCGATCTCCTGCTGCTTGTCTGGTGACAGCGGCATCGAACGATCGCCGTGCTGGATGCCTGCGAAGACAGCCTGCATCGAGTAATAGTCTGACTGACGAATCGGATCGAACTTGTGGTTGTGGCATCGAGCACATCCTATCGTCAGGCCGATGAACGCAGTCCCGGTGGTTCCGATGATGTCGTCAAGTTCATTCTGCCGCTGCATCAAAGTGAGATTGATATCGGGACTCTTGACGAGATCATAAGGTCCCGAAACAAGGTATGCCGTCGCTTCGGGCACACCGATCGCATCGCCCGCGATCTGTTCTCGCAGAAACTGATCGTACGGCTTGTCCTCGTTCAGCGAGCGAATCACATAGTCGCGATAAGGCCACGCATTGGGACGTTCGCGATTGGTTTCGAAGCCGTTGGTTTCGGCGAAGCGAACAAGATCCAGCCAGTAACGAGCCCACCGCTCGCCATAGTGAGGACTCGCCAGAATTCGTTCAACGAGCTGCTGGTAAGCATCCGTTCGTTCATCAGCCACGAACGTCTGCACCTCCTCCGGAGTCGGCGGCAGCCCGAGCATATCGAGGTAGATTCGTCGAATCACCTCAGCCTTTGTCGCCCCTGGATTGGGCGCGATGGAGCGTTGGATCAGCTTCTGCAGAATGAAGGCATCAACCGGGTTTGTGACAAGTTTGCTGCCCAGCGAAACCGGTTCAACAGCAGTAACGGGCTTGAACGACCAATGATCCAGTTCGCTTGCTTCGGTATCAGATTCATTCTCCGAGCCCGGCCAGATGGCTCCCGAGTCGATCCATGTTCGCAGAATCTGAATCTCGGATTCCGTCAACCGATTCGCCTCATCCGGCGGCATCAACTTGCCCGCTTCGTGTCCCGAGACAAGAGCGATCAAGTGACTCTTTTCGCTGTCTCCAACGATAATGGCTGGCTCGCCCGAATCACCACCACGCAACATGGACGATCGACGATCCAGTCGAAGATGGCTCTCCTGAGTCTCCGGGCCGTGGCATTCCAGACATTTGGCGGCGAGGATTGGTCGAACCTGCGATTCAAAACTGACGTCGTCAGCCGCATTGCACAGCCGAGGCGCAGCGACCAGAATCAGCGTGAACAACAAAGAATAAAGCGTTTTCATGAATCACAGCAGGTGGGAACAAGGGAGGCGAGTTTCTCGTATTGTGGCTTTCACCCTCTGTCCGAGTCCAGTCGTTCGGGCGGTTTCAGGTCTGTGGCGCCAAAGATGTTGCCGCCAAATTGATGTGAAAGACTTTGCTAAATCACTTTCGCTTTGCCTATCATCCACGTCCCCGCCCCATTCGCGCTGCCTCAAAGTTGCGTCGCCCGCCGATTCAGGAGAACCTTGATGCTGACAATGCTCGGTAGTCCACGACGATGTTGTGACGGTTTCACTCGCCGAGAAACCTTGCGGGCGGGAGCATTATCTGCGATGGGAGGCTTCGGTCTACCTCAGATGCTGCAGGCTGAACAAACTGGCCTCAGCAAAGATGCCAAAGCAAAGAATGTGATCTTCATCTTCTTGCTGGGCGGTGCGGCGACTCAGGATATGTATGACCTCAAACCCAACGCACCGTCAGAGGTCAGGGGTGAATTCAAGCCGATTCCAACCACAGTCCCGGGGATCGAAGTTTGTGAGCATCTGCCAAAGTTTGCTCAACTGGCACATCAGTTTGCGTTCATCCGATCAGTGAATCATAAGGCGGGGTGTCACAATTGCTTGCCCTGTTACACCGGCTTCGATGTCATTCCGCCGGATCAGCATCCTCGCCCCACTGATGCACCAAGTATCGGGTCGGTGCTTCAGTACATGAGCGGTGAGCGTACCGAGACGCCTCAGTATGTCTACATGCCCAACTGGCTTGGCTGGGGTCAGTCATTTCGCCGAGCCGGACCGTATGGTGGTTTTCTCGGCAAGCAATACGACGCGCTGACAACAGAGTGCATGCCATACTATGACAAAGACTCGTTTGCTCCGTCCCCCGGAACTCCTCAAATCGTGCGAGGTGCTCCTGTGCTACCGAGTACATCCCTGGAAGACGGAATGACGATCGACCGATTGAATACGCGACGTTCGCTGCTGTCTCAGATCGACACAGAGCGTCGACGGATGGATCAGTTTGCTTCCGTCGATTCTTCCTCCTACCAGCGCAATCAGCGGCAGGCGTTCGACATTCTGACAACGTCGGCCATGCGGCAGGCTTTCGATCTGTCGCAGGAGGATCCGAAGATGGTGGATCGATACGGCCACACGCTGTTCGGAAATTCCACGTTGATCGCGAGGCGTCTGATTGAGGCTGGCGTTCGCTTCGTCAACGTCACCTGGGATTTGTTCTGGGGCCCAGTGAATGTGGACTACGATGCATGGGATACGCACAACAACAACTTCAACATCCTGAAGAAGAATAAGTTGCCAGGATTCGACCAGACCATGCACGCTCTGATGACTGATCTTCAGGAACGCGGCCTGCTGGATGAAACGCTGATTGTGGTGACCAGTGAAATGGGGCGCACGCCACGCATCAACGCAAATTCGGGGCGAGACCACTGGACGAACTGCTATGGTTCGCTATTGGCCGGAGCCGGAATTCGCGGCGGCACGGTCTACGGCGCATCCGACACCCAAGCAGCCTATGTCGCTGATAACCCTGTTCGCCCGGCAGATCTGCTGGCGACGATCTATCGAACATTAGGCATTGATCCGGCAACAAGAGTACCCGATCAAACCGGCCGTCCCATCGAGATCGCTCAGGGCGGCCATGAGATCTTCGAAGTCATGACCGCATAATCCCGCTGAAACACTACTCATCCTGTTTCGGAGCAAAACCGCGACGCATCGTGTTCTCCGACACATTGATCGGAATCATAAACTGCAGCAGATAGTCGGGCCCGCCCGCTTTGCTGCCAATTCCTGACATCTTGTACCCACCAAACGGATGACGTTGCACAAGCGCACCCGTGATCTCACGATTCAGGTACAGGTTGCCCACTTCAAATTCATTGCGAGCACGTCGCAGGGTCTGTGGGCTGCGGCTGTAGACGCCTCCAGTCAGAGCGTATCGAGTATTGTTGGCGATGCTGAATGCCTCATCGAGATTCTTCGCTCGGATCACCGAAAGCACCGGTCCAAAGATCTCATTCTGAGCCAGTGGAGACGTCGGATCAACATCGATGAAAATATGCGGACCGACGAAGCTCCCCTGCTTTGCCAGAGGTCCCGGATCCATCGCAAGAGTCAATATCCCGCCATGTTCGGGATCGACTTTGCGAATCGTCTCAAGAATCCTGTCGCGAGCTTCATCGTCAATCACCGGACCAATTTTCGTACCCGGATCTTCAGCCGTGCCGATCTTCAGACTTTTCGTTGCTTCGATCAATCGATCCACAAACGGCTTATAGGCAGCCTCAAGAATGATTACTCGAGAACACGCTGAACATTTCTGTCCGGCATAGCCAAACGCACTGCGAATGACGCCCAGGACGGCTTCATCAACATCCGCATCATCGTCAACGATGATGGCATTCTTACCGCCCATCTCTGCGATCACGCGTCGCACGTTTTTCTGACGCTTGTCGGTGTCCGCGGCCGCACGGTTGATCTCAAGTCCGACATTCTGAGAACCCGTAAACGCAACTAGATCCACATCTGGATGTCCGGCCAGAGCGGGGCCGATTTCTTCTCCGACGCCTGGCACGAAATTGACGACTCCATCCGGAACGCTGGAGTTGCGAATAATCTCCATCAGTTTCGCAGCAACGACCGATGACTGCTCAGCGGGTTTCATCACAACTGTGTTACCAGTCACGATAGCGGCCATCGTCATGCCCGTCAGAATCGCGAACGGGAAATTCCACGGAGCAATCGCGACGCAGACCCCACGGGGACGATACGAATAGCTGTTTTCCTCACCCAGAAAATCACATTTCTGAGCTGCACCAAGTCGCTTCATTTCGTGAGCATAATACATGCAGAAATCAATGCCTTCAGCGACATCAGCGTCAGCTTCGGCCCACGGCTTTCCGGTTTCGAAGATGATCCACGCGGTCAGTTCGAAGCGACGCTCGCGAATCTCGGCGGCAATCAATTCGAGGTACTCAGCACGAGTCTCAACCGGTGTCGCAGCCCACATTCCAAAGGCACGTCGAGCCGCTTCGATCGCGTCTGTTGCCTGATCAATCGTGGCCGATGCAACGCGTCCGATGATCTCCGAAGTCTTCGAAGGATTGCGGGAAACAAGCGTCGCACGGCTGTCACAGGATTTGCCGTCGATGATCAGCGAGTAGACACCGCCGAACTGATCTCGCACCTCAGACAGGGCGTGAACCATGGCGTCGCGATTTTCCGCGTTCGTAAAGTCGGTCAAAGGCTCATTGTTGAATCCCGGACGAGGAGTACTCTGAATGGGCGGTTCTGTGACGGAATGGCTGGATGGCTTCATAAGAAGTTTCTCGACGGCAATATGTTCGGTGAAGCTTTGGCGGAGGAAAGAATCGTTCGACGTGTTCTCAAGCAGTCGGCGAACAAGATACGCCATGCCAGGAAGTAAATCGCCAAACGGCGTATAGATGCGGACACGATGACCACGTTCCAGAAACAACTGGGCCTGTTCATCGCCCATCCCGTAGAGCATCTGGATTTCCATCGCTCGGTCCGGAACCTGCAGCTCTTCTTTCAGAGCCAGACCATGAGCCAGACTGCGCAGGTTGTGACTGGCCAGAGCCGGACGGAGCCATTGATAGTTTTCCATCAGTACGCGTGTCAGTCGCTCATAATTGTCATCCGACTGCCACTTGCGGCAAAAGACAGGAACCGGCCAGCCACGATATTCGGCAACGATGTTCTCGTAATCCCAATACGCGCCTTTGACCAGACGGATCCAGATCGGCGTGCCACGATTCTTCGCCCACTCCAGCATCTTCTTGAGATCGCTTTCGGCCGATTCCAGATAGGCCTGAACAACAATCCCACAGTCTGCATAGTCGCGGAACTCATCTTCCATCAGCACTCTGCGGAAGATCTCAAACGTCAACTCGCGATAATCGTTCTGCTCCATGTCGATGTGGACATACGCATTATTGTCACGAGCTGTTCGCAGAATTGGTCGCAGACGAGCCGAGACGCGACGAATCGTGCCTTCCGCGTCAATCGGTGAGAACTGACTATCCAATGCAGATAGCTTCAGACTGACGTTAACGCGAGGAATCCGACCTTCATGGTCAGAATCCAGCAGCATGTCCTCGGGCCATTCATTGACCTGCTGAGCCATGCCATTGATCAGATCGATGTATGACTGCTGATATCTTTCAGCTTCGTTGTCGCTGATAACGGCTTCACCCAGCAGATCGAGTGTGAATGCATAGCGGTTTCGGCGGATGCGACGAACCGAAGCCAGCACTTCATCAACATTCGAACCCGCAATAAACCGGCGAGCCATCCTTGCTGCATTTGTGCGTGCATTAAACGCCAGCGCTCGGCTGAGAATGCTGTTGCTGGTCGACAAATCAAGGCCCAGTCGCGCTGCCCAGGGCAGGCGATCTCGCACTTCTTCAAAGTACTCGTCGAGGTGTCGTGCGATCGCGGTGTGATCCCGAAGCATCGGCAACACATCAACAAAGCGAAACATCTGGACTTTCACCGCTTCGTCATTCATCGCCCACGACATCAGGCGATCTTCCCACCAGCGACCATGGAAGATCGATGGCGAACGATGCTCAATCCGCCCGAACAGCTCACGACCAATCTCCAGCGTCCGCTGCTCAGTCTGGTCGTTGTCGGATGAACTGCTCTTCACAGCAGCAGAAGCAGACTTCTTCGGAGCTTTTTCCGCTGCTGATCGCGAAGCGGGCTTTGCAGTTGGCTTTTCAGCCAGCTTTACCTCACTGGCGTCTTCAGCCTTTGCTGCTGATTTTGCTGCCTTTTTGGCCATAACGTCTCAAACTCAATGCCGAATACCAAACAGAACCATCGTCGGATGCAAGGTGAGAAAAGGGGTCAGGAACCAACAGCCGAAAGGCCCGATGGGTGCTGCGCACTATTGGTTCCTGACCCCTTTTCTGAGTCTGCGGATTCTAGGAGCATTCGCGTTTTCGGAAAGAACGTCTTCCGCATTTTCGCGCAGCGAGCCGCGGATTCCCGAAACAAACGCGAACGACGTAACAAAGCATCGATCAATTTCTACGGGGACGTTGCTTGAAAGTCGATGAATTTATGCCGGTTTTGGTTGAAAGCTGGTCAGACACGACAGGTCAGCAATCGATTTCAATCACCCGATATCGGAATCCGTAACAACCCGAGCAGAAAAAGGAGAAGTGCTTTCTGAGCCTGAGGCGCTAGCCGATTCGACAGAAAATCGGCTAGCGCCTCAGGCTCATAGACACAGCGTGGTACGTTTGTTTTTGCCGCTCGCCTTAATTCAAACCGGACACTCTTTCGGAGCTGCCTCAAAGAGAGTCGCCAACTATTTAATGGCGTAAAGGAACTTGTCGGATCGCACCAGCAAACGTGAACCATCGACAGCAAAGCTACCATTAAACAGCGACCGATCATTCAGATCATTGGAAGCCAGTTGTTCGAATTCTGGTTTCGCCGCAACAACAAATGTGCGGCCTTCGCGAGTCAGATAATAGACTCGGCCATTCGCCAATAATGCAGATGCATAGACCTGTCCCGATCGATTCATTCGCTGTTCATAGACGACTTCGCCCGTCTCTGCTTTGGCACAGTACGCGATTCCAAGATTGTCGTTCATCCAGTAGAGATGACCATCGTGAAACACTGGTGACGTAACGTTGGAGCCCTTGAAGCTGGTCCATAGTCGATGTGTCTTCGTGACATCTCCTCGACCTCCTGTCTTAACGGCCAGAGAAGCAACACCCGAGCGACCTCCAAGGCAATAAACAATTCCGTCGTGAGAAATAACACTCGGAACCATGTACCACGTGATATCCGTTGCACAGGTCCACAGCTGTTCTCCGGAATCAGGATCAAAAGCCTGAATGCTACCTTGAGTCGCGATGATCAACTCTGGCTTGCCATCCACATTGGCGACAACCTGAGGAGTATTCCAGGCCTCCTTGATGTTGCCTGCTCGCCAGACTTCCTTGCCGGTATCCTTATTGAGAGCCACCAAAGACTCGCTTTCAACACTGGCATTGATGAACAACAAATCCTTGTACAACGTCGGTGAGGCTGATGTTCCCCAGCCGTGCGTTTTCGAACCAACATCCGCCGTCCAAAGTTCTTTGCCATCGTGGCTAAAGGCCATGACACCGGTTTTTCCAAAGAAGCAGTAAACTCGATCCTTGTCTGCTGTTGGAGTATTCGCCGCAAAGCCATGATCTCTGATTCGCTCTTCTTCCGGCAGCTTTGCGGGAACAATCTTCTGCCAGACTTCTTTCCCTGACTTGCGATCCAGACATAACAAATGCCTCTTCAGATCTTCCTGCGTCCCTCCCGGATTGTCTGGAACAAAGAAACCTGAGTAGGCGGTGACGTAGATGTGATCGCCAAACACAACCGGACTGGACGCTCCAGGCCCGGGCATTGGTATCTTCCACGCAATATTCTCGGTGGTACTCCATGTCAGTGGAGTTGTCTTCGCAGACGAATCACCCTGCCCTGTTGGTCCTCGAAACGTTGGCCAGTTGTCATCTGATGGAGATTGGCTTCGCCTTGTCGACTGTGCGTAGACTGTTGTTGAACTGACCAAAGTTGTGAAGGCAATGCAAACAATCAGATGCCTGAAGTATTGCGAATCCATCAGAACAGACTCCTTGGAGAAACGAGTGGGAGAGGAACGTTGCAGGAAAGACGAAACACTTCACTTGTTGCCAAACCTGCTCACCTTCGGCACGAGGCCGAAGGGGGCGATTTTATAAAGTCAAACCTGATCAACAAAAACACAGAACGCTTTGTCGTACGGAAAAAGTTACTTCATTAGTGTTTTGACATATTCAATCACGTCGGCCAGATCCTGATGCGACAGGTCTTTCTCAAGGCCTTCCGGCATCAGCGACTTTCCCGTACTCCGAAGCTCTTCAATATCGCTCCGAAGAATAGACTCGGTTTTTGCCTCCGCCGCAACCAGAGTCAGGCTACTGCCTGTTTCGGTCGACAGAAGACCAATGACACTTCGTCCGGAAGTGGTGACGGCGACGAAGTTGAGATACTTGGCCTCGACGGCAGAACTGGGATCCAAAATCGCCGTAAACAGTGACTCTGGAGTACGATTAGTCAGCGAAGCCAGATTGGGGCCTACCTCAAAACCAACTCCGTTCTGCTTGTGACACGTTGTGCACCGCTTATTGAATACCGCCGCGCCTCGCGTGGCATCGCCCGAAAGCTTCAGCGCTGGCTGGAACGACTCCATGACGGCCTTTCGATCAGCAGATGTACCGGCGGCAAAGATCTTCTCCAGGCGTTCACGAATGGCCGATTCGCGAGTCGTCAGAAGTCGCTGCCTCATGGAAGCATCAATCTCCGCCACCGCAACCTGTCCTGATTCCATCTGCGTTAAGAGTTGAGTGATCCACTGCGGACGACCAGACAGAGCCGTCAAGATCTGTGACCGCAACAGCGGAGAATGAGACGCCCAGTTGGCCAGAAGAATCTCGGCCGCGACATCATCCGACTGCTGTCCCAAATGTTTAATCGCAGCCTCCTGAATGGCCGTTGATGTTTGCGGCGTGAGTATGTCACGAAGAATCACGCCATCACTGGAATCATCACGGCTGCATTTCAGGAGCGGAATTGCAGCGACGCGCAGAGCTTCATGTTGCTTCGAATCGCTTGCTGTTCCACATGCAATCTTGTGAATCTCAGCCAGTCGCCCTTTATCCGTATCTGAGTTCAAGTGCTCTTCAATCGACCAGTTTCGAACCTTCAGCCGATTCAACATTCTGGCATAGCTCTTAAATTGCCACGCCTGTGGATGCTCGGGATGCAGTTCTATCGCCATCATCAACAGACTGATCAGATCATTATCATTCGCCAGGGAAGCAGCCTGCTCAAACAGACTTGCGATCAACTCATCGCGATCAGCAGCAGAGAATCCAGGAAGATCTGTCTCATCCGGTGGGTTTCTCCACGCATCAAGTCCGGCCGTCTTCATGAACTGATTTATCACGGGGCGAACATTCTCAAAGTTCAGGGAACTTAGAACAGCAGCACGAACATAAGGGCTGGTGTCTCGCAGCAAGGATGCACTCAGAATCGCGGCTGAGGATGCTGCATCTCCCGGATAGCCCGCGACACAGGCCAACTCCAGTCGAACTTTGGCATCTTCATCTTCAGCCATTCGCACCAAAGCCTGCAAAGGAACTTTCACCTCTGATGCCAAACGTACGGCCCAGCGTCGAACTCCCGCATGGGGATCATTCAAGGCCTTTTCTACAAGTTCTTTGCTCAGTTTCCCCGTGCCATTGAGGGTGCACATCGCATGAAGTCTGGCGGAGGGCCGCTGGCCTTCCGTTACCATCTGCACCAGAAGCGCAACAGCGGCCTCATCAGCGTTCGCCACAAGAAGTCGCTGCGCCATATCGCGCCGCCAGCCATTGGAACTCTCCAACTCGGAAACAAGTTCCGGTGTCGTCAAACGATCATATCGCCGAGACACCCCCTTCGAGATCGAATCTGATTTCACATGATCCTTCCGCACGATGCGATAAATTCGACCTCGGTCATCTCCGGATCGAAAGAACGGTCTGAGTTCATCCTGACCTTCCTTAGGCAACCAATGAGGATGCTCAATCATGTAGCGATACATGTCGACAATCCAAAGTGCTCCGTCCGGGCCAGTGCGCACCATAACAGGGCGGCACCAACGATCTTCGGACGCAAAGAAGTCGTGTTTCGCATCAACTTCCGCGGGATCACGTTCCAGTCGAAAGCTAACCCCATCATCAATCAACAGGTTGTGCTGAACGAGATTACTGAACGGTTCACATGTAAACACATGCTGCGTATTGAGGCCTAATCTGCCATCCGCTTTCGATGCCCCGAACAGCATTTCGTCCAAATACACTATTCCCGAACAAGCTGATGTGTATCGCCCTGATTGCTCAAAGCTGTGAAATCGCTTCTCCGGAGGTGCAGCCGCGTAGACGGGCGGATTGGAGGGTGTCATCAACCGCCGAGGATCTGGCGGAGCAAAAAACGGATTGCGTCGTATGTAAGGATCTTCAAGCACGTAATGCCACAGAGGGTAGCTGTTCTGTTCGCCGAACCAATTGCCCCACGCATCTCGATTGCGTCCAAACTGCGAGGGACCACTTTGAGGATCAATCAATCCCTCATCGGGACGAATCCTAAAATCGCGACTTCCGACCGTTGTTTTCTGATTAGTTACGTGCGACAGAATCTGACTGTCGGCACCGTAACCTGGATTATGACTGCCACTGGCGCAATGGACCCAGTTATCCAGCCCCCAGCGAAGTCCGTTGACTCGCAGTTGCTGATTGCCTTCCAGAAATCCAGAGAACAGTGTTTTGCGAACATCGGCTGTTCCATCGTTGTCGGAGTCTTCCGCGTAAATAATCTCCGGGGCCGCCGTGATCAAGACTCCCTTACCCCACGCCATGACCCCGGTTGGAAATGGGATATCCTGAAGCAACACGGTCGATGTTTCATATTGGCCATCACCGTCTTTGTCTTCCAGATATCGAATTCGCCCGCCTGGCTTGCCGTTGTTGTCCATGCCGGACGGATAATCGGCCATCTCCGCAACCCACAGCTTCCCATCAGGTCCCCAGTCGATTGCAACCGGGTCAATAACGAGTGGTTCTGCAACAACCAGTTGAAGCTCAAAGCCCTCACGAACGTGAGCAACTTTCATGGACTCTTCAGGCGACATCGGCGGTGTATCGGGGCGAGCGATTACCTCATTGATTTGCGGATCCTGCGTGGCTTTTGCGACCGCAAAGTGGGCCGCAACTTCCTCGACACTCAAAACTCTGTCATACAAAGCCACCTCATCCAGCCGACCTTCCAGCCCAAACATGCGATCATTGCGACCACCAAGATAGATGTCGCTCGAGTCCCCAAACGTCGGTTCAAGGTCACCATCAATCTCCGGCGAAGGATTTCCGTTGAGATAAACATTGACGTGTTTGCCACTTCTGACCAGCACGACGTGATTCCAGATTCGAGGTTCGAGGACAGTTTTCCCGACCAGCGCTTCATCACGCTCGTTCCCGTTAAACAGCATCAATTTGCCATCCCATCCGTGGTTGAGATAGTTTCCTCCGATACCAAGATGATCGCCGGCAACTTTTGAATCTCCGTCAGGCCCTCGCGAAAAGAAGTAACCCGTCACGGCACGATCGCTGTTTGGAAAACCGTTCCAAACCCAGCACTCAACAGAGTAGGTATCTCCGAGTTGCGGCACATTCGCGACAACCCGACCACCAGCAAAATGGACGGCCCTGTTTCCTCGGGGTTGCTGCTCAAATCCCTCGCCTCGTGGTCCGGGCAAGTAAAACGCAATGCCTGCTTCAGCGATTGCGGGATGATTCCTCATGGCGTCGGAGATCATGCTCACCATTGTACTCATCTCGCCCTGCGAGATCCCCTGGCCCTCTTGTGGAGCAGGAGGAGTACATTCGATTTCACCAAGTCGCCAGAAAGCCACCGGCTTGGAATCAAGAACAGCCTTCGCATAAGAATGAAGTTTGTCGGCCACAGGACGTCGCGGCTTGTTCGCCACTTTCTCCAGCAGCTTCGTCAGAGTCTCCACGATCTGAGGTTCTGCCGTTTCCTCAAGACCAGCCGTGCGAGCCGCCCAGGTTGTGTACCCACCGAGTTTGTGCTGTTCCGGTGGCGGAATATATCCCTCAGCGCCGTTCGCAAGTTCGATATTCATTGTCACTGCCATCGGACTACGATTTTTCAACTTGATCCCGGTAATGCCAAAGACTTCGTCCGGAATTGCAGTGATTCCAAAATCGCCAACACGAATGGCCTGCAGTTTTAGCTCCGCCGTAGGATCTTCATGAAGTCGAAGTTGCTCGAACGCATAAACCTCCGACCAGCCTCGCGGCAATCGATCGCCAACCTGTGTCGCAAGATCCTGAGCCCACTTCAATCTCGCTTCATCAGGAACACGGCGATTGAGCTTCAGCGTGGCTTCTTCCATAGCGAGAGAAATCTCCTTGCGATAGACGATCTTGTCGTACGCCTCGGCGGCGATCTGCGCAACACCGGTCGTGTAGGCATCAAGATCATTCCGTCCCGCAGGTTTGCTGTAGTCGGGCCACATGCTGTCACCGCTGGTGCCTTGTGACATGATGCCGACGAATCCTGTCTGTTGATTGTTCGCACCGATCAGTTCAGCCAGCTTCAGTCCGAAGCGTCCGCAGAAGTCTCCTGAAACCAGCGGTGATCCGTAGTAGTGCATCGCGTAGTTCGCGAGCACGGCCAACGGTTGGCCTTCCGCCGTTTGAATTGAGAGCAGCGTCAGATCCGTATCCGCCGGACCGGATGGACCGATGTGATTGGGGCTTTGATATCCGGGATGCATGTGGGCTCGCACATTGAACTGCCCAAATGGATCAGCCATCGTCATGCGATCGGATCGAAAAATCCAGCGTCGGCAATGATTGTGTTGGTCGTCGGTTGTGACAGCCCAGCCAGCCTGAGCCGGAACCAGCTTCTCATTGGCCTGCACGATACTTCGAACAATTTGCCCCGGAAGAAACTGTGCGTACTCCGGATCAACTCGACTTCCCAGACACGGCATCGCCGACGGCGCGGAATGCGTATGAGTCGCAGAAATCAACATGCGCTGCGTTGGAATTCCCGTAAGTTGAGAGGCCTGCTCTTTTGCATCATCCAGCATCGCACGCGTCAGCATCAGACTGTCGACGACGACGATTGCGATCTTCTCTGCGCCGTCGTCAAGTACGAGGGCTCGACTCATGAGTGCATCATGAGCCATCGTAGCGGTTCGTTCTTCAACCATACCGTTCACGATGACGGGAAAGACCGTTGGTGTAACATCCACCATGGCCGCCCCTGCTCGGAACACAGCGGAGGTTGACTCCTGCGATTGAGCTTCAGGAAACGCTGTCATTGACAACAGAAGTACGGATGCCAGGATCTTTGTCCATCGACACATGATCAGAAGTCCTCAAAATCTTTCGCGACCATCATTCTTCGCTGCATGATAGTACCATCGCCTCGACAATGCATAACGATCCACGTCAGGCCGGACCATAGACATGCTTTCCTGACCACTCAAAAGGCACATTCTGTAATCGAGATTGCACTTTTGAACCTTACATGTGTACGCTGATCAGCCGACAGAGCCTGCGGTTCTGATTTTTGTGAGGAGTTTGCGATGTCTCGTGTTCACTCGCGTCGAGGTTTTCTGGCCGATGTTGGACGAGGAACGCTGCTGGCGACACTCGGCCCGGCGATGCTGACCGATCTTGGGCTCGCTCCCAAATCATTTGCCGAGGAGCTGGACTCTCCGCTTCAATTCGGTGACCTTGAGCCACTCGTTTGTGCTCTGCAGGAAACGCCGGTTGAACAGTTGCAAGCTTCGCTGGTAAAAAACTTGCAGGCTGGTTTGCCCCTGAAGACTTTGGTGGCCGCCGCGGCTCTTGCCAACGCCAGAACCTTCGGCGGTGAAGACTATATCGGCTTTCACACATTCATGGCGCTCGGCCCGGCACTCAAGATGTCGGCTCTGATGCCTGCGGGTTCTGAAGCACTGCCGGTTCTGAAAGTATTGTATCGCAACAGCAGTCGAATTCAGGAATTCGGAGGTCGCGAGTCGGAAGTGCTGCATGGTCTTTCAGCATCATCGCCAGTCAATGAACCCAATCAGGCAGCTCTTCATGATGCCATCAGATCGAAGGATGCTAATCACGCAGAGCAGATTCTTTCTGCCTTCGTTTCAGCTGATCCTCGCCACGCCCTCGACGCGCTGATCCCGGCTGTTCAGGATAATCCGGAAGTTCACCGAACTGTCCTGCCATACCGTGCATGGGACATGCAGGAAATCGTCGGCACTCAGCATGCCCTCACTTTACTTCGCCAGTCACTGCGATACTGCGTTCGTGCTGAGCCAGCGCGTCGCGCTGAATGGGATGAGCATGGCAGGATGCTGGTCAGCCTGCTCGATGAGTGTCATTTGAATGGCAAAGAGCCCGGAATAAAGAAAGCCGAAGATGCATTCGTCCAGCATCTTAGCCAGACGTTTGCCACGGGCACTCCGAGTGACGCAGCGAAGGCCGCCGCAACCGCCCTCGCTGAAGGCTATGAACCGGCAGCCATCGGTGAAGCGATTTCTCTGGCCGCAAGTTTATTGGTTCTTCGAGACGGAGGCCGGCTTCCTCAATGGGAGGATCGTCTCAAACCTGCCGGAACGGTCCACGGTGATTCCGTCGGTGTCCATGCCAGCGACGCGGCCAATGCCTGGAGAAACCTGGCTCGCGTCAGCAGTGGCCGCAATGTCTTTGCCTGCCTGATTATCGGAGCATGGCAAGTCGCTCGAGATCGCTCCTATCCGGGTAACCTCCTGACAGAAGCCTTGCCGGTAAAGCATCATCTCGATCGACTCTCCGCGACTGATGCCGATAACCTGCTGCTCAAGCTGGATGAGGCCGTTCAGAATAATCTTCAGGGACATGCCACGGCGGTGGCTCAGCGTTATGGCCAGTTGGGACTACCCGCCGATCGATTGTTCAGCAGTCTGCTCAAATACGCTGTCAGTGAAGATGGAGCCTTACACGCTGAGAAGTACTTCCACACCGTGTGGGACGATTTCCATTTAACCCGTGAATCCGTCCGATGGCAGCATTTGGTTTCTTTGTCACGAGTCACCGCCAGCGAATACGGCAAACCAGCCGCTGGGCAGGAAGAAGCTCGATCGCTGTTGGGTTTATCCTGACAGAACGTTCGCTGTCGGTGTCGTTAGGCATGAGCAGGTGTTCCGAAATCCGTCCTCTTTCCATTCCCAAAGCCCGTTTATTGTTTGTTCATTCTCGGCTGCCGCCCTTTGCCGCCGCCTTTCTTTCCTCCTTGAGCCTGTTCAGAACTTGGGTCGTAGGCTGGATTCTTTTCGACAGGACGAGGAGCGCCGGTGGTTGTTTGCCACTCCAATAGAACTTGCTTCAACTCTTTGGCTTTTTGTGGCTGTGACTCAGCAAGGTTCTTCTTCTCACCGGGATCATTATTAAGGTTGTAGAGCTCGAAAGATTCATCCTGAAACTTCTCGATCAACTTCCAGTCTCCCATCCGCACCGCGTTGCTTGGCTCGCCGCGGCCGATGTAGCAGGGAAAGTGCCAGAAGACGGAGTCTCGATTGAGTGACTTCGCTTCATCCCGCAGAACCGACATAAGGCTGGTTCCATCAATCGACTGGTTCTTCGGAAGGTCTTCACCAGCGAGTTCGGTGATCGTTGGATAGAAGTCCATGCTAAGAACAGGTTCGTCAAAATCACGACCTGGATTCTTCAGCCCCTTCCACCAGATCGCTGCGGGGACTCGAATGCCGCCTTCGTACAAAGCACCCTTGCTGCCATTTAGTGGAGCGACAAATTGAGGCGTGCCGCCGTTGTCGCTGGTGAAGATGACCATGGTGTTCTCGTCGAGTTTCAACTCCCGAAGTTTGTCCATGATTCGCCCAACGTTCAGATCAATGGCCTCAACGGAAGCCGCTTGCTGAATCTCGGCATCGGACACGTTCGCACGCTGAGCTTTCTTTTCATACTTCGCAACAAGCTCCGGTTTCGGCTCCAGCGGAGCATGAACATCGTGCGTGGCGAGGTAGACGAAGAACGGCCTGGAACGATGAATTTCGATGAAAGAAAGCGTTTCATCAGTTAAAACGTCTGAGCAATAGCGACCGTCACTGTCGAAGTAGGCATCCTTCTCGAAGCCAATGGATTTGGGTTCCTTGAAGAGATCAAAGCCCTGCCCTGTCGGAGTTGATGGCCCCGAGCGACCTCGACCAAGATTCCACATGCCAAAGCAGCCGGTCGCATAACCTTTTGATTGCAGCAATTCCGCGATTGTGACGACATCGCCGCTCAGCGCCTCGTTGCTCTTTGCCGAAATCACTTTGTGATGCGGTTGACCGGGATCATGCCGCGGATCAATCACCGTGAAGACGCCATGCCTTGGTGTGTATTGCCCCGACATCAAACACGCCCGCGTCGGCGCACAATTCGGCGCACTGGCGTAGGCTTGAGTGAATCGAATGCCTTCGCGGGCAAGACGATCCAGGTTTGGAGTTTCAACAAAGTCGTTCCCCGCAAACCCCACGTCTCGCCATCCCATGTCGTCCATCAAGATTAACGCGACGTTTGGAGGGGCGGCATGAAGAGTGTTCCCTGAGATGCTCAGGCTGAGGAATATCAAGATGCAAATCAAGAGTCGCATAGGTCAACAGCCTTTTCACTACGGAGGCCGGGGAGAAATCTGCAATTCGTCCTCGTGGGAATTCGAAGACGTATCGGGTGATCAGCGATGCACGACTACCGGAATCAATCGCCGACACGGGCTATTCGCCCCGTCATTCATTTTCGCTCGTAGTCAAAGTCCAGCGTCGTTTCCGCGAGGGTGATTCCCTTGACCGCTTCGAGAAGTCCTTTGTGAGTCGCCTCCTGTGGGGACAGTTTTAAGTCTTCTGAAAGAGCGAAGACCGTGATGTGATAGGTCTTCACGCCCGGACCGCGGGAGCACATAGGATCAAAGGCCGCTTTCTTTCGGTCGTTGAAACCCATCGTCCCGACGTCTTTCTGATTCTGCTTTAAGCCATCCACCGAAGCCGGAATGTTGTAAACCACCCAATAGGATTTCTCCTGATCCGGAGCCGTGTGCCAGAGGCTGATGGCAACGGACTTCGTCCCTTTCGGCAGATTGCTCCAGGCGATTGCCGGCGACTCACTTTTGCCGTCACAGGTGCAATCGACGGTCAGCATGCCGTCTTTGTCGATCGAAGAACTTGTCAGCTTCATGTCGCCGACAGACTGTCTCGACGCTGACTTCGGTTCATTCTGAGGCATCTCATCACGCGGAGGTCTCTTGCCACCTTTTGGCGCATCTTCGCCATCACGAGGAGGGCGGCCTTCATCTCCTGGAAGCCCCTTGCCTTTCCGACCGCCTTCCGGTCGATCATCTCGTGGCGGTCCACCCTGTCGACCTCCTCGAGCTGGCTTGGCGTTGTACTCTTCGGTTGTCTCGTCACCTTCAGGAGTCTTAAACATAAACTTTGCCGAACCATTCTCAGCGACGGAATAGCTGACAGTCCCCTTGCGGCCGCGAACTTCGAAAGTCAGCACATGACTGCCGGGCTTTGTCGTTTCAAAGTCGACGATCTTCGCTCCCTGAAGTGGTGGCAAAGCTGGCCGAGGCGATTCGGCTCGCGGCTGAGGATCGACCTGGCCGTCGCGTTCGATGACTTCTCCAAAAAATCCACCGTTCAGATACGGATACTTCTTCGTCGCGTGGTAGTGATAGTTTCCATCGGTATCTTTGTGACCGTTCCATTGATCCAGCGGAGCAAAGTCAGCCGACTTCTCATCCTGATAGCCATAAATCGGATAGCCATCCAAAGCCCAGGCAACGGGAACGTCATCACCAATCTGCTTCTGCAAATGAATCGGTGCGATGTGATAGTGATAATCGTCAGCTCGACCGCAGTGACCTCCCCAATTGTCGAGTTCGCCGGCGATCAACGTATCGGTCCGCCCATCATTCTTGATGGGATTGAAGATCGGGACGCCATTCACTGCGACAGCAATGGCTCCTCGAAAGAAGTTGTCCTTTGCAGACATGGGTTCCTTCGCCGGAACCGGATGCAACGGAATCTGCCACGCGTTGTTGCCGTTGTATTTCTGAGGCATCGGCACCTGTTGCTGCCATGCAGTGATGCCGACCATCATCTTGTGATCAGGAATACCATTGGATTCGACGTAGAAGTAGTCCGCGTCGGATCGAGTCTTCACGGTCGACTGGAAGGGCTCGAAGCTCTTCTGAAGCAGCGGAAGACCTGGATCTGAAGACGCGTTGCGACTCTTGGCGACTCGGCTCGCCTGTTGCGCGGTCAGAACATATCCGAGCTGAGTATTGACCGCCGCAATCTGACGAGTTCGCTCTTCGATCCAGCTTTGATCGGATTCTGCGAGTCGATCAATGGTGACCGGTCGAACAAGGCCATCAGTCTGCCGAATGTAGACGCGTGCATCTTTGACGGCGACAAACGCGCCTTCGATGATTGTTTGGGATTCGGTGATGGTCCACGTGCGAACGTTGATTTCCGGCGATAAATGGTTGTGATCTTCTGCGCTGTCGTGGGCGAATAAAGAGGTTTGCGGTGCGAGAACACCAAGCGTAAGCAGCAGCAAACGAGCGATAGATTTGGACATGGCCTTAGAGACTCCGATTTGAGCGAGTTTCGTGTCGAAAGAAGATGCCCGCCGACGGAGCGGCGGGTACACGGTACAACGGCCGCTATGCCGACAGGGGGCTTTGTGACTATCTCTTCTTCCCCTTTTTCCCACCGCCGCCAGGAGGGCTATCGGGGACGACGTTGTTCAGATTGCGAAAGTCGACGCGCGCTTTTCCGTCCGGAGGGGAATCAACTCGATGGCGGAAGATCACTGTGTTGTCGAGAGCGATGTCGTCGGACCAGATGAACTTCGCGCCATCGAAATCGTTTTCGAAGTAAGGCTGCTTTGGATCAACTTCCTGTTCGGAATACTCTTTCGCGTTCTTCCAGGAGCTGTCATCGAAGTCGACGGCAGACCAGTTCTCAGGGATTGGTACGGTTCGAACCTGGGGATTCTTAGTGTCTCGATCAATCGGACCATGGAAGAACGACCTAGCCTTCCACGACGCATTCGTCACCGTGCCGTCGCCAAACTTCAGGATGAAACCCGCGTCGCCAATGTTCGTGTTGGCGTATTCCATTCCGGTCTTCTCGTCGGCATTGTCTTTTGCCATGACGGCGATGGTCATCGGATACGCCGGAAGAATATCCACGGAGATCACGTTGTGCGGAATGAAGCGAATGGAGTCCACGGCAACCCGTTCTCCGTTGATGTAAAGCTCGAACGTGTTATCGGCGTAGACATTGGCCTTGATTGTGTCGGCCATCGAGGGCTTGCGGAGCTTCGTCGCCTGCCGGCTATTCTGCGTCACGGACAGTGAAACTGAGACAAGCAATCCGATCACCGTCAGGACAGTGCTTCGACTGAATATCACTGGGATCATCGACGTTCTCCGGAAGTTTGATCGGTCAGGGAATAAACATAGAATTGAATGTCACCCAGCGTGCCGCTACGAGCGTGCAGACCAGACACACCCACCAGGCAGCTTTGCGGGCCAGAAGATGATGCCTGAGTGCGTAAAGCAGGCAAACCGCCATGGCGGTAGCCGAAGCCTTAAACAAACTCAGCGAAAGTGGGTCATCGATGAATCGGTTTCCGAGTGGATTAACTTCCCTCATACTTCCGGTTCGAATCGCAAGAATTGTCCACAACAAATCAAGGGCAGACAGAACGAAAACGAGAATCAAAGTCCTGCAGATGATACGATTCGTCGCAGGGGAAAGAGACTGCGAATGTTTTTCGCAGTCGGCTGATGGATGAGTGGACAGCAAGTGGCCAAACGACAGCACGACCGCCAGCATTCCCAGAACAGACAACGGATAAAGGCTGTTCTCGGCATACCTCAATGTTGTGATGCTGAACCTGCTATCTTTTTCAACCTGGTCGACTCGGGTGATGTAACTACGAGCCAGTGATGCAAATTCCGCAGTGCAGCAAAACTCCTGAATCCAACGATACCAACGTTCAGACGGAAAATCTGCGGGAAGAAATCCTGGTCGAAACTCCTTGACTCTTTCAAAGTCTCCGTTCTCCGTTAGAAGCGACAAAACGTCCGTGACTTCAGAGGGATTGCTCAGAACGATGGGTGGAGCATCGCAGAAAAGTGCAACAAGTGTTTTTGAAGCATGGTCCTGTTTGCAGATCTGCTGCAGTGCTTCTTCAAGATGGCGACGGTTTCGGCCCGCTAAGTGGCTTTTCGACGCTGGACTCGCCTGGAGGTATGCCATGAGGCTATGGTTACTGCCAGGGATCATGACATCGCCGTCGCGCTTTTCAATCCGATACGGTTGAGGAACGTACTTTCCATCTAGAAAAAGAAACCCGCAAGCTGGGGTTGGTTCATTCGCGAATCCTGTACTTGCCAAATTCTGCAGCAGGCAGATCCACAAGAATGTGAGGATACGAGTTCTGCTTAGAATCATGGTTTCCGACCGCCTTTGTTACCTTTAGGTTTGCCTGGGGCCATTCCACCTTTGCCACCAGCACCGACGCCTTTTCCACCCTTACGAGCGACTGGTGCGGCGTTGGGATCGTAGCCAGGATTTGGCGTGGCGAACTGAGCATCCACATCTTGCAGATATGCCATCAAACGGTCTCTCAGCATTTCCGTGTCACGAGGTCGTTCTGTCGCAAGGTCATTCTGTTCTGAGATGTCTCTTGACAGATCGAACAATACGTCACGATCTGATTCGTAGAAGTGAATCAGCTTGAGATCACCCAGGCGAATTGCTGAGTGTGGTCCGTCGTCGTCGCTTTGATAATGAGGGAAATGAAAGACGAGTTCTTCCCGAGAACGTTTGACTTCGCCCCTGCCATTCCTCGCGAGAAGAGATGCGATACTTCCACCTTCGATGTTCTTCGGAAGCTGGCCTGCGGGAACATTGGCCCATTCACAAAACGTCGGATAGAGGTCATATCCAATGACGGGAACATCACACCAGGAATTAGCCGCCACACCCGGCCCGCGAACAATGAAGGGAACTCGAATCCCGCCTTCCCACATCGTGCCTTTGCCGCCATTCAGCCCCGTTCGTTTTCCACCACCGGCGCCGTTGTCGGACATGTAGATAACGTAGGTGGTTTCCGCGAGCCCCAATTTATCAATTGAATCCATCACTCGACCAACGCCGGTATCCAGATCCTCCGTGATCGCGGCGACTGACGATTGCTTCACATTATTGCCTGCCGAAAAGTTCGCGTACTTCGCCTTGGTCGCGTCAAGAGCATTCTCTGACGCATGAAGCGCATTCCACGAAAGCTGAATAAAGAACGGCTTCCCAGCCTTCTGGCATTTGGCCATGAAGGCTTCGGTCCGTTCTGCCATCCCAAAGATGTCAACGGGATTCGGGTCCTTGAACTGGTATGCGTTCTCGTTGCCGGTATCGCCGTCGCTTTCGTCGTAACCGTGCTTCTCCGGGCCCCCACCAGCGATGTGCCATTTGCCGTAATGAGCCGTGGCATAACCAGCGTCACGGAGTATCTCGCCAATCGTCGTTTCATTCGCTGCGATGCTCTTGATCAGCCTCGGTTCCGTCAGCTTGTGGCCCGCCTCGGCTGGAGCTGCTTTGGTCCAATGAAGAGATGCCGGACTCCGTCCGGTCTGCAGACTAATCCGAGTCGGCGAACACACCGAAGCTGGCGCGTAGCCTGTGGAGAATCTCATGCCCTGGGAAGCTAAACGTTCAATGTTCGGAGTGTGGAAGATCGTACCTTTCGCACCCGGATGATTGGGATGCATTGCCACCGAAAGCCCACCCCATCCCTGATCGTCGGACAGCATCAGAATGATGTTGGGTTGGTCTGCAGCGAAGGCGATCGCGGGAGCAAGCATGAGGATTATAAGCGTGAGTGTTTTCATCATGATGTCTCAAGATTTTTGTAGGGTGGGACCAGCGGCTGCTCAGCCGCGCCGGCCCACCATCATCAACGTGCAAACATGGTGGGCCGGCGCTCGCGTTCGCTTGCTGGTCCCACCCTACGATTTAAGATCACTCCACCTCAACGCGGCGATTGGAGTCATGATGCGACTCATGATCGAAGAACCGCACATCCAGAGAATATTCCGACAACAGCGTTAGCCGGAGGGTCAACGATTCAGGCCCATAGGGCATTTCGATGAATCGCATTTGGCGTATGAGTCCGCTTTCGACTTCATAACTGATCTCGACTCGCCTTGGCCCACGTTCTTTGGGATCGCGGACAGCAACCAGCAAACGCGTCGCTGGTTCGGAACTCTCACCGTCTTCAACCGGAAGCAGTTGAACGTCATAGGCCCGACGAAGACGTTCCAGACCGTCGTGAATATTGACCAGCGGCATGTCATGCTCGTGGCCTGGAAGATCACGATTAAATCGGTTCAGATCTTTGCTGTATCGCACTGGACCATCTGGTCGAACCGCCCAGCTCACTTTGCCGTTGCTGCCAGTCACAAACGGGCCAGCATTGGTGATGCGACTGAGTACAAACTGCTGGCCATCGCGAACATACAAAGTCGCTCCATCCATCGGTGCTTTTGGTGGCCGACCGTCTTCCGGCGATGGCCCACGACGACCTCGGTGAGGCAACACGGTTTCTTCCACAGTGATCTGATACGTTCGGTCCATCGTTTGAGCATTCAATTCTATCAGCCGTTGTAATTCACCGGCAGCAGCAAGCGTTGGACTGTCACCGAAGCTTTTAAAGAACAGGACGACCGCAACACAGATTAATGTCGCAGTTGAAAGAAGAGTGATCACTGACCGGCGACGAGCCACCACCCCGGCGAGCGGCAGGGCGTCAGCCCTCCGAGTGAAAGCCTCCGCATATTTCACAGCAAACTCGTCGCCAGCAGAGCGACTCGGAGGGCTGACGCCCTGCCGCTCGCCGGAGATGACCATTTCATTTCGAAGGCGATCATGCAACATCACCGCAGCTGCAAACTTGCGAGCGTTCTGAGGCGACGACCTGATCCACGCGGATAGTTCTTCGTGCTGCTCGATCGTGAGCACATCATCCAGATATCCATCAATCAGAAACTGTGCAGCCTCATTCATTGGACAACTCCCTGAACAGCGGCTTTATGATCGATGCACTCCCGCAATTGTTCACGAATTCGCTGCAATGATTTTGCCACCGCATTGGCCGTCATGCCGATTATCTCGGCGATCGCGGCCGGCTTGAGGTCCTGCTGATATCGCAGTTCACACATCGTCCGAGCCCGACCTTCGAGCGACTTCAGGCACTCGCGGAGAAAATCCAGCCGCTGCTCGCCCACTTCGGCGGCAGATGAAAATGCAACCTGCAGCGCATCAATGGTTTCAGGATCGAACTCTAATACTTGAGGCTCACGTCGGCGTCGACGCAGATAGAGCCCCACCTGATTGCGAGCCACTCCGATCGCCCAGGCGACAAACGGTCGTTCAGCATCCCACCTATCGAAGGACTCTATTACCGCAACCGCAACATCCTGCAGAACATCGTCTCGATCACGAAAATCACGGACGACCGTAGTAATAAATGCAGAAACAGCCGGCTGGGCCAGCGTCCACATTCGAGTTGCCTGTCGAGTTTGGTCGTCCACAAATCTCCCCTGTTGATCGGTCCTTTCAGTACTTATCCGTGGGGAGCAGATTATGACCAGAAATTCTGAGATTACCTATTTTGGCCAGAAAAGCCGCCGTTTTTACGGCCCGATTGACTGATTGCAGATTGGCGAGTTTCGAAAGCCCCCAACAAAAAAGCCCGACTCACTGGGAGCCGGGCTTCGGAAGAATCAGGGCTGGATCCAGCCTATCATATGGTTGATGCGATAGGCTGTCTCACCGTGTCGTATTCTAGCCCACCAAAACCGTCGGCCTTTTTGTCGCGTCTGGAATTGCCTGCTCGAGCAGATCGAAGACGCTGTTTGGAACATCTCCCTGGCCAAACAACACGAACTGAACGGCTAGTTGCATTGAGTTACCGATACTCCAGCCGAAGACAATATCCAGCGGCGCGCCGGATTTACTCAGTTCGATGGCAATCTGCGCGATGGTATGCGAGACGGACGCGACTTCGCGAGCGACAAGAATGAATCGATCATCCTCCTGTCGTACAGAAATGACTGGAGTATTATGAAATTCACTGGTGTCACCGGAATGAACCTCCAGAAACAGCAATGGTACTTCCTGTGGAATCCGATGTTTTCGTCGAACTTCGATCTCCTTGTCGGTAAGTGAACGGCTACCCGGCCTGTGGGGAATCAGCACACGGAATCCGCCGTCCGAACAAAGGTCTGTCCATAGCATTTTGTCCGCCTCGTCTTCAAATCGAAACTCATTCAGACGCAACTCACGGCTTCTCCAGATGCGGGAGAAGATTGACATACCCATCACGCACGCGATGAAGATCGATGCGATAATGATGCCATCCGGACGTTCGACAATGTTGGCGACAGTTGTGTAAACGAAGACGATCGCAATCAACCCAAACGCGATAATCTTGGCTTTGCGCTGTAGTCGCAGATTCGGCTCAGCCGGGCGAGGTTTTCGACTCAGGTCAACCAACGACCCAATGGCAGCACTCGTCATCAACACCAGAACGCCCGTGGCGTAAGCACCTCCCTGACTCGACACATCAGCACTGAAGCACCACGTTACGAGCAGATTGATGACGGTAAACGCGATCACCAGCGGACGGTAGGCAGCCGCCCACTCGGGTGCCATTCCGTAACGCGGCAGGTATCGAGGAACCATATTGAGCAAACCGGCCATCGCAGAAGCTCCGGCGAACCAAAGGATCAGGATGGTACTGATGTCATAAACGGTGCCGAACACGGAACCAAACAGAGGACACACCGCGAATGGACTTTCACCATGAGCGATGTAAGCCAACGCACGGTCAACGGCTTTGCCACGCTCCGGACTCATACGAAACTCTTCCACCGGAATCAGCGTACCAGTGCCCGTGACAACCGATGATCCAAGAAGCATCACGGACATAATCAGGGCGGCAGTGATCAGCAACAGTCGCGTACGGCGAATACGTCCCTCCGCATTCGAGGGGTCATCTTCCTTTCCACGAATCAAATGAATATGCAAAACACCCGTCTCGAAACCACTCATGCCCAGCGCCAGCTTGGGAAAAATCAGACAGGCAATCAGCAACGCGACCCACGGCCCTTTTCCTGAGATGGGAGTGTGGTGCAGGTGGTAGTCTCCACTGGAAATTTGATCCATCCATTGAGTCATCAATTCCGGATGCGACACCAGGTACACGAGCCCCGCGCCAATAACAATTGCGGTCAGACCTATGTAAGCCACGACAAGAAGGGTCGCCAGGCCTACAACTTCTCCGTACCCCTTGATAAACATGGCACTCAGCAATACCAGCAGAAACATGGTTACTGCGATTTGGCTATGCATCCATTCGGGTGTCGAGCCCATGAACAGCGGATTGGAAAGCAAATGCGCCGTTGCATCTGCCGCCGACAGGGTCTTGGTGATCACAAAGTCTGTTGCTGCAAATCCCACCAGGACCAGAACAAAGATCTTTGAGGTCCAGCCTCGAAATATGCGTTCGATCATGCCGACGGAGCCCACACCGTCCGGAGTTTCCCCAGCCACATGACAATAGATCGGAAGTGCTCCAAACAGAGTTACCGCCACGAGCACCAGAGTGGCGATGGGAGCAAGAATTCCCGCTCCCTCAAAGGCAATGGATGGCTGATAGCCAAGAGTACTGAAATAGTCGACGCCGCAAAGACACATGATGAGCCACCACGCATAGTGATGGTCACGGGATGCATTTCCAGACAAGAGAGTCACTCCGGGGCGCAGGCATACTGTCCAGATGGTCTGGCGCAGTGATTCGTGAGAATTAGCACACTTCTCAACCCGATTTTTGATGCGACAGAGAGGTAGATCTGACGAAGATCCACAGAATTCGCCTATGCCCTGCGTATGACCGGCGGCTGATTCACGACAAGAGAGTCCTCGAACGCCTGCGAAGTTAGCTGACGGGCTCGGAGCCGAAGATGCCCCGCTCAATAAATTGAGTTAGCCCCAAAAGGGTGGTTCCCCCGCTCTGTTGGCACAGATTCGGCGATTAATGTCTGTCTGCTCCCATGTTAATGTCATGTCACTCTTGATTCAAGTTTATCATCGGAAGTACGACACGGTCGTCCGTAGATCATCTCTTACTACGTCTTGGTTTCGTATTCTTGATCCGTCTGACTGAAGTTGATCGCTCCTCTCATTACTCCCCGGTGGAAAACAGACAATGACCGGGAAACTGAATTCATCTCATTTGGTCAGCTAAGGCGATATCAACCGACGAATTCGCTGGGTGCCGACCAGAAATTCCAGAGAGGGACCAACAAAAAAGCCCGACTCGCTGGGAGCCGGGCTTCAGAAGAATCAGGGCTGGATTCAGCCAATCGTCTAGTTCATACGATAGGCTGTTTCACCGTGTTCCGTCACGTCGAGGCCTTCTTCTTCGGCTTGATCTGTGACCGTGAATCCGATTGTTTTGTGGATAATCAGGCCAAGAATAGCCGTCAGCACGAAGCCATAGACGGCCGCAGCACCGATTCCGGTCAACTGCAGCATGACTTGATCCATACCACCAACGACAGGCCGGATAGTGAAGTAACCGACGAGAACAGCTCCCAGAGCTCCACCGACTCCGTGAACGCCAACGACGTCCAGTGAGTCGTCATACTTCAGAACCTGCTTAAGCTGAACTCCAAGGAAGCAAACAACTCCACCAATCAAACCAATCACGAGCGCACTGCCCGGACTGACGTGACCCGCACATGGAGTGATCACAACAAGACCAGCAACCATCCCGGACGCAACACCAATCGCAGTTGGCTTACCAGCATGAAGCCACTCCACGATCATCCATGAACCGGTGGCTGCTCCACCTGCAATGGCTGTTGTCGCAAAAGCCATCACCGCCACTGCACCAGACACTGGAAGAAAATCTTTACCGACGGCGATGGCAGATCCGGCGTTAAAGCCGAACCAGCCAACCATCAGGAATCCTGCTCCCATAAGAGTCCAGCCGATGCTGTGAGGCAGGAAAGGTCCCTTTGGGAACCCATGACGTTTTGGAAGAATCAGAATCAGCGCGAGAGCGGAAGCTCCAGCCAGCACATGCACAACCGTGCCGCCCGCGAAGTCCAATACACCTTTCTGGAACAACCAACCGTTGACGTTCCACACCCAGTGAGCCACTGGGTCGTAGACGAGCGTGGCCCACAGAACAACGAAGATACACCAGGCACTAAACTTCACTCGCTCAGCAATCGCACCGACGATCAGAGCAGGCGTAATGATCGCAAACATCATCTGGAACATTGCAAAAAGTAGTTCCGGAACACCAGTCGGCGACGCACCAGTCGTGTCACCACTGGTAACGATTTTGCCAAAATAATTTGGGCTGGCAGGATCGACGTCGGAGAAACCTTTCAGAAACACAAGGCTTGAATCCCAGCCCAAATAGCTGAGCGCTGGCTTGTCGGAGCCATCCTCATTCTTGCCACCATCGACAGAAATCGCTGAGGGTACAGCGAATGTAAAGCTATAGCCGCAGGCTACCCACTGGATCGTGATGATCGGGACACAAACCATCACACACATAAACATGTTGAGCACGTTTTTGGCACGCACCATACCGCCGTAAAACAATGCCAGTCCGGGCATCATGAAGCACACCAGAGCCGCGCTGACCAGAAGCCAGGTCGTAGAACCGGTATCAATAGTTCCTGCCAGATGAGGAACAGGAGCAGCCTCTGCAGCCGGAGTTGCCTCCTCGGTTGAAGGTGCTGGTGCTGTGACTTCCGCCGACGGAGCAACTTCTGCTGACACCGCTGCAGCTTCAGCACTCTCGGATGCTGCCTCCTGAGCGTCCGCATTCAGATTCGTTGTCAAACCAACCATCGTGGCCAAAACCATTATCCAAATGGTTTTCAGATACGGCCTGCACAAACTACTCATTGCCTGTTTTCTCTTTCTCAATTGCGTGGATTAAAAACAATCTGGACTTCATGCCGGCAGTGTAATTGGGAACCGGCAAGGCCCGTTACGACAACACCTCTAAACGAAAAGAGAACTCCCTCTGAAAAATCAGCGGGAGTTCTCCGATCATATACTAAAAACTAGCTGTTCTTGATTGTGAAGTCTGGATAGGCATGTGCACCCATTTCCGGACCGTCCAAACCGATCAGTTCATCCTGCTTGCTGACTCTCAGCGGAGCAATCAGGTTACTAATCTTGAACCAGACAAAGGCCATTGAGAACCCAAAGACCCAAACCACACCAACGCACAGCAGCTGAGCCCAGAGCTGTGAAACGTCACCGTACAGTGCTCCGCGAACACCGTCAGTCAACACGCCGTCGGAATCGCCTGTAGCGTCAAACGCCGTTCGCACAACACCATTCCAACCCATGCCGTACTTGCCGTTTGCGAAAATCCCGAGTGAAATTACTCCCCACGTTCCATTAACTCCGTGTACAGAAATCGCGCCACACGGATCGTCGATTCCTCTTTTCTCCCAGAAGAAGACGCTGATAACTACCAGTACTCCGGCGATTCCACCGATTACAACAGCAGCCCAGGTATCGACGAATGCACAAGGAGCAGTAATCGCGACCAAGCCAGCCAACATACCGTTACACATCATTGTCGGGTCGGGCTTCATCCCGATGACCATCATGTACAGCATTGTCGTGATACATCCGGCAACTCCGGCAAGCATCGTGTTGACAACAACGGCACTGATTCGCAGGTCCGTGCCTGACAGGGTTGAACCTGGATTAAAGCCAAACCAACCGAAGCAAAGAATAAAGGTTCCAGCCACCACCATCGGAATATGGTGGGCAGTCATCGGAACAGGTTTGCCATCGACATACTTTCCGATTCGTGGACCAATAATCCACGCACCGGCCAAGGCAATTGCCCCACCCATTGCATGGACTACACCAGATCCGGCGAAGTCAACAACTCCGTGGCCAAGACCCCAGTTCTTTCCCGCTTGAGCCAACCAGCCACCACCCCAGACCCAGTTTGCAAACAAGCAGTAGGGAAGCGCGACCCACAGGCCATATAAGCAGAAATTCTTCCAGCTCCAACGTTCTGCCATGGCACCAGTCGGAATCGTGGCTGTGGTGTCCATGAACACCATCATGAAGAAGAACAGTGCAAGAACGCTGACATCATCCATGCCCTGAAGGAAAAAGCCCTTTGTGCCCATCAGTCCATAAGTAAAGATGCCTGGAGCAGCAGGATCCCCGCCAATACCGATTCCTTCATTCAAAATTGAGGTCCCTGGACCGAGCGCTGAATACCAGCCTGGGGCGACTGGACCGTTGAACCAATTACCCCAACCAATCGCGAATCCATATGCCCAAAAGGCAATACAGCCAAGCGGATAAATCATGAGGTTCATTGCAGCTGTGTGAGCACCATTCTTCGCTCTGCACAGACCGACTTCAACCAGCATGAAACCTGCCTGCATAAACATCACGAGAAATCCGGCGACCAACACCCAAACCATGTTGATAGAGAACATGTTATGCACGGATCGATCATACAACTTTTCCGGAGTCATCTCCTTCGGATCACCATCACCAACAGGACCGGCGGATGGCGTGATCCAATAACCAGCAGCACCACCGCCAGCATCTGGCCAAACCGGCGCTGCCGGGTCAGGATTAGTGCCGGTAAAATAAGCTGGAAGAGTTGGAGCAGGTGCAGCTTCAGGTTCAGCAGCCGGAGCCTCGGCTACAGGGGTCGCCTCAGCAGCCACAGGAGGATCCTGAGCTTGCAAACCAGAACCCACACCTACCAAAATGGCAGTCCCTGCTGCAAATGCGAAAATACGTCGCCGCAACCGAGACCAATGTATGGCCATCATCGCCTTATCCCCTTAGTTTGTATTTGTGCCGTGTGTTTTCGTGCTTCGTTCCTTGGATAAGGAACTTCATTCGCTGCGATGGGTGGCCAAAGAATTGGCATTGCAGCCTCATCGGTGACGAAGACTGATCTTGAAGATGTTCCAAATCCCGGCCGAAATCAGAACAACCCCCAGAGGCACTCCTGCCAGCCTTCTTCAGCAACCATCCATGCCAACGAAATGAACTGGTGCCTAGAAATGCAAACAACGTGCCCGAGCGTTCAACAATGTACTTAAGTTCCAACCTAAAATTAATCGCAGCAATGACTTGTGTGTTTTGAATCAGTGTGAGAATTGAACAAAAAATAGTGTCCAAACGGCTTTATGCTTTCATTTCACGCATGCGTGTTCAGTTCGAAGGCACAGGTAATGAACAGCGATTATCCGGGCTTGGATGCTCCCCTCATTCCGCCGGTTTTTGTCGATCACATTCCACTATTCTGGTCCCGGATATGAATCCGCTGCCTATCTGCGTGGCATTCTGCCTGCATTCCAATTTCGGACTCTGGACCGTGCATTTTGCGGTTTACAGAGGTAGCAGCGCAGATTGTTCAGGCTTTCAATCTTCAGTTCTCACCGCAGATGAACTTTGCTGAACGAGCCGGCCGATTTAGCGGAGAGACCGCAGGAAGTAGGGGAATTGGTGACTACAGCCCGTGAAAATACGATTTCCGTTCTGGATTCAAATAGCCGTCAAAGCCACCATGGATGAAGGCAGTCTGCCTCCGTTAGCCGGACAGTTAGTCGCCTGAAGCCTTGGGTGGGTTGGAAAGATTGGAATTCTTCGATGCTTGTTCCTGAACGATTCGTTGTATCGCTCAAAAAGAGCCGACTTGCTGGATTCGCGCTGATCCTTTCCTGTGGTTCCGGAATCCTCGCTCAGGAGGCTGACACACCGACGGACACGAACTCTGAATCAGCCACGGCCTCGGCGGCTTCGATTGCAATTGCTCCGGACCTCTATCAGTTTCCACCCTCAACCCCGGAAGAGCTTCTTCGAGCCGCACGGACAACTCTGCGTTTCGATCGAGTTGGTGACTCGCGTGCATTTCTGAGACGCATTCTGGAACTACAGTTGGGAGACACCGAGCTGACTGAACTCCGACGCAAGGCAGGAATCGACGTGTTCCTCGAACTGCGCCAGGATAGCCGCCTGCAACCGGAAGCCGAGCAACTCCTGAAATCGATCAATGCGGCCAGCAAGGCAAAGACACGATCGGCAGAGGAACTTACTGAGTTCGTCAAGAATCTTTCGGTGCCAGGCTCAGTCGGGGAGAATGCGGCCACCGAACTGCTCACGGCTGGCGATGCCGCTGTTCCCGTACTGCTGAATGCCGACGAAAGCACCGAAGCCGGACAGCTTGCGAACAAGCTTTTGAGCACACAGGCTGCTTCTCTCAAGTACGCATACTTAAAGGAACTCCCTGCCGCCGATTCCACGACGAAAACGAAACTCCTGGGATTGATCGGTCAGAGTGGTGACTCGAATTTGGCGATCCACCTTTTGCGATGGCAGTTCGATTCAGGACTGGATTCAAATGTCTCTGAGGCCGCTCGGGATGCTATCAGGAATCTGCGTGCCCCTGAAGGCTCAATCGAATCGTCAACGCAGGCTGTCGAGCATTTGCTGAGGACAGCGGAATCACTGATCAGCACAGGTCACAAACGATTTGCGTCGCTGGACTCGTCATCACTCGCAACCACGGCTGCCGAATCGTCGCCATCTGTGCTGCCGTTGCTGGAGCAAGACATCAGGATCATCGCGTTTCAGAAAGAATCGAACGCGGCTCAATCCTATCTGAGATCTCTTGAGATCGGTGAGATCGAAGCAGACAACTCGACAAATTACGCCACGGCACTGACAGACGCAAAAGCCCGAGTTAAGGCGGCCACCGAACAATTGGAAACTGGTGTTGCAGAAAGGCAGTCTCTGCTGAAAAGCCTCCAGTCATCAGCAATCACGAGAACCGATGAACTCGCCAGGAATCATCTCACCGATGCGTTAACGCTCGACCCCAATAACGCCAAAGCCCGTCTTCTGATGATGGTTGTGACGGCCTCTTCAGCAGAACCGACTCCGGAGTCCGGTGGCGAGGCTCCTCCGGAAGTGACGAACGATGATCTTCTGAACGCTCTGGAAGTTGCCCTGGATCTCCAGTGTTTTGACGCCGCGGCCAGCTTCCTGAGAGCCTTCCCCAAGAACTCAGCAGACTCTGCCTTCAACTCCCTGGCTCCACGAGTCCTGAGCGAGGCGTTAAAGAGTCCCGATGCAAGGGTTCGAACTCTGGCCGCCAGAATTGCTCGCACACGTTTCTCAGGGCAGTGCAGCAGTTCAACGGTTTCCCGTACATTTTTGGCGGCAAAAAACGGAAGCTTGAAGTCTGAGATAGTGATCGTGAGTCCCGATGACAGTCAATTGCGCACGTTGCAGGCCGTCTTTCAGGATGCGGGATTCACAGCCGATATTGCAGAAACTGGTCCTGATGGATTTCAACTGGCAGCATCACAGTTGAACTGCGAACTATTCGTGCTGCAGGCTGAGTCGCCTATCTGGCCGATGGCCACAACTGTGGCCAATCTTCGGGCCGATGTGAGAACTCGCAACACACCAGTCGTGATTATTGGACACCCAAGGTTCCAGGATCGTGTCGCAGCTCTCGCTGAGATTTATGACGGTGTCTGGTTTATCTCGGAACCAGCCGGAACCGAATCACTGCTCAGCAAAATGGCTCAGACGAACATTCCTCCGGCCGCGCTGACTGCCGAGGATCGTGCAGCGATAAAGGCACTCGCCGAATAAGCCACACTTCGCGCGGGGCGAAAGGAGAGGCTTCTTTGTAGCCGGATTCGTGAGAATTCGGTGAGCCTCAGTACAGGGCAACCGAATTCTCACGAATCCGGCTACTGGCAAATCTCTTCGTTCAAAGTAGACGTGAGGCCTGGTCGAGACCGTCTCACGGTTAGACGACTGGTCTCAGACGTTCTGCCCCTTCAGCAGGCAGTAACCAATAGCGATCGCAAAGACCAGCATGATGCAGTAGTCCTGCGGAGACAGATGATCCATCTTGTGAATCAGGATCTTCTGGATCTGCATCGCCCACCGCTGCAAACCAGAAACTATGCTGAGAAACATGACAAGACGCCTGTAAGAAAAGTCCGGAGAAGGACGAACCTGGAAAGCGGATCTTCCCGGATACAGATCTAGTCTTGGTCATGGGATCGGCCCTGCGGAGAGAGCCAGAAGATTTACCGACAGCGTCACCGACAACGGTGTCTGGTTGTACGGGAGATGACGATCCACCGGATTGTGACGGACTGATTAAAAGGCTTCAGTCACCAAAGACGATGGACTTACCTTTCCAGTCTTTGCTGGATGTGGCTTCTGCGGCGAACGGTGCATCAGCTTTTACCGTTGCAGTGAACAACCGCGATCTGGACGCCACCAGCACTGGCAGCATCTCGATCGGCATTGAACGAGTCAGGTTCAGGATGGAGGGCTGCTGATCGACTCCGCCATTGATCATCGGGGCAATAACGATTTCGACTGGCGGTTCAAAAAGTGATGCCAGAAGCACGATCGACTCAGCGCTGGACCGAGCACGCAGCCTCAGTTCCTGTAACTGAGGGCATTCCTGACGCACAACCTGGATAGCTCGTCGTATATCCCAGACTCGCATCCCATCAACGGTCATCCCCAACAACTGAAACCGGCGACGGATCTGGATCTGTTTGGCTTCGTTACCGACCCATGCCCCGCGGCCTGCACCTCGCGGAGCAGTCACAGCCTGCGCCTGAACAGGAGGCAGATCCACATCCACACTGTCCTTCTCCGGATCAGAGTTCAGTTCGACCACAAGTTCCAGCGACGTAATCTCCTTCAGCGATTGACCATGAGGGACGCTGATGTCGACGGACAGAGAAACGTGCGGTTCACTGTCGAAGCTGAGTCGGTGCACATCCTGCTTATCTCCTTCAGAGATTTGCTCAACGTGAACCGTATTCGAGATCGCGGAGCTATCCATCTGCGGCCACGCTCGAAAGCTGCGATCCAGTAGCTGAGTCCCAAATTCATTTAAAAGCGTCTCCTGAGTCTTCAGCACTTCGCCGACCGATAGCGGTGTGGCAGCGGGAACAAACAACTCATCAACTCGAGTATTGATTTCATCGGCAGGAGTCTGTCCCAGCACTTTCAACTGCTCGGGCTGAAAATATCTGACCGCCGTTTTATCAATCATGGACATGTCGTCTTTGAGGAAGCGATTAAACCAGCGAAACGCATGAATATGCAGCTCCTGAGTGTCGGAGTGCGGACCTTCGGTGATTTGCAGGCCCAGATTCTTATCAGCATCCAGCAACCGGTAGATGTGCCGTACCTGACGATGAATGTCGACAACTCCTTCCAGCGGAAAAATCGTGTCTTTGTCGGTGTTGGAAATCAACAGCGGTCGAGGAGCAACGAGGGCGGCGACTTTGGCATAATCCCACCGGTATGTGTTAACCATGAACATGCAGTCGCAATGACCTTCGACGCAGCCGTTCACCACATGATCGCGCAGTGACGTAGTTCCAGCGACAGGAACAGCACAGCGAATGCGTTCATCAAGTGCGGAGATCCACCAGCTGTAGGCACCGCCACCGGACCGACCTGTCACACCAATTCTGGTCGCATCCACCTCCGGACGAGTCTCAAGATAATCCAGCGACCGAATACAGTTCCACGCTTCGACTCCCGCCGGCGTGTAGCCGCGGGAGTTCCACCACCAGCGATTCATCTTGTAGGTGCCATGATGAATCCCCTCAATCTCTCCCAATTGCAGAGTATCAATGATCAGGCAGTTGTACCCGTTGCGGGCAAACCAGCTTCCGTGATAGTGATAATGAGTCTTATTGCCGTAGCTGACGCCGTCCTTTTTGACCTGGCCATGACCGCAAACATACAGAATGGTCGGCAGTGGTTTATCAGCGTTCTTTGGCCGATAGAAATTACCTGTGACGTAGAGCCCTGGCATGGACTGAAAGTGAACTCGTTCGACAACGAATTCCGCTTCTTCGGTCATTCCCTCCACCACAGGCTGCAGCGGTGTTTTTGCCGGCAGCGGATTCAGCCCAAGCATATCGAACAGTTGCTCTCGCAACTTCGGCTTGGCTTCATTCCATTCTGCTGCCGATTGAAACTGTGACAGCTCGTTCTGCCGTTCGAGTTTACTCACTTCAGATTCGAAGTAGGCCGCAAGTTCAGGATTCTCGCGAAGTGACCAATCCTGAGCCTCGGCGGATGTGATCATCGCACAGGTCATGGATAGAAGCAGCAGGGCCACGACAGGGAATGAGCAACATCGCATCGGCGTCTCCACGATCGTCCGGTTCAACGAAACAGGGCCGTGACAAAATGCCACAGCCCTGAAAGTTTCAACAGGATTTCACTCAGACGCAAGCGACTGGAGATTATCGACGGAAGATCCCTCGCGACACACCAGTCGATCGCTGACTTGAAGCACGCTGGTAAAAATTCGACGTTCGTGTTCTCAGATGATAACGAGCAGCCACCGTGTTCGTCGCATCGGAAAGCACCGACAGATCCAAAGTCATCGCGGATCCGGCACACAGTGTTACCATCAGTGCAACGCCCAGAATTCGTCGTACGTTTCGAGCAGTCATCGCAGCACCTTTGTTCGTTCAGTTCTGTAAAAAATTAGTCTCCCGTTGCCATGAATACTACACGGTCTGTTCGACAAGTCTCACGATCTTTGTTGAACCGGAACTGTAATCTCTCAAACCTTGTGCGAACGTGTCGCAGGTCTGAGAAAGTATGATTTGTTGCTGAACGGCATCTACCGGGAGTTACCCAGCAGAAAGTCCGTGTTTTCCGAGGAGTTGCCGGTTGTCAACCTGTGGAGAAGCCGCGGAATCTGCAACACTGTAGTTCCAGCGGGGCTCCGGGGACTTCAGGGTTCAGCAAGTGCTGGCTTCGGCTCATCGTTTTCGGTTTTATTTCAAACTGCCCACATCATGCGTCTGATTTTTCTGGGAACCGGTGGCTACCACCCCAACGAGCGACGACATACCGCCAGCATACTGCTGCCGGAGCTGGGTATTGCATTGGATGCAGGAACTGGTTTTTTTCGTCTGCCTGCACGCCTGAAAGCCTCCACTCTTGATGTATACCTGACTCATGCTCACCTCGATCACGTCTGCGGACTGACATTCATTCTGGTGCCCATGCTGCGAGGTGAAATTTCCCGAGTTCGTGTGTTTGGACTTCGCACCACACTTGAGGCTGTGAAGACTCACTTGCTGGCGAATGAGATGTTTCCTGTGCTGCCGGATTTCGAGTGGGTGGAACTGGATACGGTTTTGGAGATCCCTGTTCCGGAAGGCGGACATTTGCTTTGGACACCGCTCGCTCATCCGGGAGGCTCAGTGGGATTTCGCATCGACTGGCATGATCGGTCTATGGCTTACATTACCGACACAACGGCTCCAGGAGATTACTGCGAATTCATCAGAGGCGTCGATCTGCTGATTCACGAGTGCTATTTCCCGGATGAGCTGCACGACTGGGCTGAAAAAACCGGCCACAGTTGTGCAACGCCGGTCGCTCTGCTTGCAAAGCAGGCCAAAGTCCGTGAACTGTTCTTGATTCACGTCGATCCACAACGACCAGACGATGATCCCATCGGCCTATCCGCCATCCGCGAGATCTTCCCCAACACGCATCTCGCCGAAGACCTGTTGGAGATTGAATTCTGAAAGCAATCACGCTCTCAGAAATTTGTCAGCATTCTCGATGCACAAACTAAACCCCGTGCGCCCAAACACTACCAAACTCTGCGATTCAACTCCGTGCTCCCTGTGACCTCTGTGGTCAATCTTCGCGATCCGACACATCATCAACAGTTTCGGATGCTGACTCGGAGAGCTAACGCTCTGCCGCTCGCCAAATGCTAAACCAGAATGTCGTGCAGAACTTCGCCGTGGACATTCGTCAGACGTCGCTGGATACCGTTGTGGTAATAGGTCAGCCGCTCGTGGTCGATTCCAAGCAGATGCAGCACTGTCGCGTGGTAGTCGTACCAATGAACCGGCTTTTCAACAGCCTTCCAGCCGATCTCGTCGGTTGCGCCATAGGCTACTCCATGCTTCAGACCGGCTCCTGCCATCCAGATGGAGAACCCATACATGTTATGATCACGGCCCGTACCGACCTGATCGGCACCGGATTGCGTAAACGGTGTTCTCCCAAACTCGGAGGTACACAGGATCAAAGTATCCTCCAGCATCCCGCGCTGGCGCAGATCCTTCAGCAGTGCCGCGACAGGCTGATCGAGTCGACCGGCTTCACGCGTATGATTCTCCTTCACGTCTTCGTGGCCATCCCAGTTAATACGAGGAGAACCAAACGAGCCACCGGAAAACAACTGCACGAAACGAACACCCTTCTCCAGAAGCCGGCGAGCAAGCAAGCAGCGACTACCAAAATCAGATGTCTCCTCCTTGTCCAGACCATACATCAGACGAGTCGCTTCCGTCTCCTGCTTGAGATCCGTCACATCGGGTACGGCGAGCTGCATTTTCGCAGCCAGCTCGTAGCTTTTCATTCTTGCCAACAAAGCGTCTTCCGTTCCGGTGACAGCCAGATGTCGGCGATTAATCTCTTCAAGAAGTTTCCGGCTGGCCAGATCAGAGCCAACAGGAAGCTCACGCGACGGAAAGAGATCGTAAATTGGCGGCCCCTGACTCTGAAAGGTCACGCCCTGATTTTGAGCCGGTAAAAATCCGTTTGACCAGTTAATGGTCCCCCCGGCCGGAAGACCTCGACCATCCGGCAAAACAACATACGAAGGAAGCTCGTCCGTTTCACAGCCAAGGCCATAGGAAACCCACGCCCCCATCACAGGAAAACCATTGAGCCGAAAGCCGGTGTTCTCTTCAAAGGTCGCAGGCGTGTGATTCGCTGACTCTGCAACCATGGACCGAACCACGGTTAGTTCATCGGCAACCTCGGCGATATGAGGAAACAGATCAGAAACCCACAGCCCGCTCTGCCCACGCTGTTTGAACTCCCAGTCATTCTTTCGAATCAATCCGACCTGATTGAAAAACGTCGCAGGTCGTTCTTCGGACTGCAAAGACTTCCCGTGAAACTTCTCCAGTTCCGGCTTGTAGTCGAACGAGTCGATATGACTCACTCCGCCACACAGACACAGGTGAATGACTCGCTTCGCCTTCACGGGAAGATGAGGTGTCCCTTTCGCTTCGGCCGGAACAGCATCAGCTCTCGCAATGCGATCCCTCATCAGCAATGAAGTGAAAGCAGCACCGGTGAGTGAAGCGGTGGAAAAATCGAGCACTCGACGTCGGGAGATTCGGTCAATCGTCATAACACACCTCAAACAAGGGCATTGCCCTTAACCCAATGCCATCTGATGGTTGTTTCCGTCGACGAAGCGACGGGCGTACCGTACACCCGTCGCTCCGTCGACGGGCACTTCTTGTTCACGCAATCCGTCATCGCAAATACAAAAACTCATTACTGTTCAGAATCACTCTGCAGAACGCGGCAAGTCCCTGACTCGCAACAAAATCGTCCGCCAAATCGATCTCCTCCGGAGTCGCCTCGCGCCCACAGGCTCGAAGATAAACTCGAGAAACCTGCGTTTTGACCTCTTCACCCGCCTCCTGCTTCACCTGTTCTGCGAAGTAATCGGCCATTGTAAAGACAAGCGAGTTATTCATCAGCGACAAGGCCTGCAACGGAGTGATCGTATTCGCTCGCTTCGGCGCTGTGGTTGAGGGATCCGGACAATCAAATGTATCAAGAAACGGATTCCGTCCACCACGCGGCATAAAGCGATAGATCGTGCGACGATGAGTTTCAAAGTTCGCTTCCTCAAGCAGCTTGTAGAAATTGCTGCCTTTGAATTTGAAATGCTCGACATCGCGATAACCACGGCCCCCGATTTCCGGATTCAATCGCCCTGTGACCACCAACACCGCATCGCGAAGCTCTTCTGCGTCCAGACGCTGAGGGGACTTTCTCCACAGGAGTCGATTGTCCGCATCAATACTGCTGTTAGCTTCAACAGGTGCCGAGCCTTGCCGATAAGTCGCTGAAGTCACGATCAACCGATGCAATGGCTTGAGCCGATATCTCATTGACTGAAACTGCACAGCAAGCCATTCCAGCAGTTCCGGATGGCTTGGCTGCCCACCGTTAAAACCGAAATCGCTGGGCGTGGCGATCAGCCCCTGACCAAAGTGGTAGTGCCAAACTCGATTCACCATGACTCTGACAAACAACGGGTTGTCATGATGAGTAATCCAGTCGGCCAGCCGAATTCGACGCTCTGCATCGGGAGCATCTGGAGCCAGTCCAAAGCCAGCCTCGCCTCCGGGCACAGCCAACAATCCGGTTGGCGTTACAACATCGCCGGGACTTCCCACATCGCCTCGACGCAGAACTCGCGAAGCACCTGGATTGCTCGAGACACAGGTATAGAGTACTCGTGATTCGGAGTTCACAAGGCTATGGCGTTCATTGCTCAATAGGTTCTTTTCATCCACTAATGCCTGATGGTTTTTATGCTGTGTTTCCGTCAGTCTCGCCAACATATCTTTGTCAGACACGTGGTTCATGTCTGATGCACCTGCAGAGGCGGCGACTTCCTCGGCCGTCAGTGCGCGATCGTAGAGCAAGGCTCGATCAATACGACCAGCCAGCATTCGATTACCGCCCGGTGGCCCATGACGCAGGCCAAAGACGAGCTGAAACTTTCCTGCAGCATACTTTTGGAGTTCACCCGGTCGATACGCAGCACCATACGGCTTTCCATCGCGATAGCCAACAATTGTCCCGTCAGCCTGGTAGACGATGGCGAAGTGAACCGGCCGTTGAGTCGCCTCGGTTTCTTCCGCTCCATTAAACGACATTGTTCGAACAAAACCGTTGCTTCCGGCCATCCATTTGTGAGCCTCTCGTTCGCCAAACACAATCGCGTCAAACGTAGCGCCATCTAAGGTCTGCAGGCTGATCGCTCCTCCCCCGCCCTGCTCCAGGTTATCCAACTGAACCCATGCCTCCAGAGTCTTCTCGGCAATATCAGTCGCAATCGGGGCCGAGGCGACGAAGCCATCTTTACCGTTGACGACCAGCATTCCTTTCTCCAGCCGCGTTCCGCCGCTGAGCGTCGCCTTGATCGTGCCCGCGCTTTCATTCACGTCTTCGTTGAATTCCCATCTTGCCAATGCTTTGGGAGGCTCCGGCCCCTTGTAGCCTGCTACTTTGCGTTCTGCGATGATGGCATCTCGAACCGGTTTCTCAATCGCATCGAGTTCGTCTTGCAGTACTTTCGTTCGTTGATCAATCCACTGAATTCGTTGCTGCTGTTCGGCCGACAGTGGGACTCGAATGTTCCGTTCCCCGTGAGTCACTCCGTTGAGTGTTGCAGCAAACTGGTAGTAGTTCTGCTGTGAGATCGGATCAAACTTGTGATCATGACACCTTGCACAGTTAGCCGTGAGTCCAAGAAATGTCTGACCTACAGAGCCAACCAGATCTTCCAACTCATCCTGAGCCATCGACATCCGCATCTTGTCGTTCGATGGCAGAGTTGTATTGTGCGGTCCAGCCACCAGAAATCCGCTGGCCGAAACTGCATTGAAATCATCCGGATACAGTACGTCGCCGGCTAACTGCAATCTGACAAATTGATCATATGGCATGTCCTGATTCAACGCATTGATGACCCAGTTTCGATAGTGCCAAAAGTTATCCCTGGGCTCGTCGTACTCGAACCCGTTGCTTTCTCCAAACCTTGCAACATCCAGCCAATGCCTTGCCCAGCGTTCGCCATAATGAGGCGAGGCCAGCATGCGGTCGACAAGTTTCTCCCAGGCATCATCAGAGTTGTCGACGAGAAACGCATTAACTTCATCAGGAGTCGGTGGCAGCCCCAAAAGATCAAAACTGAGTCGCCGAATCAGCGATCGTTTATCAGCGATCGGTGACGGCGACAGACCTGCTTTTTGAAGTCTCTCCAAAACGAACGCATCGACAGGATTTTTTGACCAGCCAGCCAGCTCAACCTGAGGTGGTGTATGGCTCTGCAAAGATTTCAGGGACCACCAATCAACACCAGCTCGCGCATCTGTTGTGAATCGAAAAGGATCGATTTTCTCAGTCCCCCACTTCGCACCGCCAATGATCCAGGCTTTCAGCGTCGATTTTTCTTCATTCGTCAACGGTTTCTTCGGCGGCATCGTGTCCGATTCGACATGCTGCCAGAGAAGACTGTTCTCCAAATCACCGGGTTCGACAACAGGTCCCGACTCTCCTCCGGCCATGGCGGAATCGCGACTGGAGAGATCCAGCTTTCCCTTGGCGTCCGGCCCCTCGTGACAGCTAAGACATCGCTGTACGAACAAAGGTGCAATCGTTCGATCAAAATCTGTGGCTTCGTCAGCGGCGACGATCCGCATCGACGTCACAAAAGTCAAAAGCACCAGAATATTTCTCGGTGCAATTATTCGAAAACAAAACATCCCAATGGCCTCGCGCGTGGGCTCCCGTGTCAGTCAGGGACTACTCCGCAACCAGCATAACCAGCCCGATGAACCATGTCACTGAATCGGCGTGGTTCATTCAGAATCGGAATGTTCCGTTCGGGATGGTTGGCGATCTACAACGATTCGAATACACCCCGCATTGGTATCCCTCATAACACAGAAACTCTCATTGGAGACAATCGGTGGAAACACTTCAAACTCTCGTGCGCGGTGCTTTGATCGTCGGAATTCTCACTGCCGGATTACTCAGATCGATGGATCCATTGATGGCGGCGCCACCTGAAGGCTTCGTTGCACTATTTAATGGGAAAGACCTCGACGGGTGGAAAGGTCTGGTGGCAACTCCGGAAAAGCGAGCGGCTATGAAGCCGGAAGAACTGGCTGAAGCTCAAAAGCATGCTGATGCCAACATGAAGGAGCATTGGTCTGTCGTCAATGGCGAAATGGTGTTCGACGGGAAAGGCGACAGCCTCTGCACCATCAAAGATTATGGCGATTTCGAGCTGTACGTGGACTGGAAGATCCTGGAAGGCGGAGACAGCGGGATCTATCTGCGAGGCAGTCCTCAGGTTCAGATCTGGGATACCAAGTTTGAAAAGTACCAATCGCTGGGAGCTGACAAAGGTTCCGGTGCTTTCTGGAACAATAAAACTCACCCACGTTTTCCAATCGCCCATGCCGACAAACCGGTGGGCGAGTGGAACACGTTTTTCATACGCATGGTCGGCGAGAAAGTCAGCATCAAACTGAATGACGTTTTGGTTGTCGATGATGTTGTGATGGAGAATTATTGGGACCGCACAAAACCCATCTATCCTCGCGGCCAGATTGAACTCCAGAACCACGGGAATACGCTTTGGTTCCGGAACATCTACATTCGCGAACTGGAGTCAAAGTGAGCTTCGATCAAGGGATGCACCATATCTTGTTCCATTCGCCGATTTCTTATGGTTTCGCGTGTGGCGCATCTCTAACCTGCCTGGCGGCCTGAGGAGAACCGGCTTCCGCAAAAGTAGAGCAAAGAAGCCGGGTTCCGTTTCGTGATGTCTCTCAAAGGTTTTGAAATGTCGGTTGTGAAACAGCGACCTGGCTTTCACAGTTTGCCGACATCGCGAATTTCCCGGATCTCACTCCTGTCCGTAATGATGTGTCCGTTGATGAACGTTGTGTCCGCACGTGTAGACGCTGCTGACGTGATTGTGACCGGGACAGCCCTAAATCCACTGCTCGGGAACTATCTCGGCACTTTGACAGGTGCGATCTCAGGCATCAGCGCTCCTTCCCAGGGCATTGTGACATCAGTCGACCAAACCGGAAAAATGACAATTTCGATCCCAGGATTGGGTACCGGCACAGTAACCCCAAACGGTCAATGCCGAGCAACAGCTCGCTTCGTTTTGCACCGAAATTATCTGACGGCTTCTTTCCTCGGCACTCTTGTCGCCGCCAAGAGTCCTTCAACAGGCAAGGTTATCAGCGTCGTTGGCGTCGGGACCTGGCGAATCACCACTCCGGGAATTGTGGGTGGTGGTAAATGGATTATTCGGCAGACGCCACAGGGTCGTTAGACATCGGACGTCGATGTCGGAAGAAGACTGGGTCAAGGGACCCGAAGTTCAATTGCCTTCAGTTCATCATCGCGGTTGATCGTCAGAGACACTCGCTGGCCAGTGCGAAAGGTGGCGAGTTGTTGCTGAAAATCGGTGATGCTGGTGATCACAGCATCCTCAACAAGCACAATCAGATCCCCTCTCTGCAGGCCCGACTTTCCGGATAAAGAATCCTTTGCCACATCGTCAACAAACGCCGGGGTTCGTTCAACTACGTTGGGGACCATTGTCAGACCGTACTTCGCCGTCAGATCTTTATCTGAAATCATGGCCACATCAGCAGTCGCATCTTTAGGCTTCTGATCGACCTTCTTGCCAGCCATAATCGCATCAACTACCGGCTTCAACATCGTCAGAGGAACTGCATAGTTGACCCAGGTGCGACTCGACGCATGACGAATTTCTCGACCAATCAAACCAACCGGCATGCCTGCGGCGTCAGTCAATAGCCCGCCGGCAGCTCCGGAGTTATTCGTGATGGCATCGATCAGCCATATTGGAGATTTAACAGGAAACTTCCAGCGTCCCTGCGTTGCTTCAAGGGGAACTCTGGCCGCGATAACTCCATGAACAACCGAAACGGGTTCATTGCCCGCAGCCACTCGAAACATGTTCGAAAAGGCATACACTGACGCACCAACTTCAGGATCTGTGGCCTGTGCCAGATCCACAAAAGGAAATGTCTCACCCGGCTCTGTTTTCAGCTTGAGTAACGCTGCGTCATGTTCCGCACTGGTGCCGATAGTGTCGACCGGGAACCTTTTACCGTCAGCCGTCACCGCGGTCAAAAAGCCTGTGCTGACGAGATGGTTCCAGACCGTCAAAACGTGGCCTTCTTTCGAAACCAGAATGCCTGTTCCATAAGAATCCAGACTTCCGGCACTGGCCCCGAACAGCTTGACGATCACAGGCTGCCGCAAGGCGACAACTTCCAGATGCGTCGGTGAGGGCATCTGAGCCATCAATGTTGCTGTGGGACTTGTCAGAACCAGAACGACTCCGACAAGCACCTGAAGAATCGCTACGTTTCTACGAAGTACAGATGTCATTGTTTCACCTTCACTTCGCCCATTGTCAGCCAGATCAGCTGCTCCTGAACACCTGCAACGATGCCAATACGACCCGGGAAGACAGCGTTCTCGGATTCCTGCCAATTCTCAAAGACCAGCCGCGTTTCGTCAATACCCTGCCCATACTCCACGTCAACGCCAACGGGAAACGGTGACTCGGATGTGAAGTACCACCGGGAGGTGCGAGCCCCTTCGCGAGTCACCAGGATACGGACCTGCTGTTGCAAAGGCAGATGCAAAGTTTGCCCCATCGCGAGTTGCTCGTTGAACGCAGCTTTCTCACCACTCAACAACTTGCGAAGCTGAAGTACCGCCGTTAACAAACCAGGCAGCTGAGCTGGTTCTTCGGCAGCAACGGGATTTTCTGCGTTCTGAAGATACGGCACACCGTCGAGCTTTAGCCCCGCCGCAGTTGGGCCAATGGTTAACTCGCCGGTGAGAGGTATCGGGGGCGTCTTCGCTTCTTTTGTTTCTGATCCGGACGAAGCTAATGAAATCTGCCAGACATTCTTCGGATCACCTTTTGCTCCGATTCGTGCCCGCATCGGGTCCAGCAGTTTACTCTGCTGGACTTCGTTGAAGTGGTAGTTACAGAAACCATCCCGCTCCACAAAAAGCCTGGTCAGCTCCTTCGGCAATTCCTCTGGAGCTTCGAATTTTTGTTTCTGGTCGTCTGGCGTTTCGGGATGTTTTTCGTCTTTCGGCTTTCGTTCCTCCGGAAGCTCCGGTGCCTTCTGAAAATCATGTAACGGACGCAGTCGAATTGTGGCGGAATGCACACCTTCTTTGTCACGCCACGTCAAAGGCAAACGGGTTCCTTCCGGATAGATCCCCAGCACATTCTGGAAATCATTAGCCGAGCTTACCAGGCGACCAGCGAATGAAACAATCTGCGCCCGCGCACGAAGACCTCGCCGCCACGCTTCGGATAACTCAGAAACCTGGCTGACAACAACTTCGCCCTCTACCGTTTCGACAGTAAATTCGGGAACTCCATGGTCAACGATCAAGCCACACTTCAAATGTTCAATGAATAACTGAACCTGATTCACACTGATCGCGTAAGCAGCCCCTGAATTCACGCGTCCGCGCTTCTCGAAGGACGCTCTACCATTGATCCCAATCCAGCGTCCCTGAATATCAAACAAGGGACCACCGGAGTTACCGGGATTGATTGAGGCATCGATCTGAATGCAGTCCGTATATTCCAGAAACGTATTGGCTGGATATTGGTATCTGCGGACTCCGCTGACGATGCCGTACGTCACAGTCGGAGTAAAGTCAGAGGCCAGCAGGAAGGGGTTGCCTAATGCCATAACTTCGTCACCAACTCGCACCTGGTCGCTGTCTCCGGGCTGAGCAGCCGAAAAGTCTGTTCTGCCCTGAAGTTGAATCAGAGCGACGTCGCCCGTGGGGTCAATGCCTACGATCACCGCGTCATAAAGCTTGCTGTTATCAAGCCCGCACTTCATGAACGAGCCGGAACCAGAAGTCACGTGGAAGTTGCTGATCGCGAATCCGTCCGCCGAAATCAGGACGCCCGATCCGCCGCCTTCTCCATTCGGAGCCATGACGCAAACAACACTGGGGGAGATTCGGCCAATCGTTTCCACCCGAGCAGACTCACGCTGCACCAGCGTTTGCTGCGCGTGAACATCGGATGCGGAAGTCAACCAAAAAGAAAGAAACAGTAGCAAAGATGAATGCTGATTCAGACGCGTCATTTCTGTTTGTCCTTAGCGATCAGCAGCTTTGCATCGGCAAGATTCAGCCAATCGCAGGTACTCTCGTTATCCCCAAAATCGACGAGGATCGTGAGTGTTGATACGCCACTCAGCGGTAGCTGCAATGGCAATGGATCATCTGTCGTCGCAATATTCTTTTCGAACAGAACGTTTCCATCACCAGTGATCTTCAACGCCACGATATGCTTACCACTGTAGGCAACTTCATCATCGATTCCGACAAGGCAATCCAGTGATGTGTATTTTTCGTCCAGTGCCCACGAGATTTCTGTCCGTGAATGGATGCAAAGTCCCTTTGAGAATTCGCGACCTCTTAATCGGAGCCGTGACGTTCGTTCCATGGTTGTGTCGCGACGCGGACCAAAAAGAAGTGTTTCTTCTTCCTTGCTGATAAGTCCAGCCAGCAGACTTCCATCCGGGTCAATCCCATCAAGTCGTTCTTCCAGAGGCTCAAGGTCCGACAAATATTGCACTCGACCACTACTGAGATCAATACTACGAATCAAAGCACTGGCAACCTGCAGAGACTGGCCCCAGGCCGTTTCAATCTCAAAAGCTCCATTCGAAAACCTTATGGTGCTGGCCGCAAACTGATCGCCGCTGTGGCTGGTTACTCTCGCAGCAGACGTCACATTAACGGGCTGAGCGGATTCCGTTGAAATCATCGACGCGAATACAACTCCGTAAACCCGGGCGGCTGGAACAGGAACTGTTTCTCCATCCAGCAGGAACTCTGTCTTTTCCGATCCGATAGCACTGACGACTCCCGCCAGGAAATCCAGGCCGGAACCATCGCGTTTGGCAACGATCAATAAATCTTTGTCCGTTTCTCGCTTAAGGAATGTATTCCACTGACTTCTATAAGCAGGGTTATCTGCCTGAAGTCGAATGGAGCGAACATTTTTGTTGGCAATTTTGAGCTCGCCAAAGGTGGCAGAGGAAACCGTTAGCTCCATGGCTGTTCGATTCGCCCCTGCACAATTCAGTTGGCTGCCGTCGACAAGACTGACGATCTGCGGTTGATCGGAAACGACAGACTTCGTTTCAGGAAAATCGATCAGCATGATGTCGGACATGGGCAACTTGATGGTTGCTGCATCAACCTGCAATTCCACTTCTTCTGGCGAGATCAGGATCAGCGCCCCCTGATGAACAGTGCCATCAAGCAGAGACACTTTTGCATTCGTGTCGGTCTGGGCAACCGCTGCGACAGGCAAGGCCAGAAGTACCAGAAGTGTCAGAGCTTTCATGCGATCCCTCAATTCAACAATCGATCTATTCACTGTTCTGAACCGCCCTCAAAAAATAAGGCTTTGCAACCCGACAAAGATCTCGCTTCATGCTGTCGCAGCGACACACCTCTTGTCTTAACAACCTACTTCTTCTGTTCCGCAATCCGTTTTGTGTACCGGCTGATTGCATCCAGAAAATTGGGAGGAAACTGCTGGCGAATCAGTTCTTTCGCCTGGGCTTCGGCTTGCTTATCCAGCATCCCCCAGTTGCCGTTTTCCGTCAGGTCTTTAGGGTCAGCTTTGCCTTCGGCGCTGGAACCTTTGATCGTACTCTGAGCAATCCCCTGTTGACCGGGCTGATTCTGTTGTTGACCACCGCCCTGCCCTGATTGCTGTTGTTGCTGCTGCTGTTTTTGTTGATCTTCCATTTGCTTCAGAAGCTTGTCGAGGGCAGCAATAACTTCTTCTTCGCGTTTCTGAACAGGATCATTTGAGTTACCCAGATCGAGCCTTCGCTGCACGTCGGACATCAACTTTGCAACCTCCGGCAGTCCGGAAGAGTTATCTCCGGCTTCAGCCTGCATCAGTTCGGCGACCGTGCGAAAACGCGTTGGGACATCGAGCGTGTTGTTCAACAGCAGGGCCAGATCATCACTGGCGTCAGACGCCTTCAGTAATCGAAGTCGGCATATGGCACGATAGAAAAAAAGACTGGCCGGATCTGCAACCGCCTCAGGAGTCAGCGATTCCATCATCGAGATCGCTTCATCGTAGAACCGATGCTGCGTCAACCAGCGAGCATAGTAGAGCTGAACATGGTCACGATAGAATGAGTCCGATCGGACGCCTTCGAAGTTCGGAGGCTCGAATGAGGAGCCAGATCGACAGGCCTCGACAACTTTCCGAGCAGATTCATCGGCAATCGCCAACGAGTCCACGATTCGGTCGAGCGTTTCTTCGGCTGTCAGATTCTGCAACTCAGCCTTATCTTTCCAAAGAGCACCGACTTTACGAGCCGTCGGTTCATCCGCTTTTGCCAAAGCCATCCACTGCAGTAAGCGAGCTTGAACCTGATCGATCGGCATACGCCGGAATGCGACCTTTGACTCAGGCTGCTTTGCAACCTTCCCGGCCTCTGCTTCCTCAACCCCGGGGGTTTCTGTCCCGGGCTTTTCGTCGAATATTGGTTGAAAGACTGCTCGGTCCAAACTTGCTGTTTGAAACTCTCCAGAAACGGCTTCGAAACAGGCAACCAGAATAAGCAGATATGCGAAATTCATTGGAATGGTCTCACAGAGCGGGCCCGAAAATCACGCCGGTGCGGACATCGTACTCGCCCGGCCGAGTTTTCGGAACACACTAAACGGACATACTGCCTTCCGCAGCTTCTTTGCGAGACTCATTCGTTGACACTACAGATTGTCGATCTGTACAGTCTGTCAAACCTGTCTTTAAAGCCACTGCCTTCTTTGTCAGATTGCAGGCAATTCGTTAGAACCCGGCTCAAACTTCGTCGGTTTTGGGATAGTCGGTTTACCGTCATCGAGTTAATCCAGGGTCATAGGGCGATTTCATGTCCGCTGCTAATTCCACATCTGAGCGAACTCGCCGGACAGTTGCACCGCACATCAAACTGACCAAATATGACGTTGCGGTGTCGATCTTGATGACAACAGCAACGTGTGCCGGGCTGGCGTTTATGGTGATGCTGTTCATTTGGCTCTCGAATATGCTTCCCTCACCGGTTTCGAAGCAGGTCACGATGTTGCCTGCCGGAGACGGCGGATGGGAAGATGGGGACCCCAATGCAACCCCCAACGTTGATTCTCCTGAAGACGCCTCACTCGATCCTTCCATGGCGAATGAAGAAACTGACGTCACTCAACTGGAAGAAGTCACCGAGCAGGTAATTGAAGTCGCTGAGAATGCAGCCACAATGGTTGCCCCCAATGAAAACACGGACCAGAACACGTCGGGGATTCCCGGAAGTGCCGAAGGTACCGGCGGTCGGCCGTTGGGAAGCGGCGGTCCGGGGCGTGGCGGGGCAAAACGTGAACAGCGATGGTTCGTCGAATTCGGCGATAAGGGTGATCTGAAAAGCTACGCTACGCAACTGGACTTCTTCGGTATCGAATTAGGTGCAATGTTTCAGGATGAAGGTCGCCTTGTTTACTTGAGTAACCTGAGCCAGGACGCTCCGACAACCCGTGAAGTCAAGACGGGGGATTCTGAGAAGCGTTTGTTTATGAGCTGGCAGGACGGCAGTGAGCAGCGCCGTGCCGCGGACCTGGAACTGTTCCAGAAGGCGATGATCGATGCTTCGCCCGCAGTTGTCATGCATTTCTATCCAGCCGCGACTGAAGAAATGCTTGCGACGAAAGAATTCGAGTATGGCAATAAAGCCGCCACCGAAATTCGTCGTACTTATTTTCAGGTGAAGAAAGCCGGGACAGGATATGAATTTGTTGTGACGCGGCAGCAATTGAGATAACTCGTTGGCAGATATTGCGTTTTCATTTTGTTGTTGATTTTTCGGGACGTCCAATGATCAGTCTTCCAGATTTACTTCTTATGCCCTCAACATTCGCAGCGGCGCAAGTTTCGACCTTCATGTGGTTAGTGGAGCAATCGATCTGGATCGGCATTGGTGCTTGCGCTGCGTTGGGAATGTATTGCGGAATTCTTTTGCTCCGACGAGTAAAGCAAAAGACATTTCCAGGGGCAGAGGCGGAGCAGGCGTTCCTTGATGATCTCAGTGAGCGACTGGAGAAGCGAGACTTTGATGGAGCGGCTCAAGTATGCGATGATCCGGCCGTCTGGAACAAAGCGTTGCCTCAGTTAGCACTGCTGGCGATCCAGAATCGTGGTGAACCGATGAAGAAGATTCGCCAGATCGTGGGAGAGCGCTTCGAGCGTGACGTCCTGTCAAGCCTTGAAGTGCTGAACTCCTGGGTTGGTACAAGCATCAAGACCGGTCCTCAGTTGGGTCTGCTTGGAACGGTTCTTGGGATGATCAATGCCTTTGCAAAAATCGCGGGGGCAGCGGCATCCGGAGTGGACCCCAAGGAACTGTCTGCGGACATCAGCTTCGCCTTGTGGACAACGGCAGCGGGGATGGCGATTTCTATTCCCTTGATTGTGCTTCAATCAGCAGCTTCAAACAGTATTAAGAAATTGCAGGAGTCAGTCGACGAAGGGACTGGACTGTTCCTAGATGAATTCGCAGCGGCCAGGACTCAAGAAGCCAAGTAGTTTGGTGCTGCTGTTTTCGGAACCAGAATTCCTGACTCAAGATGCCGCTGGATAAGCTATGTCGGTTGAAGACGATGACGAACCGTATGTGCGAAAGAAGCAACCGGAACCGGACACGGAGATCGATATTACGCCGATGATCGACGTAACCTTTCAGTTGTTGATCTTCTTCATGGTCACTTCAACCATGCAGGGGAATCCACCAGCCGAGATTCCGAAGTCGAGTTCGGGCGGTTCCATTGAAACCGCGAAGGTTATCTTGATTGTGATTAAGGCTCCGGTGAGTGCGACGGTTGATCCTGTTATTGAAATTGACAAGAAGCCAACAACTCTGGAAGAGCTTCGTGCAAGAATCGGCGATGCCGCGGGTGCGAGCACCCAGGGAATCGACGTCATGATCATGGCTGACAGAACTGTCCCGAACCGATTTACGGGAGAAGTCGAATCCATGATCGGCGAGATCGAAGGCGTGACTTACCACTTTGCGGTTCAGGACCGCCGTTAGCAGACGTGATTTCTCATGACAGACCTGACTGATAAACAACTGGGCGAGTTTCATCTGCTGCGCCGACTCGGCAGCGGTGGAATGGCTGACGTGTTTCTGGCGGAACAGACAACGCTGCAGAGATATGTCGCAGTGAAGGTCATGAAGCCTTCTCTGATGGCCCACTCCGGCCAGGATATGGTCAGTCGCTTTAAACAAGAAGCGATGATGGCCGCGGGCCTGAATCATCCGAACATTGTCCAGGTCTACACCATCGGACAGGAAGGTGATCTGCATTACATCGCTCAGGAGTATGTCCAGGGCAAAGATCTCGCCAGTATCATCAAGGAACGTGGCAAGCCGGATATTTCTTCTGCTTTGCATGTGATTCGCCAGGTTGCTGCGGCACTCAAAGCGTCTGGCCAGGCAGGAATCGTTCATCGCGATATCAAACCGGAGAACATCCTTGTCACCAAGAAAGGTGAAGTGAAGGTCGCGGACTTTGGTCTGGCTCAACTGGGGGACGGCTCGGGAAGCGAAAAAGAAGGCGTCACGATGGGCACGCCGCTTTATATGAGTCCGGAACAAGTCAGCGGCCGCGAGCTTGACCCAAGATCAGATGTCTATTCCTTTGGAGTCACCTGCTACCAGTTGCTAAGCGGCGAAACGCCATTCAAGGGTGCAAACCCTGTTGCGATCGCGATGCAGCATTTGAAGAATCCACCACCGCCACTTAAAGAAAAAAATCCCGCGTTGCCGGACATTCTTTGTCGCGTTGTGCATCGCATGATGGCCAAGCGAAGGTCGCTCAGATATCAGTCAGCCGATGAAGTTCTGGAAGACCTTAAGAAACTAGTCACCGCGCATAAGCAGGGGCGGTCACTGGATCTGATCAAGCTTCCTCGACTTGAAGAACTAGAGAAGCTTGCCGAAGAGGAACGTGCCAAGCATCTCAAGGCAGGCGGCACTATTCCTCCCGAAGGATTCGATGATGTGGGGCTTGAGCTGCCTTCAGCGGCTCCGGTCAATCAGACATCCGTCATGCCCAGTCGCTGGGCGGCAGAAAACTTTGTGGCGGAACAGCCAAAGAAGAAGGTCGCTCCTGCGCCGGCAGTGATCACTGTTGACGACGATGACGACGTACCGTACGTTCGAAAAAGTTCTGGACCGCCGAACGACTTTATTGACCTGACACCCGCAGTCGACGTGACGTTCCAGCTTCTGATTTTCTTCATGGTGACGGCATCGTTCAGCATGCAAAAGGCATTCGACGTTCCGCCAGCGAAGAATGTTGAAGGTGTCTCATTGAATGTCACGGTGCCTCTGGACGAAAGCCCGGGAGTCAAAGTCCAGGTTGATCCCAATAACGTGATGTATGTCGACAGCAAAAAGGCAACGACCTATCAGGAGATTTATGATCTCCTGACGGCAGAGAAGAATGCAGCATCAGGAGTCAGTGATCTGGATCTTGAACTCGACCCGGAGTCGATTCATGAAATGCGAATTATCGTGATTGATGCGGCAACGCAGGCCGGATTCACCCGCGTGCGAAACAAGATCGTGGAGTTTCAGTAAGTCATTTTTTTGTCTGGTGTGCTTCGCCGTCTTTCCGGCCTCGCCCAAGTGAGAAGTGGAATCAAAAGTGGCATCTGAAGAATATGACGATGATGTTGAAGAGGTGGAAGTCGATGATCGCGAGGAATCTCGCGAGGTCATCAGCGAGAAGGCGCGTAGACAGCTTCGCCGCGGAAAACTGAGCGAACTTGCCGAGAAACTGACTGGGGGGCCGGAACGTCCCGGTCAGCAGAAGATTGCACGCTCGCCGGTCGTGATGCTGCTGGTTGGCTGCACTGTCGGCGGATCGATTTTGGCGGCGATTTTCTGGTTCATCAATGCTCGAAACACAGAGGATCGACTGATCAAGGAAGCGACCGCTTCTCTGAATCTTCAGAAGTATCTTGATGCCGAAGGACAATTCGAGAGATTCATCTCAATCTATCCCAAAACAAGTATGACTCCGGTGGCCAAAATTGGCCTGCATCGGGCTCGCGTTGAAAAGTTCATTCTGACAGAAACTCCAGACGTAATTCGAGGCCTGAAAGAATTGAAGAGCCTCATTGAAGAGTGTCGTGAACTGGAAGGCTTTGATGCTGAGAAAGATAACCTCAAGCGATATGCTGAACGACTGACTTATGCCGGTGCTTTTGTGGCAGAAGTTGCACAATCCCAGGAAGCACTGGACGTCAGTCTGGAATCTCTTGAATTGCTAAGGAAGTATTCGGGAGAAGGTGGAATTAATCCGGCTCGCGAGCAAGCTCTGGTGGATCGGCAACGAATGGCATCAGCCTCCGTCGCTAAGAAGAATGACTTCCTTGGAACACTGACAAAGGTCAAAGAACAACTCGAAGCGGGCGATACAATGGGGGCCATCGGTGCCCGCAACGATCTCATCACCAAATATCCATTGCTGAAGGATGACAAGGATGTCTCCAAACTTCTGCAGGATATTCTGGGGAGGGAGAAGGAATTTGTCGTCCGCACGGAAATCGGAAAAGATGGACTTGGCCCCGCTGAAAATGAGCTGGTTCTTCCTTCGCTGGCTCTGACGCTAAGAACTCAGGCAACAACGGATCTTTCGTCCCAGGGCCGTGCTGTCTTTTCGTTCGGTATGGACAGTTGTTTTGCCGTTGATTCGGACACGGGCTCTCCGCTTTGGCGACGTCCAATTGGTGACAACGCACCATTCTCACCAATGCCAGTCAAAGTTATTGATCCTGCGGGAGTGCTGGTCTACAGCACCATGTCCGAAGAACTGCAGATGTTGTCCCAGAAAGATGGGCAACTGTTGTGGCGTCAGAGTGTCGAAAGCCGTCCGACAGGTGCGCCGACTTTGATTGCCGACAATTTCTACGTAACAACTCAGGCTGGTGAACTCTGGCAGATCGCCGCCAATAATGGGCGAGCCATTGCGAAGCTGAAGTTCTCACAGTCCGTCATCGGGCCTCCTGCCGTTTCCAGTGACTCGCTGCGTCTGGTGATTCCGGGTGATCAGACAATGGTCTACACGATCGGGCTCAACCCATTTGCTTGTCTTGCCGTATCCTACATCCCACATTTGACCGGCAGCATCAAGTCCCCAATGGTCACGGCCGGGCGTTATTTTTTGATGGTGGATAACAATGCTGCAGACAAAGCACGTATCCAAACATTGCAGATGGATGATGCCGGACAACTTAGTTCTGTTTCTGAAGACAGTGTTGATGGACAGGTGAACGACCCTTGTCTGCTGCGAGGTTACGAGCTGTTTGTGCCGTCAACACCTCAGCGAGTCACGGCCTTTCGAGTTACGGACGACGCCGGACAACCGCCACTGGCAAAAGTCGGAGCCAATCAGCTTGAAGAAGGACTACAAACGAAGATGTTTCTCTTAGCCGGTCCCGGGGGCCAGTTGTGGATGGGCGGGCGCGATCTTCGTAAATTTCAAACTCGAACGAACACAGTGCTGCTGGATCCGGGAATCACGGCTGAAGGCATTCATTTGCAGCCTATCCAATTCGCCGACGAAGCGGTCTATCTGACAACACGCAATCCGAATTCAAACTCGACATTCCTGACCCGTGCTGATCGTGAACAGATGAAGGGAACGTGGCGAACTGTGCTGGGGTCAAACGTCGTTGCCCTGGCTCCTTCGGCTGGCGGTCAGTCGCTTTTGGCAGTTACCGATTACGGTGAAACCTATCGAGCCCAGATGTCGGAAGTCCAATCTGGTGGTTTTACAATGGAGTCGGTTAGTCGCTTTAGGCTGCCGGACAAACTCTCTACTGCGGTTGAAGGAGTTGTTCTGAAAGACGGTCGACCGGCCGCCTGGTGCGGCAGCCCTGAACCTTCAATGTGGACCTTTACAAACACCGGACAACTGGAACGAAAATGGGTGCTCCCGGACAGTCCGCAGATTGCTCCGGTCACACTCGATGGCGGTGTCGTCTTTGCGATGCCCGGACGGTTGCATATTTCAGCCACTGCAGGAGGAAAACCTGCCGAAGATTATCGTTCGTCCCAAACGGCTGATGGTCAACAACCATGGAAATCGCTGACTGCAATCTCAGCGAATCAGGTTCTGGCCGTAACCGGTGACAACTCGTTTATTCGAGTTGAGTACAGAGCAACACCAAGGCCTCAGTTGACGGAGGTCAGTGTGACGAAAATGCCTCAAATCATCGAAGTGCCACCGGCCTCTGCCAATGGTTTTCTGTTTGTGGCCACTGTCGAGGGCAAACTGCTGTTGATGCAGGCATCAAGCCTCGAGATCCTCGCTCAGATTGATCTGGGTGGCGTTCCCAGTGCGACACCGAAGATCGCTGGAGAGTATGTTTTTGTCGAGGTGGCGAATCAGGAAGTTAAAGTCTTCCATATTGAAAATTCACTGCCTCAAACGGGTGTTTTTCCTCTGGATGGAAATCCGCTGGCAGGAAATCCGCTGGCATTGAGTGACGGATTTCTGGCGGTACGACGAGACGGAATGCTGATAAAGCTGGATGCAACCGCTGCAACGACGCTCGGTTCCAGATCACTTGGCCAGTTGGTTCAACAAGGTCCTCTGGTGATCAATGGCCAGACTCTCGTTGTTGGCTATGACGGCAGCCTGTACCAAATTGACCCAAGCTCTTTGTAGTCAGATTTCCCCCTGATCCTGTTTACACAGTTGGATGTTCTCGAAGAAACGACATGAGTCAAAATCTGCGTCATCCAGTGCGAAGCCTCCGACGGTGTGTGAGTTCTCCCATGCGTCTTGCTGCCGTTGGTTTGCTGTTTATCGTCATCGGCAATGCGATTGCAGATGAAAAAGTCGATCGCACCGAGTTGCCCAAACTTGCAGACATGCCGATCCCGACCGCCGAAGAGTTGTTTACGGCCGATGAAAACGACAAAGAATTCGACTGGATCGTCCTGCCCGCCGCCGCACCTGAGGACCGTACGGTCATAGTTGTGAATCCGATCTTTCCTCGCCCGGATACTCTGAAGAAGATGGCTGAGGAGTATAAGAAACTCGAAACCAGCAAGCCTCAGAATCAGAAGGAGCGAGAAGAGCGAGTTAAGCGGATGAAGGAACTGCAGAGAGTCGTGGTAACCTTGATTGGGGACCAGCTGACCGAATACAGCCTCCCGATGTCAGCAATTGACCATATTCTTCTCTTTGAAGATCTGATCCTGCTCCGAGTTGATGAACTCATCAAAGAAGGAGACATCCGGAAGGCGTATGAACTTTTACTGAATGTCGAAAGGGAAATTCCGAACTGGGAAAAATCTGTTCCTCGATTTGAGCAACTGATCCTCGCGGAATCCACAATCCGAGCCAATGAAGGTGATGCTTATGCGGCTCTCGCACTACTGGACGAAGCAGCAGCTCGAAATCTTCAGAACCCGGAACTGCGTCCTCGCTTCGGTCAGATTGTTGGACCGATGATTCAGGATGCGATGGACAAGGAAGACTATCGCAAGGTCCGATATCTGATCTCGCGAATAGAAAAAGTCGTGCCTGACCACGAACTTATTCCGCAGTCAAAGAATCGTCTGCAGCAACTGGTTGTAACGCTTCTGGAAACTGCAGAACAGCAGTATCAACAGCGTGATTTTCCTGCAGCGGCAAAGCTCGCATGGAAGGCGAGTACTGTGCTGCCGCTTCAAGGTAACGAAAAGGCGGCCTTCTCACGTATTGTGGCTCGCCATCAGGTGCTGCGTGTCGGTGTTGAAGACTCGGACAATGATAAACAGATTTTCCCTGTGCCTCAGGAATCGCGAGAGCGACTAACGGAACTAATTGAGGTTCCACTATTTGAGCCTTCTGCTGCCGATGAGCTGACCTATTTCCGCTCCAGTTATTTCGAAATCTGGGATCCGGCAGATCTCGGTCGAGAAGTAATCTTTTCTTTAAGAGAAACTCGACCACACTGGCAATCACAGCCCGTTCTGACCGCAAACACAGTGGCCGAAGCATTGGGACATCGAATTGATGAGTCCAGCCCTTTTTTCAGCTCAAGACTGTCTTCATTCGTAAAAGAAATCTCCGTCAGATCCCCGACTCAGCTTCGAATTCGTTTTTCTCGCGTGCCCCTGAACATCGAATCGTTGCTAAGGTTTCCCGTGACCGGGTTTCCCCAACAGGCCCTCACGGAGAACATCGATGCGGCAACAGCCAATCGCACAGCCATAGATACAGACAACGCTGCCGTGACAGCTGATGGCTCCGGAACTTCACCGTTACCTGCCGTCTTGTCGACTCGTTTTCGAAAAGCTGCGTCGGACGACACAGGCCGCGTGTTCATGCGCAACACGCCGGAACCAGATGGCCTGGACGGGAGTCAGTACCATGTCGCTGAAGTTCAGGAGGTTCGTTTCGGCAGCCGTGATAAGCTGCTGCAGAGTATGATTCGTGGAGAACTGGATTACTTGCCACATCTGCTTCCCAGCGAAGTTGATGCATTCAAAGCTTCCAGCGAGTTCACAACAAAGCAGTACGCTATTCCAATGACGCATGTCATTGCTTTTAACCCGATGTCTGACCGCATCGTGAATGCACAGATGCGAAGAGCCCTCTCGTTTGCTGTCAATCGCGAAGGAATTCTGAAATCGATTGTCCTGAAGGACGATACGATGCAGCACGGCCGACCTACGAGTGCAGCGTGGCATCTGGAAAGCTATGCAACGGAACCAAACGAAGTTCCACCGGCTTACAATATACGACTGGCCTACGCATTGCGTTTTGCGGCCGAGCGACAGCTTCAGCTGGCAGAATTGACCAAGCTGACGGACGCCGCTCGAGCGGAAGCAAAGAAGAAGAAAGAAGCCTTTGAGCCAGAAGTATTCCGAGCTGAAACCAAGGTCGACTACATCAAGTTGCCGCGTCTGAGATTCGTTGTTGAGCCTGAGCCAACCTGCATCGCTGCTGCAGAGAGAATCATGCTCTACTGGCAGAAGATCGGCTTTGAAGTGGATCTCGTCAAAGGTGATCAGCCCGGAGAGCCTCTGACAGATGGCGAATGGGACATGTGTTATCGTCGCGTTCGAATGGAAGAACCGCTGCTTGAGCTTTGGCCACTACTGGCCAATGACAACTCTCTGAAAATGAGCCGCCTCGGAATGTTTCCTGACTGGATGCGCCAGGAGCTGATCAATCTGGACTATGCCTCAAGCTTCCAGGATGCGCAGACGCGACTGTTTACTATTCACAATCATATCGCTGCGGAAGCGTTTCTGATTCCGCTTTGGGAAGTCGATGACTTCGCCGTATGGCGAAAATCCATCATCGGTATGCCCGAACGTCCTCTGTCTACATATCAGAACGTTGAACGCTGGATCGTGCGACCATGAAGTTGATTCTACTAAATTGCCGATCGTTGCTGCTGGCGGCTGTTGTGTTAAGCACTTACTCGGCAAAACAGTGCGGCGGTCAGACCCCAACTGCAGGTGAAACAGCCTCAGCACCGACAGCAAATACCGGGACTACCGAGTCTCCCGCTGTTGCTGCAAACCCCACATCGTCCAACACCGAGGCTCCGGCCACTGAACCCGTTGTTGAGCTGCCTCTGCCTCAGCGCCCTTACCAGGTCGTGGTCGAGGTAGGCTTTGATGGCAGCGACACTCGCGGTCCACTGACCCAAAGTTTACTGACTGAAGACATCCGCAAGGGTCTGCAGCGAATGTATGGGCATATGTGGAATGCCGAGGTACGCAACAGTGGCTGGCTGATTCCCGCCAGCTCCTACCGGCTTGAGCGTCTCACAGAAGCAGACGTTCAGTCTCACTACGATGGCTCCGCGGTGGAAAAGGTTATTCTGATTGGTGTCTCCGGAAATCAAAATGCATTTGAGGTGAGCTGTCGAGAATTCGATGTCAGGGTTCAGGAACTGACGCCGCTTCTGAAGCTGCAAACGAATGATGTTCAGGAAGTGGGAGCCATCGCATGCCGTCTGGCTCGTGACAGTTTTCGCCCTGTGACGATGTTCTTTGCTCCATCTGTCGACAAGACGGAACTGGAATTCGAACTGCAGGCTGGAACACTGACTCCGCCAGATCCTAGTGCGGCACAAATTGCAGACGGCGACGTTCTTCGACCATTTCTCCGACAATTGGACCGTCGCAATCCTGGAAAAGTCAAAAGCCTGCAAAGACTTGACCTGAGTTACATAAGAGTCACTTCATTCAATCAGGAACTTCGAACAGATGCCGTGTCACCGGAGGATGCGCCCGTTCGAGTTGAAGACGTAACAAGTGTTCCGGCAAGTTATACAGACAATGGTCATGTAAAAGGCGTCCTCATCTCGCATGGCCTGGTGCCATTCGGCGGGCGAGCAAGAAGTGTTCAGCAGATTGCCTTGCGTCAACGCCCGGCCGCAACAAAAAGTCGAGTGCGACTGGTGCTACAGTCGCGTCCGGATCGACCACTGATCTGTTTTCGTGTCGACCGAGTTTCAAAGCTTCGTCAAACCGATGTTAACGAAGCGCCCGGCGTGCGCATGTTGTCGGATCGAAACGGAGATATTGAGATTGAAGTCGATCCACAGAATCCAACCTTCTGGCTCTATGTCTACAGCGGCAGCGTATTGCTGGCTCGCGTGCCTTACGCTCCGGGTTTGATTCCTCGCGATACTATGAAATTGCCGGATGACTCTGTGCGGCTTGGTGTTGAAGGAGAACTGTACCTGTTGCGAGATCAGCTTGTTGATATGGTCGCCCAGAAAGCCGTCTACATGAGCATTGCGAAAAAGTCGGCGGCCGAAGGAAATGTTCCGGGGATGGAAGCTGCAATCACTCAACTTGATGCCCTGCCGGGACAAAAGCGGTTTGATGAATTACTCAACAAGATCAAGACGGATGCGTTAACAAAAGCTGATCAGCAGAAGAATACTGGAGCCCGCAAAAAGGTCGAAAAGCTGTGTACAAAAATGGGCGAATCGCTGACTCTGTTTTTTGCGGGTGACAAGCGTCTGCGAGAAGCACAGGAAATCGAGCAACTTCGTCAGTCGGCGGAAGCACGGGCTGGTGCAGCAGCTCCCGCCAGCGAAACGCCTGCACCCGCTCCGAATTGATAGCTTGAACCACGACGGTGCGTCAGAAGCTGATCTGGTCGTGACGGTTGTCCGGACAAAATCAAATCTGCCGGTATAGATCCCTTGTTTCCTGTAACAAACACCCGCAAAACGTGCCGTTCTGAGGCATGGTTACTGGTCCGAATCCTCTGCTTCCGGCCTTTGAAGTCACTCCGCGCATGCAAGACACCGCTAAGCCCAAAATCATCGCTGTGATGCCAGCCTACAATGCGGCCACCACGCTGGAGCGAACGCTTAAAGATATCCCTCCGGGAACAGTCGACGAGATCATTCTCGTTGACGACTGCAGTCGGGACAATACAGTCGAGCTGGCCAAATCACTCGGGCTGACCGTGATTCGGCACGAGAAGAACACCGGTTACGGTGGCAATCAAAAGACTTGTTACACAGCTGCACTGGAACGCGGAGCTGACATCGTCGTTATGATCCACCCGGATTATCAGTACGACAGCCGCGTGATCCCGGTGGCAGCAGAACTAATTCGTCTTGGCAATTGCGACGTAATTCTTGGGTCGCGGATTCGCACTCGACAGGAAGCACTGCAAGGCGGAATGCCTGCCTGGAAGTACATAGCGAATCGCTGCCTCACAATCTTCGAGAACGTCGCCCTCGGACAAAACCTGGGAGACTTTCATAGTGGCTTTCGAGCCTATCGGCGTGAAGTCCTGGAGAATGTTCCATGGCAGGAAAACTCCAACGATTTTGTCTTCGATACGCAGTTTCTTGCTCAAGCCGTCTTCTTCAACTTCCGTCTCGGCGATATCCCCGTTCCAGTCCGCTATTTTGCGGAAGCCTCCAGCATCAATTTTCGCCGCAGCACTCGTTACGGATTGCTGACACTCTGGGTTATGTTCCAGTTCTGGTGCAACCGCGTTGGGTTATGCCACTCCAATATCTTCAGGCACAAAACGTCACATCATCAGGCGTGATTCCAACAGCGGAAGTTGCCGCAGTGAAATCCAGGAACGACTCCGTCAATAATTGACCTGAGCCTGAAACCGCAGAAGCTGCCCGCTGAACTGATCATAGGAACGCGTGTTGGCGGTACTATTTGCCTGCGTGTTTGTGCGATCGGTGATCGTGTACATGGCGACGAGTTCCAGTGACTTGGAAAACTGCCACTCTGTTCCAAACTCCCATTCTTCAATTTGAGCAAATGGTGCGTTTCGTTCGGTCTTGTACCCACCTTGGTAATAGTTCCAGCGAGCGAATGGGATCAGCTCTCCCTTCTCCAGCTTTTGACGGTACATCGCCATGGCGTATCCGCCATACAGGGCAGACTCAGTCACCTCTGTCTGGGCAGCATTCAGAGCGGGCCCATTCCCCACGGTCCATTCCGATTGGAAACCGAGAGGCTGAGGATAGTAGATGAAGGTCCAGGCAAGTCTCTCTTCCTGAATGCCGTTCGGGTTTCCGTTCTCGAGCGTTCCCAAAGGTCTCACGGCCGGGCCGACACCAAGGGGGCTGATGGAACTTGAGAGGACCGAATACTGCCCCGTGTAACCCTGCATACCCACTTCAACAAGCTGGCAGTCATTCAACCAGAAAGGATAAGCGACACGGGCTACTGCATGAAGGTCATCGTTTTGTTCTCGGAATGAGCCACCCTGCCCGTTATAGACTCCAAAGCCGACCATTCCGTAGTTCCCCGAACCCTTTAAGCCCTCGTCCATAATGTACTTGAAGGTGTCCTGGACATCGACAGGCGTCCAATAACAGAAGATCCCCAGATCGCGTTCATTTCGGACCGCACTGTTCAATGCATCGTTACGATCAAGCGGCAAACGATTGGAACTGGACTGCAGATTCTCCCAGCCATACGGAACCTTGGACTGGCCGATTCGAAAGCGAAACTCTTTCTGATCATCCAGTGACACGTCGGCATACAAGTCCCGAATCTGCGCGAACTGATTGGCATCCGGGCTGCCAGGCACGCTGGACGCAAAGTCCGGCTGGAAATAGAGAGACAGATGATCTGAGACATCACCAGAAAAGATGAGCCGAGCTCGCCGAATCAGAAAGCTTTGGTTGTTTCCGATCGAACTGTCGCCCACATACTGTGCCGGCGCTGGACCATCATTGTCCATGATGTCGTTAACACGGAATTGGGCGTACCCTCGAATGGTATATTTTTCGAACCACTTCTTGTCTTTCTTAGCGTCCTCTTCCTTTTTCTTTTTCGCGGCTTCAGCATCCTTCTGAATGCTCTCTTCAATTTTCGCCAGCCTAGCATCAGCCTGCTGAGTTCGCTGCAGCAACTCTTCGAAGGAATCTGCCGTCCCCGGCGTTTCCTGAGACATCCCGGTCAGGTATGAAGTGCCCGGTCTTCCATACACAGATAATTCCGCTTCCAGTCTGGCATTGCTTTCCTCCAGCTCCGCCATTCTCGACTCCATGGCCCTCAAAGTATCCGCAAAACGATCTTCTGAAACAACGGTCTCCTGAGCGTAACCCCCCGGACCAAATGACAAGACGAATGCCCCAAGAACGGAGGTCCAGACCAGCTTAATTCTGCCATTCATGCTGCAATCTCCGCCACGCGCGAGACGAGAACTCGTCTACCCGAATCCTCGACGTATTCTGCGTCGGTGGTTCTCTGACAATTCATCCAGTCCATTTCATCCGGCCGCAACCGTTGCTTCCGACGCTTCAGCGCCAATACGATGCGTCATTCGAAGGACTTGGAAAAGTCCTGCTGCCGATCGACTCTGTCATGGCACTCATGCTGTGCAATCGATATCGGAACTACGACGAATCCGTTAATGTCTCATTCATGCAGCGTTAACAATATGAAGATCACTAAAGACACATTACGCGTTGAGACGGCAGATCCTGCCGACTTGCGATCGGGGTTCTTTCCTGACCGTCAATTTCATCATAAATCGCATAATTGGATGCAAAGCCGCGATGCATGGAAGCATGCCTTCAAGACCTCGATTTGCCAGAAGTCTCGGAACTGCTTCTGAAGAATTAACACAAGGCGGATCAAGCCCAGCCAACGTCTCTGATCCAGAGACACCGAAACGGATTCGTGCCTTAGATGTGTCTTCTCGCTAAAAAT
>Ga0255095_1000022_pt1 | contig 111357 bp, 73 predicted proteins | sample Colum_Law_RepC_8_2_FD_188435 | JGI IMG/M metagenome (GOLD analysis project Ga0255095, IMG submission 188435) | Freshwater microbial communities from Columbia River, Oregon, United States - Colum_Law_RepC_8d | ecosystem: Environmental > Aquatic > Freshwater > River | place: USA: Oregon...
CTTCCGGTCCGGCTGCGCCTCCCCTCCAGCAGCACAGCGACTCCTTACTACTTCCCTAACCGTTACTCGCATAACACCTGGACAGAAATTGGGGGCAGGTCAGAGTGGCAAACTCTTGCCCCCCAGACGCTGGTGAAACCCCTGATTGACTTTTGGCAGGGCGAGACGAAGGCTGATTTTGCGCCCGAGCTGATTGTCGCGGAGGAAGCGAGGTCGGGGCTTTGAAGGGGTTGTCGTCATCAGTTGAAAAAGTTTCGTCGCCATAGTCATAACTGGGTTGCGACTCGGAATAAGAACTCTTATTCAAGCTTACGTCTTTACCGTCGAGAAATTCTCCGCAGTACCTGCAAAGCGTCGAGGTCAACGGATTGGCCTGATCGCAAGCCGGACATTCTTTGGTTTTTTCGCTCTGCAACTGCCTGCTCGATGGTCCTTTTTTCTGGCGTTCCCTGTTTTTCGACGCATTGCTGGCAATTGGGGGTTTTTTAGGCATTGAGGGAGAGTCGCGTTTCATCGTAACGAGGATCGCTTCCTTGCAATTAGGGCATCGCACGCGTTTTCCAAGAAGTTCATCTTTTACTCGGCCGGTCCACGAGCAGGTACATAACAACTGAATCGACATAAAAAAACCCTAAAATTCGCCAATCATTTCGCCACCAGCAGGAGTTGCCAGAGCTTTAAGAACTGCCGGATCTATGTTTTCCGAAACGAATCGAACAGAACCATCCGCCAGACACATCTGGACACCACCAATTCCCGGCGCAGCAACTCCAAATTGATTCGGAGCTGGTCCAAATCCGTTGGCGGGATCTCGCCGATTCTCGGGATCGCCCCAAGCCATAAAGTTAGTGCCAACTTCCCCGGCCATGATCGTGTTTGATGAGCCATCCGTGATTTCTTCAAATATTACACTGCCATTATTAAGCAGGAGCCGCGAATTCCCTGCATAGTGAGCCGCCCCCAACCCGCCGACTGTTGCATTCTCTGGGCCAATATTTGGATTCATGTAATTTGGTATAACGACTTTAAACGCCTGCTGATTTGAAGGTGAAGTCCATGGCTGATTCGAGTCAATCATGCTGTAGAGGCTGGCTTGCTCAATATACGGCAGCAGGCTCGTCATCCATGCATTGTAAGGCTCCTGCTTGCTCGTATAGATTCCGCCTGGCGGAAACTGGTTGTAGACGTCGCGATAATTGTGCATCGCAAGTCCAATTTGCTTCAGATTATTCTTCGACTGAGTACTCCGTGCAGCCTGGCGAGCCTGGGAGACGGCAGGTAGGAACAATACTGCTCCGATTGCCACGACGACAACCATGATCACAAATATGATTCCGAGCACTAAGAACACGATCGCCGTGGTGCTCATTTGCCCGCGACGGTGAAGCAGCGATTGAATCGCTGAAGTCTGATGCTTAAGCATGATAGATTTCCTTGAAGACGTGGGAGGTTGAATAATAAAGGTGTCAGAATAATAAAGGTGTCAGAATAATAAAGGTGTCAGAATAATAAAGGTGTCAGAATAATAAAGGTGTCAGGAACCGTTTCTCGCTGCAATTGGCGTATTCGGTTCCTGCCACCTTTGTTTTCCCCACCTTTGTTTTCCCCCGAACAGTATTGTTCGCAATCATCGTACGCGCAAGCGTGGTAGTCAGCCAAAATGCAACGTTCTAAACTCGGCGCTTGAGAGCAGTGTTCGACCAACACTGTGACCAACACCTGCGGCTAAAACCTAATGGGCAACCAGCTTTATCGGAGCGTGAGTTTGCTGTCGCTCCGGTGTTGCGTAGACGATATTTCTGACAATCATAAACGTCATTCCAGAGATCAGGACGAACGCAAGGCAAGCTCGCTCGAAGAACGGCAGAATGGTTCCGTCGCAAGCCAGCAACTGTCGACGGGGTACAAGAACGACCAGCCAGAAATACCCCACCTGAAAGGCAGAATACGGCAATAAAATTGCTACCACGTATGCATTGCTTTGGAACGCCAACGCAAAGTTACCGTTTAATAGGTGCGAAATTGCTCGTTGTCCGCCGCAACCACAGCAGTCGATATTCCAGATCCGCTGAAAGGGACATGACAAATAGGAATATGTGGCATCGAAGGCCGGCCATAGTTTCAATGCTACGGCGTAGCCAACGAGCACCAGGGTTAACCCAGCTGCAAAAGAAACCAAAAGAACGGATTTTGTTCCGCGTGTTTTTTCCGGCTCTTGCTGTATCATTTTCTTCCGTCTCATTAAGGTCCGAATTCGCAGTTCACATGCTCGCGCCCACGCTCATTAAAGAGACAAGGAAAAACCAGAAGAAAAATCCCCCTAGGCTGAAAAAGAGTCCCACAGCAATATATATGATCAATGCAGACGTGTTCTCACGCACCGTATAAACGCGGAAACCCATGAATGCCATGGGAACGATTGCAAAAACCCCACAACACAAAGAGGAGAGGATCCCGGAAAGAAGCGCTCCAATTATAACGGCGCCTGTGCTTCCTCCTCCCACACCCTGTGACATTCCAGGTAGCGCATCAAGGGTCGCCCGTTTTGCGTCATAGTACTGCGCCTCGCTCATGACCGGCTGGGGCGATTCCGGGTTCTGAATCGAATTCTCTTTCTCTTTCTTTTTCTTCATGCGAGGCGGGAGCCTCGGACTGAACTGAGTGTAGTCAGGCTCTGCAGAAGCCTCGCCACCGTTGAAATTGAACGCTTCAGCCTCGTGAAGCGCACTTTCAGAAAAAGACTCCCCGGCTCTATCTTGAGCCAGGATTGTCGCGAGTTTCTGCCAAGGGCCGATGTTGCTGGGCCCGGCCAGATCGCTCTTACTAAGCTTCTTGTCTGCTAGCAGTTGCTGAATCTTCTCAAACGAGAACGGGCCTTTTATTGTTTTCCCACGTTTCACGAAACACTGATTCATGATTGCATCATCAGAGAATAAATATAGTTTGGAAAGATTTTGATTACTGCTTCGTCATCGACGATAAGGTGCAATACGAGGCTACATAAGAACGGATTTCTGGCGACAACTTGCGGTAAGTATTCTGGGATTCGTGGGCACTAAGGATGACTTAAGTGAAGGGTGCGATCTGCGTAATGCGCTGTGACAATGGGAGAAAGAGGTCTATGTAAAAAGAGGCGTCCTGCCTGAGAAAGGGCTAGTCATACTCGCCATTTAAGTAACTCGCGATAACAACGCGAGCGAGGATCATCACACTGAGCTTATCAGTTGTGATATTTACTTCAGGCTCATATATTTCGTATCCAAATTCATTCAGTGCATTTCGCTTCCAGTCCGCGTCGATGGTTAATCCATTATTACACTCCACTTTTATATGGCTCATCCCATCGACGTCGTCGGTGATTGTGGCATCTCCGGCTGAAAGTTTGACTTTCTTAACCTTTTTCCCTGCTATGAGATTCGTTGCGTTGGTAACTCCGTTTACTATTTTCTGCTTCGCCTTATTTGCTGCTCTAAGAGTTTCTTTACTAAGAGTTTCTTTACGTTGGTAACTCCGTTTACTATTGCCTCACGTTTGGCTTGTTCTTGGGCCTGATTAATCGCCAGCTCGAGTTCGATCGCGTCTGCCTCACGTTCGGCGTCCAGTCGCCGTCGTTTTTCCTCACGCTGCGCAACCATCCGGTTATTCTCGACGGCTGGAATCAATTCGAGCACTTTCTTCGCCCGAACTGGCAAAAGAACTTCGTGGATCACCTTGCCGTCATCAATATTGCCGTCATCTTTGGCATCCTGAAATGCAGTCTCTGACAACTCCAGTAATGTGTTTGTTATGGCCGCATCCGATGTGGCAAATTCGATTTGACTTAAAAGATTTTCAGCTTTTTCGCGATCAACAGCTCCCCATGACGCCACGTACGCCTGAAGCGATGTTTTTGCATTTTCCACGTCACCGTTACTCAAGTGCTGGCTGGCAGTGTCCCAAAGCCGTTTTGACGCATAGAGCGATTTGCGCGACTCCGTTCGGTATATCAGAACGGCTGCAATAACCAGTGCGCACAATACGGCCCCAGATGCAGTGTAGATAACCCAACGCGACGCAGCGCCTTCATCAGTCGAGGAACTGCGTTCTTGTCCTTCAGGCGTCACTATGGACTTATTGGATTTCCCGGGTGACACCTGCGACGCATCATCGCCATACGCATCATCGCCATACGCATCAGAAGAAAAGACATCGAACGGGTCAGCGGCTGACTGTGCCTCAAACAGTTTAGCCCACCCCTGAACATTACCAATTGTTTCCCATGGACCATCTGAAGCACGACCGATTTGATCCGTTGCCCGAATCTTGCTTGTGCCGATTCGGTCTTTGACCGCGTCGGGTGAAAATGGGCCAATGACCTTACCGTTTCGCTGAATATAAGAACGCTGACGTGGCATCTGCCATCTCCGAATTCTTTCATGAGTAGGGGTATACTACGCTTCTACCCTAAAAAACGTGACCCCAGGGCGGCACCACTGAAGCTGGAAACCAGCCCGAGCGTATTCAAACCGATTACACTAAGCCTTAACACGACAATGCCTTAGTAGTGTCTTTGTGAAGACGCACGATCGGGAACCGGGGCTCTCTCAGGTTAAATGCGTTTCTGAATCTCATTTCGTCTCAGGAATTTTTTTAAAAATTCTGTTCAAAAAAAAATGGCCTCGTTTTGCGAAGAAATCTTAGTGTTGACACTGCTTTTCAGGTCGATACGCTACTCGCCGACGCTGCCCCTGTGACGCAGTGCGGTATGCCTGCTATGGTGCATTCTTGTATTTATGCGATGGAATGGTTTTGGAGTCCCGTGATGCGGCAGTCATTCATCTTTTTGATGCCGTATCCGAGTGCGCCCAGCAGGCCTCATGAATGTGGTCCTCATGGCGAAAGTGCCAGTGGAAGCAATTACCGATGAGAATGACTTTGCCTTCGCTGGAATACGCGGGTCTAAAAAATCTGGCAAAGACTCTGCTTCGTCGTGAAAAGACATGCACACTGACATGCACGGGCCTGGTTCACGAACTGCTGCTCAAGGAAGCCCGGACCTCCGGATTTCTTAAGGCTGCTGCCATCGGCGTCAAGGAAAGTCGCCTGGATATGCGTGTTGCTCAGCGCATTATGCGGCAATTACTGATTGATCGAGCGCGACGCCGGCAAACAAGGCAGCGTTGCGAAGAACTCTCGGCCACCTTCGGGGCGAGCAGAACGAAAGACCGAGCTTCTGAATTTGTGCTGGCTCTTGATGATGCGATTGCTCAGCTGAGTGCTCTGGAACCAACAGGAGCGGAGTTGCTGCGGCTGCATTTTTTTGCTGGCGTTTCGTTTGAAGACGCCGGCGCACAGTTGGGATTGTCGCGAGCAACTGCCTACAGGAAATGGGATTTTTGCAGGTGCTGGCTGGCGGCTCAGTTAAAAAAAGAGAATCTGAGCGAATCGTAGAGACTGTAGAGACTGTTGAGACAAAGAGAGGCTCCGCTGCGCATATGGATACGTTGAGCTCGGCCTCCTGTTTCGCTGGTGCTACGTGATTCCGACTTTTCTGCAACTCCTCGAAGCTGCTTACGCGGAAGCTACGGCTCTTGAAAGCCCTGCGGATCGGGTTGCGTACTGCGATCAGGTTGCTGCCCGAGATCCGGCCTTGGCAGCGGAGTTGCGAATGCTGCTCGCTTGCCGCGAAGACGCTGACCGCATTCTGGCACCGGCCAGTAATTACATGTCCCTGCTGCTGACCAGTCTCGGTGATTCCAAGCGAGAAGAGACGGTGGAGGAACTTCTGCTCCTGCTGACAAGGCAGGGGGCGACCGGGCCGGACCCGAGTAGTTTTCTGTTGGGAGGATTCTGCTTTGATGAGATTGTTTCAGTCGGAGCGACCGGATTTGTATTTCGTGGACGTGATCTGAGACTGAGCCGGGATGTGGCGATCAAGGTGCTGGCTCCGTCGATTGCGAGAGACCCAGCGCGGCGATCTCTGTTTATTAATGAAGCTCGCCTGGCAGCCACGATTCGGCATCCTAACGTGGTTACGATCTACCACATCGCTGAGCAGGCTGAAGCGGACATGGTCTTCTTTGTCATGGACTGGATTGAGGGAAGTTCGCTCCAGGAACTGCTGGATACGGTGCCTCCGAATCGGCTGCAGAGTTGCCGTCTGATGGAGAGACTGGCCAGCGGTCTGGATGCCATTCATGAACATGGGGTAATTCACCGCGATCTGAAGCCCGGGAATATCGTGGTTGATCCCACGGGGCAGCCGGTCATTGTGGATTTTGGTTTGGCAATGACCGGGGAAACCAGATCAGCAGACGGCAATCTGGCCGGTACACCGTTGTATATGTCGCCGGAACAGTTGCGAGGGGAACCTCTTACCATTCATTCCGATCTGTTTGCATTCACGGAAATTGCCTGTGTTCTGCTCACAGGTCAGCACCCCTACCCCGCTCGTTCGATTGCAGAGCTTATCGAGTTAGTCCTTCAACAGCGTCATTCCTTCGACCCAGGCTGGAATCGGGAGTTCAGGGACGTTCTCAAACGGGGTTTGTCTGAAGCGCCTGAGAATCGCTTTCGATCGGCTGGAGAATTCGCTCTTGCCTGCCTGAGTTCTGTGAGGGGGCTGTCGGAGACGACGTCAGCGTCTTCTCCTCCATTCTTCAGCGGCAGGCGTGTCTGGTATGCCGTGGCGCTGTGTTCGCTCGCGCTTCTGGCGGTTGCTGCGAGAGTGAGCATGGCTCCTCGCACCTCATCCGAGGGAGAGCAGCCAATGCCGTCGAATCCCGTGCTGGCGGAGAATCCGGACGAGGGGTGGATTGATGCAGAACATTACCGGAATTTTCTGGGGATGGAGTTTGTGCGAATTCCGGCAGCTGCCGGTCTGATTTCGGACTGGCCACCCGATCCGGAGCACCCGGAGTTGTTTACGGGACTGGGGTGGCGAAACAATGAAGACGAACACATGCTTGGGCAGCGACTGATAACCCGACAGGAGTATGCCAGCGTCATGCAGGGGGAAGATGCGGCGGATCCGCAAAGTGAAGATCCTGCTGACGGTCCGGTCACGATGGTTTCTATGTCGGACGCTGAGCGTTTTTGCGTAGAGCTGACGCGACGGGATCCGGACGGACTGAAGTACGGAATTGCGGACTTAAATGAGTGGACCTTGGCGGTTTATGGGCTGGCCCTGATTCGTGGTGAACTGACCGGCTCGGAGATGCTGGATGAGCTGCAGCGCAGACGCAAACAGCGCGGCGACGGGTCTGCCATGTGGAACAGTCTGTATCAGCCGATTCTGGCTGATACGCTGGGAGACTACTGGGAGTGGACTGATACCGGATTCAGAAAACCGACACAGCTGGAAGGTGTGGTGTCTTATGCAGTGATTCCGGAGCAGCCTTCCGAATCCTGGCTGATTGCTGTCGGTGGCTTTTATGAGAGTCTTTTTCTGCACGCACATGACATGCATTACGGAATGAATGATCACAATCCGAAAAGCGAAAATCTTAAGGTGCATGTCGAAGAGGATGGAGAAACGCTGTACTTTTGTCCGACGGCACCAAATACGTTAGGGACACTGCGATACTGCTACCGCGATCTTCCACCAATACTGACAGCTCAGGTGCAGACGCCGTTTCACCTGGCATCGACCGCAGCTGCTGCCGGGATCAGGGTTCGCTGCCGGAGATCTACTGACTCGTCGCTGGAATCGAAAGACTGGCAGGAGGTCTATCAAGTTTCCGGCCCGGTCTTTTTGAATCAACACCGCGAGACCGTGGACCTCACACAAGTTGTTGCCGGGGCAACGGAAGTGGAGCTAGAGTACTGGGTGCGTATCTCGCAGGAAGGGCCAGCAGTGAATTACGCACAGATTGGTCGGACAGCGAAGGGGCTGGAGGGGATTGACGTGTTTCTCTTTGAGGCGGTGACAGAGGCTCCCGGGGATTCCCCGCGTCAGGATACACCATTGCCTCAAAGCTATGCTAACAGTCGACTTGGCTTTCGTATTCACGCGATTCTGCCTCCCGCTAAGAAATGAACAGGGTGCGATTGCTGTGAACCTCCGGGATCGCAATTGCCCCCAGATTCAGATGGACTGCGGTTGTCAACGAAGAAAAATCCAGCGTGTCAATCCCGCTGCTGGCGCTTTCTGTAACACGATCGGCTTCTGCGGTCGCTGCTGTTCGGAAGATATAGTTATCGTCTCCGGAACCGCCGATCAATTGGTCGTTCCCACCGGCTCCTTCCAGAACATCGTTACCAAGCCCACCAGACAGGGAGTTTGCCTCGTCATTGCCCTTCAGCCGACGTTTCCTGAACCGCCCACAACCGCTTCAAAATCTGTTGCAGAGTTCAGGATCAGTCTCATGTATGCGTATAGGGCCTGAGTGGCTGTAAGACTCAAATCCAGCGTGACGTTCACGGTGACAGCAGCAAACGTCACCGTGTCCCGACCGCCATCGACAGCCTCGAACAGCGTATCCGTTTCTGCTGTGGTCGCCGTTGTCATGACGTCGCTGTCATCTCCGTTTCCGCCGATGAGCCGGTCGCTGCCGGTTAACCCTGTGAGCTGATCATTCCCATCACGGCCCTCCAGCTTGTTGGCCAGGCTGTTGCCCGAGATCACATCTTTCAATGGGGTACCAATGACATTTGGAGATGTCGCGAGGCCCGTTAAGGCAAGTGCCGGGACTGAGCGCGATTCTCCGAGTCGTTCAGTTCGTCGACCGTCATTCGTCGACCACGAACGACGCAGAGGAGAGACGTCGGGGCGAATCTTGCCCGAAAAGCTTCATAACCGGGACGCAACCTAACAAAACACCGGCACTGCATCTTCTCCCGCAAATCCCAGCGATGTTCCAGATACCCAAGTGCCTTGCTAGAAACAGCCAGGCCGATCAATCCATCCGAACATCGAAAGGAAGAATGGTCAAAGCGGGCTCATCCGCAAGCAGACGCAGCGTTCTCAGATGCGACAGCGCAGGGAGTGCTTTTCCGGGAAGGAGTGCGGCCCAGACGTCAAACGGGCGATCGGCGGATTCCGTTTTTCCCATTAGAAACTGCAGAGGACTTTGAGGACGAGGCAGGTCTTCCAGCTCCAGCTTGCTCTCCGCATCACCCACCAGATTCCGAGCGTGAGCGACCGCGTCAGCCAGCGTTCCCAGATGATCCACCAGGCCCAGCGCTTTGGCCTGGCGTCCTGTGTAGACTCGTCCCCGAGCCAGTGCTTCCAGCTTTGCATGCTCCATCTTTCGACCTGCCGCAGCCTTCTGCGTGAACTGTTCGTAAATCGTGTTCAGCATGCCCTGCATAGCGTCACGTTCCGAATCTGAAAAGCCTTCCGTGATGCTCATCACTCCGCTGTTTTTGCCGCGGCTGATCACCGTCGTGGTCACTCCGACTTTCTTCATGAGTCCATCCAGAGCCACCTTGCCACCCACCACTCCGATCGATCCCGTCAGCGTCCCTGGCTCTGCAAAAATCGCCTCCGCACCCATGGAAATGTAATAGCCTCCGCTGGCCGCTGTATCGCTCATACTGGCCACGACCGGCTTGCCACTGGCTTCCAGCGCTCGCCAGATCAAATCACTCGCCAGCGCGCTGCCGCCTGGGCTGTCGACTCGCAACACGATCGCTTTGACATTTGCGTCTTTTGAAATCTTATGAATCAACGGCACAATCTTGTCGGAGTTAATGGTCGACTCGGACAAAAACCCCATTGGATCACCGCCGGAAACAATAGGGCCTTCCAGTCGCAGGATTGCGATGCGAGGCCGAGTGCTGCCGGTATCGGACGAACTGCCGGACAGCAGTTCCATCAGTGAAAACAGGTCCAGATCCGTGTTAACCTTTTTCTTCTTGTAATCTTCGCGAATACGGACATCCAGAGTCTCATCACCTCCCGCAAGCAGCGTTACAAGCTGATCTTCGTAGGCGACTTCATCGATCAGTCCAATCTCCTTCGCTCGATTCACACTGATCAGACCCTCGTCGATGATGCTCTTCACCTTGTCTTCCGGAAGCTTTCGAGCCGCCGCAATCTGCGACACCATATCCTGATAGTAGTCATCCAGGATCGCTTCCATCTCTTCACGAAACTCAGCACTCATTTCCGATCGAGTGTACGGCTCCGCAGCGGATTTGAAGGCTCCCACGCGAAGCATGTCAGCCTTGATGTCGAGCATCTCCAGCAGGTTCTTGTAAAACGTGACTTCCGCTCGCAGTCCCGTCAGCATCAGAGTCCCGGATTCCGGCATCAGAATGCGATCGCAGGACGCAGCCAGCAGATAATCTTTGTTTCCGCAGTCATTCATACAGGCCCAGACTGGCTTGCCGGCTTTGCGAACATCCGCAATCGCCGTTTGCAGTTCATTCAGTCTGGCCCACCCGACTTCGACGGATTCAATCTTCAACAAGACGCCTTTGATGGACTTGTCCTTCGCCGCCTGATGCAGGCGATCCATGCAGACGGGAAGTCCTTCTACCAGATCTCCGAAAAGTCCGGGCATCTGAGTGCCCTCGGGATAGCTTCCGGAGATTCGAATCTCCGCCCAGTCCGCTCGAACTTTTTTGGCCGTTTTGTCTTTTGAGGCGTCTGTCTTCTCTTCATCTGCCTGAACATTAATCGGCATGCAGAAGCCAACAACGCTCAACATCAACAGCGCGCGCAGGTATCGCAACATTGCTCTCATTCCTTCAGATTTCCCGACGTCAGTCTCGATAAGTATCGCTGAGTCTAAGACGTTGCGTCTGCCGCATCTATGCCATTTGAAAGAGAACAGCAGGTTTGTCGGATTCCTGCGGCATCAGCAAACCCCGGGGAAGCACTGTCAGAGTGCCCTGAGATGCCACCGTTTGTGAGGCTTCGTCGCAACAAAAAACACGTTGCTGGATAGACGCAATATCTCAAATGAATCACAAAAGGCCATGAAACGATGCGGGCAATTCTGCGCAAACGCTTCCTGCCACCTCTTGTGTCTTGTTACTCCTGTTGTCGAATGGAATGACCGAATCCTCAGGATGGGAGCGATCGGTGGAAATTACTCCGCCAGCCCCATCTGGAAGGCTCCTTCGGGCAAGTCGCGACCGGTGAGTTGTCGGAATTGCAGATTGAGATTTGTGGCGAAGACAGACATGGGATCGATGTAGCGAGCACCTCGGGCACCGGCTTCTTCAGCGAAGGCAGAACCCACCATGCCAACCGTCAAATCCACAACTGTCATGCGTTCCCGAATGATCATGGGGTTAAGCTGCCCCTTGGCCGTACCGCATTCCATGCCGAAGTCCGCAATCACAAGAGTGTCCGTGCGATTGTCATGAACCGCGTTCCAGGGAACATGTCGCACGCCAGCTTCGCGAGCGATGGTGGCCGCTCGATTGTCAGACGTCCCCGCAACACTGACGGCGGCGCCTTTGCTGACGAAGAATTTAGCCGCACCGCGAGCCATTGCGGAATGCCCGATCACAGTGAACGATCCTCGACTTGTCCAATCGGCCTGCCCTGTCACAGCCTGACCCGTCTGATCGACGGCTTCGAACAGAGTATTAATACCCTTCCAGCCGTTACCGCCTTCCATGAGGACATCGATTCGCTCCGATGCTTCGGCGAACTCATCTTTGACCGCAGCCATTCCGGTCAAATCGCCACTGTAGCCTGGATCCACGATCAAACCATTGATCTTCATTTTCTCCAGCATCTTCGGAAACTTAGTCAGGTCGCCAGGCATCAATGGCAGACAACGAATCGGTTTCTCCATTAATTGAAACGCTGCATTGAGAACTCGGCACGCCACATTCTCTGAATCTCCCGCCCCCACAACCCCAAGGAAGCGAGTCTTCGCGCCGATTTCGTCCCAGCGGTAATCTTCTTTCAATTGCCACACAGTCGGCTGCTTGGGATACGCCTCCATGCCGCGTTCGAGCGCTGCATAAATCCAGGGTGAACCATACTTTCGCCCCAGCAATGAAAACGTCAGCCCCGAACGCCCAATGCCGATTCCGACGATCGGAACTTCACGCTGTTGAGTAACTGCAGCCAGCAACGGCCACGCAGCGTCCATATCTTCTGTCAGCCACGTAAACTTGACGACGTCCGCTTTGGCCTTCCAGCATTGCTCAAAGACTTCGTCGATTTTGGAGAGCGGACGATTCAAGCTGGTGAATGAAACGACTCGTTGTGTCTTGCCGAAGCGCGGAATACTGTTCGCAATCTCCAGATCGAGTTCGATATAAGCGGGTCCCGCCACAATCGCCTCACGCAGCAGTTGAATTCGCTGCTGCTCGGTTCCCTTCCAGTTGCCCCCGTCCTTTTCACTGCGGCACGAAACCATGATCGGCTTGTCGACCATCTTGACGAGTTCACCAACATTGGGCTCGTTAATAAAATGGTCCAGACACAGTTCAATCAGGTCGCAATGTCGGGATGCATTCAGCAGATCAGCAGGAGCCAGAGTTCTCGATTCAGGAGTTACTGTAATGCAAATCATGGAATGATCTCGTGTGGAAAAACGATTCTGACTGAGCGGTCACTGATGCTATGGATATCAAGTTCGTAAATGTTCGGAGTGATCATCTTTTTGGCGATTTGAAAAATCGCTCCGACAAATAGCTCGACGCAATTTGCCAGCCTGACAAAGAAATAACAATCATAATCGGCATCAGTGGGGCTCGCATCCGAGTATCCGTCCAATAAACCGTATGCATGGCGAGAAACGCAAAAATGACCAGCCATAGCATCGCCATCGACCGATGCTGTGGCGATCGCTTTCCAAAGCACACCTGAGTAATCTGAAGAATAAGCCCGGTCCATAGAAGAACGTACCAGACCATCACGAGAGACATCGACCGCGCGCTAACTGCTGAAGAATCAGCCGTGGAGATCGCCCAGAAACGTCTCAGCCGCAGCGCTGAGGCCTTCAGAAAACTTTCAGGCTCAGCTCGAATCGTGGCTATAGCCCGGGAGTAGTACCAGGCATCAGCCGCCGGTTCATTCGTCGCGATGATCCCCTCGCTCTCGGAATCTCGAATCATCCTCTTTTGCCACGCATCCAGTCCCGGACCGTCCCACGGGAATTCATCTGACCCGTTGATGACATCTCGATAGAAATCCGGGTTGTTACCGAGAGCCAGCGTGTAGCCACCATGAGTTGTCGCGGGGATAAAGTGATGAAACTGCACCGCATTGCGGATAACCCACGGACACAGGACCAAACCCGCGACGATGGCCGGAATCAACAATCTGAACAGCCCACGAAGGACACTGGTTGACGCCGCCGACGTTGCAGGAGTGGCCGCTGATTCGGCCGCCGCTAAACGAGTTGGCATGGAAAGTTTTGCTTTAGGGTGACACCACAACGCGTAAAGAGTTACGAACACGCAAACGATCATGACGACCGGTCGAACCAGCGTACCGATTCCGAATAGAACGCCAGCCAGAATCCCAGGCCACATCGAGTATCGATCGCCAACGACAACACTGTTGCGGAATTTCTCAAACGCCACCACCGCAGCCAGCAGAATCGCCGCGCAGGGAACTTCGGTCATTGGCAGAATGGAATATCGAAGGAGTAAAGGATCAAGGACGACTGCCAGAACGACCAACAATGACCATCGCTGATCCATGCCGACTTGCAAAGCCAGTGTCCGCGTCAGCAGAAGGATGACAACGCACGAAACGAAACTGACGATGGCGACTGCCACTGGATCGCTAAACCCACAGGCCATCAACCCACCAAGAACTACAGGATAGGCAGGTGGCCGAAAAGCCGTGGGAAGATTCGTATAAGGCCCATGAAACCCTGCTCCAGCCGCCACAGGTTTTGCGTGAGCCAGATAACCATCATTGTCGGCCAGCAGATCTTCTGATTGATACCATCCCAAAACAAAGCGCAGCGTCAGACCGAGTGCCAGCAGCAGCCCCAGTGCTAGTTGTGAACGCTGCATGAATTCCCGATCGGTCCCTGTTGTGGTTATGTTCTATGAAGCTGCCGGAGAAAGCCAGAGTTGTCTATTGGAATCATTGGGACATGGCGACCGCAGGAGTTGATCCTCCACTTAACCGGAAAGTGCTTCCAGTTGCAAGGGGCTGCCCTCAAGGGATAGTCTCGACTTTCAACAACTCAGGCATCTCGCATACGCGGGCAATTCGAAGCCCGAGGTTATTGCGATTCGCTCAGGATATAAAGCTCACTTCCGTCTGGAAAACTGTTTCGCCGGGCCCCCCAGACACAGCCAGCGACGACAGTGGAAGATATCGCAACACCTGACAAAATGCTCGGCCAGCCTCCGACACACTGTGCAAATTGATTTGCTCAGCCTGCGAGAATGGTGTTGCAGAAGTTCTCAGTTGAGGAAAGGAGTATTGGACCGGCGCGGTGAAACCCTGGCACGCCCAACAAAATCGGGACTGGCTCCCGCAGTAGTCCCGGAATCACGGAGAAAAGCGTCTACCACAAGTGCCCGGTTTTGTGAGTGCAACTCTCAGTTGCGGGAGTGCTCTGCCTCCAGCCAAGGCATTCCGATAGAAACTGTAGGCGGACAAGTCTGCTACTGAGCGCAAAACTCTGCCATTAACAGTCCACCGAGCTCCGAAACAGTGTTCTCAGCAGGTAGGACGCAGCAAACCTGACCCCACGGTCTTCGCTTGCCATAAGCAAGAGTTGCTATTCCTGCCGTTATGACCAAGCTTTTACAGAGGTTAGGCCGGCTTGATCGAAACTTCGTCCCATCTTATTGCCCAACCTGCCTTTACCCGTTTTGCCTTGTTCAGATAGAATCGCGAAGCTGCGGGACTAGCCCCGCGCCCTTGGCACACTGGGAGTTCTGACGAACGGAGTTATTCCCGGCGAGCTAACGGCGGATCAGAACTTCAATACCCTTTCCCTGTTCGGTGCTACAGAGTGATTCAAATTCAGAGCCTGACACTGAGTTTGCTAAACACGAAGTCACACCTGAATCCCACTCGACCATTCGGTGATTAACGCATGAAGATTCTACATCATCTGGCACTGTTGCTGGCGACCGCAATCCTTACCATCTCCTCAGTCGCAGCACAAACACCTCAAGACGCACGAATCACGATCTCACATCCCGGGTTTGGCTCGTTGAAGTCAGACCTGAAGTCTGTGATCGACCTGACCTTGCCGGCTGAACAAACTCAGTGGGAGAACATCAAGGGGTATATCGATACGTTTGCGATCGGCATTGATGATGTTCGCCCTGTTTACGTCAGCGTGATCACGGGGATTAAACCAAACACAATTTTGATCTGGATTCCGCTGACAGCCAAGCAGCAACTGTTCAAAGAGTTTCGTGAGAACCTGGAATCGCTGGGTTATGAAGTGACCCGCGACGCCAAGGATGTCACGTTGTTTATGCTGAGCCAGGACGCTGAGTCCGGGTGGATCCGAGTTTTCTCGACAGAGCGTTACGCAGCTTTGGTTTTGACTTCGGACAAGACGGCTTTGCCGGCCCTGAAAGAACTGATTCTGAAGGCAGTGCTGCCAACCGACAAAGTCGAAGGCAACATGTCCGCGGAACTTCTGAACACTGACGTCAGCGCTCCGGCTCAGGCGCATCGCAAGGAAGCCTTTGCGGAAGTTCGTCGAGTCAGCATGGAAGCGATTCAGAAACGACCTTCAGAATCTGCGACAGAATTTGAACTTCGCAAGCTGGCCGTAAAGCAGCAGATGGACGAAGGCGAGCGAGTTGTCGGTGAGATCGCACGCGGATTCCTGTCGTTCGTTATGGACAAGAAGACGCCCGGAGCACCTACCGCATCGTTGAAGTTAGCGGCGAATGCGATCCCGGGAACATCCCTGGCCGCTGCAATCGATCAGATTAATACCCAGCCAGACGCGTTTGCAGGAATCAAGAAGTTTGAAGGCTCAGCACTGTCAGGACGCCTGAATCATCCAGTCGACCCGATGAGACAAGCAAATTTCCTCGAGTTCCTGGCGTTGACCGAGAAGGACATGGCCGATCGTCTCAAAGGCTCCAAAGAACGAACTGAAGCCGAAAAGGTCACGTCACTGAAGGTGACCTCGTCAATTCTGGATGTGATCCGCAGCAGCATTAAAGCGGGATGGATGAATGGCTTTGTCGAATCTGTGCCGGACGGAAAAGGCGATTTTGTGTCAGTCGGGGCATTCTCTGCACCGGATGCCGGCAGCCTGACCGCCGTGTTGCCAGAACTGGCCAATGCCGGCAAGGGAAACCTTGTCGAGATGAATGTGGACAAGCAGGGTGACGTAGCGATTCACAGAGTGCAATTGGCCGAAGGCTACATCGATCTTGTTGATCGAGTCTTCGGTGCCAAGAAAGATCTCTTCATTGGTGTCGGACCAGCTCATGTCTGGCTGGCGTCCGGGATTGGCGGTAAAGACAAGCTGAAAGAAACCATCGCCGGGCTGGGAGCACCACAGAGCACCAATCATCCGGTTCATCTCGAAATCCACTGCCTGCCGTGGGTTCAGCGTTTCGAAGAGGCTGCCAAAAAAGATCTTCCGGGCAAGACTCCTGAAGAGCAGGAGATTCAGCGAGAATGGGCTCGCCGTCGCGCTCGTGCAATTGCCTCATGCCAGAACGGCGGAGATCGCATCGTTCTTGATTTCTACGTTAAGGATGGCGAAGTCACCGGCGATCTGACACTGGAACATGGACTGCTGCGATTTGCTGGAAAACTGATGTCAGCCTTCTCCAAGGCGAACTTCGAATAAGCTCGATATGACGGACGGACCCGCCGAACTCAACGACCTGGATGGTCTTCCACTGCACGACGACGATATGCCGGAAGATGACTTCGCTGTCGAAGACATCGAACTGGCGTATCGTCAGGCTCTGGAAGCACTGGATGCGGCCGAGCGGCAGATGGGTACGGTGTTCGTCGACTTTGCCGAGGGCGCTGCAACAAACTCAAGCGACGAAGAGCAGGTCGCTCAGGGCCTGTCGATCGGTTCGCAACTTGCGGAGGATCTGAAGTCCACGGCCGCGGAGGCAGAAGCATCCAGCCATGCCGTCCTCGTCGATGGGGTGCGCCGCGTGTCGCCTCGTGAGGTGATCGAAGCGGCGATCTTCGTCGGCGGCAGTGTCGCTCTGACAGCAAGGAAGCTGGCTTCGCTGATCGGAAACGATGTCGACAATCGAGTCGCAGTTTCGCTCGTGGACTCATTGAACCAGTCGTATGCCCGCGAGAATCGACCGTACGAAATCCGTCTCAACGAAGGCGGATACCGACTTGAGCTGCGGGAAGAGTATTCCGATATCTCCACGCGAACATTCGGGCTTGGCCCGCGCGATGTGAAACTGTCTCCGGACGTGCTGGAGATCCTGGCCTTCGTTGCCTGGAACCAACCAGTCGCCAAAGAAACGATGGAGACGATCGATCGCCCAAACGCAATGTCTCTGCTGCGGCAACTGTTGCGATTGCAACTCGTCGAGCTGCAGCGCACTGGTGGTCGACGTACGGATGTCTCGTATGTGACCACCAGCAAGTTTTTGAAACTGTTTGGCCTGAGATCTATCAGCGAACTTCCGACCGCCGACATCTTTTCCTTCAAGTAGCGGCCTGCGCCATACTGCCATTCACAACTACCCGATGGGATCAGCCCATGGCAGCTTTTCGACGATCTCTCTTCGTGAAGGGCAGGTTCCTCGTTTCCCTGTCAGAGAACACCCCGTCTCAGGACTGCACGCCGTTCGCTGGCCGCGTGGCAACCTTCTCCTGCGGGCGCAGATAGTGTGGTCCAACAGGACTTGGACGGTCAATGTGCTGGCGATAAGACTGGTTCGCAGGGCTCATGCGATTGCTGCGAAAACCAAAGCGGCCGCTTGCCGTACTTGAATGCTGGCGTAGATGATACCGCGCGGCAATGATGGTATCTGATGAAGGCTCGGATGAACTGTCTAAAGTCACTCCCACAGCGGCGAGTGACAGCACGACGCAGGTGACAGCAGACAGCAGACGACGATGATTCAGCATGTGATGACTCCGGATCAAAAGCTCGTAGATCAGCAGGCGGACCTCGGACTTGAGGATGTCTTGTTGTCCATCGCGTTATCCCGGTCCGTCAGAGGAGACAAGTCCTCCCGCCGAAAATGAAACGTAACGACGCTGAGTTGATCGAAGCGCGATGGAGAAACATGATCGATGAATCAATCCGCAAGGGATTTCCCGGATTCGAGTTTCAGGCTTATGTGGGTTGTCGGATTCAGCGTGAATAGGCAGTTGAAACATTACGAGGCTGCTGTGTGCTGGTCTCTCGCCGTTGTGCGGTTGTCTCCGACCACGCACATCACTCTGATTTGAGGTCTCCACACGTTCGGGCAAAGGCCACGACAAAAGCAGCAGTGACTCGATCGAGAACCGCCCACAATGACAGGATTCGTTCAGAAAACCGAACCACGAGATCTTTGACCCGCCACAACGACAACCCGCCTAGCAATCAACCGTCTGGCGGAATTCCCAGGCAGATACCTGATTATTGTACTCACGCCATTCGGCCTGCTTCATCTTCAGAAATGCCCGCACAACCTGTTCTCCCAGTGCGGAATTGAGAACAGGGTTGGCTTCAAGATATCGCAGGGAATCCAAAAGCGTCTCGGGAAGTTTGCGAAGCTCCTCGGATTGAAGTTTGTCTGTGTAAGCATTGAAATCTCTTCGATTTCCGGGCACTCGTTTTTGCTGAATCCCATCCAGCCCTACAGCGAGAATTGCAGCCGCACACAGATAGGGGTTCGCCGTGTTGTCGCAGAGCCGCAATTCAACACGCCCACCTTCCGGAATTCGGATCATGTGAGTTCGATTGTTGCCAGCGTAGCTGATTCGATTGGGCGACCAGGTTGATCCTGATGTGGTTGTTGCCGCATGCAGTCGACGATACGAATTGACCGTCGGATTGACGATCGCGCACAACGCTTCGGCAGAATGGAGAACTCCGCCCAGAAAATGGTAAGCCATTTCAGACAATCCGCAGGCATCATTCGAATCCGCAAACAGATTGTTCTTCGTCCCTTTGGCCCACAACGACAGATGAGTATGGCAGCCGTTACCAGTCAGCTGAGAAAATGGCTTAGGCATAAATGTCGCGCGATAGCCGTGCTGTTCGGCCAGCGTCTTCACCAGGTACTTAAAGAAGATCTGCCGGTCAGCCGTCGTCAGCGCGTCTGAGTACTTCCAGTTGATCTCATACTGTCCGTTCGCGTCTTCATGGTCATTCTGATAAGGCTCCCAGCCAAGTTCCTGAATCGAATCGCAGATCTTTGAAATCAAATCATAACGACGAGTCAACGCCTGCTGATCGTAGCAGGGCTTCGATAGTTCATCTCGCGGATCACTGATCGCTTTTCCATCAGGAGTCAACAGGAAGAACTCGGGCTCAACGCCCGTCTTGAGTTCATAGCCCAACTGCCCGGCCACATCCATCTGCTGTTTCAGGACATTTCTGGGAGCCTGAGCCAGCGGCCGACCATCCATCCAGAGATCTGCAGCCAGCCAGCCAACTTCCGGTTTCCATGGCAACTGGATCAAGCTGTTTGGGTCAGGCTTGGCGAAGATGTCAGGATCAGCAGGCGTGAGATCCAGCCAGGTTGCAAACCCAGCAAAAGCAGCCCCGGCTTCAGCCACTTCATCAATCACCTGCGCCGGAACAAGTTTCGCCCGCGAGACGCCATAAAGATCTGCATACGACACCAGAAAATAGCGGATGCCCAATTCTTTAGCACGCTGCGACAACGCCATGAGCAGAACCTCGGAGAGCTAAAACCCGGAGTATCAAAATGATGAACCAAATCGCCCGAGTTTTACATGCTGCGGAATGACGTTGTGTCGTGCGCATCTGTGAACTCGGAACGCGTGTTACTGCTGAAGCAATTCATGGACCGCATTGCGAATAAAGTCCGCATCCGCTGGACTCTTGAGAGGATTCCCGGCTCGATGGCCCCACGCTGAAATCAAGGGCTCAACGCGACAGCTCGCGATATACTGCGCTTCAAGACGACAATCATCTTCCGTGAAATAAAGATCCGAACGCCCAGGCATCAGCAAAGTCCTGGCGCTGATCATCCGCAGAGCCTGCTGAAGGTCTCCGCCGTAAACAGTGTTATCACTGATGTCTGACTGAATCCATGTCTCGATCATCGATAACAGGTTCGCAGGGTCTCGCCGCAGAAATCCTGCTTCCCAGTCACGCAGTAGAAAATCTTCCAGCGACGAGTATCCGACCGTCCGCCAGACTTCGTCCCGATAAAACTCCTGAGACAAAGCCCAGCCCGCGTAAACTCTGGCGAAGGCACGCAAGCCGCGTTCCGGACGACCATTGAATCGATCGCCAGTCCATGTCGCGTCAGTCGTGAGAGCACTCCGCAAACCTTCCAGGAACACTCGATTATGCGGCGATGTTCGAGCAGACGTGCAGAGACCGGCAACGCATTCAACACGGTCGGGATACAGCGCAGCCCAGTGCAACGCTTGCTGGCCGCCCATGGACCAGCCATAAATCAGGGCCAGTTTTTCGATGCCAAGATGCTCAACCACCAGCTTGTACTGCGCGGCGACGTTATCGACATGAGTGAACACAGGGACAAGGGTCCCCGCGAAGGGTTCAGGAAGAGTGCTGGGCGATGACGACAAGCCATTCCCAAACATATTGACCTGAATCACAAAATAACGATTCGTATCCAGAATCTTCCCCGGACCAATCAGCCAGTTCACATCCTTATGCTGTGCGCCATACGACGTTGGATACAGAATCGCATTGCTGCGTGACCGATTGAGTTCTCCGTGTGTTGCATAAACCAGAGTCGCCTCGGGCAGCGTGACTCCGCGTTGAAGTTCGAATTGCGGCAATTGAAGAATCTGACTCTCGCCCGGCCCCGAACTCACGCTGTTGCTCCTGTTGAGCCGGACGGACGTGTTGAGCTCGACGAAGTCGTTGAAAACGACTGGATCACCTCAACCTGCGCCGCCACATAACTGGGCACCAGATGGATCAGACGTGACTTGAGTTCCTGATGAGCTTGTGGCAGCAGATGAAACGGGATCGATGGATACAGATGGTGTTCGGTATGAAACGGCATGTTCCACATGAACAACCTGACGGGCAATGCGGTCAGCGTTGTCCGCGTGTTCGTCAGGCCGTCGTCTCCCAGAGTACACCCGGTGTGTTCAGCCAACGTAATCATTCGCAGAAAAGGCTGAGCCAGCAAAGCTGGCAGAAACCAATAATACCACGCTGCCATTTGCCCCATCAGGATTGAAGCAACCGCTGCAGCATAGACGGTCAGCTGAAGTCCAGCCGAGATCGCAATGCGTCTGCGAGCGGAATCCGGGACGTACGGAATATTCTTCGTCTGTCCCATGGCAAGTTTAAGAAATCGCCATGGTCGCAGAGGCCAGAAGTGCACGCCAATGACTTCGCTGAGATAACCAGGAACAGAGGCCGGCTTAAAGTCAGATAGTTCCGGGTCCTTATCAGGATCTTGTGTATAGCGATGATGCCAAGTGTGGTAGTGTCGATAAAAATGAAAGTTGTAGAAGCTCATCAGGCCGGTGAACCAGCCGAACACTTCATTCAGCATCGGAGTTGCAAAAGCCGTGCGGTGTACACACTCATGCATCGGAGCAAACATGGTGACGATTACAAAACCATGGACGACCATGGCTGGAATCATCAACCAGAGATTGGTGCTGGTTAAATACACCAGGATGCCGGTGAGGATCATCCCGCCGACATGCGTCAACGCGCGAATGATTCCCTTAATGTTGGAACGTCGGCTCAAAGTGCGAACTACGGAGATCTCTAGAATTCGCCCCGGCAGGGACGAAGTCCCCATGTCCACAGCATCAAGGGATTCTGAATGATTCAGCGACATCGTGTGTCTTCCCGCCAGTCTACAGAACGATCCATCGACCGACCGCGAATCCTGTGCGATCGTCCATGGAATCATTGAATTGGTTAGCATTTGCACAGCAAAAAATGATCCGTTTTTCCCGACCAACCAGGTTGAATGAGCGTTTCGGCAGCGCAGAATGCATTCTCCGGCCGGGGAAGTCTCGGATGCTTCGTGCAGGTGCCAGCTGACACTCTGGATCTACTCCACAAAAATCAATGTTTTCCCGAAGTGAAATTCAATAATGAGTTGGCCTACTGCCTGCCTCAAACATTCTACTCCCGGTCTCCGGAAAGATCCCTGCGAAGCAGCGACCAAAGCGCCTTCCTCTTTTTTTGGCACTCGCCGCACAAACTTTTGTCAACATCGGATGAGAATGAATCGTGCGTCTGATATGTTAAATCATGCGTTGAGGACGTTGTTCTTATGCTGGCATTTTGTTGTCTGAAAGCATTTCGATATGGACGCTCGTTTTATCATCAGTCTGTGGACGTTGTCGATTGCGTTGCTTGGGTGTGCGTCGGAAGAAGCCCCTAAAGAATCCACCGAAGGTACAACCCAGCCTGAAGTGACTACTGAAGAGAAGGATTCCAACCTTGCCGGTGGTTATTCAAAGACCACTGTTGATGACGCGCAAGTGATCGCTGCCGCCGAGTTTGCAGTTGCAGAGGAATCCAAAAAGGGACCAAAGATCAATCTCAAGTCAATCACGACCGCAGAGACACAGGTCGTTGCCGGAACAAACTACAAACTGCAGATTCTGGTCGACGACAATGGCACCGAGAAAACCGTTGAGGTTGTTGTCTACGAAGATCTTCAGCAGACCAGAACGCTCACCTCATGGACGGCAAAGTAACTCGCATTCACTGAACCCGACGGTTTGCATACAGCGGATGCCCGCGGCGCGGCTGATCAGGTAACAGGCCCTGACAGAAAAACTTCCTGGGATCCTGGCTTCTGTGTATCCAACACAAACACCTCCGCATGTTGATCACGATAGACGTGCGGGCAGTGACAGGTCGTTCCCGGGACCGCCCTTATGACCAAAGATTACCAAACTTGAAGCATTACGGCGAAAGACTGTAATAGATTCCAAGATTGTTTCCGTTCGCTCGTTCTGATGGCTGATAGAGTTGCTCGGCGGCCGGAGTTTCGAAACGCAGACCGTTGCCAACCGGCTGATTGATGAGCTGACATTTGTCGTCCTCCGGCGCAACGTCATTCCACCACGCCAGCGTCGATGATCCGCCACCATCCATATTGATTGCATCATCAGCGCCAGCTTGGCGCAGCAGTTCGCCCAGCTCCCGAGTTGTCGCGCCCTGGCTGGATTTTCGTCTGCCGTCGATAATCATGAAATACAGGAACCGGGTGTCATCGGAAAGACCGAGTCCCGTGCGAGGATGCAGGTCATCGCCAGATGGCTGAGCCACTCCGTCTGACAAACACAAACCGAATCCGCTGACGGCCGTTCTGATTTTCGCCGTGGGAGTCTCTGAAGTCGTAATCTGAATTGAAGCCTGATTGTCAGCGTCGATCAGGAGCGACGGCGTCCCGTTTGCCGGCGAGACAACAGTCCCCTGACAGATCGCAAGCCCCTGCAGATTGGTCGGCGTCGGCTTATTCCAAGGCGCGGGCCAGGGAGAAAATGCGTCCGCGTTAATCGCGAGACGAATCTTTCGATTACCGCTTTGCGAACTCCTGACAAAATCCCGCGTCGTCTGTCGAATCGTCTCGACCTTGTTCTCATTCCACTCACCGGTTCTTGCGGTTGTATCCAGTCCCAGCCCCGGCGTTCGCAGGTCAACTCGCACGCAATGCAACTTCATGGATCGTGGTGCTGTTGCAAGTTCAGAAATGAGTCGCACGCCAGGGAGTATTTCTTCCGTTTGCTCCCATTTGAATTCAACGGATTGAGCCGAACAACGGTCGGTTGAGACGACCAGGATCAGGGCAAATCCCAGCATGAATCGAATAAGGCTCAACGGCGATGAGTAAAAAGTCACGTTCAGAGCTCCTTCTACCTGACAGCACGCACAGATGACGATGGGCAGGTGAAGCGTACCGTCTGATGCGTGTCGATCTCAAGACAACAAAGAGCCCGTTTTGCGGTTGAGTTGCTTGTGATGCAGAATGACCTGAATAAAAATGAACAGGCATGCCGCATGTCAATATCACCGCACCGTTGAGACTTGTTTCGGCGGCCGCAGTCTGGTCTTCGTTTGTTGCAACCGGAGATTGTTGCGACGATACATAGCCTGTTCAACGATCTATTCGCCGATCAACATGAGCCCAATTCGATCCGCGTTTTCGAAACTTAAAACCGCAGGGACCGATGGATTGACGTTTCAATTCTGATTCCGCAAGTATCAAAGATTATCATGCAGCAATCACTCACTATCCTCTTTGCATTTTTACTTTTGCCGTTTGGAAAAATCTCCGCCGGAGACCTGAAACTGGCGGCAGTGTTTTCAGACCATATGGTGCTGCAGCGAGACAAGCCGGTGCCCGTCTGGGGCTGGGCTGATCAAGGTGAAAAGATCACCGTCGAATTTGGCGGGCAGAAGCAAAGTGCTGTGGCAGACGCTGATGGCAAGTGGCAAATCAAGCTCGAACCGATGGCGGCCAGTGCGGAATCGCAAACGTTGGTCGTTCATTCAGAGAAGCCGGTTCGCAAAACAGAAGTTTCAGATGTGCTTGTGGGCGAAGTCTGGCTTGGTTCCGGTCAGTCAAACATGGCGATGACCGTGAACCGCGCGAAGGATTTCGGGACAGAACAGGCCGCCGCGAACTTTCCTTTGATTCGCATGTTCAAAGAAGAATCCGCAGCCTCCGCAGCAGCCCAGGCTGACAGCAAAGGGAAGTGGGCTGTTTGCTCACCGGAAACTGTTGCCGGGTATTCTGCGACACTATATTTCTTTGGACGTGAGTTGCATCGCGAACTAAATGTGCCAGTGGGGTTGATCAATTCTTCGGTCGGGGGAACTCCGATTGAATCGTGGATCGCGGAGGAGGCTCAGGCAAAAGTCCCAGAGCTGAAGGATCTCGTTGAAGCACAGGCAAAGACGGCGGCCGCGATCGACGAAGCGACAATGAAGGCCAACTATGAAAAGCAGTTGGCCCGCTGGAAGACTCAGGCAGAAAAGGCCAGGAAAGACGGTACAAAGGGACCAAGACGACCGACCGATCCACTGGAATCGATTCGGAGGAAAGGCAATTCCGGAGGTCTCTTTAACGGCAAAATCGCACCTCTAATTCCTTTTGCGATACGAGGAGTCATCTGGTATCAGGGTGAAGCCAACTCAGCGCCCGGCAAGGGACCGTACTACCAGTATCAACTGCCACTCCTGGTCAATGACTGGCGCTCGCGATGGGGAGAAGAACTTCCGTTTGCATGGGTTCAGCTTCCCAACTTCGGCCGCGAAGGCGAAGGCTGGTCGCTGGTGCGTGAGGCGATGCTAAAGACGCTCAGTCTTCCGAAGACCGGCATGGCCATCACGGTCGACATCGGAGAAACAAAAGACATCCATCCAAAGAATAAACAGGACGTCGGTGGTCGACTAGCACTATGGGCTCTGGGTGAAGTCTATGGGAAGGCCGTTCCGGCAACATCAGGTCCATTGCCAGCCGGGCATAAAGTCGATGGCGACTCCATCACCGTGACGTTCCTTCATGCGGATGGTGGTCTGGTGGCCAAAGGCGGCGAGTTGAAAGGCTTCGTCGTGGCGGGAGAAGATCAACAATGGAAACGCGCTCAAGCGCGCATTGTGGGCAAAACAGTGGTCATTTCAAGCTCCGAAGTCTCGAGGCCCGTTGCCGTTCGCTATGCATGGTCCGCCGATCCGGACTGCAATCTGTTCAACGAAGCCGGGTTGCCGGCATCGCCATTTCGAACCGATGACTGGCTGGTTGAACAGTCCGCGAAGTGAAAGCGTTGGGAATGCGGCAAGCTGAGATCAGAAAACCGTAAGTTGCCGAGTTCTTTGCTTATTTTCTGACGCACGTGAAACTGCAGGCAACCCCGATTGTTCGACTCTTCTCACCGCCAGAAGATTCGCTTTCGCCCGGGCCCCATGTCGTACGTATCAAAGAAGCGACTGATGTACAGTGTATCGAACCCGAAACCAGCGTTCAGCGAATTGAAGCCAGCTCCGCCATCGAGCGTGTCGTCACCGAGTCCCCCGAACAGCAAATCGTTACCCCAGTTTCCGAACAGAATGTCGTGACCGGCGTCACCAAGCAGTGTGTCATGCCCGCTGCCTCCGGAGAGTCGGTCGTTGCCAGTGCCACCTTCGATTGTCGATGACAGACTAATCCGTGAATTAATCGCAACATCATCATTGCCCGGACCAGCGTCGATGCAGATGCACGCGATCCATGTTCCTGGTGTCGTCAGGAAAGAACGTCCATTGATCATAACGTTCAACGACGATCCCCAGACGTCAATTCGAATCGTATCGCTGCGACTGGTCCCGAAAACCTGCAGAGCACCATTCACCACCTGAACACCGGCTCGCATCGGCAGACAGTTTGCCGCCACGAAGCGTCCGACAGCATCTCCACTGGACAAGCCAGCCTGATTGTCAAACTGAAAGTGAATCCCGCCATAGATGCGACTCAAACCCGCTTCCGCCGCAGCCGCACGAATGCTGGTGTACAGTCGATCGGGGACACCAGCTACTTCCGATTTCGCAACGAACCCAATCGCATCAGTGCCGAAGACATCCGTCAGCACGGCCGCCCCCGCAGCGCTGAATGTACTGTGCCCGGACGTGTACGTTGGAAACGCGGGTGTCTTCAGCAGCGGTGTCCAGAAGGCGTCTCGAACAGTGGACCGATTTCCGTCAAGGTCTGCGTTCTGAATCGCACCAATCGGGCGCCACAGGTCGTAATTGAATTTTGCATGCCATGACGTGATCGCGGCATCGGCCAAAGCGATATTCAATACGGCATACATCCTCGCGCTTTCTTCCATGGACAGGCCTTCGCCTTCAGCAATGGTCTGAGCAATCATGTTCCATTGGCCCGGAGGCGTGGCTGTTCCCGCAGCACCCGCCCAGAAGTACGCGATATTGGTCTGGTCCCACGTGCGAACCCGACTGTTGGCCGAACCAATCGCCTGCACTTGATTCAGATCGCGAGCATAGGCGGAAGACAGCAGCGAAGGAGGTGCGGCAGGAAGAAACTGATTCGGACGACTCATCGCCCATGGCCGCATCAATGACCACTGTGGCAAAATGGCTGGGGCAAAATCAGGAGCGGTTGGATTCCAATCGCCGACAACATCGCCGGGCGTGTAACTGACGGGCCGATTCCAGCCGTCTGTACTTCGGGAGTTCAGGATTCGATCTGCAACAAAGACACCAGCACCAATTGCAGCATCTCGCAACGAACCCAATGGAACCGTGGAAAGAGTCTGATTCAGGGCCGCGTCGAAAAATGGGCGCTGCGAGGGAAACAAAGCGGACAGCGTTCGATGAGCTGCCGCAGCGGCTGCCGCATCTTTCGATGCCAAAGGACTGACGTTGGCAAAAGTCATATACGACTCATAGCGGCCATCGATCGAGTTGACGGCATCAAAGACGGCCGTACTGACAATCGCCATGGCTCGTGATGCCATCGGAGGAGCCGGACGTTCAGCACGAATCGCATCCAGCAGAACGTCGTTCCAGTTATGAATCGTGCTGGCCGACATCACTTCGCGATTCTCCAGCACCTGAATCTCGGCGACAACCGGCGAGGCCGCGTTTCGACGACGCTGAGAATCCGAAACACCGCAGGAAACACCATCTCCAAAGAGAGCTGATCGAATGAAATTCCACATGGCTTTGCCCCGTCATGGACACAAAACAGCGAGAAACCAGATGCCATGTCTCGCAGATTGCACGCGCCGTGCCTAAGGCAATACTTTCCAACAGAGCCGCGTTTATCCATGTTTCCCCACAAAAAGCCATTCACTAGCAGATCGGCCCCGCAACACCTGTTATCAATCAGATGACGGATGATGTCTTCAGTCAAAAGCGTCGTCGCAAGCAAAGAAAAACCGCTCATTAACACTGATCAGCGTTCATGAGCGGTTCAAAGTGTTCTTCTGCTGGTGTCCCAAGGGGCGACAGGGACCACGCTGGGAACTCATTAACTAAGCCAGCACAGCCTCAACAACATGGCCGTGAACATCCGTCAGGCGGAAGTCACGGCCCTGAAAACGATAAGTCAGACGCTCGTGATCGATGCCCATCAGATGCATCAACGTCGCCTGGAAGTCATGAACATGCACGCCGTTGTTCGCAACGTTGATGCCCAGGTCATCGCTTTCGCCATACTGGAAGCCAGCTTTCACACCACCGCCGGCCATCCACAACGAAAACGCATACGGATGATGATCACGTCCCCATTTTGGTCGATCGTTGATGTTGCCCTGCAGAAACGGAGTTCGTCCGAATTCGCCGCCCCAGATCACCAGAGTATCCTCCAGCAACCCGCGCTGTTTGAGGTCCTGAATAAGACCGGCGGAAGGCTGATCGGTGTCTTTGCACTGCGTGTACAACTCCGTCGTGACGCTGCCATGTTGATCCCAACCGGCATGCATCAACTGCACAAAGCCCACGCCTCGTTCAGCCAGGCGTCGAGCCATCAGGCAGTTGTAAGCGAAGGTGCCAGGTTCTTTCACCTGCGGTCCGTACAAAGCCAGAGTCGCCTCAGTTTCGTCACTGAAGTCGGTGAGTTCCGGAACGCTCGACTGCATCTTGTACGCCATTTCATACTGCGCGATGCGAGTCGCAATTTCCGGATCCCCATAGTCAGCTAACTTCAGTTCATTCAGCTTCGCGATGTCGTCCAGCCACTTGCGACGCATCGAGGGGCTCACGCCGTCCGGGTTGTTCAGATACAGCACAGGATCGCTGCTGCCTCGAAATTTGACGCCCTGAAATCGCGACGGCAAAAATCCGCTGCCCCAGTAGAAATCGTAGAAGATCTGCCCGCACGATGTGCCCTTGCTGACGCTCGTCATGACGCAAAACGACGGCAGCGTGTCATTGTCGCTTCCGAGCCCATAACTAAGCCACGCACCGGCCGTTGGTCGTCCCGGCAGCTCCCCACCGCTCAGCAAAAACTGAATCGCCGGCGCATGATTCACCTGTTCTGTGTGCAGGCTATGGATAAAGCACAGGTCATCAGCGATGCCCGCAGTGTGAGGCAGAAAGTCGCTGACCCAGGCTCCGGACTGGCCTCGCTGCCGAAACGGTTCCACGGGAGCCAGCATGACCTTTCCCGCCGTGTTGCCCGTCATTGTACTGAAACGCTTCTCGCCGATGTATTCCTGAGGCAGCGGCTGACCGTGCATCTCAATCAGCTTCGGTTTGTAGTCGAAGAGATCGACGTGCGTCGGTCCGCCATTCTGAAACAGATAGATCACCCGTTTGGCTTTGGGAGTGAAATGCGGAAGTTCCGGCAACCCGCCCGAACGTTCCGCCGCCAGACCATCGCGAGCCAGCAACGAGGCTAATGCCGCCGTCCCCAGACCAGCCGCTGAACGACCGAAGAATTCACGACGGCCGACGTGCAGAGAATTTTCATGCAATGGATTCATTGTTATTCCTTCGTCAGTGTTTCGTCGAGATTCATCACGGCCAGTGTCAGACTCGTCCATGCCGCGTGTTCGATGGCGTCCAGTTGCTCGTTGCGTTTTGATTCCCCGATGGCCAGCAGCTTCCCGGCTGCTTCAGGATCAGCTCGAAATTCACCGCGTGATCGATCAATGGCCGCCAGCAAGATCGTCTTTTCTTCGTTCGTTGCATGACGAGCCAACAGTCGACGGAACACAGCATCGATGCGATCTTCATCACTATCAGATGTCAGAACACGCTCCGCCAACGCCCGAGCGGCTTCCACGAACGTGACATCATTAAAAGTCAACAACGCCTGAAGCGGAGTGTTGGTGCGAAACGACTTCACCGTGCAGGTTTGACGAGTGGCATTGTCGAAGAACATCGTCGGCGCGATGATTCGACGCCAGAAGGTGTATAGGCTGCGACGATACAAAGCGTCTCCGTGATCCTGAGCATACTGTTTGCGGCCAAACGTGGTTTCCTCCCAGACTCCAGCAGGTTGATACCCTTTGACCGGCGGTCCGCCCACCGCAGCGACCAGCAATCCACTGGCCGCCAGAGCCTGATCGCGCACCATCCATGACGGCATGCGGAAACGCGGGCCGCGTGACAGATAACGGTTCTCTGGATCTGCCTCGAACGACATTCCATGGGATGCGTTAGTGGCCGTTGCATCTTCCGCATCGCGGGCGGTAATTCGCGAGGACTGTCGATACGTGTGACTGGTGACGATCTGGCGAATCAGCCGTTTCACATCCCAGCGGTGTTCTCGAAAATCAGCCGCCAGCCAGTCGAGCAGATCATGCTGAACCGGAATTTCTCCCTGGACACCAAAGTCTTCTGGTGTCTTGACCAAGCCGATTCCAAAGAACTGTTGCCAGAATCGATTGACGGTGACTCGTGCTGTCAGCGGATTATCGTTCGACACGATCCAGCGAGCCAGCGCCAGACGATTGATAGTTTCACCGGCGGGCAATCGCGGCAGCTTCTCCGGAACGTCTGCTGTGACTTCGTCACCAGGCTTGCTGTAGATCCCCCGCGTGAGCACCCAGGTTTTCCGTGGCTGAGGCATGTCCTCCATCACCATCACTTTGGGGAACCCGCCGCGAAGATCATTCAATGATTTCTGCAACTGTTCCCGATTCTTCAGCAACTCAGCGTAAGTCGAATCGCCAGCCCGTTGTGCGGTGACTAGCTGATCTCGCTGCTCCTGAGTTCTCTGATCGGCCGGAGTTCTCAGGTTCGCAATCAGTGCGGTATTGCTGTCATCCAGTTTGGCATCCGTCGACGCACTGGCGCTCAATCGAAAACGACCGATGTTGTGTGCTGCATGTGGTGAATCATGCCGCAGCACAATCGTGAGCGTCACATCTTTGCCAATCGTCAGTGGCTCGGCGAGGCGGAACACGGCGGAGTGAGATCGATCAATCGGCTTGCCGGCATACACAGCCCAGCCTGAGTTCGAATCGCCATCGAACGCTCGCACAACCTTCAGATCGCCCTGTTCATAAGTCGCTTCGGCCGAGGCGATTGAGACCTTCGTCGCTTGATCGCTGCCTGGCTGCTGAACCAGAATCTCGATCTCCGTCAGCACGAAATTTCCGCTGTCGGACCGCGAAAGTCCGCCTTGTGTATGACTGTCATGGTTCAGAGCATCCAGCCGAATTGCGGTGATCTGCTTAAGCTCGGTTGTCAGTGCCAGCGTATACGTGTCGTTACGAGGATTCTCACCGGACGCCAGAATTGAACCATCCTCCTGTGCCGTCAACGTTTGATGCACAGCGATGATCTTCATTGGCTTCAGCGGTTGCCACGTGGATTCACCAGCCTTGGCCAACGTCGCCTGTTCCCACGCTTGTTGTGACGCCACCAGTTCCTGCTCACGCTGCTGAAGAGGCGGCTTCAATGCGGCCAGTTCAGCTTGAATGTCCTTTTCTTGTTGGCGCTGGTCGTTGCTGGCCACAGCGAGCACAGGTGGAGTTTGCGGATTGCCTCCACCACCATCGACGGGCGTCTGATTAAAAAAGGCGGAGAGACGGTAGTAATCCTTCTGACTGAGCGGATCGAATTTATGATCGTGGCAGCGACAGCAGTTCATCGTCAGACCCAGCCAGACTGTGCCTGCTGTCTCCGTCATATCCATCACGTAGTCGACGCGATTCTCTTCGGCGATACGTCCGCCTTCGCCATTGATCATATGGTTGCGACAAAATCCAGTCGCCAGTTTCTGTTCAAAGCTGGCCTCGGGCAGTTGATCTCCCGCCAGCTGCCAGACAGTGAATTGATCGTAAGGCAGATTCTTATTGAAGGCATCAATCACCCAATCTCGCCACGGCCACATGGTTCGTTCATTGTCGCCTTGGTATCCGTTTGAATCCGCATACCGCGCCGCATCCAGCCAGCTCCACGCCATGCGTTCGCCATACGCCGAAGAAGCCAGCAATCGATCGACGATTTTATCCCAGGCATCAGGCGACGTGTCCTGCAAAAAGTTGTCGACCTCGCCCGCAGTCGGTGGCAGTCCTGTCAAATCCAGAGTGACTCGACGAATCAAAGTCTCGCGGGAGGCTTCCGGGCTCGGCGTGACTTTTCTTGCCGCCAGTCGAGCCTGCACAAAATGATCAATGGGAGTGAGTAATGACGCGACCTGATCCGGCACTGCAGGCTTAACCAGTGGCTCAAACGCCCAGTGCGATCCCCAGGGTGCACCGGCTTCGACCCAGCGAGTGAGTCGGTCAATTTGAGCCGCCGTCAGAGGCTTCTTGACACTCGGCGGCGGCATCACGAGATCCGAATCATGACTCGTCACGCGGCTCAGCAACTTCGCAACGCCTCCGTCAATTTCCAGTGCCTTCCGTGCCCCTTCTTCCGTATCCAGCCGCAAGTCACCTTTTCGCGAGCCTTCATCGGGCCCATGGCAGTTGAAGCAATGCCCCGCGAGGATCGGCCGAATATCGCGACTGAAAACAATCGTCGCTTCGTCGGCACGGACAACGCTTGAGAAGCCCACCTGCGAAAGCGCGATCAGCACTAGTGAAGCCAATGTGGCGATGGAGTACTTAGACATATCAGGCTCTGAACTGCAGGACGCGTGGAGTGGAACAACGTTGTCGCCGCAGGCTTTCCAGAGACAACGTCTGCCAACATTGTAATGTCCCAAACGTTCAACGAGTAGTTTGCAGACGACACCTCATCCACCTCGCGGGAAACTGAAAACCACCAGCAGTCGCATTCGATCGTGCGAGAAGGCCGTTTTCACTCTCAATTGTCCACAGATAAACGCAGATGAACACAGATATGCAGGCACAACGGAGTTATTCAGCACCTCCATCAAGGCCTTTGCGACTATCTGCGACTATCTGTGTGCATCTGTGTGCATCTGTGGACAAACCGAAACGAGACAGGTTTGACAGGAATCGTTTCGTCCACATCAAGCAGAATCCGTCCCTAACCAGTATTCGCAGGGTGGCACAGCCTGCATAGCATCCACCTAGCGTACCGATTTTGTAGTTGTCCTGGACGGTGGAGACCTCATCACAAGTAAGGACTTGACTGGGTTTGGCATCAACATGAGACTGCGGCCTGAGGTCGTTCGGAAGTCGCGTATCGGCAAACGTATTCGCTGAAATCTTGCCGCTTTGTTTCTGTGTTTGTCCCGCAAGCGTCTGCAGGCCTACATTGCGAGTCGTGAACATCATTGTTTTGACAAGAGGAAGAATCCGTGTCTGAGCCCTTCAACCCATTTGCAGCTCCCGAGACGAGGAACGACGTTCAATCCCAGGCCGCCGGAAGTTACAAAGAACTGGCCGGCGTGGAGCGAGGCCTGCGGCTGATCTACTTCGGCATATGCGGTGTCTTTTTATCTGCGATGGCTACTGCGGTACTCGCAATCGCGATCGGACCGATGGCAAGGATTGGCCTCGCTGGAGTATTTATTAGTTCGCTGATGGTGATCATCGGTCCGTTCTTCTGCCTCTCTGTTCCTTCAAAATCTGGAGCATGGGTTCTGATTGGTTCTCTCCTGTTTCAGCTGACTGGTTTCTTTTTATTAATTGGCTTGAGAACAGGGGCAGATCTACCTCCAGCACTTCAACTTCTCATCCAATTCTCTGGTGTCGCGGGATGGGTCTTGTTCATCTTATTCCTGATGATGGTGGCAAGGATTATCGGTCGAGAAGATCTGCGTCGCAGAGGCATCAACTTGCTCATTGGCTCTGTCATGCTCGTCGTCCTCTCGATCGCTGCTGTCTACCTGAATTCCACAATTAACAGAGGCAATATGGAATCGGTCGGTTTGATCGCCGGCTTCCTTACGGTCGCCGGCGTTCTCGTCTTGTTCCTGATGTATGCAAACCTGATCAATTACCTCGCAAAGGCGATCGGTTCCCTCAGAGCCGGCTCAGCCACAAGCCCGGATACTGGTCGGTTTCTTGGCTGAACATTCTCAGGGTGACATCTTCTTCGCGGGCTGTGCTGGCACAGGTTTTCCGGCCAGCATGGCTTCGAGCATTGGCTTAAGTTGCGCCGCGTACACCGCGTAACCGGCTGGTGACAGGTGGATGTTGTCGGGTGTGTAAAGTTCCTTCTTCAAAGTGCCATCATCATTCACGAAATCGCTGGTAAGGTCGAGCACTTGCACCAGCGGATCGTTATTCAACTTCAACGTATCGAGCGCTTCGTTGGTCGCTTTGATGTCCTGATAAAAGCGATCGTCCGGTGAGTGGGCGGGGAGAATAGTGGCAACGACGATCTTCGCATCAGGAAACTTCTCCCGCAGATTCTTCACACACATCTCGATACCTTTTGCGACCGGTTCGATCCCGGTTTCCGGCGTGAAGAACATGTTATTGTTGCCGATCATCAGCACGATGCACTTTGGCTCAAGCCCTTCGACGCCTCCATGGTCGAGTCGCCAGAGAACGTTTTGAGTCTTGTCGCCGCCTATGCCAATATTGACGGCTTTCAAGCCGGGGAAATGCTTCTTCCATGACTCGCCCCATTGAATCGTGATGCTGTCTCCGACCAACAGCACGTCGACTGGCCCGGCATTGGCCTGCACTGTCCTGACATGCGCTTCGTGCAGCTTTAACCACGCGTCGCCACCGAAGTGTCCGGCACTGGGAACTACGGGCCAGAGATGTGGTAAGTGCTTGTTGGCTTCGCGGCCTGGTCGGCGATCATGTTCTGCTTTGTCGACGACGTAAGCTCGCTCTTCATCCGTCAGCGGCCAGCCGCTCTTCTGTGGTTCAGCAGTGGAATAGGGATACTCGATGCCATCGGCCACAATCGGCATCAGTAGACCGAATAAGGCTAAGAGGCAGTTGTGGGGAGTCATGAGTTGTCCACTTTCGTCGATAGAAATAGGGCGATCAGGATGCGACCAGATCCTCTCGAGCATCTACGTTAACGTCAGCCACTTATTTTGTCATCGTTGGTGAGAGATTAGGTTTAGCGAGGGTGTAGTCGCGGTTGATTGTGAGTACCATGATGGATCGCTCAAGTCGGTGAGATTCCGCGATGCAGACGTAACCCTTGTGGTCGACCTGGACGGGCACTGGAATCATTAGTGCGCAGAACGTGCCTTCCTGACGTTTCATCATGTCAGGAACCTCGATGCCGTCAGGGCTGTTCTTCAGGCGTATCCAGAAGAAGTGGCGGTGAGCCTCAGTGACGAGATCATCGGGATCGTGAAGCTGGACAAAACCACGTACCTGGTTGATCTCCATCGCACAGGTGCGTTGGAACTGGACTGTCGAGGCATTTCGGAGATCTGACCCGGGGTGCTTATGATGAACCGTCGAGCAGACAACGACTTCGCCTGCTCTTCATGAATTCTTTAGGCCGAACCAGATCTTTACGTCGTGCAGGACCGGAGTCGTTGTTACGGCATGACTTTTCTTGGTAAGCAAATGATTGAAAATGCACAGCTGATGCATTTATGATCCGAATTCATTGGCGACGCAGGAATTCTCTCTGGTCGGGTGAAGTGTGGAGTCGCTCCCGGTAACACGTGCCAGGTTTAGCTGGCCGCTGGTTCTGTTCCAGAGAGACGGCTTTATGCTACGAAAGATGCTTGCTACTTATAAACCCGGCGCGGATGAGGCCGGTTTTGCGTTTGCACTGGTCTGTTTCCTTTTAAGCATCGCGCCGCCGTTGATTGCGTTGCTGGTTCCGGCATCGTTCGAAGAACTGACCCAAGTGGAGGCGATCCATCGAATTGGCAGCGTTTGCTCGGCCTGTTTTTCTTTCTGTGTCCTGCTGGTCGGCTATGGATTCAATCGCCTTCCCTCAGTTTTGCTCTGCAGCATTGTCGGATCCGTATTACTTGCGATCGCCTGCATCGTCGGAGCAACATGCTGCAGCGGCCTCATCGCGTGGATCCAGGGGCATGTCTCCCTGAACGAGCTTCCCGAGGGAACTCTACTGACCGCTGCACTCTCACCTTTGGGTAGCTTGTTCCTGATGACCGGACATTCTCTCAACCTTCGCTGGGCGCGAAAAAGTCATTCGAAGTCCCGCTCAAGGCGAAGCGTTTGAGCATCGCTCACGGTTGCAGGACATCGCATTACGAGACATTCGTAACAGGCCCTGATCTCTGTTCAAGTGAAGTACGAATCCCGCCTGAAGTCGCGTTCTAAACAAGACAGGCGTGCCAACGGCCCATTCTCACTGCAGCTGTAGTAGAGGCTGTTTCAAAACCTGATTTGCAGCAATTTCAATGGCATGAGATTTGAAGTTGCTTGAGAGCGAAAGGCGTAGCTCTCATGTTAATCAGCCTGTCCTGATGGCCGAAACGACGTCGGTCGAATACAACATCGGCTTCGGAGGCTGAGGTGAATACGATCGACACGCTGGTGCATATTCGCGTGACAAAGAAGCGTCCTGCCCGACTGCTGTATGACGAAGCCGCTGACGCGGATTGGCTGCGCGATGTTCTCGCGAGCCGTGGAATAGAACAGGTGGCTCCACATCGCAAAGGACGAAAGAGACCTTTGCGTCAGGACGGACGAGCCCTGAGGCGATACCTCAAACGCGGGAAGATCGAAAGCACGATAAGCTGGCTTCAATATCAAAGACGGCTCCTCGTCCGACATGAAAGACACACCCACTTCTTCGAAGGATTCCTACATCTGGCTTGCATGATGCGATGCCTGAACGGGTTTTGAAACCGGCTCCAGACTCGCGCGAAATCCGATCCGAACGGTGACTGTGAGCCTTCAACGCTGAATAGCTCCCGAATGTGCGCAAACGGCTGCAGCGACGGAGCAGGCATTCAACAGGTTTCTCTGGTTTGATTCCCCGCGGAGAACCCCAAGCAGGAATGCTGCGGTAAACGAGTCGCCGGCTCCCACGGTATCGCACACCAGAGTTGGAATCCCAGGTTGTTCAACAAGCTCATCGGGAGTCACCAACAGAGCACCTTCGGCACCTCGCGTCATCACAACAAGATCAAGCTTCTGCTTGTCGATCAGCCGGCGCAGTAATGCGTCCGGTGGCGCATCTGCCGGGATTTCGAATGCGTTACAGACCGCGACCAATTCGTCATCGCTGAGTTTGAGAATACTGGCGAGCTGAATCGATTCACAGATCATTGCTTTGTCATAGAAGGGTGTGCGCAGGTTGATGTCGACGATTCGCGGTACACCGGCCTCCTGTGCTGCTCTCAAGTACCTGCGGATCGTGTTCCTGGACAATTCAGAGCGTTGACCCAGCGTCCCGAAATACACAGCGTCTGCATCTGTGAGACGCTGTTCCACATCTCGGTTCCACTCGATCCGATCCCAAGCCGATCCTTCATGAATCGTGTAAGAAGCGTTGCCGTCATGATTAAGAACAACGCTCACGGTGCCCGTTCGGGAATTCGGAATGACCTGCATGAGACTTATGTCAACGCCGAATCCACGGAGAATGCTGATTGCATTCTGACCGTAGTCGTCATCGCCAACAGCACTGATGATTGCAACGTCAGCTCCCAGAAGCGCGGCGTGACCTGCAAAGTTGGCCGGTGCTCCTCCAAAGCGAGCGGCATCCGGAAACAGATCCCAAAGCACTTCGCCCAGTGAAATGATGCATGGCGTTTTCATTCGTTGATACCCACATCCTGTTTGATCAATAGAGACAAAAGTCAAAATGCCGACCCAGAACAGTGTTTGCTTTCGGCCGAGGCGGTCGGTTGCCCAGGCTTCAACCAGTGCACCCAACACAGTTCCCAATAGCGCCGAACTCATGATAAGCCCGTGCATGACTGGCGATAGCTGCCACAGTTTTCGATCGCCTTTTCTGCCCCGGAAATCACGACGGTGTGAAGTCCGAAGAAAAGGATCTGGCGAGCGTCCTGGTCAAAGACCAGAAAGGAAGACGAAGATTCCAAATGCTGACTCCGTCAAGCCATTTGTGACACATTGCGATGATAGCGTTCTGTTCGGCAATAGAAATGGAACAGATTGCCAATTATTCGTCACAGATTGCAACATCCATGAAGACGTCGTGACCTCTCGCCAGGCTGTTTTGGATCCCCAGACGCTTTCTGCCCAGTGGCATCGCCATCCCACCAGGTTTTGTGATGTGGAAGTCCGTTCCTTCCGAGCAAACGAATGGCTGGCATAGGCGATGGTCGTCACGATCTCAGCAAGAACAAAAGCTTCACTCCCTGCGTCGGTCCGATACGCCGAGTCAGCTACACCTGACAAAACATGCGGACTCAACAAATTGTGTTGCCGAGCTTTCGGCATTCGTCACGGGCTCGCGTTGCTCAAAGAAGGCAGGGCACTCGACCTTCAGCAAAGTCTTACTCATAAGGCCGATGGCACTGCCCTGGCTTTGCGTTTTGATTAGTCCGTACATTCCCAACGCCTCCAGACAATTCCCACGGTCACATTCTGTGCAGACAAAATGCGAGTGATTGGAGTTGTCGAGATGATCTGGATCCACAGCGTTTGAAACGCCAGATGTGATCGCCGGGTCGTCGATCCAATGAAGTGCGGAAGAAGCCCCATTCACGCCGTGAATCTGGCCACGATAGCAGCCGCTTGTAATCCAACGGGCGATGCAAAAGTTTCTCAGAGAGTCTACCATATCCGCCTACCTACCACTCAACCTCCATCAACGAAGCGGCCGATCAATGTCCCGCATAAATTCTGCCTTCACAATCCTCTTTGCAGCCTTGCTTCTTTCGCCTCTGCCCTCGCTGCATGCGGACGACACGGCAAAGCTGGCTGAGATTTTCGCGACTGCCACCACGAACGGTGGCATCATCACGATTCCGCCGGGAGAGTATCATCTTGGTGGCTCGAACCCTATAAGCATAACCTCTGATACCACGGTGTCGGCCTACGGCGCGAGGTTTCATTTTCCGAGGACGCTGGGTGATCAGGCACGAGTCGTCTTGTTCGCCGGAGAGAACGTGAGTGACTTCCGTTGGTTCGGAGGACATTTCAGCGGGCACGTGTTCGATCCATCTCAAGCAGAGAATTCGTGGGAGCCCAATGTCAATACGCGTGCCATTCTTATCACGACCGCGGTCGGTGGATGCACAGAGGATCTGACGTTTCGCGATGTTTCCAGCGATGGCGTCGCCGGTGCTGTCATCACAGTGCTTGGTACCGCAAAGAAGGGCAGTGAACGCGAGGTCGAGACGTTTGCTCGCAACGTGACGCTCGAAAACTGCACGCTGGAGCGAAGCGGAAAATTCATGTGGGACTACGGTTACCTGTGGCAAATCACTGTTTGGCCCGAGGACTATAGTGACTCCGAGCGAGCTATGGCCGCCACGTACTTTCGGCACGATCTGGTCCGCGGCCCTGTGCAGATGAAGTCCGGCGATGACCGTGTGTTCTTCGACAATTCAAAACCACTACCGATCACTAAGAAGCGAGACGGTGTCGAGACGGATCGAGGGCACGATGCGGTGTGTTTCTTCGGCGATGCGCTACCAACGAACCTCATCCGTGGCCGACAGTATTTTGTCGTTGAAAGCACGCCCGAGTTTATCCGAATTGCGGAGACTCCCGATGGCACTCCTCTGAAGTTTGACAGTGATGCAGGCCCACAGGCGAAACTGATCAGCAATCTGTTTCAGTCCCATCTCGCGCTCTATGCGCCGGCTGGCAGCGGGCCAGGTAAAGGTGCGTTTGATCTGGTCGGCTGTGAGAATGTCATTGTGCGAGGCGGACGGTTCAGCGCGCTGGGTGACACGATGCACATACAGAAATGCCGGAACATCGCATTCAGTGACAATCAGATTACGGGCTCGCGGATGGGCGCGTTCTTTCTGGCGGAGTTCTGCCGCAATGCGGTCATTACTGGTAACACGGTCGATGGAACGAACGGTTCTCGAGTGATCAGCGTCGAGAAGTCCTGCGAGGACGTGACCATTGTCGGTAACACATTCCGCAATGGTGGTCGCGGTTCATGGATCAACCAGCCTCGCAACTTTGTACTGGCCGACAACATCTTTGTGAATAACACGACCAAATGCGAAAACGATCCGCGACGTGGGCGGCGTACGTTCCTGACGGGCGAATACGAACGTTACGCCGAACTGTATTTCACGACTTATGAATCAGGCGGCCGATACGGCAACATCACCGTCCGCGGAAACATATTCACCAGCGGCCCCAATGCATCGCACGCCATCACCTTTGCCCCGGGAGGCGAGACCATTCTCGTTACGGACAACATTTTCCATGGCGAAGTGCGAGACATTGCTCCCGCCATTGATTGCGAGGATGTGACGATTCATGACAATCCTGGCGTTAAGACCACTCCGTAGGCTCCACTCTCCCGGCGCAACTTATCTGACCACTGGACTGTTCGCTGCGGGAATCGCCAGCTCACCGTCACTAATCAGAGTTCGGTTGCATTACTTCGGTGAAAAACTCAGCGTGTTCCTTCTGATGACCACAACGCAGGCAGCAACGATCAACAACGGCAGAATCACCGACGTTACTGAGCAACTCGCATGAGGCCACACATAACCGGACCAGTACGACATCACACGCCACAAGAGATGATGAATCAACACCGTCACAAAAAGATGCCATAACAATCGATCGACACGATCGGTGAGCATAATCCTTACCAGCATCAGGCCGCAGAAGAATGTCGCAATTGACAGCACGGCCTGCCAACCGAAGACGGCGCCGATTAATCCGGACGAGGGAATTGTAGCCATCTGTTCGCTCGGTTCATGTTGCAGACTTCTTCGCCACGCCCAATTCAGCACACAGCCAATCAACAAGCCGACGATAGTTCCCGCTCCGACATAAGCTGCCGATGATATCAGCCCTGTCGGTAAAGAAGGCCAGACAGGCACAACAGCGAGGTCTGGAAATGCGAGCGGCAGTGCGATCGCGACGGTGAAGGCAAAGATCAACAGTCGGCGAGGAATCCGACTTCTGTCCAGTGCCATCAGAGTCAACACCAATAGAACGCAGAAGAGATAACAGTGATAGAGATACAGCCCGATCACATCCCATTTGGGATACATAATGATCCAAAGTACTCCGCGATATGCGTTAATCTCTCGCACGGGCAGGTTTGCACCACCAGAGATCAGCTCCACGAAATAGAACAGCAGAAACACCGTCCCGGTGATCGCTTCGACAATCGGATATCGAGGCGAAATCTCCGTCCTGCAGGCACGGCATTGGCCACCGAGCCCCAGCCAGCCGAAGATCGGGATGTTGTCTCGGTTTGCAATCTTCGTTGAACAAATCGGGCAGCGAGAATCCCCATGCACGATGGAAATCCCCAGCGGCATCCGCCACACCACGACGTTCAGGAAGCTTCCGATGTTGGCTCCCAGAGCAAAGAAGCAGGCTGTGACCATCGCTTCCCCGCAACGGAATCCGGCTTCTTCAACAAAGCTCATACGTTCCATCGCCAGTTTCTCTGGCAGCGGATGACTGGCTCGATAAATCGCCTTCACCGCCGGAACACCCAGTCCCCAGGCCAAAAATAGTCCCACGAATGCAAGCTTCAAAGCAACGCCGTCTCGCTTACGTCGCTCGGGCTTCGTTAACCGGGCCTCTGAGCGAACGCGACCATCCAGAAACTCAACGATCAGCAACACAACCAATATGATCGTCGAGACAATCGGTGCGATGATGCTGCCGGTCATCCATTCAGGAACCCGCGAAACTCCTGTGATGGCCAACACACCGGTCATGATCAGCATTAAGACAGAAACGGCAGCGGTCGACTTCTCTCCGGCCACTCCTCCGACCGCACGAAAGGCGATCCAGAGTCCGGACAGCACCATGATCAACGCGGCCGGGTTCTTCGGCACAGCGGCTGCCCACCAGGCTGCACCAAACAGCGCATGCCCCATCATCAGCAGCGACGCGTATTCTCCCAGCAGCGATGCTTGCAGTACCGTCGGACGAATAAGGCTATCGCGAACTGCGATCCGAGTGATGTTCAAGGGAGCCTGTATTTCAGATTGCATGCATTGACCTCCTGTGCTCCGATGAATTCGCATCGAGCTGTACGGTTGCGTGAAGGAGCCCATGGTTCTGTATGACGAGTAATATCCGGACGAGCGAATCGAGTGCGGCAACAACGATTGTCGAAGCAAATTCCGGGCGATTGTTTCTAGTCATCACCATGACCTTCTGCTGAAACATTGCTGTCGGCAATTTCCCAAGGCGCAAACGGGTCTTCAAACTGCTCCCACTCCTCGGGCCCCATCGCAATTTCGGCATCGGTTAAGATGCATGCGTCGAGAGCCCGAGTCACTTCGGCGATCTGCAGATCCTGACCGATGATCACAATTTCCTGGCGACGATCACCGACCTGTTCATCCCAGATTGATTCAATCTCGGCGATCTGCTGAGGATCCTCAAGAGGCCAGTCGTCTCGCGGAGTTTCGGCCCACCATTGGCCACCCGGATCCGCGCTAATCACACCACCGGCCTGTGACCAGAAACCGGCCAGACTATGCCGTGAGGCCAGCCAGAAATAGCCTTTGGAACGCAGAATCGGCGAGGCGGCATCATCGTTGACCCAGAACTCATGAAATCGCTCGGGATGAAACGGTCGTCGCGCTCGATAGACGAAGCTGGAGATGCCGTACTCAGCGGTCTCTGTCTGTTCCTCACCGCGCGGCACGCTGAGCCATTCCGCTGCGGACTCTGCCCACGCCATCTGAAAGCGGCCGGTGTTCATAATAGTCATCAGAGGAACTCGGCAACGTTCGGCTTCCAGGACGATCGCTTCCGGGTTCATCTTCTTAAGGATGCTGTGAAGACGATGCCGTTCATCCTCGGAGATCAAGTCGGTCTTATTCAGAATGATCACGTTGGCGAATTCAATCTGGTCTGTCAGCAACAGCGAGAGATCTCGATCATCGGTTTCATCCATTCCCATTTTTCGATCGCGGAGTTCATCCTGCGATGAGAAGTCGTTCATGAAATTGGCGGCATCCACAACCGTCACCATCGTATCCAGAATGGCCACGTCGCTCAGCGAGTTGCCATTTTCATCGGCGAACGTGAACGTCTCAGCGACTGGCAGAGGTTCTGAAATGCCGGTCGATTCAATCAGCAGATAATCGAAGCGGCCTTCGTGAGCCAGCTTAGTGATTTCCACCAGCAGGTCTTCTCGCAGAGTGCAGCAGATACAGCCGTTGGACATTTCGACAAGCTTCTCGTCCGTTCGACTGAGTTGCGCCGGACCTCCAGCGACCTGCTGAGCGTCGATGTTAACTTCGCTCATGTCGTTAACAATCACGGCCACCTTCAGGCCCTCGCGATTGGCGAGTACGTGATTCAGCAGCGTTGTCTTGCCGGCTCCCAAAAAGCCAGAGAGCACGGTGACGGGTAACTTCTTCATCTGTTTTTTCCTTCGGCGTCTAAAATTCCGAGGCGGTCAACCGCCACGCATCATTGATTCATATTTCATCAGCAGGTTGCTTTGCGGTGACTTGATATCGCGTCCCCAACACCAAAGCTGCTGACTTAAAAAGTGCTCAGCAAAACTCCGCACTGGCCCCGGATGACACCACCTCAATCGCACCGGGCACGCGACGAGACTGATCACGACTTTGCAGTTCGCGGTCATCGCGGGGCGAGGAGTCCCGAGGACGGGGCGGAGCGACTTGCGTCTGTCCGAGATCAACCTGGCCCAGCTACATCAAGCAACTGTGGACGTCACGAACTCAAGGAGCCAGTGAAATGACAACAGCCTGAGTAGCCACGCAACCAGTAAGACTCAGCATTCGCCTATTACAGGCGGAGCGCGGCAGCGAGTGGGGAGGTCAAACCCAAGCAGAGGGTCAGAGCAATCCGCAACAATGAGAGCTTCAGCGATCTGACCGGAAGCTTCCAGAGCCACGATCGTCGCCAAAGTACGCGGCGCAGCAATTGCCTGACAGACCGCACAGTTTGAGCAGTCATGAGGCTTCTGCTGCCGCTCTTGCGAATCCGGATCACTCTGGGGAAGCTCTGCCCCGTGACGTGAACATGAGCAGGAACGCTTTGAATGCGGTTTAGCGTCACCGCCGGCTGAATGACAAGCATCCCCACTAACTGTGAGCGCGCAACAGGCTACTGAGCTACCATGCAACCACTTTGCACAGCAGGGCAGAATAAGCTGCCAAAGAATCAGCAGCGGCGTCAAGATTCGAAAGCAGGATTGAAACATGCTCTCAGGGCAACGGAAAGTAGAGAAACTCCGGCCCGACCAGTACTGATAATTCTGCCCGATGTGGGAGACAAGTCAATGGTACGCAGCGAGTTGATGTGGATTAATTGTGCTGCAACCCAAATCGAACAGAGCCAACCCTAACTTCATCAAGTCTGAGAGGCCAAACAAGGCGAAGCCGGGAGCACGCAAAACAATGCCAATCGTCCACGAACGATGCCCTGAAATCGTTGCCCGACAGTGCCGCAACGCATTCTCCGCATTTTGCCCGTAGTTAAATCCCATTTCAGGCCCTTGAGTTCATGGCGGTAGGTGGATAGAGTTCTGACATTGAACGGCAAAAATGTCTCTCTCAAGTCGCCGTTTGTAATCTCTCACTTTCAGGCTCAGTTCACCGTGCGTTTGCTTTTTTTCTCGACGGAACGAGAAGCATTCGTGAGATCCCGGCTTAGCCTGAACGTTTAACTGGAATCGTGCTTCAAGGAGGAAACACGCATGAACCGTATTCACCTGCGTTTGTTCACGCCCACCGACGATGCTGTCATGGAAACCGAAGACAGCTTACCGATTCCGGCCATCGAAAGCCCGGAAGACATTATTCCGTTCGAGCGGGCTCGCCGATCTGTCATCTTCAGCGGTCGTTTCATGCCTGCCGTTGATCGAGCACGCCTGATTCACCAAAACGGAACGTGCCCCGAGTGTAGTCATCAGGACATCGAGCCGCTTGAGCTGGCCGACTCCATGATCAGTCCTCGTAACCGCCTTCCCGTACCAGGCACGGCCACGATCGTTGGTTTTCACTGCAACGACTGTGGGACCGAATGGCCGGTCTACGAAATGTCCTGCCGCAAAATCTGAGCGGCAGGGCGAGAGCTGGCTGCTTGCGTTCCGTTGAGTTAATTTAACGGTAAGCCGCAGGCGTGGTTGCTTCGTTCGGACTACGCCTTCAGCTCGCCGTTAAACAAGAATGCTCGCTACGCGACTTCGCACCATGCGTAGTTGGCGAAGGGGATGCACTTGCAGCCTTCAATCGTCGACACCAATCTTTGCAGCTCGGCTGAGTCTGAGACGGGAATCATTCCCAGTTCTTCGACCAGTTCTCCCGGCAATTGGCTCAGCAGATACACTCGCACACGCCGCAACGCCTGAATCAACTGAGCGAACTCAACCGAGTCAATCGTTGGTTCACGCCTAAGCGGCTTCAGGAGTTCTTCCGGATCCTGGCAGCGTCGCAGCATGGTCGCAGCCGGGCCTTCAGGGATCGGCAGATCAGCAACGACGATGATACGGCCGCCTTGCTGCACGATGTTTGTTGTATTCTCCAATGCCTGGCCAAGCTGCTTCCAGCCGAAGGCTCCGCCCGGGACAGAAATAACAGCCCCCTCCAGCATTTCCTCAACGCTCACGCGCCAAGTGCTTTCAACCAATTCTTTTCCTCGGGTCATCACATCTTCGGGAATGCCTGCGAGAATCTCAGCTGGCAATCCGGCCGCTCCGGGGATCGCCTGAACCGTGAACTGAGTTCCCAGCAGCCAGCCCACTTCGTCAACCATTTCGCGAAACGGACGCTGCTGCTCGGGCGTCAGTTCAGGATGCGCCTGAGATTGTGAGGCCTGTTGCGTTGCGAGGTCAGAGAACGTCGGGAAGAGAATACTCGAGGTGCCTCGAAATCCCAGCAACCCGTCGAACGCAATAATCCCGACGGTAATGATCAGATCTGCGTCGGACAGAAGTCGGTTCAAATAGACTCGTTCGCCGCCGGACGTGCTGGCGATGTAGCTGATCTGACTTGAATCAGCCGGGTCATGCACGTGTACCGTGATCTGCTGTTGGACATGCAGCGGGAACTGGTCTCGCAACCATTGCCAGCCATTGCCGGAATAATCTGGTGGCAACAGCAGAGTCAGCAAGACACCTCCATCGGTCACCGACTGCAACTGTTCCCAGACCGTTGAGATGATTTCGGCCGCGAACGGAGTTTCCGGATCGACAACCAGGATGACTCGATCGCCGGGGACCACGCATCGCACGAGCTCCGGATATCCCAGCGGACTGAGCAAGGCTTCTCGGCAGCGATCCGACGGTAAAATGACCTGATCGGGAATCGGAACCAGAGGCTGATTGACGGAAGTCTGCAGCGACGAACAGACAGGCCCGCTGGTGAGATGGATTTCAGATGGAGTACTCATTGAGCCGTTCGAAGAAGATGGGAGTCGTTACCAGATCCGTCCTGATTGTAACTTCGACAGCGAAACACTTCCTTTCTCAGGCACGATGAATACCAGATTCGAGCAACCGGGCTAAAAATTGCTGCGTTTTTGCATGCAGGCACGCTGGGGATTGAAACAAGCCGTGAAAACGCGGAGAACACGAATCAGCGACGCAAAAACAAACGGACAGACACTTTTTCACGGCGGAAGTGATGAGAATCGGAATCCTTGGTGGGACCTTTGACCCGGTGCATTACGGTCACCTGATCGCGGCGGAAACCTGTCGCGAGAGGCTAAAGCTGGATCAGGTCCGTTTGATTCCTGCCGCCAGCCCGCCGCACAAGCCGGGCATCAAGATTGCCGACGGCCATGCTCGAGCCGATATGTTGAGCCTTGCCGTTTCCGGCTATCCGGAGTTTGTTGTGGATCGACGCGAACTGAAACGCTCGGGCCCATCGTTCACGGTCGACACTTTGCGAGAGTTGACGGTCGAGTTTCCGGGGCAGGATCTGTACTTTTTGATGGGCGCTGATTCGCTTCGGGACCTTTTAACATGGCGTGAACCAGAAGAAATTGCACGCCTTGCAACAATCGTGGCCTGCAATCGTCCAGGAGTTGCAGAAGTCACATCGTCACAGATCGTGGAATGGGTTGGCCAGGAAATTGCAGCCAGAGTGCTGTCTCTGACGATGCCCGGCACCGATCTCTCCGCCACTGAATTGCGGCAGAGAATTGCGGACCGCAGGACGTTGCGATTTCTGACCCCGCGAGCTGTCGAGGCATTTATCTCGCAGCACGGGCTGTATAAGTGAGGCACTTATGCGGTTCGAAGTGTCGGCTTCTGCGAACAACATCCGTTCGGGAAGTGGGGTTTTCCAGAGTGCGTTCTTCATTTCACGCAGAACCAATAATTGGACCAGAGTGCTCTCAGTCATGGGCCGGAAGCAAGGCCTCGTCTCGACGGAGCGAGACGGCTACTTTGAAAACTGACGAATGGACGTCGGAGGGCTACGTTAAGTTGGCTACAGAAGTTGAACTGCCGTGTTTCTGCCGGAAGGCGCTGGCGTCGCGGTCGAGCAGGCAGACTTTGCGGATTATGAGACACCGCAAACGTTCATCATCCAGCAACGTCCTGACTGGAGTTCTCACTGAATTGCGACCACGCAGCCGATGAAACTGACGAGGGCTTCGGAACAATTAAGCCAACATTGTCAGAAATCCGGAGAATTTCTTTCACGAATTGCGGACTAAAGGCATCTCTCTGGTGTTCAGACAGTGGAATCGTCGAGGCCTTGGTCTCTATACTCAAAACGGGCAATACCACCACGTTGAATTCCTCTAAGAGAACCGGTTCGAAATCTCGTCGAAAAGGTTCGTTGAAATGTTCTGAGGTTGTTTTCCACACGGTATGAATTGAGGCCGGGCTTTCGCGGGATACATTTATAAATCAGCCTCAATCGTTGCCGCGCACAGAATAAAGCTCTGTCGGAGTTGACAATGAAGCATCTGCTTTTGCATGCTCGGTGTCTGGTCCTTGCGATCTGTCTTGCGGCTTCAGCGAAGTACGCTGCGGCTGATGTTCCAGAGCCGTTGCAGCAGCGACAACAGCAACTCACGGCAGCCCTGTCGAAAGTTCGTTTGGCTGTCGTTGGTGTCTCAGATGGAATGGGCGTTGGCAGCGGAATTGTCGTGAGTCGCGATGGAATCGTGCTGACGGCTTCGCATGTCGTGGATTCCGGCCGCAGGTCACGTCGCAGCACGGTGACGATTACTTACCCTGATGGTCGTGAGTATCGCGCGAACGTGCTGGGGAAGAATCGCGATGCTGATGCTGCAGTTTTGAAAATCAGCGACCCGGCGGCGGGCAGCGAAGGTTTTCCTTTTGCCGACATGGGACGATTGTCAGAAACCAAAGTTGGCGACTGGTGTTTCGCACTGGGGCATCCGGGCGGTTATCGGCCCGATCGAGAAGCACCCGTTCGAATTGGTCGAGTGCTCTCTGTTGGCAACCGAACAGTCGTTTCCGACTGCGCTATCCTGCTTGGTGACTCGGGCGGGCCACTCTTCAATATGAAGGGTCAGGTCATTGGCATTCACAGCATGATCACCAGCCTGATCACTGAGAATCGTCATGTGTCGATCGATAGCTTTCACGATGACTGGGATCGTTTGCTGGCCGGAGATCGCTGGGGACGATTGCGTTCGATGGATAACGATATCGCGTCATCCGGCTTCTTTGGAGTGAACCTGAAGTGGAAAGACTTCACCCCGGAGGTGACTCGAGTTCTGCCGAACAGCCCTGCAGAAAAAGCGGGCCTTATGAACGGCGATGTGCTTCTGAGGATTGAAGGCGAACCGATTGCAGATCGGCTGGACCTCGGGACAACTCTGGACCTGCTGGAGGAAGAGCAACCAATTGAAGTGATGATTCGTCGTCGTAACGGGACCGAGGATACTCTAAAGCTGATTACCGGAGACGATTCTGATCCGGAAGTTCAGGACGAGGGTGGTGAAGGACCGGACAGAATCCCTACTCTGGATGACGAAGAACGTGAACGCGAGATTCTGGAACAGCTTAGTGACGACCGCAGCATTGGGAAGTTCGAGAAGCGAGCGACTGAAGAGCTGATGCTTTACGACAGTATTGCTGGCACCAGTGCGCAGAGCGTGGTGGCGGTTCGCGATAATGGACTGCTGCTGTGCCTTGGCACCGTCATGTCAGCGGATGGCTATATCTTGACGAAGGCGTCGGAACTAGACGGAGCCATTGATCCGGAGATCATTTTTCCTGATGGTCGCCGTTTTCGCGGCAAGGAAATGGCTGCGGATTATTCGTACGACCTGATGCTGCTGAAGGTCGATGCAAAGAACTTAGTTCCTGCCACACTTCGCACGGAAGCATTGGCGGCAGGCACAATGGCTCTCGTTCAGGACCCGAGGGGAAAAGCTCTGATCCCAACCGTGATCAGCGTTGTGGCTCATACTTCAGAAAGTGCGAAGCGAGCGTTCCTTGGGATTACGATGCCGAATCCTTATGAGAATCCGAATGAGCCAGTGGGTAACGGAGTGCGGATCGTGGAAGTTCTGGCGGGAGGAGCTGCTGTCAGAAATGGGCTGAAGCCGAATGACAGGATTCTCTCTGTGGACGGCCATGATGTACATGACCCGGATTCACTGAAGCACCGAATCGGTGGATTCAAACCCGGCGACAAGGTGTCGATTCGTTTCATGAGAGAAGACATGATTCGAACGATCGAGATTGTGCTGACGTCAAAATTTACGAACGAGAATGCGTTGCTACCGCTGTACCGTGACCCAGAGTTAACGGGGCAGTTTGCCAGTACTCATGCTCAGGGATTTCCGCGAGCACTCCAGATTGACGCGGATGTGTATCCGACCAAAGTCGGAGGACCTTTACTGGACCTGAATGGACAGGCTATCGGGATCGTGATTGCACGAGCCGACCGATTCCCAACGTACGCGATTCCGGCAGATGCAGTTCAGTCCGTTTTTGAACAGCTAAAAGCGGAAGCCGCCAACAAGAAGTCTGATCAGCCAGCGACTGAATGAAATGCGGGATACCTCGACATTTCAACAGACTCAAAGTCCCACAGCATCCACAGAGAAGAAGTCGGTCATTCTGCTGGGAGCCAGCAACTTGACTCTGGGCTGGAAACCGGCGATTCGTGCACTGCAGCACGTAGTGCCCGGCGAAATTGACCTTCGGGTTTGCCTCGGCATGGGTCGCTCTTACATCGACTGGAGCGCATTGCTAATACGTCGTCTGCCGGGAATCATCCAGTGCGGACTTTGGGAGAATTTGCCCACCACGGGATCTTCTGCGCCGCTGGTTCTGATCACCGATGTGGGTAACGACATCGTCTATATGCGTGATCCAGAGGAGATTTTTCAGACCGTTGAGGAATGCCTGAGACGAATTCTGGCTTGGCGACCAGATGCGAGAATCGCAATGACGGGATTACCTCTCCCTTCTGTGGAAGCGCTGGGGAAAACACGGTTTCTGCTCATGCGAACCATGCTGTTCCCTGGTTGCATGATGACTTTTCAGCAGATCATTGAACGCTCAAGAGTGCTCAATGCGTTACTGGAAAATTATGTCCAGAAAAATCAGATTCCATTTATCAAGCCGGAGGGAGCGTGGTATCACCTCGACCCGATTCACGTGATTCCTTCGCTCAGAGAAAAAGTCTTCCGTCAGTTCTTTTCACTCTGGAACACAGGAGACGTCAGGAACACTGGTGTTCTAGCAGCAGCGACTCCAGCATTGCCGGCAACTGCCGTACGGACTGTGGCTGGGTTCGCTCGTCGAACCGCGCAGCCTGTTTATCAGTCGCCACAATTAGTCGTTTCAGCCTGGTAGATGTTGAAGGACAGACTGGGCACTGCGTCTTTACTTTACTCGAGCAGCAGGGATCAGGAATTCGCGAAGATGGTGATTGATGTCAGAAACGTGAGCGGACGCCGAGATGTTACTATCGAAAGTTATGATGACATCCTGCGTGATGCAGAACAGTTGATGCGGGGAGGAAAAATTCGATCGCTGGGGAACTGGACGGCCGGGCAGAATTTTGAACATCTCGCCAAAGCTATGGACGTCTCCATTGACGGCGTTGCCTACACGATGCCTCTGTGGATGAGAGCGATTGCGAGACTCTTCAAGAGTTGGTTTCTGAACCGCCCGTTCAAGCCTGGGTTTCAATTACCTGCGCAATTGGAAAACGATTTCGGCCCGAGTCACTGCATAACTGACGAGGAAGGATTTCGACTTCTGAAGGAATCCGTTGCCCGAATCAAGTCCACAGATCAGAGAGCCCCCAGTCCGGCCTTCGGTGAGATGCCCGAATCAGACTGGATTAAACTCCATTGTCGGCATGCAGCCTTGCATCTCAGCTTTCTGATGAACGAGTGATCGAACAGGTTGGGGCAGGTAGGTTCTCGCAATCAGGTAGGTTCTCGCAATCAGGTAGGTTCTCGCAATATCGTGCCTATTGACCGCTCGATCCGGTGCCGTGTTGCCTGGCTGCGTCCTGAAAAGGGTGTCTGGCATTAAGAGGTGTGTCGCCATTTGGGTGTGTCTCTGTTTGAAAGAGGAGTTTGAACCTCTCCGACGGCACGTGACACTGATTTCCTGTGACGTCTCCAAAGCTCCCGACAACCTTTACAACGGACGCGAAGCTTTTCCCGTTTGCCTTGAAGCAGCATCCACCGAACAGCGAAAATTCGGTAGCCCGCTCAGACAACAACGTGTACGTTTAGGGCAAAAGGGCGAGATACACAGCTTATTCAGTGGGATTTTGGGGTCCTGATTCTGCGCAATACACGGAAGGATCGTAAACCATCGATAAACAACCTTTAACTTGTCCCCTACGAGGGATTGAGGTATTCGGCAAGTTTCGTTAGATATCGCAGTTGTTTGCGTCGTGGAAGTTTGAACAGTTTTCAGCACACGCGGCCGTCGCAGGCTGGCCCGGTGTTTTGGAGTCGTCCATGGTATGCCGTCAAGTGGGTAGAAAAAAACTGGCACAATTCGTCCGCATTGCGCTGCTTTTGAGCCTGTCGAGCACGGTCAACGGTCAGGATGTCGTGCGAATTGATGCGACTGAAGCCCAGATGCAGATCAAGCGGCAGGTACCAATTTCTTCCGAAGTCGCTGGCACACTGGTCACAGTGAATCCCACTGAAGAAGGGATCCTGGTCGCCAAAGGTGAGATGCTGATCAAGCTGAATGATTCGGTGATTGCGGCCGAAGTTGCTCGAGCACGAAAACAATCCACACTGACGACAGAGGTTGAATTCGCAGAAGTCGCCCTGGCGACTGCTCTGGAAGGCCAGACTCAAAAACGTGACGCAAACGTCCGCAGACCAGGCGCGTTTACGCCGAGCGAAATGCGGCAGGTGGATCTGGAAGTTCGCAAAGGGGAAGCTCAACTTGCAAAGTCGAACGAAGACAAAGGTTTGGCAGAACTTGATCTGAAGATTAAGGAAGCTCAACTGAATCAATACACAGTGTTTGCTCCATTTGATGGCTTCGTCACCAAGGTACAGAAATACGCGGGCAACAACGTTCGGCCTGGCGATCCTATTTTGACACTGACAGACATGTCGGAACTGCGTGCCTCTGTGAAAGTCCACTTCAAACATCGCGATCAATTATTTGTTGGCGACGAAGTGGAGATTCGCATTGTTACTCAGCGGGGAGCCGGAGCAGCGGAGCGGCAGCCAGCGGCAGCACCAGCAGAGGATTCAGACCCTATTTTCGGTGACGCTCCAACCGGCAAGAAGGGCGGCCCATCCGCGGATCCTGGGTTTGCACTGGAACCTGATGAAGTTTCCGATGCAGAAGTCTTCGTAGGTCGAATTGACCTGATTGACCCTAAGGTTGAGCCGGACTCAACTCAGTCACTGATGATTCGGCTGGGCGTTACAGTCCCCAATCGTCAGGACAAATATGGGCGATACATGCTGCAGGAAGGTATGCCGGTTAAGGCGGTGATTCTTGCAAAAAAACGATAACTCAGCCAACGCAGGCAACATGGTCGCTTCGAATCAGCGACCCATCCCGCTCAGGAAACGCGCGGACCTTGTCGTTGCGAAAATTGATTATCTGGGCGTTGGCTATCAGGTCATCAAGGACCCCATTGCGCTCAAATATCATCGGCTGCAGATGGAGCAGTACCGGATCCTTGAGTTTCTGGACGGCAAACGCAGTCTCGAAAACGTGCGCGACGATCTTAAGTCCGAGTTCCCAACACTTCAGATTACGCTCAGCGATATTCAACAACTGATCACAGACCTCCACAAGAAAGGTCTTGTGGTCAGCGATCGTCCGGGGCAGGGGGCGTCGGTAGTTCGCGAGCGGCAGAAGACACGCAAGGAGAAGATCAAGCAGACGTTGATGAGCCTGCTTTCTCTGCGGTTACCCGGCTGGGACCCAGAGACAACTCTGCACCGGATGCATCCCTACATCGCGTGGATCTTTCATCCGGCTGCTGTCACGATCTGTATGATGTTCGTAGTGTCATCGTGGCTGGTTCTGGCGGCAAACCTCGAAGAATTTCACGGACGCCTGCCGGAATTCCAAAGCTTCTTTGGCTGGCCAAACCTGATTTATCTCTGGGCAACCTTGGGGATCGCCAAGATCATTCACGAGTTCGGCCACGGGCTCAGTTGCACTCATTATGGTGGAGAATGCCATGAGATGGGTGTGATGATGCTGGTGTTCAGCCCATGCCTGTACTGCGACGTGACTGATTCGTGGATGCTGAAGAATAAATGGCATCGCATCATTATTGGTGCAGCCGGAATGTATGTCGAAGTCATCTTGTCCGCTGTTGCGATCTACGTCTGGTGGTTAACAAAGCCCGGACTGCTGCATCACCTGGCTCTGAACACATTCTTTGTGACAACAATCACCACCGTCATCTTCAACGCCAATCCGCTGATGCGTTTCGACGGTTACTACATGATGAGCGACTTTCTGGAGATTCCGAATCTCCGTCAGAAGTCTGAAAAGCTGCTCAAGGAAGCCTTTTCGTGGTACTGTCTGGGGATCGAATCCCGGCCGGACCCGTTTATGCCGGAAACTGGCCGCGCGTGGTTCGTGACTTATGCGATTGCGGCCTGGTGCTATCGCTGGGTTGTCCTGGTTTCCATCAGCATGTTCCTTTACACCGTGCTGAAACCATATGACCTGCAGAGCCTTGGGGTCACAATGCTGATCTTCTCCATGGCCGGCATTTTCTTTGCCATGTTTCGTAGTATCTATCAAATCATCGCCACACCTCGGATGGAACCCATGAGCAAGACAAAAATGGCAATCTCCGGGACCATCTTTGCCGGTCTCATCTGGGTCGCATTCACGACTCCGATTCCATGGTACCACGAAGCTCCGTGTGTGCTTGAGCCACGTGGAGTTGTGACCGTATCCGCTCCGATCGCAGGCCAGGTGGTACTGCCCGAGGACTACCGGGAGTATTACGAATCACTTGCGGCGTTTGAGACCAACATTCGCGGAAAGCTGCGAAAGAAGGCTGATACATCAGACCCCGATGTGCTGCTCATTGACCCTGCAAAGCTGAAGCTGCTGGAAGGCATGCCGACCCCGGACGAATACGCTCGTATCCCGCGAAATGGAGAAACCGTTAAGAAGGACGAAGTGATCGCCATTTTGGAGCAGGCCGACGACTACAAACGCCGCGACGATCTTTACAGCCGGGTTGCAGAACTGTATCTGCGGTCGCTGGAGATTTCCCGCTACGACGAAATGTCTTACGTCAAAGGTGCAACCGATTCCCTGGCTCAGGCCATGATGCTGCAGGAAACTATTCGGGAACTTGTGAAGCTGAATGTGCAGCGAGTTGTCCGGGCGCCGTCTGAGGGCGTGCTGGTGGCCGCGAAACGCGTGCCCGAAGAGTCGGCCAGTGAGATTGATCCGATGAAGCTGGATCCCTGGCACGGAACGCCGCTCGATCCAAGGAACGCAGGCTGTCGAGTCGAAGCCGGACAAGAACTGGCCAGTATCGCACCGTCCGACAAAGTGCAGGCCGTGTTGTACGTTGACCAGGGTGATCGAGATGACCTTGGCGACAACATGGAAGTTGAGATTAAGCTGGATCACCTCGCCGACATTACATGGATCACAAAGGTGACTCAGGTTTCCCTCAAAGGTGAAGTGATGGCTCCTGAAGCGCTGACGACTCGCTTTAACGGACCGTTGGCGACCAAGCCAAGTACTCAGGGGCAGGAACAATTGGCCAGCACTGCATTCCGCGCGATTGCAGAAATGCACTTCGACGATCCCGTGAGCCAGCCGGATTCAGTACTCATGAAGCCCGGCATGCGCGGGAATGCTCGATTCATCATTTCCAATCGAACGGCTGTTCACTGGCTTTGGCGATACTTGTCTGAGACATTCCGGTTTCGCGTTTAAAGCGATTCTGCGGCGTGACTCAATGAGACGAGGTCGATTCGACATCGAATCATCGGCGAGTACCGCTCCCCACAGAACTCTGCAGCACTTTGGCTTCCTGAAAGGTCCCACGCAATGCTCATCCTTTCCTTTGGCAGCCTGGCGATGAGACTCCAGTATTTTTCTACCGTGGGACTGGCCAGCCTGTTCTCGACGGTCGTGCTGACAAGCACCCTCATGGCTTCCGATCTGCCGGTCTCCGGCGCAAAGTTCACCGCCACTGATTCGATCAGTCTGGACATTGACCCCTTGCCGGATGCGAAGGAATGCCTTGAAGGATTGCGATGGAAGCCAGATGCCTTTGAAGTGACGTGTGAAAGTGTCGAAGGCGAACATGGCGACCTGCTCGTGCGTTTTCCTTCAGCAATGCCGTCTGGTGATGCCATCAATGATAAAGTCTGTCTCGAATGGTACGTTGCCAAAGATGCATCTGGTCAGCCAGCAACGGCAAGGGCTGTCGTCGTGGTCCATGAATCCGGGCGCGGCATGACTGTCGGCAGGATCTTTGCTCGAGGTCTGGCCGCTCAGGGATTGCATACGTTTATGGTGCAGATGCCTGGCTACGGTGTTCGTCGCACAGAAAGCACAGGGAAGCCGGAGCTCATGCTGACGTCCATGAAGCAGGCCGTTGCTGACGTGCGTCGTGCTCGCGATGTGGTCGCCTGCATGCCACTTGTTGACGATACAGTTGTAGGAGTTCAGGGCACCAGCCTTGGAGGGTTCGTCACTTCAACTGTCGCAGGGATGGACGATGGTTTTGACCGCGTCTACATTCTGCTGGCAGGAGGCAACCTGCATGATGTCGTATTGAGTGGCGCTAAGGATGCCGCCAAAGTCCGGGAACGACTGGAATCGCTGGGAATCAACGGCGATAAAGTTCGTGAGCTGGCTCGCCCCGTCGAACCCTTGCGACTGGCTCATCGCATTAATCCGCAGACAACATGGCTGTACAGCGGAAAGTACGATGACGTCGTGCCGCCAAAATGCAGTTTCGCGCTGGCGGAAGCTGCCAAACTTCCGGAAGGTCACCACATCGAAATGCCGGCCGATCACTACTCGGGAATCGTGTTCCTTCCATCCGTGATGGTCGAGATCAAGAAGAGCATGCAGGACGAATAAAGCCATAACCTGCGGGGAAATCACAGTGCCCCTTCAACGCCGACTGTCAATCAACGGTCAATCAAAGGCATTCGCGCGTTGACCAAATCATCACCATTAAAGTTCCTTCAGCCGTTTTTTTGCGTCTTCCACTTTGGCATGCTGCGGATAACCTTCGATCAACTGCTGATAGCAATTCTTCGCCTGATCGACATCCTTGAGAACTTCAAAGCATCGAGCCGCCTCGAATAACGCCATCGCAGACCATTCCGGATGACGGTAAGCAAAGGCCGCTTTCAGAAAATGCTTTGTCGCTTCTTTGTGGTTCTTCTGAGCAAAGAAGCATTCACCGATCATGAAACGAGCTTTCGCGGCGGTCTCGGTATCGGTCTCCTCCGTCACCTTCTCATAGGCTTTAATCGCCTCTTCGATCTTATCCTGCTGCTGCAAAGCCCAGCCTGCTCCATACCGGGCTTCAGATTTCAATTCAAAGTCCGGATACTCGTTCAGAACTCTCTGATGATACTTCAGGCTGTCTGACCATTTCTCCAAAGCCGCCGCACACTCTCCCGAGCGAAAAATTGCCAGTGCAGCATAAGTTGATTGATTCGCCGCAATCACCGGGGCGTAATGACCAAGGGCTGCCTCCCACTGCTTTTGGCGATAATCACATTCCGCCAGAAGGAACTCAGCATCCCCGGCCAGAGCCCCTTGCGGAAACTGCTTCAATTGCGTCGTGAATCCGGCAGCAGCTTCTTTCAGCAGGTCCTGCTTGAAGTAGCTCCATGCGAGTTTGTGCGCGGCCTTCTCACCCAGTTCACTGTCTCCGGCTTTTGCCAAAGTGCTCTGGTAGGCCTTTGCGGCTTCCGCGTACTTCTCTGTTTCATACAGTGATTCACTCACTCGAAACAGGCTTTCCACTGCCAAAGGACTATCAGAGTAGTCCTGACCAAGCCGCTGGAACGCAGCAATGGATTCCGGCTGTTGTCCCAATTCAAAATGAGCCCAACCCAATTCGTAGAGAACCTTGTCGGCATCCGCATACTTTGCATCAGCCTTCAGGATTCCCGCGTAAACTTTGGCAGCGTCAGCAAACTTCTGCTGCCCCGCCAACGACAACCCCTGCAGATACTGAGCATCCAACGAGTCCTTCTGAGAAGGCGATGATTTCAGATACTCCAGCACATTCTTTTCAGCGGCCTCATACTGTTGTAGCTGGAACTCCGCCATGGCTCGCACATACAGCCCCTTGCGAGCCTGTTCCGATCCTGCATAGTTCTTTACTAATGATTCCACAGCTTCTACGGCAGCCGCAGGATTGCCCTTTTTGAACTGACACCAGCTCAGGCCATACTGAGCGAGAGCCGCAAACTTGCCCTGAGGCCACGACTTTATAACTGCAGCATACTCAGCCACGGCATCATCGAAATTCCCCGAGGCATAAGCGACTTCTCCCAACCGAAACGTCGCTTCTTCAAGCACATTGCTTTTCGGATACTGAGTCTGCAATTGCTTCAGCCTCACGGCGCTGTCAGCCGGACGATCCAAACGACGATAAACATCCGCCAGAATCAGCAGTGTCTGGTCCGACTGCTCATGATCAGGTTTTGCCTTGAGCGATTCCTCAAAGCGTTCAGAGGCGGCGGACAACTGCTCCTTAGCGAGTTCACATCGCCCCAGAACTGCAAGAGCCTCGCTTTTCAATGCGGGATCGGACAGGTTGGCAAGAACCGGAGTCAGCCATTTGACAGCTTCATCAATTCGACCGGCTAACTGCAAACCAAGGCCCGCTCGCACTTTCGCCAGCGGGGCATTGGGATGATCAGGACTCTGCTTGAGGAACTCCTCATAGAGCTTCACAGCGGCATCAAATTCTTTCAGTAGCAGCCGCGATTCAGCTCCGATGAACATGACGTCCGGCAAAAGTTTATCCTGAGGAAAACTCTGCCGAAACAATTCGGCGTTCTGTTTAGCGGCCGCGTTATCTCCCAGATCCAGTGCTGTCAGAGCCGACATGTAACCGGCCTGCGATGCAAGTTCCTCCTGAGGATACTTCTTTGCAAAGTCGGCGTACAAAGCTGCCGTTTCTGTTCTTCTTTCGGGCAACTCGTACAAAGCATCAATGCGTGTCAGGATAAGCTGCGGCAGAGCAGGGCTGCTGGAATGTTTCTTGATCGCCACATCCAGAACTTCCAATGCCTGCAAAGCACTCTTTTCTTTCAGCAATGCTCGCGCAATCCACTGACTCGCTTCCGCGGCTTCCGGCACGTCACGCTTCGCGACATTCTCCAGTCCTGTTCGAGCGACCGAATACTGCCCAATAAGATAGTAGCACTTCGCACCAGCGACCACGGACGTATCGTAGTGCTTCGTCTTCGGAAACTCCTTCGCCACGTTCCAATAGATCGCTCCAGCTTCCGCGTACTTTTCCTGTTCGTAAAGACAACGAGCCTGACGCAACATGGCCGTGTCCGCAAGTGGAAACTCTTTGGCTCGACTCACCAGTTCAAACTGTTTCGCGGCCTCGACAAACTTCTGTTCTGCAAAAAGACATTCCCCGTTTCGCATCCGAACTTCCGTCAACAAAACATGCGTCGGAAATCGCTTTTCAAAATCCGCGAAGGTCTGCTGAGCATCGGATGGCTGCTTGAGCGATTCCAGACAAACTCCCAACGCATAAAGCGAGTCCGGGACGAGTTCATCCTGAGGAAAACTTTTGGCAAGTTCGCGATAGCTGTCAGCCGCTTCCTGCAGACGGTTCTGCTGGTACTGACTCTCACCTCGATAGTACATCGCCCGAGCCACAAATTCGCTCTTTGGGAAGTCTTTGCCCAGTCGCACAAACAGGGCCTCCGCCCGCGCGTAGTCTTCAGGCTTCTTTGCTTCCTGAGCAAGGCTGTACCACGCCGTTCCGCAGTTCAGAATGGACTGATCGAGCAATTCAAACTTCGGGTACTTTTCCAGCACGGAGGCGAACGTAGCGGCGGCTGTCGCATACTGCTTCGCCTGAAGCTGGCAGGTGCCGAGATAATGCGTGGCCTTATCCACGCGAGGATCTTGCGTGAACTTGGTCAGAAACGTTTGCCACTCTTCGATGGCCGAGTCATACAACTTCTGATTCTGGAAACCCACCGCGACCGCAAACTGCCGAGTCGCTGCTTCTGATTCCTGCCCACGGCTGCTCGCTGCAAACGGCCCCCCAGCGAAAAACGCCAGCAGGAAAAGAAATGCTACGGCCCGATGATTTACAGACTTGAGCATTCCGGCAGAGCACATGACTGAGTTCCTGATGTCATTCGTTTGAACTTTGTTTTCCGTCACCGAAGTCAAGGGTCTTTTGACGGTCTTCACGCCCCAGCTCCTTGTACAGAAAGCTGGGCTGGATGTCTTTATTCTTCTGATACTTGCCCGTGCTGTATTCCGTAATCTCACCTTCCACCGTATGGTAGAAGACCTGGCAAACCTGCACTCCAGGATAAATCCGAATCGGCTGGATGGCAATCATCTCCAGCGTCCAGTACCCACAAAAGCCCACGTCACCGAAGCCAGCAGTGACATGCACAAACATCCCCAGCCGACCGATCGAAGATCGCCCTTCAAGCATCGGCACAAGGTTGCGAGTTTCCGTGTACTCAATCGTGCGACCAAGATACATCTGATTTGGCTGCAGGACTAATCCTTCCGGCGGAATCAGGATCCTGCGAAAGCGATTGGGACGCTTCATGTCCAGGATGATTTCTTCATAGACCAGAAGTTCATCATGCAGGCGCAAGTTGTAACTGTTGGGATTGAGCTGATCCTCGTTGAAAGGATCGATGCCAATATCAGTACCGAGGCGAGCCTTGATTTCGCTGCCGCTAAGAATCATGGAACACCTGCCGTCCGAAAGACTCGGTAGCGGCTTCTGCAGAGGGTCTGTGGGGATAAGTTCATGAGCTGACAGCCCGGTGAACTCCCTCCGGGAGCCTGACGGTCTGAACAGCAACGAGAATAATGAGCGATCGCTCTTGTTGATTCAAAGCACTTCCTGTGCGCCGGCAGACCAGAATTCCACCAGCAGTGCGGAGAGTACGGCAGTCGACTGCGGGATTCAACCGGACATCAGTTTTCCGAAATTGTTCCGGTCACCGTCATTTGATACTGACCGCCCTGCAGAGTGGCCAGGTTTCCCGTCAGGAACTGCACATTCATGGTGATTGTCGCATTGCCGGGGCCAGTGCAGGAGACCTGAACCGCGGCCGTCTCATCGCCACTGGCGTAGTCCGTCCGGTCATCAGCAACATCAAACCGCCACCGCGCGCTTGAGTTGCCCGAAATTCGAGTCAATCTCAGCCGAGCGTCACGTTTGAAACCTGAACTGTTGACATGCCGGAAAGCATGATCTGTGGTAAAGCGAATGGTCGCCCCGGTGCCGGAAGTCGTCCGTGCGGACCACAACTGGCTGGAAAACATCACATCAGAACCCGTCATCGGGTGAGTTGCCGTTCGGTTCGGGCTCAACGCATCCAGCTGCATCGCAGGGGCAACACGGACCTGATACCGAGTTGCATCCTGAGCGTACAACTCCTGCACCGCCGACAGCAGCAGGATCACCGGCATGAATTGTCGAGCAAAAACATTCATCGGAATGCCGCAAAGTCCACTGGGTCCGCCGACTGACGATGCACGCTCATCCTGAACGCCATCCGGGGAAACCCTATCCCTCAAATACCGGTCGACAAGCCACTGAACTCGGCGAATGATCCAACCAGCGGATCTCAAACAGGAATCGCTGCCAGATCGACTCCAATCGTTACATGCCGCACAATCCGAATGCTGCGTGAACGCAACAAATGATATGATCCCCTACAGATCTTTCATCCGCCGCCAAGCATCACTGTGGCGAACAACCGACCGCGCCTCCGCCAGTCGACAGAGATCATCCATCGTTCGCAAGGTCTTCTTGACTGGCAAAGTCGACGTCTTGAGTGTTTTTCGAATCGCCTGCAGCGTATCAGCGCGTATGAGGCCTCTATCATCACGGAGCAATGCTGAGTGGACACAACCGCAAGAACGAAACTCCTTCGGAGAATCGGGGCACAGTCAATTCTCTACCGGTTCAGTTTCCACGGTTGTTGAACCCGCACCGGCCCCTTCGGGTAAGTTGATTCGAGACATCCTCGCGACACCAACGACGGAAACTGGCAGTTCTGCAGAGCCTGCAAATAAATCCACAGGAGTTCGCATCGTCACCCTGTTTGGGGCTGCTTTGTGCAAGGCAACAACAACATCGTTGCATATGCAATGACTACCTGTATCGCACCATCAGAAGAATTGGCCAATCCAAGGTTGATAGCCAACGGAGTACATATTCGACGGATCAATCACCACTTTTTGCGGATGCCAAAAGAAACAGCCCGAAGGTTCTTTGTGAACCTTCGGGCCGAGACATAAGGATGCCTGATGTCGCTGTTTCGTGTATCTCGTTACGCCGGGAGGAATCTTTCCCTCGCCAATTGGCATTCAGACAACAAAACGGAATCGATCAAGTGAAATGTTTTCACCGATCAGGTGTTCAACATATTCTCCATCAACTGAATCGCGGCGGGACCAACAAGTACGACGAAGATCCCCGGAAAGATGAACAGTACCAGCGGGAAGATCATCTTCACTGCGGACTGTTGAGCCTTCTCTTCGGCCAACTGGCGACGTTTAATTCGCATGCTGTCGGATTGTACTCGCAGAGCTTGTGCGATGGACGAACCGAATCGGTCGGCCTGAATCAGAATCGCAACCAGGGCTCGCATGTCATCCACACCGGTGCGTACGCCCAGGTCATGCAGAACTTCGCGACGTGGCTTGCCCATCTGCAGTTGCATATTGGCCGTGGAAAGTTCGGAACAAACTTCCGGAGCACTAGGAGCGAGTTCTTCAGAAATTCGACGCATACCAGCATCGAGACCGAGGCCAGCTTCCACACAGACGACAAGCAGGTCGAGCGCATCAGGAAGCTGCAGAAAGATCTTTTGCTGCCGGCTGGATTTCATCAGCGTCAGAATAACTTCCGGGATATAAAACCCCGCACCGCCTCCCATGATCAGCGACATCATTGAGTCTTTGCTGAACCCGGCCGAGGCAAATCCGTAGACGCCTCCGAACAACAAGCCACCGATCAGGCACATCAATTTGATCGCGAGGAAGTTACGAGTCGCATTAGGCTTGGAAAAGCCGGCATTCGCAAGTCGAGTCTTCAAGTTGCTCTGTTCAAGTTCACTCTTGGATTCCAGTGCTTTGGACATCGCCGGAGCGGCTTTTTCAATCATGCTGCCCATTGCGGAGCTTGACTGTCCGCCTTCGCGCCTTTGACGCGCAAATGGGTCTCGCCACTCTTCCAGACGTTCCGAGGCTCTGGATGATTTTCGAGAGAACATGCTGACAACGCCCCACAGACCGGCTGTGATGGCAATGAAAGCTGCGATAGGGAGTATTGTGTTTATGTCCATGACTTTGTCTCGCAAGGTCAGATAAATCCGGAAACGACTTGCTGTACTGATAGAAGCCGATCAAGGCTGTGAATTCATTCGCAGGATGACCTGTTCAGGCCGTCAGCGAGGCGAAGAACGAAGGGTTTCTGACGCCCTTAAAAGGGCATCATCCATTTTCTTCACAACCTGCACCCGATGTTACAGAAGCCTGACTGATCACACCTTAATATCCACAATCTTCTTGATCGCAATTGCACCCAGAACCTGCAGGAAGATGGCCACGCTGATCATCTGGCGGCCAATCTCACGGTTGAACAACAACATGACGTAATCAGGATTCAGATAGTACACGGTAAAGAAGAGTGCAATCGGAAGTGCCATCAGCACGATCCCGGAGATTCGACCTTCACCAGTCAGGGCTTTCACCATGCCCAGAATCTTGAACCGCTCGCGAACGAGGTAACTGATCTTGTTCAGAATCTCTGCGAGGTCACCCCCGGCCTGACGCTGAATTGCCACGGCAGTGACGAAGAACTGAAGGTCCATATTGGGAATTCGCACAAGCATGTTTCGCAATGCCTGTTCGATCGGAATCCCAAGGTTTTGTTCGTCATAAACAGTCCGAAACTCTGTCGAAATCGGAGCTGGCATTTCACTGGCAACAACATTCAGTCCGGACGCCAGACTGTGTCCCGACTTCAATGCTCGTGACATGAGGTCGAGCGCATCAGACAACTGCTTTTCAAATCTCGCGAAGCGTGATTTGCGTCGCCACCAGAGCCAGATCCATGGAGCACCAAAACCCATCGTGGCTCCGACCGGAATCAATGGCAGTGGTGCTCGACCAATCACGGTCAACATCGCTCCCAGGGCACCGGTACCAGCACATAACATTAGAAAGTGATCGATCTTAACTGGAGAATCGGCCTGCCGAAAAAAGAGTGGCAGCTTGCTGAACTTCTGAACAATCCCACCGATCAAGCCCTGTGCTGTCGAAAGACCATCACGCATCAGTGCTTCGGTGATTTCGGATTTTGATGGCTGAGCGGTCCCTGTAAACGCCGCGAGCCGCGCCTCCAGCGTGGAATCAGACTTGCCCTGCAAAGCAAATCCAACCCCGAACACCAGCGCGATCACGCCGATAAACGCCGAGATCATGATTAGCAGGTTTGGATCCATGGAAGCGGTCCGTTAAGAGTCACAATTTGTACAAAATCAGATTAGCAGAAGCAGTTAGGACAAAATGATTCAAAGGATGGCCTTCGAATAATACATTCGAAGGCCATCGCGATCTCTTATGGTGATCGCATTACGCGAGCAGCAAACAGGCCGTTTGGCAGTCGAACTCCGCCAGCTTCCAGTTGCTCGATGCATTTAGGACGAACGCCAGTCGATTCGAAGTGCCCGAAGGCCTTTCCATTCTCGCCGATTCCGTCCTGAATAAACTTGAAGATGTCCTGCATCACGATCGTCTCACCTTCCATACCGACGATCTCAGTGATGTACGTTACCTTTCGCGGTCCACCCTGAAGTCGATTCGCCTGGATAATCAGATGCACAGCGGACGCAATCTGTTTTCGAATCGCGGACATTGGCAGTTCGCAACCGCTCATGTTTACGAGCGTTTCAATTCGCGAGATCGCATCACGTGGATTATTGGAGTGAACCGTCGTCAGCGAGCCGTCATGCCCCGTGTTCATGGCCTGAAGCATGTCCAGTGCCTCGCCACCTCGACATTCGCCGATGATGATTCGGTCTGGACGCATTCGCAGGGCATTCTTCACAAGGTCCGTCGCCGTGACCTTCCCTTTTCCTTCGATGTTCGGCGGACGAGTTTCCAGTCGCAGCACATGTTCCTGCTGCAGCTGAATTTCCGCCGCATCTTCGATTGTGATAATTCGGTTTTCGTTGGAAATGAAGCTGGAGAGTGTGTTCAACAGCGTCGTTTTTCCAGAACCGGTGCCTCCGCTGATGATGATGTTCAGACGAGCCTTCATTGCTCCTTCAAGAAACATCACCATTTCCGGTGTGAACGCTCCAAACTTCAGCAGGTCTTCCAGGGTCAGCGGGTTTGAGCCGAATCGACGAATGGTCAACGATGGTCCGTCGAGAGCCAATGGCGGAATGATCGCGTTCAATCGCGAACCGTCCGGCAAACGGGCGTCAACCATCGGCGATGTTTCATCAACGCGTCGACCTACGCGAGAAACAATGCGGTCCAGAATCTGTAAGAGGTGATCGTTGTCTCGAAAGGTGACGTCTGACTTTACGATGCGTCCGTTCTTTTCGAGAAACACGTTTTTCGGGCCGTTGATCATAATATCCGCGACGCCCTCTTCCTTGAGCAGCAGTTCCAGCGGTCCGAAACCAAACGCTTCGTCCAGAACTTCTTCGACGAGTCGTTCGCGCTCCGATCGGTTCAGCAACGGGTTTTCGGTATCGCAGAGATGTTCCACGACGACTCGAATTTCGCGCCGCAGGGAATCTCCTTCGAGTTCTGACAGCCGTGTCAGGTCGAGTTTCTCCACGAGTTTTCCGTGGATATGTGACTTCAGCGCTTCAAAGTCGTTGGATGTCTGGCGAGAAGGCTTGAGAGGGGCAATCATTGAAATTCACTCCGGAATCACTGTTCACATTCGCTCGGACGATCGGGCTGATGAAATATGGACCCTATGTCCGACTTTGGTCCTCTATGGACAATAGGTCACGATTGCCGGTCGTGCAGGAACGATCAGTCCGGAATGTTGCACAGTTTCCACAAATGCAGCCGAACATCGCCGTATCGACGTAACGGCTGAATCGGTTATGCGGCTCGTGCTGCGAAGGAGAGGAGTCGGTAGTTGGCAGAGAACATTCAGCGGAAAACATTTCGATATCACAGCCCCGCCCCGACCAGCTAATGTCGCCATCTCGCTCCGCCGAGATGTGCCTTGCAGGGTGCACGCTGCGTTACGGGAAATGGCAACCATTTTCGTAAAGCATTGATGAGGTAGTGTGGGGTATCAGCCTGCAGGTCGCTCAGCGATGGGCCGTCTGGAAGGCCTCGTCTCGGCGGAGCGAGACGGCTACAGTTGGTAAACCGACCGGTGCCGAGCCACACTCTGCGATTGACTGAAAACTTCATGGCCGAGCTTTAAGCCAATCCGCGATGCGGCGTCCGGTCATCGACAGGGGAAGTTCGGGAAGCTCGTCGAGCGAAAACCATTGCACTCCGTCGCTCAATTTGCCGCGAGCTCGGCGGGCTGAACAGGCAAAACAAATCAACTGCACTTTGTAACGAGTTACCGAGTAACTGAATTCCGTCGACGCCACAACTGGCCCCGGCTTCAGGCCGATTTGAGACTGGGTTTTTTGAACAGCAAACTCCGGTAACTCCAAACCCTCCGGACTGAACAGCGATTTGGATCGGCCGCGTTTCTGCACTAACGGAAGAGTAGAGGACTCTTCGGCGGAAATCTCAAATCGAACAAAGTCCCACATTCCGGCCCAGCGCTCGCCTTCCGCTCGCCGCCGCAACAGAAACCTTTCACGATCCATCAAGACAACCGCGAGTTCCGCAATCGCCGTGATGGCAATTGCCGGTTTTCGAACGGGAACTTCTTTCTGCAGCCCCTGCTGAAATGCTCCACAAAATTTCTGCAGCGGACACGACTCACAATCAGGATCCACCGGCCGACAAAGCTTGGACCCAATGTCCATCAATGCCTGATTGAAGTCTCCCGCGCGTTTTTCGGGGACTAGTTCCTCAGCAAACTGCCAGAGAAGCTTCTGACTGGCAGTGGCACGCACGTCATCTCTTAAAGCCAACAGGCGGGCATAAAGTCGCTCCGTGTTGGCTTCCACAATTGCCGCGGGCTGATCGAATGCAAACGAGGCAATGGCTCCGGCGGTGTATCGACCGATCCCGGGAAGAGTTCTCAGCACGTCCAAATCGGACGGAAACTCAGCCGCATGTTCACCGGTAATCGCCTGTGCCGCCTTGTGAAGATTTCTCGCGCGACTGTAGTAGCCAAGGCCTTCCCAAAGTCGAAGCACTTCATCCACATCAGCAGCGGCCAGGGACTCAACGTTCGGAAAGCGAGATGTGAAGCGTTCAAAATACGGGACGACCGCTGCGACGGTCGTCTGCTGCAACATCACTTCACTCAGCCAGATGCGATACGGATCGGCCGACTCACGCCACGGAAGCTTTCGCCCATGCTGGTCGTACCACTTCAGTACAGCACTTCTGAAACGGCGTTTGTCTGCGGCATCCATGACTTATGACCCGACCTACAACGGCACCACAGCTCCGGATTCGATACTGGCCGCTTCAGCCCAGCAAAGCTGCAACGCGTTTAGAGCAGTCTGTCCGGACAGTGGACCAGCGGACTTCCCTTTTGAAAGGAAGTCAACGGCCGTTTGGATTTCATCCGTAAATGCTCCACACCATTTCCCACTGCCGCCCAGATCAGGATGAGTCATCTTGCCGTCGTTTGTGATGACGCTCAACGGACGACTGACAACCCATTCGCCGGCCAACGTCCCGGCATCAAACAATAGAGTCGCATTCTCAAAGTACAGCTCATACCCGTGAGAAAACGCAAGGCCCTTCGCGGCAATCCCGCCGCTCACACAACTGACTGCCGGCCCGTCCTTATACAGATATGAGGTGTGCACATGATTGACGAAACCGTCCTGCATCAGCCCACGCGAGAAGACTCCGTCAGGTCGACCACAAGCATGAGCGATAAAGTGGTTGTCGTGGATATGCAGATCAATGCCCCAGCCACCAAGCTTGCGGAAGTCCGACATGTCGTTCGACCAGTCAGGCTTACAGATGACTCGCTTGAAGTGAGCTGCATTCAGCTTCCCGTAACGCTGATCCTGAATGCATTCGGCAGCAAATCGAAATTCCGGAAAGAACGGCAACACATGAGCCACTAACAGAGGAACCTTCGCGGCCTCGGCCGCCTTGACCATCTGCTCGGCCTGAGCAAGGTCGACGGAGATCGGCTTTTCAACCAACGTTGGTTTGCCGGCTTTCAGAGATTCCATGACGACATCAAAATGCTTGTCCGTCGGCAAACAGACGTCGACCAGATCAATATCCGGATCAGCCAGCAACTGACGATAGTCGGAGTAGCACTTGAGGCCGGAGACATCAACATGGCCGCCCGGAGGACCAAAGTTCCCCTGGATCGAAGTCCAGTCGCCGGCCAGCTTCTTTTCATCCCGCGTTGCGATGGCGGTGACCGAAGCACCCTTGAGATCACGAGCACCCTCGAAATGGGTGTAACCCATGAAACCGACGCCAATGATTCCAATCCGGACCACGCTGTTCCCCTTTTATATGTGAGGTCACTGACCAAGTTGAGCTTTTGAACCGAAACGCCTTTACCAAACCATCCCGCCCAAGAGCCACGTGGATTTCCACCTGCTCCCCGACACGGCCATCGCCAGCCGCGATTTCAAATCGTCGAACCGACCAGAACCGCGTTCATCCGGATTTCACCGCGCCAGACCGCAAAACTCAAGCAACTAACACAAATCCGCCACAATGGCAGCCATCACACACCAGCCCCACAAACCCCAGTGCTCAACTTTTAAGCACGCCGGTTGTGCCTGCTTTTTGGGCAGTGTTGATTTTGCGGGTTTTACTGTTGGCAATGAGTTTGTGGGGTGTTATCGTTATGACGTCGCAATCAAACTGATGTCAGGCAGAGTCTGCCGGAGCAGGGGGGCGGGGCGGCAATGTGAGCTGTCACATCATGTGCATGATCAGCTCAGGACGGACTCAGGGAAGACCGATGCAGCAGAACACAGGGAGAGAAACATGTTGGTACTGTCCAGAAAGACCAGTGAGCGAATTCTGATTGGCGACGACATCGCAATTACGATTGTCCGAATCGGACCGAACTCAGTAAGAATCGGGATCGAAGCTCCAAAGAACATGAACATCGTTCGTGAGGAACTTTGCGACTTCTCAAGCAAGCCAAAAGAAACATCGGACGTAGCGATCCCGGTCAATTGATCGGGCGCTGCCGAAAAAAATGTGTTACACAAGGCCGGGGTTCTTCCCCGGCCTTTTTTCTTGCGCGAACTCGGATCAAACTCCACTTGAATTCAGTCCCGCCACGCGACCTTTGATACCAAGCCGATCAGATGATGCCTCAATATCACCAGCCCTTCCCGGAAAGTGAGTCCTGAATGCGACTGGGAATGATGCAACCCTACTTCTTTCCATACGTGGGGTACTTCTCTCTGATTCACGCCACCGACTGCTGGGTTGTCTTCGACACTGCACAGTACCGCCGCCGTGCGTGGGTGAATCGAAATCGCATGCTGTCAGATAACAAAGAAGGCTGGAGCTACGTCCGTATCCCGGTCGTCCATTCTCCAAGAGAAACCAGGATCTGCGATATTCGGATCGACGACTCGCAAACATGGATTGATCAACTGATCGATCAACTCCAGGCCTATCGCCAGCGTCGCGCACCCCAATACGCGGACACCATCGACTGGCTGCGGACAACTTTGCACAAAGCCCATGACATCAACGGGCCTGACGATTTTTCTCGAACGTTGATTACCCTACTGCAGGAAACATGCAGCCGGATCAACTTGCCTTTCCCATGTCAGATCTTCAGCCAAATGAACTTGCCCTTGCCCGCAGAACTCCCCGCAGGAGAATGGGCTCTCCAAGTGGCGCGATTGGTCAAGGCATCGACCTACACCAACGCTCCGGGAGGAAGAGATCTGTTCTCTCCGCAGCAGTTTTCCGAGTCCGGTATAGAACTGCAAATCCTCGAACCGCGCCTGACAGCGTATCGACAGGGTGACTCTGCATTCATTCCCGGACTATCAATTCTCGACCTGCTCATGTGGAATACACCGGCCGAAACGCTTGAACTCATCACAAACTACAACATCGAATCGCTGACCGGAAAGACCTGAGCGTCTTTGATCGCGCCCAAGGTTTTACCTCGGTTCAATAATGCTTTCACGCAAAGCCCCTGCACCAGAGTCGAAAGCGATTTCTGGCCGATGTGAGCAGCGATGCGAAAGGTGCTTGCCCTGATAACCGTCGAGATAGAGCTTGCGAAATACGAGGGACCAGACGCGGCGCCATGAGAACGGCCAAAGCAGTGCGGAAGAAATTCTGCGAGATTTTATCGACGGAATTCGGATTCTCCGGCGACGCTGCTTCCAGCCCTGCAGTGTGATCTAAGCCGTAGGACATGCTTCCAGTCGGTCTCTTTCCGGGGTTTTGATTTAATCGTGTATTGATCGCTTTCGTTTAACGGCGAGCCGCAGGCGTAGGCGGAATCCAGCAGCAACACCTGCGGTTTGCCGTTAAACGGCTCAATCAACTGGCCGTCTCGGTGCTGGAATAGTCGCATGACATATCGCACGAACAAGGCATTAAATCGAACCTGACCGCATCGAATTCATGAGATCTCGAACCGCCATACTCTTTGAATGCTCTGGCGAAAAGCTGATTACAGCATGAAGCAAATCGCTCAAGCTCCAATCATCAAACCCCAGGATGCAGTCTTAGCACGCTCAAAACCTGATCGCTCACGGAGACACGGCCGGATCGAGCATTCGGATGCAGCAAGTCACAAGAAGTCCACGTCGGCGCTACATCAAGTGGCCTACATTGAGGGTAGCCGGATTCGTGAGAATTCGGTGAAGCTCCCGGTGGGCTCCCCGAATTCACACGAATCCGGCCACAGAAAGACAACTCGCTACTGCTCGTGCGACAGACAAAGGCTCGCAGGCACCGTCAATAAGACATGTCTGACGGCAAGGTGAATTTGCGGACTGTCTGCAGGAGCACTAAAGAATCAGTCACTATTCCTGCCGTAAATCACCGCCATCATTAGCCATCAGTGCTGCCTTGAGCTGCTCTGCAACAACGTCTGCAAACCGATCCAGCCCAGCTGCAGACAGATGACAGACGTCGGTAAAGTACTTGATGTCTTTCAGCTCACTTTCCATGTCGACAAAAACAAGATCTGGATGTTCGGAGGAAAGCTGACGGATCACTTCATTATGAATCGCAACACCACGAGATACGTTGATCGGCTTTCCCCAAAGTTCCGTTGCAAGCTCATACTGTCCCGCCGAATATCCCAACTTCTTCGCATCAAACGCTTCTTTGGTATAACCCTCGACAAAGTGCGTGGCGAATGTCATGAGAGTGACAGGAGTTTTCGCGTCTTTGGCAATTTTCAGCATCTGCTCCAGATGGAGACGAAACGCCGGCCCTGTCTTGATGTCGTCACCGAATGCAATATGGGCCGCATCCGGCTCGCCCAATCCAATCATCCTGTCGAGCGAATCAGAGACGGTTTCCTTGACGGACATTACCCCCGTTTGTTTCTTTCGATTGAATGATGCATACCAGGCACAGTGCGAGTAGTCGTTGCGAAAATCTTCCGCAGCAACACAGTTCATACGGACATCATTGATAGCATGATAGATGATGATCCGATCAAACTCCGCACCACGCTCCATCAGACATTCCAACTTGTTCAGACTATCCTGAGTCGTATGAGCTGAAACAGCCGCATTGTGCAAATGCACAGGGATTCCGGCCGCTGCCGTGAGTTCCGACTCCAGTATTTTTCCGGTTTGTTCTGCAACTGAAGCGCCAAGAAGCAGGATGTTCAGCTCGCCTGAGGAACGCCGAGATTCCAGGATCCCTCGCGTAAAAAGCTCACCGTAGTGCAATTGGCAGGCATCGACTCGATTCGTCAGATCTGTCGGCGGCACAGAATAAGTCCACCACAAAAATCCGCGATAGGCAACGCCAAGAAGTACAAACAAATAGAAGGCATAAAAGCCGCGAAACAACCATTGATGTCGTCGTTTCCGTGTCACCATGAGTTCTCGCCCAATACATTCGATCGACATCGCTCAGGCTGGAGTAACTCCTGCACCTACAAGCGGAAAGCCTAGAGGGCGAACGTAAGGCAGTCAACGAGTCGAGAACGGAAAAATAAACTGGTCAGAGTTATGGCCGACAACATCGTTCTGAAAGCATCGATCAAAGCCATCGCTCCATTTCAATTCTTCTCCGCGTCAGCCGAAGTCAGCTTCGTCGAGTTTGCTCGAACTCTGGAGGCAGCGGCAGCAACGTCCGGCGAAAAGGCATCTCGCCCCGTTCGTCCGGGGAAGCCGGGCCACTGAGCAATCCCGTTCGGCATATCATCACTGAACCGTCGACGATGCGATGATACAAAAGCTGGCGACGCTGGATCATCGAATACAGATTTGCGGCCCCACAACACGGAGCGGCCATCGCTATACAGTCGAGTCCAGTCTCCATTTTGATCAAGAAAAGCAACAGCCGGCGGGTCGGCAATTCGGTCCATTAAAACCAGATTGGGATTTCCAAATTTGAGCACTCGATTGGAATCCACAGGTCCGGAGTCCTGGCCGCGATACCGCCGCGACAGATCATCGCCAAACAACAGATCAAAATTGATATCAACAACGACCTGCGGATAACACGTATCGTAACGCCCATCGAAACCAACTGTCGTGTCCGGAGCCAGTGCTGCAAGGGCGTATTGTGCCCAGTCGAAGGTGACAACCAGTCGACCGGAGATGTTCTCTTCGGCCATATACTCGATCGCAGAAACAGGATACTTGCTGCGATCAACTCCAAACGTTGCAAATGAATATGCCAGCATTCCCAGCAATGCCACCGCAACTATCAGGACCTCGGCCGTTAACCAGCGGACAGCTCGTGGTGTGAGTTTCTCCTGAGTTCCCAACGTCGGACGCCATTCGATAAGCCGATGCCACAGCGAAATCAGATGTTGCGGCATCCAATAGCCAAACGCAATCGCGAAAAATGCAAGATGCCGAACATGCCCAAGCGTCTGAACCGCGATCAATCCCAACACAACTAACTCAACCCAGTCACGGCGTTGGCGTGTCATCCAGAGACTGGTGATCGTGAGCAGCGACAACACCGTAAACGGTATTGCCGTAACTCCACCGTCAAGAATGTTGGCCCACTCAGAAACTTCTGGTCGGGGCTGACTCAAAGACACAATCATCCAATACGGCAATTCATAGCCGTAAGGATTCACCAACACCGACAGGATGGCGAAAACTCCGATGACGGAGAATTGGGCGATTGTTTTCCAGCAGGCAACTCCGCACTTGAACAGCAGTTCGATCGATCGCAGTCCCAGAATCGCCAGCAGAACACATAACCCCGCAGCAAAGCCGCCGTGCGAATTTGTCCAGAGCGTCATCATTGGAATGCAAAGCCAGAGCCACCCGAAAGCGACTCGCTGTTCGGTATGCCAGTTTCGAAACGCGCGTTCAACAGCCAGAAACATCAGGCCACAAAAAATGAAACTAAATAACTGCGGTCGTACGAGCCAGAACTCACCGAGTCCCCAGGCGACCGGAATCATCGCAACAACTGCCGCTAACGTTTCGACACCTCGCAGTTGAGCAACTCTGACCATCGTCCAGAGCAACCAAAGTCCGGTGACGCACTTGAAAATCATCAAGCCAAGTCCACCGATCGTCCTTTGCCCCATCGCGACGGCGAGTTCGAAAAGATTCTCGTGGTTGACCCACGGCTGATCCGGAGTTGAATACGTATGTGTCGCGGTGGTCGGCATTTCTCCGGCGTGCAACCAGTCTTCGCCGTACTGAATATGGCCCCACAGATCCGGCTCGATCGTGCGCCAGGCCAGAAGATTGGCCGCCACGAGCCCCAGCAGCAGGATAATGCCGCGTGTCAGCCAGACAGAATTTGCGGTAGAAGGTTCTTTTGTCATATCGTAATGAGTCTGAGAGACCAGTTCCGCACGATCACCGTGCAAACTGGTTTTGCGTTACAATGAATTTCCGTGCCCGTAGAATCGCAGTCGAACGAACAGCCCGACGCTGAGTAGCGGTCATCACGCAAACCTAGCTCAACTCATTGCTGACGCCGGAGCATGTTTCCCAGAGAGTCGGATGCCAGATCGCATCGTGTCGCTAGAATAAGTCGAACCGTCAGAATCGTTACGACACACCATCGCGCAAGTCTCTTATGAAACCTCGTTTGCTCATTCTTCTTTGTTTGCTGCTGACCATTGGCGGAGCAACTGCCTGGCGAATCGCGAATCCGCGAGAGCGTCAAACGGTCTCGCTGGAGTCCCTGAATGCTCGTCCGGCCCCGGAATTTCAACTGCTGGACCAGAACAATCGCCCGATTCAACTGCGAGGATATGTCGGGCGATACCGCGTGCTTCTTTACTTCTTTGATCCCACCGCGGGACCGGACGCAGATCCGGTCCTCAAGCGTCTGAAGGATGTTCACGGTGCTTTAAAGAAGTCTCAGGTTATGACGTTTGCGATTTCGACACCTCTGAATCCCGAGCAAAAGCGCCAGACTCTTTCGTACCCATTTCCGATCCTCCGTGACACTCTTGCCGGGCAACCGGGATCATGCTCATTCGCCTGGGGACGCGCGGCTCTTGCAAAGGGAGAAACCGGACCTGCGAAGATTACTCCGGGAGCATTTTTGATCGATGCCACTGGCATGGTGAGCTGGAATGACAAATTCCCAAAACCGGTGGAAGACACAGAGGGCCTGATTAACGCCATCCTGTCCGGCGAGCAGTAAACGACGGGTTTCAATGCTTGCCTCAGAATCCGGAGTGCTCTATTCTCAACGGAAGAAAACAGAGGCGAACAAGACTGCGAATCACGCAATCATCGCAGTTTGAGAATCCTGAGCACTATCCCAAAGTCGTCGGCCGGAGTCCGTTGTGATCATTCAGAAAGAGTACAAATTCTACGCGGCTCATCGCAACGAGACATTGATGGACAAGTGCAGCAACCTGCACGGTCATCGATATGGGTTGCGATGCTTCTTCGAAGTTGAACGCGACGGAGATATCAGCACACTCTTTGGAGCCTTCGATGAGAAAGTCGAGCCGTGGCTGAAATCACTCTACGATCATGGCATGCTGATCAACATCCACGACCCGCTTTATGAAACGCTGAAGGACCATTGCCGCCGGACCGGTGAAAACTTCAAGATGAAGCTCTTCAACGGACCGACCAGCGTCGAGAATCTGGCGTGGATGATGTTCACCGAGATCACCGAAATGGGATTCCGGTTATCTCATATTGAAGTCCGTGAAACCGATTCGTCGGTCATCTCCTATTCCCGCGAAGACTGGATCCGCGATAACCGCTACTTCGCTTCTGTCCGAAGCCCGGGCGTTCCTTCGGCGATCGCCGTGGACAATCCGAATCGGGTGCTTGACGAGAACTGATCTCTGCCCATCGCCAGTAAGCGTGCGTCAAGAAAACTGATGCACTGATCACGGCGCTAAGAAACCGAGACGCCGGAAACCCCGCTATGTTTAGTCAGGAGGGTCAGCATGGGGGACGCTGAGTTACAACTTTTCAAACCACTTATCGACGCTGATAAACATTGATTGAGAAGCGAAACGCTCAGCAGCGTGCAATGACGCCATTAGCTTAAGCAGTGGCTGAATTTCTGTTTACATTAGTGATGATCAGTGTCGATTAGTGTTTTCCACAACTGAATTTCGCCGACCAAGCATTTCAGCTGAAATTCAACCCACGGCCAACCGGCTATTTCTTACCTGCCGGGATTACCGCAGGCAGATCACCCGCAATTTTCTTTTCGGCTGGTGAACTGAGCACCGTCGAACGTGAAACCGAGGTCACTCCGGACTTGTTTCGCAGCCCCGGCCAAACGGGTGGTTCGACAATGCGAGTTGATGAGCCAGGTGCTGCAGGAACGGGCTGTTGAGGTGGTACGACCGGAGCCTCCTGAGCGGGAGGATTGTTGACCTGTTCCGGCACAAACACTTCGCCCGGTGAATGAGGAATACCGGGGATCCCATGGAAGACTGCATTGTCTCCCCCTTGTCCTGCTTCAATATCAGCGGGCGTAATCAGCCCAGGATCGGTGTTATCGATCACGGTATCTCGAAGAGGATCGGCGAGGCATTCGCGTTCTCGTTCAGAATGCAGGATCGCTCGATCATCGATCGTTCCACAGCCCGGTGCAGCACAGCCGGGTCGAACTGTCGGTTCGCCACAGGACACTCGGTATGCAGGTGCAGGAACTTCACGAGTCAACGTACCGCAGGCTTCCGGTTGTGCGCCCAGTGGGCTGCATTCAGGTTTATAGGCATGAGGCTCTGCGTGAGGAAATGCCCCCGGCAAAGAGCGATGGAATCTCTTGAACTTGCTGGTTCGCCGCGGAGGAGTTGAATCGCAAGCACGCTCCTCACAGCAGGCTTCAGGGGATTCCGTGACGCAATCCGATTCGGCGACGCAGGGATCAAGAGCAGAACACTTGCCGACCAGTTTCTGGTCCGCACAAGACAACTCGTCCGCACACTCCGAGGGCGGCGCGACAGGCTTGCGGTGAAATTTTGCCCCAAGGTCTTTGATCCAGCCAACGCTCTTCACGCGTGACACACCAAAGGCTGGAGGTGCTGGAACGGGCTCAAGCGGCCCATTACTTTCCGGAGGACTCTGAAAGTCTTCTGAGTCTTCAGTACCCGGTGAATATTCATGGTCATGTCGTGGCGGCAGTGCTTCATGGTCATCGCGATCTCGCAAAGGAGTAATCGCGTTTCGGCTGGCAGAACAGCCACTGGCCAGAGCCAACGACAACATGGCAAACAGGGAAATCCGTTTGAGTCGCATGCGACTTCCTTCCAGCGAACCGACCTGCTCCGGCAATTTGTTACGCCGAACGATCGCAATCTCCATAAAACAATCCGTATGCCTTTGAGTTCGGCAGGATTTGCAGAAGTGCAATCTGTTTGCTGGAAAGTTTCCCAACTTCGCTGAAAGAGCGTCGCGAACAGTCTATGAGTACCGGGTGCTCTAACTGGAACACTTCTTCCAGTCCCGCAAAATAGGGGAAGTGAACCCGCCCGCGATGCGCGGCCGTAGATTAGACCTGCGTTCAGCTGTTGTCCTGCAGTGTTCACAAAAACAGGCGTTTCAATTGAGTATCGCTCACTGTGTTGGTCAAATCCGCCACTACTGTTGCGTCCGCGTTGCTGTGGAGGCGGTTGACGCTTTCAAGTCGGCCACCAGTTTTCCCAGTCACTCCGCTGAATCCTGACTTCCCACCTGATCAATCTGGAGGTTTCACACCGTGAAGTTTTTCCATCGTGCCACTGCCGGCCTTTCCGCGAGATATCTCGCGGCCGCACTGGGTGTTTCTGCACTCGCAAATCAAGCGTGTCTTGCAGCTCCCCCGAAACCGATAGCTTCCACTGCGATCGTTAACACAGAAACTCCTGGACACGCCGCGAAGATCGAAGCCGACATCAAGGGACAGAAAGATCTGTACCTTGTTGTGACAGACGGCGGCAACGGTTACGGCAGCGACTGGGCCAACTGGGCCGAACCGAAGCTAATTGGCAGCAAAGGTGAGGTAAAACTCACCGATCTGAAATGGAAGAACGCATCGGCCGACTGGGGCAATGTCGGTGTTAATAAGAACGTCAATGGAGGTGACCTGAGAATCGCTGGCAAGCCTGTTGAGTTCGGGATTGGCACTCATGCTAATTCGATCATCCACTTTGAACTGCCGGAAGGTTACGACAAGTTCGTTGCTCGAGCGGGCATCGACAACGGCGGCAGTGATCAGGGGATGGGCAGCAGTGTGCAGTTCTTTGTTTACACGTCAGCTCCGGGACCGATCGGACAGAATGCTCCTGTCGACCGCACGCCAGAGAACGCTGTTGCGGGACTGGATATAACCGATGGCGTTGAACTGCAGCTCTTCGCCGCCGAACCGATGCTGCTGAGTCCGTCGAATATCGACATCGATCATCTCGGTCGCGTCTGGGTGTGCGAAGTCGTCAACTATCGACGCTTCGCCAACGGCAACAATGCGGAGCGAGTCGAAGGCGACCGCATTCTGATTCTGGAAGACACCAATAATGACGGCATGGCCGACAAGGAAACAGTGTTCTATCAGGGCCGCGACATCGATTCGGCTCACGGAGTCTGCGTGCTGGGCAATCGAGTCATCGTGTCCGCTGGCGACAGTGTGTTCAGCTTCTACGACGATAACGGCGACTCCAAAGCTGATCGCAAAGAAGTGCTCTTCACGGGCATCAAGGGAACTCAGCACGACCACGGGATTCACAGTTTCACGTTTGGCCCTGACGGTCGACTGTACTTCAACTTCGGCAACAGCGGTGAAGAACTGCATAATCCGGATGGATCAATCGTCGTCGATGTTGCAGGTAACGAAGTGCGAGCCGCTCGCAAGCCGTATCAGGAAGGCATGGCGTTTCGCTGCGAACTAGACGGCAGCAAAGTCGATACGCTCGGCTGGAACTTCCGTAACAACTGGGAACTCTGCGTCGACAGCTTCGGCACGGTCTGGCAGTCCGACAACGATGATGACGGCAACAAAGGCGTTCGCATCAACTATGTGATGGAATACGGCAACTACGGCTACAAGGACGAAATCACCGGAGCCGGCTGGCAGACGCCTCGCACAAATATGGAAGAAGAGATTCCTCGCCGCCATTGGCATCTGAACGATCCGGGCGTTGTTCCGAATCTGCTGCAGACCGGAGCGGGTTCTCCGACCGGCATCCTGATCTACGAAGGCGACAAACTGCCCGAGCGATTCATCAATCATCTCATCCACTGCGACGCCGGTCCAAACGTGGTCCGCAGCTATGCGGTGACTGACGATGGAGCTGGCTACAAGGCCGAGATCAATGACATCCTGAACGGAACTCGCGATCAGTGGTTCCGGCCATCTGACGTCTGTGTGGCTCCAGATGGATCCTTGATCGTCGCTGACTGGTACGATCCGGGCGTTGGTGGTCACCGTCAAGGCGACATCGATCGAGGCCGCTTGTTCCGAGTCGCATTGCCCGGCCAGAAGTATTCTGTTCCAAAGCACGACTTTTCAACTGTCGAAGGTGCCGCCGAAGCTCTGAAGAGCCCGAACACGGCAACTCGTTATCTGGCCTTTACCAAGCTGAAAGAATCCGGTGCGGCAGCAGAAGCAGTACTGGCGAAGATGTTTGAATCCGATCCAAATCCTCGCTTCCGTTCACGTGCCTTGTGGTTGCTGGGTCAGATTGAGGGGAAGACTCAGAAGTATGTTGATCTGGCGATTGGGGATAAGGACAAAGACATTCGGATTGCGGGGATTCGATTGGCTCGACGGATGGGTGCCGATGTGATCCCGGTTGTCGAGAAGCTGGTGAAGGATGAGTCGCCGCAGGTGAGACGAGAATGTGCGATTGCTGTGTCGCACACCAAGCTATCCGACAGAAGTTCTCTCTGGAATAAACTTGCTCGGTCCTACCCGAAGGGCGACCGTTGGTACTTGGAAGCTCTCGGCATTGCTGCAGGAAACAACAAAGCGGCAGACTGGGACGCCCTGCTCAGTTCAATAAAGGAACGTCCACAGGATGCTGAATTACATACCGATGTTATTTGGCGTTCACGTGGACAAGTGGGTGCTGGAAAGAAGGCTGACGTGATTCGCCAGCTAGTCGCAAACGTTGCGGTAGATGGTTTCTACTCCGCGTCCGCACTTCCGAAGGTGACCTCTGACGTTTCTCGAATTTTCCGCAGTCTGGATTTTGAAGAAAAGTCGATTGCCTCATCGATCTGTATGGCGTTGCTCGAAGACGTTGGGGCGAAAGGACCAAACACCGTCTTGAGTTCACTCGTTATCACTGAATCGTTGAGTCGGCTCGGGGCAACCGAGGCCGCAGACACGAACGTCAAGAAAATCCTGGATAAATCACTGAATGACTCAGTTGGGACTTCAACGTTCACGCAATTGGTCAAGAGGTTTCAGATCACGGATAGATATCCAGAATTGCTCTTGCTCTCACAGGAACACGGTCAGGAACAAATCGGTGTGGAATCGATCTCCGCCCTGTTGGAACTCAAGCAATGGGATCTGATTGGCAACGCATTACGCGGCGATGATTCAGCGGCAGCAATTGCCACGGCAGATGCACTTGGTAACTCGCAGAACGGCACAATCAGCGGCCTGCTGCTGCCGGTTGTGACGAACGCAGACGTCAATATCGACGTTCGTCGAGCGGCAGTCAAAGCGGCTTCGAAAGCGGGTAATGCGGCGATGGAATTGGTGAAGCTTGTCGACGAAAAGACTCTCGATCCGGAGCTGGAGCAGTCCGTTGCGGCCGCTCTGCATAGTTCTCCGCACCGAAATGCTCGCGAGGCGGCTCAGCGGTTGTTCCCGTTGCCTCCGTCAAAGGACAACATGCCAACACCACCAATCAGCGAACTCGCAAAGCTGAAAGGCGATTTTGCGAACGGTCGCATGGTGTTCTTCTCCACCGGCACCTGTCACAAGTGCCACGTCGTGGATGGCATGGGTCGTGAGATCGGGCCAAACCTGACCGAGATCGGCAGCAAGCTCAGTCGCGAAGCAATGTTTGAATCGGTGCTTTATCCAAGTGCCGGCATCAGCCACAACTTCGAACTCTGGACCGTCGTCAAAACCGACGGCACGACTTTGAACGGATTGCTGGTGTCTAACACCGACGCCGAAGTTAGTATCAAAGGCGACGATGCTCTCGTCCGAGCCATCCCGAAGTCAGAGGTTGAAGAACTGGTCAAGCAAAAGATCAGCCTCATGCCCGCTGACCTGCAAAAGACCATGACAACTCAGGAACTTGCCGACGTCGTGGATTACATGCAGACGTTGAAAAAGAAATAGGGCAGCCGCCAAACGGCAACCGACGATCAATGAGCCCGGCACGTAAATCGTGCCGGGCTTTTCTTTTGAGTACTCGCCAGGAAACCCGCCAAGTCATTCCGCCCCCGGGCCTGCCCCGGTGGTTTACCGGCTTCTGCACCACTTCCTGCATCGCCTTTCAGGCATCACTTCGCCCCGAGCTGCACCAGCGACAATGCCGCGTTCAGATTTCCTGATCGAAATCCTTCAAGGTCGATCGTAACCGACCGGAACCCCAGCGTCCGAAAACGCTCCACCAGTGCCTGCCGAGTCTCTGCGACACAAATCCTCGCGATCTCGTTCACTGGCACTTCGATTCTCGCCAGCTCATTCGCCTCGAGTCGTACTCGAAACTCTAAGATCCCTGTCAGCTCCCGCAGGAACGCTTCGGCTTGCTCAATCCTGGCGACTCGCTCTTCATTGACCTCAACACCGTAAGCAACTCGACTGGCCAAACACGGTGCTGCTGGTTTCTCTGAGACACTCAAACCCCAGAATCGCGCGAGGTTGCGGACATCCGACTTGTTGAGATTCAATTCAATCAAAGGACTGCGGATCCCATGGTCCGCAGCGGCTTTCATTCCGGGACGATGATCACCCAGGTCGTCAGCATTGGCTCCGTTGACGATCAACACAACGTTCAGCTCGGCCAGTTTCTCCGCGGCCAGCGAATACAGTGTGTCTTTGCAATAGAAACATCGGTCTCCCGCATTGCGCCGATATTCGTCGCGAGAAAACTCATCAGTGGAAATCTCGATGTGTCGAATGCCGATTCTCTCGGCTTCTTCACGAGCAATCGTGCGTTCAATCCCGGCAAGACTCGGACTGACGGCTGTCACGGCCACAGCCTGAGATCCCCACGCCTCACACGCCGCCTTCGCAACAACCGCGCTGTCGACCCCGCCGGAATACGCGACAGCAACCGGACCGTAGGAGCGAATGGTGTCTACAAGCCGTGACGCGGTATCAGCCACGGTATGCGGGATTGTTTGAGTCATGAATTATGGAATCGATCGAGCATCGAAAGTCGAAAAGGCCGACGGCAATATTTCTTGCGTGTACTGACGCCTTCGGCTTGCCGTTAAACGAATTTGGCAGGAGTACGCATAAAGTCTCCCTCAGGATCATATCACCTCTGTACCGTTTTTTCAGTGAACGCGAACGGATCCGGCACAATGTCCGGGACTGCCTGAATTCCGGATTTGCGTTCAGTTTCTGATCGGGTACATTCGAAGTAAACTTTGTCCACGCGGTGTGAATTGAGGCTGGTTGTTCACAGGATCCCTAATAAACAGTCGCCTCAATCGTCGCCGCGAACTGAAAAAATCCCGCCGAACGACATCCCCCGCCGCGAATCCTCGGAGTTTTCTCGTGCTAAACATCGTCAGTCATCCCTCGGGTCGCCGCCAGTTCTGTGACGGAGTTTCTCGCCGACGAATGCTGCAAATCGGATCTCTGGGTACGTTTGGCCTTTCACTGCCGGGTTTGCTGCAGGCCGAACAGTCGGGCCTGGTCCATCCCTCTGCACGATCGAAGAAATCGGTCATTCTGGTCTGGATGCATGGCGGTCCGTCACAGCTTGATACTTTTGATATGAAGCCCGCGGCTCCTCGAGAATATCGCGGACCGTTTTCGCCGGTCGCATCGTCACTGCCGGGTCTGGAAGTTTGCGAACTTCTGCCGGAACACGCGAAGGTGATGGATAAGTGCACCGTCATCCGTAGTTTCTCTCACGGCAACGGCGATCACTGGGCGGCAGCTCACTGGATGCTGACTGGTCGTCTCGGTGCCAACGGCAGTGATCGCAAACCTCGCTATCCTTCAATGGGAGCTGTCGCATCGCATTTGCTCGGACCAACTCAGCCCGGAGCCTTGGCCAACGTCAACATGAACGACGGTGGTTTCGGCTTTCACGGTGGCGCGTGGCTGGGTGTCAACACGAATCCATTCCGCTATGGAGACTTCAGCTACGGCAATGAAGCCGGACAATTGCCAACCGGTGATCATAAAAGCTTTTCATTGACCGACGGTCTGTCGCGGGATCGCATGATGGATCGAGTTTCCCTGCGCGGTCAGCTTGATGGCTTGAAGAAACAGATCGATCGCAATCGCTTGTTCGAGCAGATGGATGCCGTCGATCATCAGGCCATGGATCTGGTTCTCTCTGGTCGAGTTCGTCGCGCGTTTGATGTGACTGAAGAAGACGCAGCACTGCGAGAACGATATGGCGCCGGCTGGGGCGAACAGGCCTTGCTGGCTCGTCGCCTGATACAGGCTGGAGTGCGTTATGTTTCTCTGAACACCGGTTACTTCGACGACCATTCCAATATCACTGGAGCGTTGAACGACAAGTTGCCTCGCCATGACCGAGCGGTCGGAGTGCTGATTCAGGATCTTGCTGAGCGTGGCATGCTGGATGACACTTTGGTCGTGGTCGCTGGTGAGTTCGGACACACGCCAAGAATCAACGACAACGCCGGGCGAGATCACTGGCCACAGGCTCAAAGCATCCTGCTGGCCGGCGGTGGTTATCGTCATGGACAAGTCATCGGCGCAACGAACGACAAGGCGGAGTTCCCAACAGACCGCAAGATCGGCGTCGAAGACTTCTGCGCGATCGTCTATCACGCCATGGGGCTCAAAGTGGATGATACGATTTTCGATCTGACTGGTCGGCCGACGCATCTCATCCCGGGCGGTGAAGTGCCGTTTGAATTGCTGTGAGGATGATCTGATGTAATCAGCCACAGGGCGTTAGCCCACGACATGATTCAGCCACGTACACTGCGTTTTCGTTTAACGGCGAGCCGCAGGCGTAGGCGAATTCGGGCCACGACGCCTACGGCTTGCAATTAAACGAGTAAGTCAATGGCCCGCAGCGCTTTCCGGCTAATTTTCTGAAACCCCATGAGCAAAAACACCCCTTTCAGAACTGCCCTGTTCATCCAGATTAGCATCACGGGCTGTTCGGTTCCCAGGCGGCGTTTTGTTCGGTAAAGTTTGGCCGTGGGGGGTGCTTCATTGAACGCTGTCGACAGCCATGATGGAAAAGAGTTCCATCGGAGTGGCTGATGGCGGAAGGCCCAGGACGGATTCGTGTTCATGAAGAGGAAGGGAATCTGACTTTATGGATCGATCAGCACAGCCAGCGGCTCATCTTGTGAATGGGCTGCGACGTCTGGTGGATGATATTCGCAGAAACGAAACGGCAGGCTCACGCGGACTCACGGATGTTGTCTGCGGCACGACCAATCTGCTGACCTATGGCGACGCAGGAGTTCATTACTGCGGCCATGCGGTTGAAGATCTGATCCAGATGTACTCATTTGAGCATGTCATCTGGCTTCTGCTGCACCAGAATCTGCCCACTGAAGAAGAGATGGCGGACTGCAGTTCCATCATCGCTGATTCTGCGGTGATTGATGAGTCGACCACTGAAATTCTGGCACGACTCCCTGTTGGTGCGAGGCCGCTGGATTTGTTCCCACTCTGTCTCTCGCTGCTTTCTTTTTTTGATCCGACACCATGCGACAGCAATGACGAAAGCGCGAGAACTCGCGTGCTTCGGTTGCTGGCTCAGTTGCCACTGATTATTTCCTCCGCACTGGGTGATTCGACAGACATCGCGGCCTTGTCTTCGACGCAACTGTCAGCGGACGAGACTGAACTCACATGGGCCGGGCGTCTGTTGTGTCGACTGCGAGGAACCGAACAGCGTCCTTCAGCAGCTGAAGACGCCGCCATGAATGCGCTGATGATTTGTGAATGCCTCACGGAAATGCGTCCGGCATGTTTTACGGCACGGTTTGCGGCCAGTACGACAACTCACATTGTCCCGGTGCTGCAGTCGGCGGCGTCCCTGTTTGTTTCTCAACTTCGGAACGACCCGTTTCTGTGGACCAGCGATCTGCTGAAAGGATTCCTGAATCCGGGACAGGTTGAGGCGTGGTGGCGACGGCGAGAAGGCCAGCCCATGCCGTTTGGTTTTGCGGCCGCCTCAGAGGACAATCGTGCCTCGCTCCTGACAGAAACCTGCCGCACAATGCTGGGAAGTATCGACAGAATCCGCGTAGAAGCGGCTGCCGCTCGCCTGGAAAAGCTGCAAGCTCAGGAACAGCGAGTTCCCACGACTGACTGGGCGGCGGCTCGTTTGATGACGCTGCTGGATATTCCGGCAGATCGGCAGGCCCTGGTGATCGTGATGGCCAGACTTGTGGGCTGGGCCGCTCAGGCAATTGAACAGCAATCGTCTGGCATTAGCCTGCTTCCCGCTCTACGCTACGGCACTTGAGACTGGCTCAGTTTTGATTCGATTCGTAGTGCCGACTTCAGTCGGCATTGGGGCCACATGGTTTTGCTTTAGTCGTTTCGTATGAGTTTTCGTTTAACGGCGAGCCGTAGGCGGAGGCGAAACTTGCGACGACGCCTGCGGCTTGCCGTTAAACGATTGATCCACATTTTGACAGGTTCTTACCGAAATGCTGGCTGAAGCCAGCACTACAAACGCCTGCAGGTTGTCGTATTTCTTACACTAACGAGTTCCTTTTTCATTCTGGTTTTCCATGTCAGTTGCATTTCAGCAGTGTATCCATCCCGATTGCGCGGCCACTTACGATGTTGGCCAAATCCTTACGGCATGCCCTAAGTGCGGCAGCCTGCTGGACGTCACGTATGACTGGAATGCCGTACCGGTTCCAAAGTCGCTTTCGGAATTCGAACGCCGCTGGACGACACGATTAAATCCCGTCGACTACAGCGGTGTCTGGCGATTTCGAGAACTGCTGCCGTTCGCCACCGATGAGCAAATCGTCACGATCGGCGAAGGCCAGACCATTCTGCAGAAGAACGACAAGCTTGCGCGCCAGTGCGACATGAAAGCCGGTCACCTCTTCCTGCAGTATGAAGGCATGAACCCTTCAGGCAGTTTTAAAGATAACGGCATGACAGCCGCATCGACTCATGCTCGCATGGTCGGCGCAAAGATGACGGCCTGCGCATCGACCGGAAACACCAGTGCGTCGCTGGCGATCTATGCGGGCGTCACCGGACATTTTCAGTGCATCGTTTTCGTCGGCAGCGGCAAGATTGCTTTCGGCAAGTTATCACAGGCACTGGACTATGGAGCAAAGACGATTCAAATTCGAGGCGACTTCGATGACGCCTTGGCGCGCGTGCGCGACATCTGTGCGAAGCATCCGATTTATCTTTGCAACAGCGTGAATCCATTTCGACTCGAAGGTCAGAAAACAATCATGCTGCGAGTTCTCGAGGGACTCGGTTGGCAGGTGCCAGACTGGATTGTGGTCCCGGGTGGAAATCTTGGAAACAGCAGTTCGTTCGGTAAAGCCTTTATGGAACTGAAGGCACTGGGGCTGATTGATCGCGTTCCTCGGTTAGCGATCATCAATGCGTCCGGAGCCGATACTCTTGATGAGTTCGTAAATGACGGCAAACTGGTCTGGAACGGTGGTCGTCCGAATGCCGATCAGATTTCCGGCCGCTACACCACCATGGATCGTGACAACGAACGAGCCTCCACTTTGGCCAGCGCGATTGAGATTAATCGTCCGGTGAATCTTGAGAAAGCTCTGCGAGCACTCTCCGTCTGTAACGGTATCGTGCGAAAAGTATCGGATCAGGAGATTATCGACTCACGTGCTCGAATTGCCGCGACAGGCTTTGGCTGTGAACCGGCCAGCGGTGCCACGATCGCGGGCGTGCTGAAACTGCGAAAAGAAGGCGTGATTCAGGCGGATGATCGAGTCGTCTGCATTCTGACCGGACATCAGTTGAAGGATCCGGATCTGACAATGGCCTACCATTCGGGGGACCCTCAGCTGATGAGCAAAAAGCTGACGCCAGCCGGAGTCACTTCAACGCCGTTCGCGAATCCGCCTGTCGTCGTTGATAACGACGAAGTCGCGATCCTGAAGGCGCTGGGATTGGCGTAGCGGGTTACTCTTCTGCCGACGATCGTTGTTTGCGGCGGGCTTGGGCTGCGCGGCGGTAGTCGGAGAAGACATGAGCGGCCAGAAGTGTCGTCTCTGTGGATAGCTCTTCGACTCGACTTCTGAAGAACGCCAATGCGCCAATCGCCGGAATTGCGACTCCTAGACCCTGCAGAGTTGTGATCAGAGCTTTGTAAACGCCAGGTGCAAGTTCCGAGATTTGTGGATTCGCCTTCAGTTCGAATTCCATGAAGGCCAAAATCATCCCCCAGACTGTTCCCATCAGCCCGAGCATCGGGGCCAGAGTGCTGATGACGGACAAATGTTCGATGCGGCGGAAGTAGCGACTGGATTGTTCGACCGCTGTATCTTCGATCGCTTTTTCGACGGCCGCATAGCTGCCAGTCCCGGCTTCCTCCAGCCCCGCGTGAAGCAAGCGACTGAGAAATCCCTGATGCTTTTCACAAAGCTGCAGCCCCTCGGCGATTTTCTTCTCAGCCAGGCAGCGGTGTATTTCTTCGGCAAGTCCGGGCGGCATAAATGTTGACCGACGGATATGCAGCACATAATCAATGATCAATGCCACCATGATGAAGCTCAGAAACATGATCACGTAGCCGATCATGCCTCCCGCGGCCAACATGTCGCGTACGTTCAAAAATGACTGAGCAGTCTTTTCCGCAGCCTGAGCCGGCGCGGCGTCTTGTGCGAAGAGACTTGTCACCGTCAGCAGGCAGACGGCTCCGCCGCACATCAGGACCAGCCGTCGAAAACCGGAGTTTGGCGATCTAGGTTCAAAAGGGATGCGCATCCTGACATTCCGTTGCCATGTGGGTCGAAGTCATCAACGTTGAGCAGTGTTGTAGTGTAGACAAACCTGACGAAAACTCGACGGTGATTCAGCAGCGGCCGGGAAAAGGGGCCAGAACTAATCGCCAGGCAAGCGAAAAATCTTCGTCTCTGGTTGAGATCATTGCTCCATGGGAACAAACCTGGGGTGACGAACATTGGGGGGTGACATTGCTTGGCATTCCGCAAGTTTTGGCCCGTTGCTTTGGGCTGTGTTTCGCAGCGTAGCTGCGGCAGCATTTAGCCCCAGGCTTCAGCCTGGGGTCGGAGGCGAAAACACGATCCGTCAGCCGTGAAACGGCGACAGCGATGCTTTTTCCACGATATCAACACATTGCTTTCGCCGTTTCACGGCCTAATGTTCATTTTAAATCGCCTTTTCCCAGGCTAAAGCCTGGGGCTATCTGCTGCCGCCTCTACGAGGCGTAAACCCGGTGGCAGAGGCTTCTTCAAGCCCGGTGAATTAAACTCAACTCCGGAAGACATCAACCGGCTTGAAATCGCCCTTCAGAATCTTGCCGGATTCGCACTGAAACCAATTCTCTATGACAGCCGCGTAGACCTGCCGAAAATCGGTGTGATGCTGGAGGTCTCCATCTCTGAGCTTTTGCAGACTCGGCAATTCTCCAACGAGTCCGCTCTTCACGGCATTTCCCGCAAGAAACATGGGGCCGGCTGTCCCGTGGTCAGTACCTTCGCTGGCATTCTCTTCGACTCGTCGACCAAACTCGCTGAACGCCATCACGGTGACAGCATCAGACTTATTCATCTGATCCACGTCATCCAGAAAGGCCTTTACGGAATCGCCAAGCTGCCGGAGCAATCCCTCGTGAGCCCCGGGTTGCTGGGAATGAGTATCGAATCCGTTGAGTTGCAGATAATAGATCGAAGTCTTAAGACCTGAACTCATCAGCCGGGCAACGGTCTGCAGTTGTTCGCCCAGTCCGTTCTTTGGATACGTTACAGTCGAAGCATAGGACTTACCGGTGGAACTCAGACGCTCACTGGCCGTGATCGCGGAGCTTGTGCTGGACTGTACGAAGCTCAGCAGGTCGTTGCCTTCACCTCTCCTTGCGTCCGCCAGTTCCTGAACGGCTTTGCGAAAGTCCGCATCGTCGGCTCCCTGAAGTCGAAATTGTTCCAGCGACCGAATCGAAGGCACGCGAACCTTTCGCGACATTACAGAGAACGGCTGTTTGTCATGGCCGAGGTGCAACGCAGGCGGATCTCCACCATCGGCGTCTGTTTGCTCCTCAAGAAATCGCCCCAGCCAGCCGTCTGTGCGAACGTCATTCTTTCGCTGACACGTGTGCCAGATATCCATAGACTCAAAGTGCGAGCGATTTGGATCCGGGTATCCGACTCCCTGAACAATCGCCAGCTTTCCTGCTTCAAGCAGATTTGCGAATCCTCGCAACGCGGAATGGAATCCAAGTTCTCCGTTAATCGCCAAAGTGTCGCTCTTTGCGACCGCGAGTTTGGGACGCAGCTTGCGATAGGTTTCGTCGGCAAACGGAATCACGGTATTCAGGCCGTCGTTTCCTCCGGCCAGTTCAATCACCACGAGCACTCGTTCTGAGTTTGCGCCACTGCCTGCCGCGTGAACAGCAGCTTGCTGCAAAGCAACGGGAGCAAATCCGCCGAATGTCAGAACAGCTGAACCTGTGGAGTTCTTCAGAAACGATCTGCGGGAGTTATTTGCCATCGAATCTTCTGCCTTCAGGAGGATCAGCACGTCTTTAGAATAATCAAGAGTGCAAGGAAGTCCCGTCCACGGAGCGACGGGCGTACCGTACACCCGTCGCTCTGTCGACGGGATTTCTGCCTTCAGCGAATGCTAAATCAAAAATCGGCGTGCCCGGGAGTTCTGGGGAAAGGAATCACGTCGCGAATATTGGTCATCCCCGTGATCAACAAAACAGCTCGCTCAAGCCCGAGACCAAATCCAGCATGAGGCACTGTACCATATCGACGAAGATCAACGTACCACCAGTAGTCATCCGGATTCAAATGACATTCCTGCATGCGCTGGATCAGAACATCGAGCCGTTCTTCACGCTGACTGCCGCCGATGATTTCGCCTACACCCGGAACCAGCACGTCCATGGCTCGCACGGTCTTGCCGTCTTCATTGCATCGCATATAGAACGGTTTGAGCGTCCGAGGATAATTGAACAGGATCACAGGTTGGCCAAAGTGTTCTTCGGTCAGGAATCGCTCATGCTCGGTCTGTAGATCGCTGCCCCACTGAACCGCGTAGTTAAACGTCTTGCCGCTCTTCTGAATGATGTCGATGGCGTCGGTGTACGGCAGTCGAATGAATTCTTTGTTACGAATATTCTCCAGCTTGGCCAATACGGTTTTGTCGATGCGGTCGTTGAAGAAGTTCATGTCGTCCGGACATTTCTCCAGCACGTCGTTCACCATGGTCTTGATGAATGCTTCGGCCAGATCCATGTTGTCAGGGAGCTCATAAAACGGCATTTCTGGTTCGACCATCCAGAACTCTGCCAGATGTCGAGTCGTATTACTGTTCTCTGCGCGGAACGTGGGGCCGAAGGTGTAACAGTCGCCGACAGCCGTTGCATAGGTTTCTGCTTCAAGCTGTCCGCTGACGGTTAATGATGCCGGCTTGGCGAAGAAGTCCTGTTTCCAGTCGATCGCATCGATTTGTTTTTTCGCCAGCATCGCCAGATCCAGCGTCGTCACCTGGAACATCTCTCCAGCACCCTCGCAATCACTGGTCGTGATGATCGGAGTATTGAGGTACAGGAATCCTCGCTGCTGAAAAAAATTGTGGACCGACCAACTGATGCAGTTGCGAACTCGAGCCACTGCGCCGAATGTATTTGTGCGAGGTCGCAGATGAGCGATCTCGCGCAGGAACTCCATGCTGTGCCCCTTCTTCTGCAGAGGGAAAGTGGCCGGATCCGCAACACCGAGGATGGTCAACGAATGAGCATGTAACTCGATTCGCTGCCCCTTGCCCGGAGATTCCTTCAGAGTTCCCTCAATTGAAACACTAGCCCCGGTGGTCACATCTTTGATGGACTCTTCGTAACCAGGAACTTTACTCTCCACGACGACCTGCAGATTCTTCATGCAGCTGCCGTCGTTCAGTTCGATGAACGAGAAACCGCTCTTGGAATCACGGCGAGTTCTCACCCAACCTTTGGCGATGATGGAGGTTTCTGGCTGACCGTCGCGAAGAATTGTTGCGATGCGAGTGACTGGCATGGTGCGTTCGTTCGAAAAAGCATGAGTTTACGAATAGTGAATGGCAGAACTATAGGCGCCGGATCATATCGAGTCCCCCAACATTTTCCTGCGCGACTTGTCGGGGGGACTGTTTTCTGATTTCGCGGCAAGTTGGCGACCTGGAACTGGTGTGAGTAACATGCGGCTCCTGAACCCGTTTGAATGAGATGTGAAGAAAGAATCCCGTCGGCGGAGCGACGGGTGTACGGTACACCCGTCGCTCCGCCGACGGACTTTTAGCCTATTGCGATCTCCACAGCTCTGTAAGCCAAAACCCCGATGCTGATTGCTTTCCACAAACCTTACGGAGTTTTGTCACAGTTTACGTCTGATGGCTCGCCGAATCGTCCTCTGGCGGAATTCGGCTTCCCAAAAAACGTGTACCCGATTGGTCGGCTGGATGCGGATTCGGAGGGCCTGCTTCTCTTGAGTGACGAAGCCGAATGGAATGCGAAACTTCTGGAGCCTCGACATGCCCATGAACGAGAGTACTGGGTGCAGGTGGAGCGAATCCCGTCTGCAGAGAGCTTGCAGCAACTGGCATCGGGGCTGATCATTCAGGGCCGAAAAACCTTGCCGTGTCATGCTCGATTGCCGGATCCTCAGCCGATGGTTCCACCTCGCGATCCCCCGATACGCTTTCGCAAAAGTGTGCCTGACTGCTGGATCATTCTCGAACTAGTCGAAGGCAAGAATCGCCAGGTTCGTCGCATGACCGCCGCAATTGGTCATCCCACGTTACGTCTGTTGAGGAATCGAATAGGCGAGTTGACTGTGGGGGAACTCTCCGCGGGAGAATGGAAGATTCTCTCGGCCGAAGAGAGACGACTTGTTGCGGGCGACCGGTGTCAAAAAGCGACAAGCCCTAAACGGCCACCAACTGGTCAAAAGTGAGCACGTGCCGTACGGGTGACTGTCATTCAGATCACTACCATCCTGTTCCTGCAAACGTCTGTTGGCACCGAAAAACACCAACATCGTGGCTGCGCCTGATTGAACAGTTGTAACGATCGCACCGAGCAGGACTGTTATCTGGTTCGTGTCTTTCCGATTGATCCGCCTCTGCGATGCGTGACGCCGGAGTAGTACTCACAGTCGGGAATGACCTCATTATGTGATTCAGGTGCACATCGGGAACCGTCGATCAAATCGGAAGGTCTCATGGATTGAGCCCTTGTGCAATTTGATTGGAATGGAGTCCTCTCATGAAGATTCGTGCCGTCGCGCCAATACTTTGTGGTGCCGTGTTCTTGTCGTCCTCGGGATGTCAGACGGTCAATCGATGTTGCTCGTCGCTGTTTGCGGCTCGAGCGACCACCTTCGCAGACACCACTCCGATTCCGGAAAAACCCGAGAAGGCCGCTAAGCCAGCTGACGACTCCACGAAAGAGGCATCATTTCGTCGAGCAGAGGCCAACGGCTCAGACGAGGCCGTTGCAAAGAACAGTGTTCCGGAACCACCTGCAGTGAATCGGCGATTTAACATCCCCGAAGAACTGCCAGGAGCCGATGCGGCACCGCTTGTTCTTCCGCCAATGGATCCGACTCAGTCGATCGAACAGCGTAAGTCATTGGCCGATGCGCTGTTCCCGAACGTCGAGCCAGCAAAAGTGAAACCTGGTCCGGATGCCGACTCCGCACCTTTGACATTGTCCACGATGCAGCAAATGGCAGTCGACAATAGTCCGGTCATTCGTCAGGCTGCAGCTGATGTTGAGCAGGCTCGTGGCCAAGCGGTTCAGGCCGGACTTTACCCAAACCCCACGTTCGGATACGAAGGTGACACGATCGGGACAGCTCGCACAGCCGGGTATAACGGTGTGTTCTTCACTCAGGAATTCGTCACCGCCGACAAACTGACGCTGGCACAGAACGTTGCGTTGAATAACGTCCGAGCCGCTCAGGCTGATCTTCGCAAAGCACGGGTTCGCCTGGCGAGCGATGTTCGTCGAAACTATTTCAAAGTGCTGATTGCTCAGGAGCAGCTGAAGTTCAATCGAGCGATTGCGAAGCTCAGCGAAGAGGTCTATCGGGCTCAAATTGACCTGGTGACCGGCGGCGAGTCAGCTCCTTATGAGCCACTGCAGTTGCGAGTATTTGCCGTTCAGGCTCGTAATTCGGTCACGACAGCCAGCAACAGTCTTGACGCGACATGGCGCCAGTTGGTTGCTGCGGTCGGCATGCCTGATATGACACGCCAGAAAGTCGCTGGCTCAGTGGACCTTCCGGTGCCGGTTGTTGAATATGAGACAATGGTTACGATGCTTCAGCGACATTCTGACCTGATCGCTTCGAATGCTCGCATTGCCAGCTCCGGAAGCAATCTGAGACTGCAGGAAGCGATTCCTATTCCGAACGTGACGTTATACGCCGCGTTCCAGCATGATGATACAACTCCTCTGTCAGACTATTCGACCAACGTCCAGGTCTCCGCACCGGTACCAGCTTTTAACCGAAACCAGGGCAACATTACTTCGGCTCATGCGGAACTGGTACGAGCACGCCAGAATCTGACGGACACGAATAATACTTTGATGTCAAATCTGGCGGAAAACTACAATCGCTACGCGACCAGTCGCACGATCTCTGAGAGTTATCGCACGGACTTGTTACCCGATCAGGTGCGAGTTTATCGTGGCGTCTATGATCGCTTCCTGATCGACGGTGAATCCATCGACTTTGCTCAGGTCGTGGTGGCTCAGCAAACATTGACTCAAGTGGTGACAAGTTATCTACAGTCCCTGTCAGATTCGTGGATGGCGACAGTCGACCTTGCAGAGTTATTGCAGGTTGACGACCTGATGACGATGGACGGCATGGCGATGACTCCTGAAGCGATCTCTTTGGGAGTTTCAGCTCAGAATGCGGAAGCCGTGCCGGCTGCTATTGAAGGACCGTCAGCCGGGTTCGAGGCGAATTCGATCTCAGCCACGGAAACGAGGCAGGTGGCTGTCGTTTCGCAGGATGAGGAGGACGCCGAAGAAAGGGATCAGTCCGTCGAGTCATCGGATGGAACCGTCGAGCGGTCAGCTCCGCTGCGGAGCCGTCGTCCACGAGCCCGAATGATCGGCAAGGCCGACGGCGACGCGGTTCAGTAATGCCCCCATAACGACGCCCCCGAAGCCCGGATACTGATCAGGCTGTCGATTCAATGGGTTTTCGAACCCCGACATGTCGGCGAGGGATAAACGTTGCGGCGTTTTCAAGCCCGATCCCTCGCTGACACAGCGGGTTGGGATTAGACCACCACGCTGTGATTCCCACTGACAGCGCTACGAAATCGCCCGGAATTGGCCTCCGAAGAGCGGCAAAGCGGGGCACCGCAACGTTAGTTCGGCCGGGGTTTTCTCTGATCCGGCAGAAGCAGTGGCCAATTGCTTGTTTTCGAGCTGGAAGCTTGAAACAATTTGGCGGCCAGAACTAGGCGGATTCCGCGAGCCTGACAGTCTTTGTCAGGTTCCTGCATTTGCACAACTTCTGGTCTGGAAGGCGCTTTTCCACCGAAGTTTCCTGCCAGAGTGCGGTTCCTGACATCGATTTCGATGTCAGACATTGAACTGAGGGCTTCGTGTGAAGCGCCATCGATCGACATTTTCTGTGACTGAAAACTGATTTGTCAGAAATCATGCTGAACCTGCTTCGAGCTTCATCCGCTGCATTCTCTCGGTCTTTGACCGCGGGCTGGACGATTTGTGCGTCCGCAGTGGTTGCTGGTTCGCAGGCGGCATCAGTCGCCAACTTTGTCAATGCGGGTGTGAAACGCGCGGCCGCGTCCAAACGGGCCATTCTGCCACTGAGCTGACCGTGTCCTGATCACGTGTGTCAGCGAATTCTGGTGGCAACTTCGATGCGCACACACCGTTTCCGTCCGGTAGTCGGAAGAAAAACAACAAACAGACGAGCGACAGGGTGGCAACCCTTCGTGTCGTCGCTGGTGAGCTTGAAGGGCCAACGTCCTGCCGCTCACCAAGGTCTGAAAGACAATTGAACGAGGATCACTCACATGGAAGACATTCGCGGTAATCAGTATCCAGCTCCGTTCCGGCCTTCCTTTGGTGCGCCGGAAGCGACGGGCTTGTACGACCCTCGTAACGAACATGACAATTGTGGTGTGGGCTTTGTCGCAAACATCAAAGGCGTGCGGTCACATCAGATCGTGGATGACGCCGACCGAATTCTGCGCCACATGGATCACCGCGGCGCTTGCGGCTGCGAATCCAACACGGGTGACGGCGCCGGGATGCTGACCGCACTGCCGCATACGTTTCTGGCGCGAGTCGCCAAGTCGGATATCGGTGTCGATCTTCCAGAGGCCGGTAAATACGGCGCCGGGATCGTGTTCCTTCCTCAGGATGAAACTCAACGAGCGATCTGCAAGAAGACTGTTGAAGAATTCATTGCTCAGCAGGGACAAAGCCTGCTGGGATGGCGCCCGCTGCCAGTGGATTTCGATAAGGCCGACATCGGCAAGTCCGCTCGGGCCTGCGCACCTCACATGGAAATGCTGTTCGTCGGGGGAGCTCCGGGGCTCGACAAGGATGCTCTCGAACGTCAGCTGTTCATTATTCGCAAACTGTCCAGCCACAAGCTGCGCAACAGCGATATGTCTCAGGCCCTGCTGTTCTATGTATGCTCGTTGTCAACGAAGCTGATCATCTACAAGGGGATGTTGACATCGTTCCAGGTTCTGCCGTTCTTCAAAGACCTGCAGGCCCCTGACTACGACACACATCTCGCCATGGTCCATTCGCGTTTTGCAACAAACACCTTCCCAAGCTGGGATCGTGCTCAGCCACTGCGATTCATGTCGCACAACGGCGAAATCAATACCGTGAAGGGCAACTCAAACTGGATGTTTGCTCGCCAGGGCATGATGAAGAGCCCATTGTTCGGCGAAGACATTAAAAAGCTCTTCCCGATTGTTGAGCCACATACATCCGACTCCGGCTGCTTCGATAACGCTCTGGAAATGCTATATCACTCCGGCAGTACGCTGCAGGAAATTGTGATGATGATGGTGCCGGAAGCTTGGCAGAATCATCAGACGATGCCAGAAGAAAAGCGGGCCTTCTACGAATACTACTCCTCGATTCAGGAGCCGTGGGACGGACCAGCGTCGATCTCGTTTACCGATGGTCATTATATTGGTGCGACCCTGGACCGAAACGGCCTGCGCCCAAGCCGCTACTATGTCACCAAAGACGATCGCGTTGTGATGGCGAGCGAAGTTGGTGTCCTGGACATCGAACCTCAGAACGTTCTGTACAAGGGGCGTCTGCAGCCGGGCCGTATGTTTCTGGTTGACTTCGAAAAAGGCCGCATCATCGACGATGAAGAATTGAAGTCAGATGTGGCTTCACGTCGTCCGTACCGACAGTGGGTTCAGGAACAGCGCATTCAACTGGATGAATTGCCGAAGAAGACTCCATCCGAGCGTTTAACCGGACAGGAACTTCTCAGCCGTATGCAGGCGTTCGGTTACACCGCCGAAACCATGAACTTCATGTTGTTGCCGTTGATCAAGGCGGACAAGGATCCGATTGGTTCGATGGGCAACGATGCGGCTTTGGCATGCCTCAGCGATCAGCCTCGCATGCTGTACGATTATTTCCATCAGTTGTTTGCTCAGGTGACGAATCCACCGATCGACTCGATCCGTGAAGAAGTCATCATGTCGCTGGAATGCTACATCGGTCCGGAAGCCAACCTGCTGGATACTCAGAAGGAAAGCTGTCACCGCCTCGCGGTGCCTCATCCGATTCTGACGAACCATCAGATGGCAAACCTCAAGGGAGTGAACCATCGCGGCTGGAAGTGTCAGGTCATCGACATTACGTATCCGAAGTCCGAAGGCGTCTCAGGGTTGCGTGCAGCAATCGATCGCATCTGTTCGGAAGCTCGTGATGCGATTAAGAACGGCTTCAGCCTGATCGTCCTGTCCGATCGCAAGGTTAGTGCGGATCGAGTGCCAGTCAGTTCGCTGATGGCCACCGGTGCTGTGCATCATCATCTTGTGCGATACGAATTGCGAACTCAGATCGGCCTGCTGGTTGAGTCTGGTGAAGCTCGCGAAGTCCATCACTTCTGCTTGTTGATCGGCTACGGTGCAGACGCGGTCAATCCTTATCTTGCACTGTACGCTCTGCGACAGGCTCGCCTTGATGGCAAGCTGACCGATGACTGGGATGATGACCGCATTATCGCGGCGTATCGATCCGGTGTGGCGCATGGCATGCTCAAAGTCATGGCCAAGATGGGTATTTCAACTCTGCAAAGCTACAAGGGCGCGCAGATCTTTGAAGCTCTGGGCCTGGCTGACGAAGTGGTCAATCTTTGCTTCGCTGGAACTTCCAGCCGAATCAAGGGAGTTGGCTTTGACGTGCTGGCGCAGGAATCGCTCATGCGACATCATGTGGGCTTTCCGGAGAATCCGGACAGCATCTCTCAGGAGTTGCCAAACCAGGGACTCTACGCATGGCGTCGACAGGGTGAGAAGCACGCCTGGAATCCTCACACGATTGGTCGAATTCAGCAGGCTGCTCGAACCGGGGATAAGTCGGCTTACAAAGACTTTTCGAAACTGGTCAACACCGAGACGACTCGGGCGTGTCATTTGCGTGGCTTGTTGAAGTTCCGCAAAGGCAATGCAGTTCCTCTGGCTGAAGTGGAGTCTGCTGCTGAAATCGTGAAGCGGTTCTGTACCGGTGCGATGAGCTACGGCTCGATCTCCGCGGATGCACACGAGTCCCTGGCGATTGCGATGAACCGCATTGGCGGTAAGAGCAATACCGGGGAAGGTGGCGAGCGATACGATCGTTTCGAACCATTGGAGAATGGTGATTCTCGGCGATCCGCGATCAAGCAGATTGCGTCCGGACGATTCGGAGTGACCTCCTGGTATCTGACGAACGCAGACGAACTGCAGATCAAGATTGCTCAGGGAGCTAAGCCGGGTGAAGGTGGTGAGCTGCCTGGTCACAAGGTCGACAAGACCATCGCTGAGACTCGCATGTCTACGAAAGGTGTGGGACTTATCAGTCCTCCGCCGCATCACGACATTTACTCGATCGAAGACCTGTCCCAGTTGATCTTCGACCTGAAGAACACGAACCGTCGTGCTCGAATCAGCGTTAAGCTGGTGTCAGAAGTTGGCGTCGGAACGATTGCGTCTGGCGTGGCGAAAGGTCATGCCGACAATATCCTGATTTCCGGCTTCGAAGGCGGAACGGGAGCCTCCCCATTGACCAGCATCAAACATGCTGGTTTGCCATGGGAACTTGGGATCGCAGAAACTCACCAGACGCTGGTGATGAACGATCTGCGAAGTCGAGTTCGACTGCAGACTGACGGACAGCTCAAGACAGGTCGCGACGTAGTTGTGGCAACCATGTTGGGAGCAGAAGAGTTTGGTTTTGCGACGGCCCCGCTGATCACTCTGGGTTGTATCATGATGCGAAAGTGTCACCTGAATACATGCCCTGTCGGGATCGCGACTCAGGATCCCGTACTTCGCCAGAAGTTCCAGGGCAAGCCGGAGCATGTTGTTAATTACCTGTTCATGGTGGCCGAGGAAACTCGGGAGATCATGGCAGAACTTGGCTTCCGCACGATCAATGAAATGGTCGGACGAGTCGACATGCTGGAACTTGACTCCACGGTTACTCACTGGAAAGCCAGCCAGCTTGACCTGTCACCGATTCTGACACCGGCGAAGAAGCCGCATGATGCAGTGCAGACTTACTGCACGATCAGCCAGGATCATGCTCTGGACAACGTTCGAGATATGGAATTGCTGCAGAAGTGCGAGCCTGCTCTGAAGGACAAGAAGAATGTTCGCATCGACACAACGATCCAGAACATCGATCGTGCGTTCGGGACGATTCTTAGCAACGAAGTCAGCCGGGCTCACGGAGCCAACGGACTCCCATCTGACACGATCCACATCAAGGCGAAAGGCTCGGCCGGTCAGAGCGTTGGTGCATGGCTGGTGCATGGCATCACCATTGAAGTCGAAGGTGATGCAAATGACTATGCCGGCAAGGGATTGTCGGGCGGTCGTTTGATCGTCTATCCGCCAAAGGATGTGACCTTCGTTCCTGAAAAGAACATCATCATCGGCAACGTAGCTCTCTATGGAGCAACATCCGGGGAAGCGTATTTCCGAGGTGTCGCGGCGGAACGATTCTGCGTGCGAAACTCCGGTGCAACGGCTGTTATCGAAGGCTGTGGCGATCACGGTCTTGAATACATGACCGGCGGCCGTGCTGTGGTACTGGGCCCGACCGGACGCAATTTTGCTGCCGGAATGTCCGGAGGAGTTGCCTACGTCTACGACCCAGACAACCAGTTCCTTGTGAACTGCAATCTGGAAATGGTGGCTCTTGAAAAGATGACCGAGGAAGCCGACATTCAGGAGCTGAAAACTCTGATCGAGAACCATCATCGCTATACCGGATCCGGTGTAGCGAAGAACATCCTCGATCACTGGCAGAAGTCTATGGGCCAGTTCCACAAGATCATGCCGGTTGACTATAAGCGAGCCCTGAAGGAACTGGCCGCAGAACAGATGGTCAAAGCGTAGTTGTTAACCAGCACGCGAGATCGGGAGTCTTCTGACAAACCTGACTCGAAAAATTGACCAGCGAATTCTGCGTATCTAGAATAAAGAAACTCGCAAAACCTCTCTGCCGCTGAGTTTTCCCTCAGCGGCATTTTCTTTTCCCATCGAACAGATCGTAATCTTCATGAGTTCTTCCATACCTCTGCGTGCGCTCGTCAGTGTCAGTGATAAGACTGGTCTTGAGTCCTTCGTGAAGGGGCTCGTGGCGCTGGGTTATGAGATTCTTTCGACCGGGGGAACTCGCAAGTTTCTGGAGCAGGCCGGTGTTCCGGTGATTGACGTGACCACCTACACGGGATTTCCGGAGATCATGGATGGTCGCGTTAAAACGCTGCACCCCAAGGTTCACGGTGCAATTCTGGGACGCCCGACATTGGCTTCCGATGCGGTCGCCATTCAGGCCCACGGGATTATTCCATTTCAGATCGTCGTTGTGAACTTGTATCCGTTCCAGCAGACCGTCGCAAAGCCGGATGTCAGCTTTGATGAGGCTGTTGAAAACATCGATATCGGTGGCCCGTCTATGGTGCGATCGGCTTCCAAAAATCATGCCCATGTCGCGATCGTGACTCAGCCGTCGCAATACGAAGAAGTTCTGCAGCAACTGCAGTCCGGCACGATGGGTGAATCCTTCCGTCGACGCCTTGCTGCAGCAGCATTTGAGATGACCGCCACCTACGACCGTGCCATCAGTGATTACATGGCAAATGTTGTGGCCAAGGAGTCGGGAGAAACCAGTTCCTTCGGTCAGCGCCTGTCTCTGACTTATCGACTGCAGCAGGAGCTTCGCTACGGTGAGAATCCTCATCAGCGGGCTGCGTTTTATGTGGAAGATCGACCATCCGCGACGTCACTGGCGAGTGCTCAGCAGTTAAACGGCAAGGAGTTATCCTACAACAATCTGCTCGATCTCGATGCCGCCAAGTCGATCGTTTCGGACTATACTCAGCCCGCAGCCTGCGTGATAAAGCACAACAATCCCTGCGGCTGTGCTGTGGCGGAGAATCTGGCCGATGCCTTCGAAAAAGCCTACGAAGGAGATCCAGTCAGTGCGTTCGGTTCCATTATCGGGTTGAACCGTATCGTGGATGTTGCCACTGCCGAACGCATGTGTGTTCCGGGGCGATTTATTGAAGCGATAATTGCCCCGGGCTATGAAGAGGCAGCTCGACAGTTGCTGACGACAAAGCCGAAATGGAAGAGCAACGTGCGACTGATGCAGGTTGAATTTCTGGATACCGATCGTGGGGCTCCGGATTATCGGCGCGTCAGCGGCGGGCTGTTGGTTCAGGATCGTGATGACCTGCGACAGTCTGACGAAGGCTGGAAGGTCGTCACTGATCGCCAGCCGACGGCTCAGGAATTATCGGACCTGAAGTTTGCGTGGGCTGTCTGTCGCCACGTCAAATCCAATGCGATTGTGTTTGCAAAGGATGGCATGCTGCTGGGAGCTGGAGCTGGTCAGATGAGCCGTCTGGATTCATCGATGATCGCAGCGTTCAAGGCCGGAGATCGCAGTCAGGGCGGAGTCGTCGCGTCTGATGCGTTCTTTCCGTTTCGCGACGGCATTGACGCAGCAGCCAAAGCCGGAATCAAAGCCGCCATCCAGCCGGGCGGTTCAAAGAATGATGACGAAGTGATCGCCGCCTGCAACGAACATGGCATCGCCATGATCTTCACCGGAATGCGACATTTCCGGCATTAGAGCAATCCCGGTACTTGCAGATCGCTGCTTTCGTAGCCCCCAAACGCTGCGTTGGGGGACGACTTTTGCAGCAGCCAACAGAACATCATTGCGAGCCGTGTAGAATTCTGCTGGCCCACATGTGCCCACCAATGTAGCCATCTTGCTCCGCGAGATGAGCCTTGTACGATGCACGTTGTGCTGCCAAAGCCGGTCGATAACTTCAAGCAGCGTTGATGAAGTTCTGCTGAGAATCGCCCCGGAGTTTTTTCAGCGACGGACTATCCTCAAGGCCTCGTCTCGGCGGAGCGAGACGGCTACTTTGAAAACAGATCATTGGTCGATCATGTGCCGACCAATGTAGCCATCTCGCTCCGCGAGATGAGCCTTGTACGATGCACGTTGTGCTGCCAAAGCCGGTCGATAACTTCAAACAACGTTGATAGAGCTGTGCTGGGGATCGGCACCGAGTTATTTCATCGAAGGGCAGTCCGCAAGGCCTCGTCTCGGCGGAGCGAGACGGCTACATTGAAAACCAACTGATTTCGGCGGAGATGTTGGGGCACTCTTGCACCCAACAGAATAGTGAACGATAGTCAGTTCCTACGGTATTACGTAAATCGCACCGACAGTCGCGGCCGCCTGAACTGCGATGGCTTTGACGGTGGGTTTTGGAAGGTATGCATCTGGACCAAACTGCTGACAGGTTGGACAGTCAGGTAGCGATCTCACGCATTTGTGTGGCGAATTTGAGGCCATCATGTATGGCAAAAGAGGAATCCGTCCGGCGAAGTGCGCGATGGATTTGACCTCGGTCAGACAGCCGCCCGTTTCGCCGCATCGCTCCATGTTGGGATCTTCAAAGTAGAGCGGCTGATATCGAATTGGGTAAGTGTTTCGTGATGCATGCGAACGGTGCCACGGCGCGGGAACGTAATGATGTTCAGCGGGTATGGCCGTTGACTGCTGAGGATTGCTGTCTTCTGGTTTTGCGAGCGGTTGGCCAGAGTCGTCGAGTTGTACGATTGAGTCCGCAAGTCGGATGGCTGTCAGCGGCCTACGCTTCGAAACGACTGGCATAGAGGATTGCTGCGAAGCCTCTCGCTTCTCCTCCGGCATGTTGGAGGAACCATCGCCGGCGGCGGACTGAGCATTCTCGGCGTGTAGTGTACTGGCGACGCAGAACAACTTTCCGGGGAACTGATCCGGATCATCAAGAGCGGACGCACAAGACATCGTGACATAGTTCAGATAGCTGTACACGAAGAAGGTGTCTTCTTTCACTTCAGCCGGACCGCTGTTGTTTTCCTGCGACGTTTCGTGGGATGCCTGGTGATCTTTGGCAACAGTGGACGACTCTTCAGGGACGGCAAGAAAAGGCAAATCCTCGCCCGAAAGAAGTGTTTGTTCAGTGCCCGGTAGCTGACTTTGCGCGCCGACCGGAGGGGCGGTTGATTCTGATTCGGGCGACGCTGCTGGAGTCGTCGTCACGGAGTCATCACCATGGCTCGAACCGTTAAGAAGCAGTCCGAACAGGGTACTGAGGCAGAATGCTCTGCAAAATAGTGCATCCAGCATGGAAAACTCCGTTCATCCGACGCTCGCGAAATCCTCTCTTTTACTGATCGACAGGGCTCAAAAGCGAACCTGAGCCTGTCAGGATTGACCGATTTCATCGTCCCAGGTGGCAGAACCCCTGCAACTGTGCATCAGCCTTCGGGGGACCTTGAACGCGGTCCCCTCAGTGAACGGGCACGGTTCTTGCCTGTTAAGCGTACCAGTCGGCCGGCAAAACCAGTGTTCCAGCTTGCGTTGGGGGTCTTCAGAGCCTGACAATCCAGTGACCGATCTGTTCCTCGACGCTTATTCTCCCCGGACGTTTTCATGAGTCTTCCGAACTATCTTGATCGACTGCGTGAAAAAATTGCTGTCTGGATGAAACGGCACTATCGTCTGCGGCAACGTCAACTGAAAGTCGTGCGTCTGGAAGACCGCCGCCTGCCCGACGCCAGCTTTGCGCTGGTGGGTGATATCCTGACAGTGGAAGCCTTTGATGGAGCCACCGAAGCGGTTGATGTTTCTTTTGATGCGAACAGTAACGAGTTTCAACTTGAGCTATCGTCCGGAACCTGGCTTTCTGAAAATCCCGGTCCATTGGATCCGGCTGTCAGCTTGAACGGTAATGTTCTGACGGTGGCCTTACCGTCTCTGAGCGAGTTGCAGATTCATGGCTCAGGTACACCGATTCACATTACGGATTCGGGAAGCGCCTTCTCGATTGGTCAACTAACGATTACGGGTGCCGCTGATGTTGTGCTGGACTCCGCCAACGATATTGATTCAATCAGCATTGAAGCGGACAGCCTGACCCTGCATGATTCAGACGATCTTGAGATTTCAACGCTGCAGGTCACTGATTCGGTCAACCTGTCTGTCGCTGGAACTTTGACAAACAGCGTCGACGCGCAGATTGAGGTTGGCGGACATGCTTCATTTGAAGCATCTTCAATCGTCCTTGGGCAGCATGCTGCTGATCACGTCAACCTGAGCAGTTTGTCTGTAACAGCCACAGAGTCAGTTGAGATAGATGTTGATTCAGCTGTGGAACTGACAGGCTCAAGCAATGCTGGCGAGCTGACTCTTTCATCCGAAGGTTCGATTCAGCTCGCTGATACGGCGACATTAACCGTTCACGGAAACACAGACCTTACGGCGGACGAGATTGACGTCCGAGGCGAATTCCATAGTGGCAGCTTAACGTTTCATTCCGCAGGACATGTACACATTCATGAATCCTCGGAGATGACTCTGATCGGGCAAAATTCTGCGGGTTCGTTAGCGTTGAAGGTCGACGGCCTGCTGGCTGACGCTTCAGAAAGCCTATTGCGGGTGACCGGGCATGCCGAGATGAACGCCGACAGCATTACGCTGGGCAACGGCGATGTTGAGATTGGGAGTCTGCAGTTTGAGTCAGCCGGCATTGTAACTTTGCTGCAGGAATCACAAGTACGGCTGTCGGGTGACAGCTTTGCCGGTAGTCTGGTTGCTGAACACGCTCAGCTGATCGGAACTGGTATTATCCACAACGGAATCGAGATTTCTGATGGTGGTCTCCTTGGAGGCTGGCTGAATATTTCCGGAGCACTCACGATCGGCCCGAACGGAGTGCTTTCCCCGGGAAACAGCCCCGGGATTACGACCTCGGGCAACCTGACGCTGACTGGTGGTTCCACGCTGCTGATTGAAGTGGATGATGATAATGCTGGAGGATATCCAGGAGCCGTTGCGGGAGTTGATTACGACCAAACGCAGGTGACAGGAACTGTCACGATCAATTCTGGCGCGACGTTGAATCTTCAGGATCTTGGGTCAACTCAGTCTTTGACCGGAGACGTCTACGTCATCGTTCAGAATGATGGCGTTGATGCCATCGTCGGGACCTTTTCGGGGCTCGCCAATGGAGCTGTTGTTACGGCCGGTGGTGGTGGTGGTGCATACAGCATCTATTACAACGGCGGCACGGGCAATGACATTGTGCTGATCCGCCGACCAGCCGCAGTCACGGATGTGTATGTTTCCAACACCTTTGTTGGGCTTTCGAATGGCACCTCTGTTACGGATTATGATTTTCTGACGGCTGGCAACCAAGCTGGTGTCTATGGGCTCAATGCTTTTGCCACGATCCCCGAGGCGATCACGGCTGTGCCCGCCGGCGGAATCATTCATGTCGATCAGGGGACATACCTGCATACATCGACACTGGCCGTCAATAAGACCGTTACGATCGATGGTCAGGGAATGGAACTCACGAATATCCTGAAATCGGGAGCTCCCACCAGTAACTTCGACGAAGCGATCCGTATTTCGGCTGACGAGGTGATCCTGAGTGACGCCAAGCTGGGCTGGCAAATCCACAATACCACGGATTACCAGGGCTACGTCGTCATTACGACAGCGGATTTTACCTCGATCAACCGCATTCTGTTCGGAAGTAATGCGACCGGAGAAGGCTATCGCAGCGCTGTTGTTTTTGAAGGCAGTGGCGCGAACGGTGCCGATGGATTGGAAGTTTCTGATTCCGTTTTCGAAGGCCGCTGGGGCCGAGCCGCAATTCGTGATGGGGATGCCGGTAGTGGGCAAAATATTCTGATCACACGGAATGAGTTTCGAGAAGACCATTTCCGCTGGGGCCCGATTGCCATCGGACCGCAGGATTCCGCAGGAACCCCCAATAACTTTGCGTTCAGCGGCGAGATCTCCTTCAACTACTTCCGTAACGGACTGGATACGCTCGATTTCCAGTCTTTGGGCAATCAGAACTACACCGTCACGATTACCAATCAGGGGCTGACTGCCGCTGGGCTCGATATCGTCCACAACACGTTTGACTGGAATGACTCTGCAGAAACCAATATTAACGGCGTCTATGCTCAGCCCGCTGGTGTTTACATCACTCCATCTTTGACGCAGAACACGAATCAGATCCTGATCCAGAACAATATCTTCAATAACTTCGCGTACGCAGGTCCACAACCCGGAAGCACAGATCCGCTGTGGCGTCCTACGGGCGGCGTCTTCGGGGGAGCCCTGGAATTCGATGGCGCTGATGATTTTGGCGTATGGCAGAGTTCGCTGTTTGACGTGGGAACGGCTGGCACTCTGAATTTCTGGGTGCAAATGCATGATACGAGCCGACGAAATCAGTTTTTCGAAGGTCCCGGTAACGCTGGATTCGAGATGCAGTATCGAAACACCAGCGGAGGTCAGGTTTATGGCCGAACGACGACCGTAGGCGGGGATAATGTTATTCGATCAGGCCCCGATGGCGCCACACTGCTGAACTCGTGGCACAACATTCAGTACACGTGGGACTTTAACGCGACCAATGCGACTGGCCGCATGCGAATCTATATCGATGGCGTTGAGTCCGGCTATCTCACCAATTTCACACCGAACGATTTGACATGGGCTTCTGCTGTCAGCACTGTCAACGGCTTAATGAATATCGGTCGTGATCCCGGCGATACAACTCGCTATTTTGATGGTCTTATGGATGACGTGGGCTGGTTCAATTCAGTTCTGAATTCAACAGATCGAACAAACATCCGTACGAACGGAGTATCAGCACTCGCCTCCGATGCGCGACTTGTTTCACACTGGGACTTCAATCAGTCTTCTGGTGATATTGCTGTCGACAACAAGAACGGAATTCAACTGTATCTGTCCACCACAGGTGTGGTGCCCACGGAATTTGGCGCAGTATTTCGACCCGGGCAAGGACAGTTTGGCGGAGCTCTTGATTTCGATGGCGTTGATGACTTTGCAACATTCCGGAGCAGCGATTTCAACGTCGGCGAACGAGGAACGCTCAACTTCTGGGTGCGAATGCATGACACTAGCCGTCGAAATCAATTCTTCGAGGGGCCGGACAATGCAGGCATGGAATTCCAGTTTCGCAACAACTCAAGTGGCCAGCTTTATGGTCGAACAACGACGGCAGGTGGAGACTTTGTCATTCGCTCCGGCCCTGACGGCGCAACGCTGCTGAATACCTGGCGTAATATCCAATACACATGGGACTTCAATGCGACCAACGCAGTCGGGAAAATGCGGATCTATGTCGACGGTGTGGAATCCGGGTATCTTGCCGGTTCAACACCGAACGATCTGACGTGGACCGCGATCACGGATACTGTCAATGGACTCATGAACGTAGGGCGTGATCCAGGTGATCTGACGCGATTCTTCGACGGCCTTCTGGATGATATTGCCTGGTATGATCAGGTTCTTTCGGTTTCCGATCGAAGCACGATTCGAACGACAGGAGTCTCGGCCCACGCAGATCTCGTGGCGCATTGGAATCTGGATGACGCAATTGGAACAACGGAGGCAGCCGGGAATAGTGGCACAAACATCACATTGTATGTCAATCAGATTGCTCCTTTGCCGCCTGTCTCTGGTTACGGTGTTGTGACTCCGCTGGCGGCACTCGTCTTAAACAACGTGTTCTACAACGATGTCACCGGTACTTATGCGGATTCCAATCAGATTCTGGACCCAAGCAACATTACTGGTGCTGGGGCAAATCCGTTTTTTGCGGGCGACGATCCGCATACTGCTTTCACCGGGACAACTCTGGCTGAATTCTACCGCTTGCGTTTTGGATCCTCGGCCGCTTACCACTCGACAGAGTTTCAAGCTGATATCGCCACCTTGATTCCTCACGTGGGTGCGAATCAGGAGAATCCTGTTGCGGTGGGTACTGAAGACATTCTGATCGCTGGCACTGACTTCGACGACCTCGTCGTTATCACATTCACCAGTGACAACGACGGATCGTTTGTGTTCACTCGCAATGTGACCGGTGGAACTCCCGATTACGTTGGCACATTCAACTTTATTAACATTACCTCATTTACATTCGACGGCTACGGCGCTGATGATGTGCTGATCATCATTCAGCCAACGGCGACTCAAGGCGGTTTGTACAGCCTGAGCAAGGGCATTGCTTTTCACGGTGACCTGCAGAACAGTGATGGCAACGCGCTGGACAGTGATGGAGCCACCGGCGGCGATACTCTGGTGCTGCTGACTTCCGCAAACGACAAGGCTATAATCGATTCTGTTTCCTATGCGCTGGGTAACGATGATCCGGCTGTTCGGCACCAGGGAGCGATTTCTGTCGCCGATGGACTGCTTTCAACCACGATCACGTACACCGGTACGGAGCCGATTCGTGATGAACTCATCGCAGATGCTCGCACGTTTTCCTTTGGATCGACGGTTAGCGGTGGAACTGAAACTATCAACGTCTCTGCTGTCGGAGATACCGTGGCCATGGCAGCGGTTGTCCCTTCGCGTCCGGCGGTCAGCAGCAGAACTCTGAATAACCGCATTGTCTCTTCGCTCGGCCCCGACATCAGCTTCGCAAGTCCTCGCACACAACTCACGTTGAATGCCGGCCTCGGCAATGACACAATCAACATCAATTCGCTGCACACAGATTATCGAGCAGCCCTGACGATCAATGGCGATGGTGGTACCGACGCAGTGAATCTAAATTCCAGCCTGACGTTGGGAAATGCAGTCGCTGGCAACACCGGAAATCTCACTGTCACCTCAGAGACGGTCGTTGTCGCCAATGGCGTGGCGATCAATACAACGGCGGAATCCTTCGGCGACGGAGATATCAGATTCACGTCAACTGGATCTGTCAACATCGGGACCGGTGCAAGCCTCTCCACGAACTCGGGTTACGTCATTGTCACCACGGTCGATGGAGATATTGACGTCGACGGGACGATCTCGACAGGAAGCGACAATATCCTGCTGATGGCGAATGGTACAGGTCGTGATGTTGAGATCACGGCCGACATTTCTTCGACCAGTGGACATGTGACGTTGATCGCGGATGACTCGGTCCGGCTGCTGCCGAATGTCGATGTTCAGACAGGCAATGCAGGCACGCTGATCATCGAAGCGACTAACGGTACGATCACGATGGATTCGACAGCGGCTTTAACTTCGGCCAATGGCGGAATCCGGCTTTTCGCCCTGAATAACATTACAGTCGGCGACATTTCTTCCTCAAATAGCCATGTCAGTATCACCAGCAGTGCGGGCTCAATTCTGGATGCCGAGACCAATGACAGTGAGAGCGATGTTGTCGCACTGGGATTGCGATTGCAGGCGGCCCTGGGAATCGGCACGCTGGGTGGAAGCAGCAATCCGATCGAGACGACGATTACAACCCTGTCGGCTCGCGCAGGCAGTGGTGGCATCAACATTCTGGAAAGCAACGGCCTGACGGTGGACGATGTCACCGTCACGACTCAGAAAGTGCAAACCAATAATTCGCTGATGGCAACAACTGACGCTTTGCAAAGCGATCTTGTGACGACCAATGCGGGCTCGATCGTGCTGCGATCTACAAATGGCACGATAACTCTGAACGATGGGACCGGTGCTGCGAATAGCATTGCAGTTTCGGCCAACGGAGCAGGCAATGTTTTGCTTCAAACCATCTCTGGCGCCGCGGATATCGTCGTCAATGGAAATATCGAAGCAGGCGTGGGGCATGTCTCATTATTCTCCAGCGACGACATTGATCTCAATGCGAATGTTTCCACTGGAGGCTCCGGAACAGTTCATCTGGCATCTGGAAACATTGGAAATGATGCTCTGACCGGGATCGACATGCAGAATGGAACTTCGATCGTGACGGCAGGCGGCAACGTCAGGCTGACGGCGGATCGAGAATCCGATGTGCGTCTGGGGCTAATCAACGCCGGGCGAGGCCACGTGTCAGTTCTTGCCGAACGGAGTGTGCTGGATAGTAACGGTGCCGCGTTAAACGTGCAGGCGAATGCTGTACGAATTGTTGCAGACGCCGCGCTAAGCAATGTTGCGAATCAGACTGGTAGCATCGGTGGCTCGGAAACAGGGAATCCTGATCCAAACGTCAACACCAATGCCATTGATCTACAGGTCACAACCCTCGCTGCTCAAAGCGCGACGGGAATCTACCTGAGAGAAGCAGATGGGCTAAACGTTGATGCCACGCCGCAGATTGTAGTGCAGTCCGTGAATGCTGACGCCAACTCGACCACTCAGTCAGATGCCTCATTGAGCGATCTGGTCACCACAAACAATGGGCCTATTAAACTTCAGACTACCGTTGGCGCTCTAACCCTGAACGATGGTGACGCAGATACCCTGGCTATCTCGGCCAACGGGACGGGCGATGTGCTGCTGCAAACACTGGGTTCCAATGGTGATGTACTCATTAGTTCCGCGATCGGCAGCATCACTGGAAATATCACGATCAATTCTGCCGACGACATCGTGGTGAATGGTGCAATCACAACCGGCGGGGCAGGGACGATTTATCTGGTCGCGACCAATGGAGTGACGGATGCCATCGGAAGCCAGGTTGATGGCATTACGCTGAACTTTGGCGTCACAAGCAACTCCGGCGACGTGTTGATCAGCTCGCAGAATGATGTCCAGCAGTCAGCTCTGATCTCCAGCGTTTCCGGCGATATTGGTATCATCGCCACTCAGGACGTTGATCAGTCTACTGCTGGCGATGTGACAACGACGAATGGTAATGTGCTGGTCCAGGCTTCATCCGGAAACTGGACAATGAATGCCGACGCAACCATCACCGTTGGTGGTGGAGACGTATTGGGCACGGCGGGCACAAGTATTACGCTGGGTCTGATTAGTGCCACGAACGCCACAGCCAATCGGATAGCTTTGCATGCCGTGGCCGGAAGCATCACCGATGCGAACGTGGCCGTCATCAATATTGAGGAGACCGTCGCTGGGGCTACCACATCGCTCAGCCTCAGAGCAGGGACAATCATTGGCGGAGCGGGTGGCACAACATCTTCGGTCAATAATCAGGCGTTGGACATTGATGTCGACTCCGTCGCTGCCTCTGCCGCGACAGGGATCTATCTGCGTGAAGTCGCGGCTGGGGGAACGATCACCGTGGACACCGCCAGTGCCGTGACGGTCAATATCAATGGTGTTGTGCGAGCGGATTTCAGGAGCAGCACAACGAGCGTCGCAGAGAACCGAACAACAGCTTCTCTTGAAGATTTGACGACGTCCAGTAACGGCCCCATCAAGCTGGTCGCTGAGAACGGCACCATTACAATCAATGGCGGCAACGACGCCTCAGGCGTTTCAGCAAACGGCACTGGCGACGTCCTGTTGGAAGCTCGCGGGACCAGCAGTGACCTGATCATCAACAGCACAGCATCTAGCAACAGCGGGCATATGACGCTGGATGCCGACCGCAGTATCGACATCAATGCGGCTGTGACGGTCAATAGCGGCAGCGGCACTGTTTATGTGCTCGCTGGCATGGATACCGATGTTAATGCGCAGGTTAGCTCCGCCAACGGAGATATCTTTCTTGAAGCAGGGGATGAGTTCCGACAGACGGCGTTGATTCGCAGCACTGCTGGCGATATCGGAATCATTGCTGCGAACTCCATCACGCAGGCGGTCAATGGAGATGTGACCACCACGACTGGCGATATCCTGATCGAAGCCGGCACGGACTGGACAATGAATGGCGGAGCGACCATCACCGCTGGTGGTAGCGACGTGCTTGGCAAAGCAGGCAATAGTATTACGCTGGGCGTGATCAGCGTCACCAATGCCAACAGCAATCGAGTGGCTCTGCAGGCCGTCGCCGGTAGCATCACTGATGCCAATGGTGCGGCGATCAATACCGAAGAAACCATCGCTGGAGCCACGACATCGCTCAGTCTTCGCGCGGGGACAATCATTGGCGGAGCGAGCGGTACAACGTCGTCCGTGAATAATCAAGCCATTGACATCAACGTCGAC